>Ga0207415_1000032_pt1 | contig 183147 bp, 157 predicted proteins | sample Passage237A_FD_187369 | JGI IMG/M metagenome (GOLD analysis project Ga0207415, IMG submission 187369) | Cellulose adapted compost microbial communities from Newby Island Compost Facility, Milpitas, CA, USA - Passage2 37A (SPAdes) (version 3) ... | reverse complement strand
TGCCTGCTTCATACTCTTTAAGGGCTTTGACAATCTGGGTTTCTGTGAATTTGCTCTTTTTCATATGACACTTTAAGTTACAAAATTTGTCTAACTTTATACTGTCCGATTTTAAGGGGGGCTTACAGTTAAGCGTCTGTCTTTGTCGGGTTGTCGTGTTGGCTTGGCTTGGTAGCTCTTTTGCATTTTTTTGTTTGGCATTGTGCGGTTGCAAAAATGCAAATGTGCTACCAAATGCGTAGGCTGTTCATTGTCAGTTCAATTAAACGATTGTCGGAATTTTAATGGAGATTGATTTGTCTTGCTTTTGAAAAGTCTGCTAAATGCTTGCGAATGTTCAAATCCCAATTCATAAGCAATTTCGCTTACTGATAAGTCCGTTGTCGTCAATTTTTCTTTAGCTTTTTCTATCAATTTGTCGTGTATGTGCTGTTGGGTTGTTTGTCCTGTCAACACTCTCAGCATACGGCTTAAATAACTTACTGATACATTTAGCATTGCGGAAACGTATTGAGGTGAAGGCAAGCCTTTTGAAAGCACATCGTCACTATTAAAATAATTAGTGAGAATTTCTTCCAATCGGTGAAGAATTTGATGATTGGATTTTTCTCTTGTAATAAATTGACGATTGTAAAATCGTTGACAATAACTCAACAGGTTCTCAAGGTGCGTTATAATTATTTGCTTGCTGAAATTATCAATATTAGAATGATATTCCTGTTCGATATTGTGAGCAATACCTGTGATGATATTTTCTTCTTTTTCCGAAAGAAAAAGTGCTTCATTGGCTGCATAACTAAAAAAATCATACTTGCTGATTAAATTTGCCAATGAAGTTTTCCAAAGAAAATCAGGATGAATGAGTAAAGCCCATCCTGTAGGCTTTGAACTTAAAACTGTTTCTTTTTCTATCTTCAAAACTTGATGAGGGGCAATAAAAAACATTACACCTTCATCAAAGTCAAATTCCTGTTGACCATAAATAAATTGAAAATTTACATTTCGTTTTATAGAGATAAAATAACATCCAAAAACTACTTTTTCAGGAATACTTTGTGGATTGGCTTTAGAAAAATCAATCACACTAATTAATGGATGTTCAGGCTTTGGCAGTCCAAACAACTTATGAAATTCTGATATTGTATTGATATTTGTTTGCCCTGTTTTCGACATATTCAAAAGTACATTTAATTATGAAACAAGCATAGGTGCTTTTCCTAAAAGCGTAGGCGATTTGGCTTGTGATAAAATAAAATCAGCAACGTCTGCACGGGAAATTCGTGCCCCGTGTTTTCCAGTAAATTCTGTAATTGCACGATACAGTCCAGTATGTTTACCATTACTCAAAAAACCTGCCCTTACAATTATCCAACGTGCAATTTTTTCTTTGATGATTTTTTCCTGACGATTTTTGTCGTCATATTGTCTTTTCAAAATAAGTGGTTGAAATAAATTGTCATACAAATAACTGCAATGTCCTTTACTTTCTCCTGCACCCAAGCCTGTTACAGCTATTAGTAATTGTTCTGGCTTGATAACCTTTGCAATATTCTCTGCCGATTTGGAAAACATTGTTTGTGGCTTGGTTACGTTTTTTGTTCCCAAACAATCACAAATCACATCTTGCTCTGATACTAACTTTGCAATATCAGCAGCATTTTCCGCACTACCTTTTATTACCTTCAAATTTGGGTGTGTAACGGTTAATTTTTCAGGGCTACGAACAAGTCCTGTAACTTGATGACCATCTGCCAATGCTTGTTTTACAAGGTGCATTCCAATTCCGCCAGCGGCTCCTATTATACCTATTTTCATTTTATTCGATTTTGATTTTACAAATTATCTTCTATCCAATTAAATAATCGTTCAGAGCCAGCACCATAACCTCCCATTTGAGTGTGCGTTTGTGCAAATGATGTTTCATCAAACAACATATAATCTTTCGGACACGATAAAGCATCATAGAATTTTTTAGCAATTCCAGGATTTACCTCTGCTGTACCGTCAACTACCAGAACTTTGCAGGTAATTTTATCTAGAATATCTTCGTTAGAGTATTTGTCCAGTTCGGCAATGACTGCATCAATGTCGTTTTCTACACCGTGTTTCCAAGCATAGTCACGAACCATTCCGTCTATCATTGATGGTCGTAGAAATTTTGGTAGTTTTTTAATTTTTCTAAATGCAGAACCAATCATATCGCCCCAACTTATGTTGCCTGAATTGGCAATGCACAGTTTTATTCTTTTGTCAAAAGCCGCTGCTCTTGGCACTAAGTAACCACCAAAGCTGATACCCAATAGCGCAATTCTTTCCATATTAATTCCCGGAATTTTTTTGGCATAATCTATAACAGGTGTAATGACTTTTTCCCAGTCTTTTCTGAATTTCAAACCTTGCAACCGAAGCGTTGTGCCTTGTCCCGGACCTTCAATTACAATACAATGTATACCCCTTTTAATGGCTGAATCATAAACCCAAACTGTATCTTCACCCCAAGTATCTCTACCGGGTGTAATAATCATAAGCGGTGCTTTTTCTTTTGCAATGGGCGAACGATAAAAGTATGCTTTCAAAAATGTTCCCTCGTATGGAATTTGAATTTTCTCTCCGGGATAATTGGATGTTTCTAAATAACGGTCATAACAAGAAACGCTGTTTTTAGAAAAATCTACAATCATAGCATCCTCTTGTTCGCTGAAATTCATCAAAGCAATCCGCCAATATGAAGCAGCCCTCAAATAGGCAGAGGCAGCCGAAACCATTTTTTTATCCTTGTAAAATTCATCGGCTCTTGACTGAACGATTTTTGCCGTGTTTCCCCAAGCAATCGCCCAATCCCGTTCTGAATCACTTTTCATTTGTCCCACGGTTTCAATTATTTCGCTTGGGTCTGTCATTTGATACCTTACCAATCCGAAAATGTGTTTCATCAACGCGTCTGTGAGCATATGGTCGAAAAATTTCAGTTCTGACCAATGTTTGCCTGAATGGATATAATTTTTCATATCCAGTTTTGATTTCATTTGTGCCATTGGGCTTTTATTTTCTGCCATAATGCATTGCTTTAGTGTTCTGATTTATTCCAACCCTTTTTTGTCAGGATTCCAAAATGGTTTTGTTTTGATTTGTTTGGTTTCCCAATTCAATTCGTTTCTAAAATATTTGTTTAATGCTACACAAACTCTACTGTCGCCACCGATATAAACCATTTTCTTTCCATTCATTTTGGTAACGATTTCTTTTACTTTTTCAATAATTTCATTCACAGGATTTTCCTGTGTTTCATAAAACTCAAATGGTCTTGTGTCGTCAATATCTTCGTATAGTTCATCTCGATGTTTGCTATACACAATGCTTTCGATTTGTTTATTTTTAGGAAGATTTCTTTGAAGGATGTAGAGATGAGAAAGAGCGGATAAATCCCCTATAAATAGATAACTGTCTGCAGAATCGTCTAATATAAAATTCCCCTTTTTCCAATTGTATCTTACATTATCACCAACTTTACATTCTTCTATCCATTTTGCTCCAATGCCTTTGCTGTGGGTTGCAATAGCAATGTCAATAGTGCCCTTAGTCTTATCAATATCCCAAACAGAATAACTTCGCACAGAACCGTGTAACGAAAGTTCATCATCATTAAAACCAACGCCTATACGCAAAAAATAGCCTGGGATAAACTCTGCATTTTTGATATTCTCGCCCTTGATTTTTATCCAATACGCTGATTCTGAAATGCGTTGTTTAAGAACAATCGTATTTTCTTTAAAAAGCTTTTTCAATATGTTTTTTACAATGCCCATTTTTTATTTTTTGTTACGGTAAAATTTTGTTTCGCCCTCTTGCATTACAATAAAACAATCATCTGAAAGGTTGTTTTTTAACATTGCGGTTTTCAAATCTTCCGTTGGTTGCTCAAATCCTTCGGAAGCCAATTGAAAAGTGCCAAAGTGCATACCTATACTTTGAGTTGCTCCTAAATCTAAGTGGGCTGTTACCGCTTCGGCAGGAGAGGTATGTATGGCTTTCATAAAAAAGTCAGGAACATAAGCTCCGATGCCAAGTATGGCAAGTTCGGGCGAACCCAATTTATTTTTTATGTCCTTAAAATGGGTAGAATATCCGCCATCGCCACCGAAATAAATACGTCTTCCGTGTGATTGTATATAGAAGCTTCCCCAAAGACTTTTATCACGGTCTAAAAGATTTCTTGCCGATGAATGTTGTTGTGGTGTAAAAGTGATAATGGTGTTGCCGTTCAGTTCTACATTTTCCCACCAATTCATTTCTTGCACATTTTTAAATCCGCAAGATTCCACCAATTTTTTATCGCCTATTGGCACTAAAACTTTAGGATTGTGTCTTTCACCCAGTTTCTTTAAAGTCTTTTTATCCAAATGGTCATAATGGTTATGACTTAGCAATATCAAATCAATTCTCGGCAGACTGTCCAGCTCAACTCCTGGCTTCCTAACTCTTTTCGGTCCAAACCAACTTACAGGACTTGCTCGTTTTGAAAATACCGGGTCGGTAATAATGTTTAAATCACCTGTTTGGATTAAAAATGTGGCGTGGTTTATAAACGTTATAGAAAAATCGCCAGTATTCAGCGTGTCTTTCAACCGTGGAACGGCAGTGTTTTGAATATTTGATTGCCATTTTGGTCTGCCTTCTCTCATCATTTTGAATATATCACCCATACTTGGGGAAAATGGTTTTTCCAAGGTTGGGTTTATGAATTTCTTTCCATTAAAATGGTCTGAAATTTTTACCTGAGGTACTGCTTTATACATAGAAACAAATAATAGTCCTATAATTATGAGAACGCCTATTGTGATTTTTTTCGTCATAATTATTTTTTTTACTTACACACGACTTTTGAAATACAAAAGTCCTAAACCCGTAGAAAATAACTGTAACCGATTTTGTCCAGTTTGTACCCGAAAATGAAAAATGTAAGATGTAGTCGGGTGGTGGGTGGGCTTGGGTGCGATTGGGCAAAATTAAATGTGGTGTTTCGTGTCGGCTTGTGTGGTGGCAAACACCTCTTTTAATTTTGCGAAGGGTTGGAATTTTCGTCTTTCTTGTCTGTCAGGTTTATGTCTGTTCGGTGGTCGTTTTAGGGTTGCTGATAACTCTCAAATATACGCAATATATCAACTTTATAAAACTCATCAATAAAATCACAAAAATTACATCAAAAACAATAAAATCAAATAATTATGCCAAATAAATACTTTCGTAATTTGTATTGTTTATGCTATTTTCTATCATTAGTATTGAGAATAAAAAATACAAAATACGAACAATATGAGTGTTGAAATAATACGGCCTTTTGATCACCAAAACTATTTTTTTGAACCAGGAAAACACAATGGTAAAGAGGTGATTTGGATTTCCTTTCTTTATAATCAAAAGCTTGTTTTATACCTCAAAAACAACACAAAAGCATCTTGGAGCCAATCTAATAAAAAGTGGTACGTACCAGATAATGCTCACTACAGAAAGTTATTTGGATTAGAAATCAAAAACAAGGCGGAAAGTGCTGTCAAAAACATACCTGTCGTCAATCAAAATGCTTTTATAAGATATGTAAACCAACTCAAACTACAGGGATACAGCCCTAATACGATCAAAACCTATTCAACCGAATTTACTCAATTGCTCAAAATAATTAACAATCATTCTGTTGACGATTTAACTCCCGAGAAATTAAGATCTTTTTTCTTATATTGTATTGACACCTTAAAGCTTTCAGATAATCTGATTCACAGCAGGATAAATGCAGTCAAGTTTTATTTTGAACAAGTTTTGAAACGAGAAAAAATGTTTTTGGATATTCCGCGACCCAAAAAGCCAAGCATTTTACCCAAAGCAATTTCAACACAGGATATCAAAAAGATGCTACAGGTGTTAGATAATATAAAACACCAATTACTACTGAAAATGTGCTACGGAATGGGACTTAGGGTAAGTGAATTGGTTAATTTGAAAATAACAGACATTGATAGTAAACGTATGCAGGTTTTGATAAGCCACAGCAAAGGAAAAAAAGATCGCTATGTAATCTTGCCAGAATCGGTTTTGGATCAATTGCGTATCTATTATCTTGAATACAAACCCAAAGATTACTTATTTGAAGGGCAAAACGGTGGACAATATTCAGTACGTTCTGTTCAGCAGGTTTTTAAGAATGCTATGAAAAAAGCAAAAATTAATAAAAAAGTAGGGATACATAGCCTTCGACACTCGTATGCCACACACCTGATAGAGCAAGGAACAGATATTCGTTTTGTTCAAGAACTTCTCGGCCACAAAGACATTAAAACTACAATGATTTATACGGGCTTGACCGACCAAACTAAAAGAAAAATCAAAAGTCCTTTAGATTCTTTACTTGGCTAAAGCAGACGCATTTCAGCATAATTAGAAACATGTTAATACACATAAAAAACACTTCCCTCCCCCCCCTACCTAATCAACCCCATTTTGTACTGAAATACCTGGGCGATATTTTCGGCGCGGTGTTTGGTAAGGTCGGCGTTGGGACCGGCGAAGTGTTCATCAATGTTTGCACGGAAGAGCTGGAGCCAGCGGCCAAAATGATCCCGGGAAACGGGCAGGCCCATGTGTTTGGGAAAAGGCGCTCCTTTGTAGCCCGGAATTCCCAGTATAAGGGAATTCCAGAAGGCGTACATCACGGGCAGGTGGCGTGACCAGTCCACCGCCGCAAAGTCATTAAACACAGGAGACAACAAAGCATCCTTGTTTACTTTGTCATAAAAGGTGTCGACCATATGGCGGACATCCGCTTCGGTCGTAATATCAGGTGCTGTTTCTTTAGTCATTGCAGTACATCATTCAATCAAACATCAGTTATCGTTTGCAAACCCCGGCTTTATCAGATGAACACCTATAAGCCTTACTTTTTCTCCCTCGAGGGAGAAAAAGTAACAAAATCCCAACCAGTCGGGACAATGATCATGATCAAATCCGCTAAAGTAGCGCCTGGTTCCGATATAAAGGGATACAGGTCTCCGGTACAATTTTCTTAACGCAATTTTATCAATGCCCGGTCTTCAATCTCCATACCAAACCTCTTTCACCTTAAGCGTTAAACTTTAAGCCTTGAGCCTATAGCTTTCAACCTTAATCCTTTAGCTTATAAGCTTTAAGCTTAACACTTTCTCACATATACTTCAGATCATTGTTCAGCTTCAAGTGAATAATCCCGATGCGATCCAGTATCCAGATCACCGGATAGGTCGGGTCAAACTCATGCCAGCGTATACCGAAATTGGCTCTGCCGCCAAATTTATGATGATTGTTGTGATAGCTTTCACCCATCATCAGAAAATCGAAAGGAAGCAGATTTTTGGCCGTATCGGATACCTTGAAGTTGACATAGCCGAACTTGTGCGCAAACCAGTTGATAATTGCTCCGTGCACCGGTCCCATCAGATAGTGTACAGGCAGCAGCAGATACATCCACCATTCGGTGGCAAACGCGATATACACCAGCGTATACGCCGTGCCCCAGGCCAGACGGGACAGCCACTTGTCACCCAGCTTTTCTATAAAGCCCCAGTAGGGCACACCTTTGATAAATTTGGGTTCAACCTCTACCCGCTTGTTGAGTATGTTGTTGTAAATAGTCTTGGTCTTCCACATCATGTCAAACAGATTGCGGCTATAGGACGGTGAATGCGGATCCTTTTCCGTATCGGCATACGCGTGGTGCATACGGTGCATGACACCATAGGCGTGCGGGCTCAGAAAGGACGAACCCTGAAAGATATACGTCAGGATATAGAAAAACTTTTCCCAGCTTTTGCTCATCGTAAACATCTGGTGCGCTGCGTAACGATGCAGGAAAAAGGTTTGCGCAAACAGGGACAGATACCAGTGCGCAATGAAAAAGTACAGGATAATCATCTTAGTGTGTTATATTACTTTTGAAAATTGAACTTCTTTTCTGGCTTCGGCGTGCATACGCGCGTCAAAAGCCATACATATATTGCGGAGAAAAGGCTTACCCTCTTCACTGACCTTCAGATTATTGTCTCCGATCCGGATCAGTCCGTCGCTCTCCGGCTCTTTCAGTCGGCCGATCACCTCTGCCAGCGCCTGCCGGTCATCCCAGCAGGTCTCCCTGCGGCACATGATATCAAGTATATGCCTGCGGTAACGGAGATCTTCACTGTCCAGCATATGGCCTCTGAACACAGGCAGCAGCCCCTGCTCCACGACCTGCCGGTATTCCTCCACCGACTTCGCATTCTGGGCATAGGCGCTCCACAGATCGCTGATGGCCGAGACACCAAGACCGATCAGCCGCTCCGTATGGCGGGTGGTATAGCCCATAAAATTGCGATGCAGCGTTCCCTCCTGCTCTGCCCGGAACAGCGTATCGCTTTCCAGCGCGAAGTGATCCATACCGACTTCACGGTAACCGGCTGCCTCCAGCATGGAGCGGCCCAGCTCGTACAGAGCGCGTTTGCTTTCATCATCCGGCAGATCCATTTCTGTAAAGCGGCGCTGGCCTGGTTTTACCCAAGGTACATGAGCATAACTGTAGAATGCGATCCGGTCCGGCCTCAGGCGGCTGACCTTCTCAATAGTATCGGCAATCGTCTCCGCGGTCTGCAGGGGCAGTCCATAGACAATATCGTAATTGACTGAAGTATAGCCCGCCGCTCTCGCCTCTTCCGTAACCCGGCGTACATCATCATAACTCTGTATCCGGTTGATCACATGCTGCACCCCGGGATCAAAATCCTGTATACCGTAGCTCACCCGCCGAAATCCCAGACCGTGCAATACCTCCAGATGTCTTTTGGTGGTATTGGCCGGATGACCTTCAAAGCCCAGCTCTACTCCCGGCGCCAGTGTTGCCCCGCTCAGCAGGCCGGAAATAAGCAGCTTCAGATTGTCAGGACTGAAAAAGGTAGGTGTACCGCCACCGAGATGCAGCTCGCTGATTACCGGCTTTTGCCGCATATAGGACCGGTACAGGCCCCATTCTTTCAGCACCGTCTCAATATACGGCAGCTCGACCGAATGATTGACCGTGATACGGGTATTGCAGCCGCAAAACGTACAGAGACTTTCGCAATACGGCAGGTGCACATAGAGACTGATCTCCTCAGCGCCTTCCGAAAAACGCTCCCGTACTGTCCCCTCCCAGCCCCCGCGGCTAAACGAAGCTGTATCCCAGTAAGGCACGGTCGGATAGCCCGTATACCGGGGTCCCGGCACATTGTATTTGCGTATCAGCGAATTGTCAGCAGGCTCTTTCATTATCAGTGACATTGTGTAATTTTTCCACTTTTATTTTCCGGGCTCACATAAGGAATATTCATATTCAGGCCCCGTACGATCAGCAATACTGCTACCACACAGGCCACATAGGGCATAGCTTTATGAAACAAGCTCCGCATTTTCAGGCTCAGCATAGTCCCCATCAGCGACACCGTCAGCATCATCGGCACAGTACCCAGACCAAACAGCATCATAAATCCCGCTCCGGACAGCATATCACCCGCTGCCAGCGAAGCCACCAGCGCCATATACACCATACCGCAGGGCAGCAGCCCGTTGAGCAGGCCCAGCACGAAAAGCGGGGACCAGCCGGATTTTCTGAAATACGTCTGAAAGGCCCTGCGTACCGGCTTCTGTATGCCACCCAGCATATTTCCGGACATACGGCCAAATACATCCTGCATCAGCACTACAGATGCGATTATCAGCAGCCCCGCTACAATAGAGACGGTCTGCTGCAATCCTGCTATGGCCAGCCCCTGCCCGACCAGACCGGTCAGCAGCCCCAGCGCTCCGTAGGTCGCTACCCGTCCTGCATTATAGAGCAGGTACTTGAGCACCCGGATACGGCGGTCGCTTGTGCGTACCGGCAGGGCAAAGGCTATAGGCCCGCACATGCCCAGACAGTGCGCACTGCCCATGAGTCCGATCATAAAAGCGGCATACCAGAGCATATCAGTCAATCATCAGTGTTTTTTCGTCATAATACTGCATACTTCCGACCTTATAGTCCACCTGCACCCGGTAGTAGCCTCTGGCAAACAGATGGCGATCAAAAAGCTGTACGCCATGCAGGTTGGAATTGATTGCCAGACGCAGATCCTTGCCCGCATCGGAAGGCCGGAAAAAGAGAATATCTCCCTCTATCTGCTGGCCCGCCAGCGATTCGGGAAAACGCAGCACCACCTTATCACCGGCCACCACACAGGATAGTGTATCCGACAGGCGGTTCTGATTGAGCTGCTTGTCAATCTGGGACTGAAATTGCAGCTCCTGACCATAATAGTCTTCGACTACCAGATCAAAATTCTGGCGAAAAGCGCTCACCACCATAAAGGTCATAAAAGCGACAAAGCCGAGAGCAAGAAACGTAATTCGATATGCCCAGTTCATAATACTATCAGTTAGTTACAGGTCCGACAAATGTTGTTGTAAGCGTTTCCAGCTCTTTCTGATCCGCGTATACGCCAAGGCGGATCTTTGTTTTGGTTTTGGTAATGGCTGCCCGGTCAAGCACGATAAATGCTGCGGTCTCAGCCGTACCCTGCGCCGGTATAAGCAGGGATTTGCCCACCAGCTGCAGCTCGGCCTCTTCCGTAAGGCTGCGCAGCTCCACATTGATCTCCCGGTTCGTCTTATTAATCATCTTGATATTGTACAGATTGCCTACCCGGCCATCCGGCATATCCTGATACATGATACCCGGAGTACGCAGCATGCTCGTCTCCACATCAGAACGCAAAGCCAGCAATGTGCCAACAAATCCCAGCAGGACCACCAGCACCGCTGAATAAGCCAGTATGCGGGCTGTAAAACGGAAAGGCTTGCCTTCGGCAATCCCCGCTTCCGAATCCATACGGATCAGTCCCTCGGGTAATCCCACGTTGCGCATCATAAAGTCACAGGCATCCATACAGGCCGTACAGTTGGTACATTCGAGCTGTGTTCCGTTGCGTATGTCAATGCCCATGGGACATACATGCACACACTGATTACAATCGATACAATCCCCTTTGCCGACCGCCGGCCGGTCTTCGTGCACTTTAAGCTTACCCCGGCTTTCACCCCGCACATAATCATAAGCTACCACCAGCGAATTTTTGTCAGTCAGCACCCCCTGCAGTCTTCCGTATGGGCAGACTGTGGTACAGACCTGCTCTCTGAACCGGGCAAATACCCAGTAAAATACAGCGGTAAACAGCAACAATATTGCCATGGAACCCGCGTATTCAAAAGGCGCAGCCAGCATGCGCATGACTGCGCCCACACCTATTATATAACTCAAAAAAACATTGGCAATCAAAAAGGAGATCAGGAAAAACACCAGGTGCTTGAGCGACTTTTTCGCCACTTTGGAAACCGAAAGCGGTGCCCGGTCAAGCGCCATACGTGTTTTCCAGTCTCCTTCTATCCAGTATTCAATTTTGCGAAAAACCGATTCCATGAAAATGGTCTGAGGACATATCCATCCACAGAAAATCCGTCCATAAATCACGGTAAACACTACTACAAAGAGCATCATGACGATCATGATCAACAGGAAAATATAGAAATCCTGCGGCCAGAAGATTTTCCCGAACAATATAAACTTGCGTTCGATAATATTGAACAGCAGTAGCGGCTCACCGCCTATTGTCATAAAAGGTCCCGTCAACATGAGCGCGATCAGCGCCCAAGCTACGATAGTCCGATAACGGGTATAGCGCCCTTTGGGATTTTTCGGATACAGCCATACACGCTTTCCAGTCCTATCCACGGTGGAAATAGCATCCCGGAAGGTTTTTTCGGGTGGTCCGGCAAAGTTTGTGCTGCTCATAACAGTATGCCCTTTATGATCGTTTGTTTTCGTTATTAGACAATGTTGATTTTGGACGGCCTTCGAGACGGTTTTCTTAACTCGATTTCCTCAAAGCCCGTCACCAGAATCAATTAATCTGCTTCACATTGCTTCTATCCGTTATTTCATTTAAAGAATCCGCCTACTCCGCTGCCATTTCAGCAGTTTCAGCAGCTTCTTCATCCGCTTCCGGCACATATTTATCACCCTGAGGCTCTTTGCCATTTGGCGGATTAGTACCTTCCAGCGTCATGATATAGCTTGCCACATCCTGCATCTGCTTGGCGCTCAGCTGTGATTTCCAGGGGATCATCCCTTTTTGCGGTACACCGTGCTTGATCACCCGGAATACATTCTTAATACCACCGCCATTGAGCCAGTACTCATCCGTCAGGTTGGGTCCGACTCCGCCTTCCCCGATTTTGCCGTGACAGGGAGCACAGTTCTGCACGTAGATTTTCTCTCCGCTGAGTATGCCTTCGCTATCCGCCATGGTTACGTTGGTTTCATTAAGCGCATCATCCTCTTCTGCAGCTGTACCCTTCTGTGCCTGTGCCAGAAACAGCTCCTGCTCATACTCCTCGATCTGCAGCTTACCGTTGCCCATATGATAGTAGTACAGATACACTACAGAAAATACAATCGTAGCATAAAACAGATACTTCCACCAGGGTGGCAGGTTGTTGTCCAGCTCCCGGATACCATCGTACACATGATCGGTCATGATCTCCTCTTCCCGCTCTACCGGCATGGAACCAGTCAGGGACTTCAATACACCGCCAAACAGTGGCTCGACCGGTGTTTTCGGCTTCGCATAGTCCAGAAAGGTCCGCAGGGCAAGAATCAGATACAGCAGCACCAGCGAGATCACAATGAGCAGCCCGCAGATGAACAGCATCAGCAGGTCGTCCGGATTTACGGACAGAGACCCGGAGCTTTCGGCCCGGACAGTCACAGAGCTCAGCAGAAGGGCCAGCAGACCGGCCGGACGTATTTTTTGGGATAGTATGGTAAAAATCTTCCTCATCTTAGTTTGTCGGGTTATGGGTAGCATCGTCCAGTGGCAGATTCTGCATTTTGACAATGTGGTTTTTATCGCTTCTGATCACCAGCCACAGCATGATCAGAAAAAAGCTGAAGAACAGCACAAAGGATATGACCGGATAGATCTCAATATTGCCTATGCTTGCCATGTGGTGTTTGATAAACTTCAACATAAATCGCTTACTTATTGTCCTCTTTTTTTACTTTGATATCGGTACCCAGCCTTTGCAGATAGGCAATCAGCGCCACTATTTCCTTGCGGTCGCCTACTTCTATGCCCGCCTCTTTCAGCCCTGAGGTAATCGTTGTCGCCTGCACCACCAGGTCCTCGTTGGCCTGCCGCTCATATCCGGCCGGATAAGGCACGCCCAGCTTTCGCATCGCACTGATAATGGACGGCGTACGGCTGGTATCGATGTTTTTCTCAAACAGCCATGGATAAGCCGGCATGATCGAGCCAGGTGACATGCTTTCCGGATCGAGCATATGATTGTAGTGCCACGAATCCGGATATTTACCACCCAGCCGGTGTACATCGGGCCCTGTACGCTTCGAGCCCCACAAGTGCGGATGGTCGTAGACGAATTCTCCGGCTTTGGAATACTCCCCGTAACGTTCAGTCTCTGACCGGAACGGACGCACCATCTGCGTATGACAGTTATTACATCCTTCCTTGATATAAATATCCCTGCCATGCAGCTCCAGCGAGGTATAGGGCTTCACACTTTCAATCGTCGGTATATTGGACTTGACAAGGAACGTCGGAATCATCTCTACCAGACCGCCAATCAGGATCACCACAAGACTCAGAATCATCAATTGCGCCGGTCTGCGCTCAATCACCCGGTGCCAATGATCTTTTCCGGCATGGGTTTCTTTGACCAGCGCAGGCGCAGTGGCTTCTTCGTTGGCCAGGAAAGAGCCTTTGCGGGCGGTCATAATCAGATTGTAAGCCATGGTAACCGTACCGGTGATAAACATGGCGCCACCAAGCGCTCTGAGCATATACATGGTGCGGATCTGCGTTACGGTTTCCAAAAAGTTGGGATACGCCAGCAAGCCGTCCTGAGTAAACTCTTTCCACATCAGACTTTGTGTAAAACCAGCCCAGTACATGGGAAGCGCGTAAAACAGGATACCCAGCGAACCGATCAGAAAATGGAAATTGGCCAGTTTCTTTGAGTACAATTCGGTTCTGAACAGTCGCGGAAACAGCCAGTACAGCATACCAAAGGTAAGAAAGCCATTCCAGCCAAGACCACCTACGTGAACATGCGCCACAATCCAGTCAGTAAAGTGTCCGATCGCATTGACATTTTTCAGAGACAGCATCGGCCCCTCAAATGTAGCCATACCATAAGCGGTAATCGCTACCACCATAAACTTCAGCACTGCGTCTTCACGCACTTTGTCCCAGGCACCTCTGAGAGTCAGCAAGCCATTGAGCATACCACCCCAGGAAGGCGCGAGCAGCATCACGGAAAATACCACCCCGAGCGACTGTGCCCAGTCAGGCAGCGATGTATACAGCAAGTGATGCGGACCTGCCCAGATATAGAGGAATATCAATGCCCAGAAATGTATAATGGACAACCGGTAGGAATATACCGGACGGTTGGCCGCCTTGGGCACAAAGTAATACATCAGTCCCAGATAAGGAGTAGTAAGGAAAAACGCCACCGCATTGTGTCCATACCACCATTGTACCAGGGCATCCTGCACACCTGCGTACCAAGAATAGCTTTTCATAAAGGATACCGGCAATCCGAATGAGTTGACTATATGCAGCACCGCTACCGTCACAAACGTTCCGATATAAAACCAGATAGCTACATACATATGACGCTCCCTTCGTTTCAGAATGGTAGCAAACATGTTCCAGCCAAATACTACCCACATCAGGGTAATGGCGATATCGATCGGCCACTCCAGTTCGGCGTATTCCTTGCTGGTGGTATACCCCATAGGCAGGGTCAGCACCGCCGAAAGAATAATCAGCTGCCAGCCCCAGAAATTGATCTTGCTCAGTATATCGCTGTACATCCGGGCTTTGCAGAGACGCTGCAATGAATAATACACGCCGGTGAAAATACCATTGCCCACAAAGGCGAAGATGACCGCATTGGTATGCAGCGGGCGTATCCGGCCAAAGGTGGTAAACTCCAGTCCGAAATTGAGTGCCGGCCAGGCCAGCTGCAGAGCGACCAGCAGCCCTACCAGCATACCGATCACCCCCCAGGTGATTGTCGCGAAAGCGAAATTCCGGACAATGGTGTTGTCGTACGAAAACTTCTCTAATTGCATGTTCACTTACTTATTGTTTTGTTTAGGTTCTGTTTGTTTCTCTTCAAAAAGCATCCGTACCGAAGGCGTATAATCGTCTTCGTACTGCCCGTCCCGGATCGCCCACAAAAAAGCGCCGAGAAACGATCCCGCTACCAGCAGGCTTACAAGCACCAGAATAATCAATACACTCATAGTATACCGTTCTTTTGTACACAAAGAAAGAGGATAGCTGCTCCCCGATGAATGAGTTCCGACACCGCCGGAAATGATATTTGTCAACTTTGCATCTGAACTCTCAAGGTTTCAAAAGCTTTGAGAGCTTAACCTAATTTAAACCGGTACTTCCTCCTGGCCAGCACCCGGCTCATAATCACTACAAATACCACCACGGACACAGAGCTGACCGGCATCAGTATGGCAGCGATCAGTGGCCTGAGTATACCCTGTACGGCAAAGTAAAGCCCCACTGCGTTGTAGGCCAGCGCAAGCACCAGTCCCCAGTATACAATCTGCATACAGTCTCTGCTATAGCGCATAAAATCCGGCAGGCGATAAAAAGCATCTGCTTCCAGTATCGCATTGCAGGCAGGAGAAAAGCTACCTTTGTTTTCCACAATGCTGATTCCACAGTCACTTTGCAGCAGTGCCCCGGCATCATTAAGCCCGTCTCCCAGCATCATCACCCGGCTGGTTTCGCCGATTGCTTTTACATAATCCCGCTTATCTGCCGGCGACTGATTGAAATGCATATTGGTGCTTTCGAAATATGGACGCAGATTGTCTTTTTCTGCGTCATTGTCTCCCGATAAGAGATGCAGCGTAAAGGACTTGTCCAGCTTGCGCAGCATCAGATCCAGCCCCGGCCGGTATTTGTTCTGAAAACGAAAGCAGCCTCTGACTTCTCCCCCGATCTGCACCCATACGCTGGTCTGGTGGCTCCCGCTGTCCGAATTATTACCGGTCACCGATCCGGCAAAAGCCGCCGAACCGATCCGGATGGCTTTACCTTCTGCTTCCGCATACATACCCTGCGCCGGATATTCCGAAAAAGAGCTTATGGATATTATTTCACTGCCGGACAAATGTTTCGCAAGCATCCGGGACAAAGGATGGGTGGAGTGACAGCATACCGACCGCACCAGCGACAGTTCATTTTCAGTCAATGTACCTTCCTGCACAATCGCTGCTTCTCCTGCATGCGTAATGGTACCGGTCTTATCAAAAACTACCGTATCTACGGAAACGAGCTGCTCTACAACCTCCGCTTTCTTCAGAAACAGTCCGTTGCGCCCCATGATATTCATGGCTGTACCAAAACAGAAAGGAATGGCGAAAGAGAAAATGCAGGGACAAAAGATGATCAGCACTGTTACTGCTGCATACAGAGCGGTCGACGAGGCTCCCTGACTATACCAGTATAGATAGGAACCCAGACTGATCAGTATAACTGCGATGGTAAAGTACACACCTATCTTGTTGGTAAAAGCCGTCAGGCTGGATTTGCTCTCTCTGACATCCTCCCTGTTCCAGAGACGCGTCAGATAGCTGTGCGATACTTCCCGGATCAGACGAAGACGTACCGTAGCTCCCGCCTGTCTCCCGCCGGCATAGAGCTGCTCGCCGGTTTTTTTGGGTACAGGTGCAGATTCCCCGGTCACAAAGCTGTAATCAATATTTCCCTCTCCTTCGGCCAGTATGGCATCAGCTGGTATGATTTCTCCGTTTCGTATCAGAATACTATCACCCGGCTTCAGCTCGCTGACCGGCACAAAAGACTCTTTTCCCTCTTCTATTCTTGTCACTGCCAGCGGAAAATAGGATTTATAATCCCGCTCAAAAGACAGGGCCTGATAGGTCCTGCTCTGGTACCATTTGCCGATCAGAAGAAAAAATATCAGCCCCGTCAGCGAATCCAGATAGCCCGCGCCTGTTCCGCTCAGAATTTCGTATACGCTTTGCCCGAACGCTGCGACCAATCCGAGAGCGATCGGCAGATCCATATTGATTGTCCGGTTTCTGAGCGAATACCAGGAGGAGGTAAAATAGTCGGAAGCGCTGAACAGAAATACCGGCAGGGCCAGCAACAGACTGAGTCCTGAAAAAAGATGTTTGATACCCCCGGCAAAAGAGTCGGCCACCGACAGATACTCAGGCAATGCGAGCATCATGATATTGCCGAAGCAAAACCCGGCTATTCCCAACTTGTAGTACAGAGACCGGTCCACTGATCTGCGGGATACCGGTTTGCCATCCATGGTAATCAGAGGCGGATAGCCAAGGGAAGCCAGCAGCCTGGCCAGCTCCCGCAGGCTGATACCACTGTCAAAACGCACATCAAGCTCTTTGCGCTGAAACTGTATGACAGACTGAAGAATTGATTTATCCAGTTTGTGCAGATTTTCCAGCAACCAGATGCAGGAACTGCAATGAATGGATGGTATATAAAACGTAACACCTGTTATATCGCCTTCCTGAAAATTAATAATTGTCCGCCTTATTTTTTCTTCGTCCAGATAAGCATAATCGTTTTCCGATGCTCCTCTTACCCGGTTCCCGGCCTTATCATCCAGCGAATAGTAAGTGCACAGCTCATTTTCATTGAGCAGCTCATAGACAGACTTGCAGCCGTTGCAGCAAAAAGAATGAGACTCAAACTCGATTCCCGAGTCCCCGCAGTGTTCTCCGCAATGATAGCAACTCGTCTGGACAGTATTTCTTACAGCCTCCGGCATAGACATGATTTTTTGCTTCTCCATTGCAAAGAAACATGGAACATATGGGCAAATAAATGACAAATATCACCCTCCGGACTAAGGCTTATCATCCCGCAAACATTTCAGGGCTGCTATCTTTGAAGCGCTAATTTCACCAAATCGGAATATGGGAACTGAAGAATATTTTTATGAAGTGGATCTGACCCACGAGCCGGGAAAAGAAGGGCGCATATCCTCACACGGGCTGCAGCCCATCAACGTACTGACTGCCATAAAGCCCCCCAGGGAGCGTAAAACCGTATGGTCTCCGGAGCACCTGCTGGCCGCGTCGGTATCGGACTCTTTTATGGCTACTTTTCTGGATCTGTGCGAAAAAATGCAGGTCAATATACAATCCTACCAGAGCCAGTGCTTTGCCAAGCTGGTAAGACAGAAAGATAAATTTGTAATGACAGAGCTGTTGCTACGTCCTCTTATCAGGCTGGCAGATCACCGGTCCATGCTCAAGGCGTACAAATACGTCGAAGAAGCAGAAAGTCTTTGTCCCGTTCGAAATGTACTGAAGATACCGGTTGAGGTACATCCTCAGTTTGAATACATCGACAAGGGCTCTAAAGTAAAAGCCTGACTTATTTGGACTCCACAGAATGCAGATCAGGCCGGTCCTGATAGCCCCATTCCTCATCATGACCAAGGTCCCGCCCCGAATAGCGACCATAGCGCAACACGACATATACCATCCATCCCAGAAACAAATGGGATATAGAAAAAAAGAACAGCATTAATCTCAAAGGAGCGTCTAAACGACCAGCTATCGTAAACACCACCAGAAAGAGGGTCACGACAAAAATGGCAATTTTCGGATTTTTCATATTCCACAAACTCAAAAAAACCGGAAAGGTTATCAGCCAATACCAAACCGCTTCGCTAGCTCAGCAAATCCAAACAAAACATAAATTATTAATTATCAAAAATATAGATATAAAGTGGAAAATTAATTTAAAATAAATCTATTGAATTAAGCATTTATTCAATAATCGTTTTGTCTGGGAGGGGCCTGTCTGAACTTTTTTAAAGTTCCCTTTAGGAGGCCAAGACAGAAACAAAACTATGACTGTTTTTCATTCCGGTGGTTTTCGAAATGAAACACCATGCCATTTGGCAAATACAAAAGCTAAAAATTATGGACCTGCCTGTTTATCATTTGGAATGAATCGCCCGGAAAGGTCGCCCGTGGAGAAGTACAGACCAGAAACCGGCATTAATACTTGATGAATATGATTAAACCGGTAAGAGGAAAGCAATAAGACATTACACAATTACCTGAGTCGTTTTCTTTTTCTTCCGTACAACACCAGGTTTGTTACCTGATGGTATCTTCTTCCACCAGATAATAAAGCCGGTTACAGGTAGAGAGCAGCCAATTAATGATGCTATAAAGTAAAAAACCAGACTTGGCCATCCAAGAATTTCACCGGTATGCAAAGGGAGTGAAATTTCTACGAACTGCTCATGCAATTTTTTGTCAGCAAAACGTTCAAGTGTTCTGAATTCACCCTGGTTGTTAAATGTTACAATATCCGGCACAATGGCTCCTAACATATTTTCCGTATTGATTTTTTTGACTGTAATATGCGGAGATTCTTCATTGGGCAGGGAAATGGTGGTAATTGCCCGATATGACAGGTGTTTGTTGCTAAGCTTTATTATTTCATCCAGCGATATGGTTTTTTCCAGATCCAGATTTTCTTTATCGTTTTCTGTTGCTATCATGTCTTTCAGCAAATCTTTGAAAGAGTCGGATAATGCATCATTGACAGGCGCTTTAGAGTTTGCGGTCAAAACCGGTTCTCCGCCTAGAGCCACAATAATACCGCTTTTTACCCAGCCATAAGAAACATACAACCCTGTAACAGCAATGAACAACAATAACAATAAGCTATAAAAACCCAGGACATTATGCAAATCATAGTTTATACGTGCGAACTTTGCTTTCCAGCGAATTACCAGCCCACCTTTTAGCTGTTTCCATTTTTTGGGAAGCCATAGTACAAAGCCTGAAATCAGAAGGATAACAAACAGTAAGATAGAAGCTGCTACTATGTCTCTGCCAATTCCGCTTATCAGCAACGAGCGGTGTATACTAAGTATAAGACTGAAAAACTCTTTGAGAGAATAATCACCTGATCCCAGGTTTTCTCCGGTATACGGATTCATATAGAATGATCCGATTTGAGTACCATCAACAGATTTGTAACTGATCGTTAAGCTTTTGCCGGGAGAAGAAGGAATAGAGATAGCAGTAATCAGTTTTCCTTCATCTTTTAATCTGTTCTGAATCGTATCAATAGGAAATGCAGGTGTGTTTCCTGCCGAAACGTATACTTTGTCGTAATTCCAGGCATCGATTATTTTATCTTTAAAAGTATAAATACTCCCGCTGAGACATACTATAAATACAACAACGGAAGATAAAAGTCCGAGCCACAAATGCAGCACGGACATTATATATTTGAACCAGGATTCTTTTGGCCTCTTTTTGCGAAGCAGAGCCTTGACAAAGCGTTTCATTACTATTATTCAGCTTTTTTCTCCGATGGTTTTCCACCCTCTTTATGCTCGCCTCTGAAACCGTACTCCTTCACTATTTCCTGATATTTTGCATACTGTTCTTCGGTGAATATATCTTTCAGCGCTTTTTTTCTTTCTTCGTCAAACTTGTTCCAGTATTCTTTGGCAGCTTCTGCATTACCATGATAGTAATCATGAGCATTAGCATATGATTTTTCAAAAGCATTATTTACTGCCACCAGCATTTTACTTTGATTTTCGTCCAAGGCTAATTCAGTTTGTATTTGCCCTATCAGCTCATCGGAATATCCGGATCTTCCACGATTGAATTTCTTTGCAAATTCCTTGTATGTCTCTTGTTGCTCAGGATCAAGAATTGCCAGAATTTCTTCATTGTACTTCTTCATCAGCTCTCTTGATTGTGCCATACGAGTCGCACGATCTACCCCTTCCACATTCCGCATAGCCTCACGTGACTCATTGTACCTTTTCACAATGTCATCAAATTGAGTCTCTTGTACTGAAGACAATTTAAGACCTGGTTTTATTTCGTTCAGATCCATTCCTCTTCTCTTTTTTTCTTCGCTGCAAGAGCTTAAAACAAACAGCAGAGCCAAAACGGGAAAAATAAGTTTTTTTATCAGGGTGTTCATAGTTGTGAAATAAGTAAAATTATTGAAATATGAAAATAGAAAAATTAAAGGTATAGCAGGATTGCTATACCTTTAATCATTAAATAAACTATTGAAACTAGTATACACCAATATATCTGTTTCCAGCAGGGTTAACTAATTTGGCACCAACAGTTACTTGTGCTGTTTTGGTGTTGAAAACATATATATTACCATCTATACCTACACCTGCAACAGCAATAAATACTTCGTCACCAGCAACGGCAATACCCTGATACTGTCCGAAATCCATATTGGCGTCATTAGGAATATTTACTTTAGTGGCAAATTTTGAGTTCAGATCTACACGTGCAACATAACCACCTGTACGCTCACCGCCAACATTCAGGCTGTAAATGATATATCCGATTCCGTCTCCGGCATATCTCCAGGACTCAATATAGCTATCCTTCACGCCCAGTGCATCGTCAATACTGATAGAGTATGAATTGTCATATGTACCGTCAGGGTTAATTCTTATGATTTTAGAGCCACCTGTACCTGCAGTTTCTCTATGTGTAGCCTGATATACATATCTGTCTGAACCTACATAAGACATAGGACTTCTGTAGCCACTGTTATCTCCTGTTGCCTGAGTCGATGTAATAATTCTGGGATTCGTAAGAGAAGGATAGTCAAGCACTACCGTTTTTGTTCCCAATCGCTGGAAAGCTGAAGCGTCCGCTGTTGTAGTTCCTGGAACCCACTTACGTGTCCATGTACCTATGTAAAGTTTGTTACCTGCGGCATTTAGTACCGGTGCATCCAGACGGAAAATATGGTGGCCTTCCTTTTGCTCTTCTGCAGAAAGCGCTAATTCAAATTCATGTGTGCCTATGATTCTAGGATTTTTCAAGTCCAGCACAACCACTACAGCAGTACCATAAACACCGACGAACGTACCATTTTCGTCATTACCCTCATATCTGTTTTTAATGTCTCTTACGTTGACTGCCACACCAATATCTTCACTGGCTTTTACCCAACGCGGAGAAGTTCCGGCATATTCGGCAATACTTACACTTGCACCTTCGTCAATTAGTGTATTACCACCCTCTACTTTGTATTTATTGAAAACACCGCCATCAGCGCCAGTGTACTGAATGTTATATAAGTAGTTACCGTCATTGGATGCCTGTAGACGAGCTGTTCTGCTTGACTTTACATGTACTCCATTGTCAAAAACATTGATAGAAGTTTCCGGATTTACAGCATCCTCTCTTTTTACACTATACACCATCGTACCACCGTTGCCATCGCCCGGATCTGTACCAAACAATGCTCCGGCTACTGTAATCCAGCGATCTGTAGTTCCTTCTGATTTCGCTTCTGGCCCTTCGTCTTTTTTGCAACCGGATAAAGCCATTACTGCTGAAAATCCAGCGAAAAGAACCTGCTTAAAGAAATATCTGTTCTTCATTTTTGTTTTTGAAAGTTGTTTATCAGGGTTCTTAGTGTTTCTATTTCTATATGGATCCAATGAAATCGTAGAACCCTGATTACCGATCTCATTTGAATCTTTAGTTAAAGACATTGTGAATTATCAGCTATATCTTGAATTTATTCAGCGTATAACTGACTTTGACATAAAAACCTCTGCCGGGCTTTAGAACAGCAAAATTGTCATACAATTGTCTGTTAAAGATGTTTTTGACGTCAAAGCTGAGTACAAGTTTCTGCTTGGGGAATCGATAGGTGATTCCAGCATCCTGAATGAATTGCACCGGAGTCTCCTCTGTATCATGCTCGACCCAGGTCATCTTGAACGGACTAACATATCCGAAATAATAGTTTAAAGTCAACACCGATTTTTTCTGTATAATATCCGTAAATCTGTATTGCAAACTGGTGCTGAATAAAAATACAGGCTCATTGGGAATCTGAGCATTATATCTGGCAAGTTTCTGACCTTTACTATCATACTTTTGCTTAAAGAGAGAGTTCGTTTGGGAAAGAGAAACCAGCAGGTTAAATTTATCGTTGTAGTTGTACGTCAGCTCAGACTCAAAACCAATTGCCTGCGCTTTACTCAGATTTATAAAAGGTAAAACCTGAGTATTTTCATTCAATCTCCTGTCTTCTGCCTGCCGGCCTATCCGATCGCGCACATCTCTGTTAAAGAAGCTTCCTGAAAACATAATCCGGTGTCTCCCGAGATAGAAGTTCCCTAGACGTATGCCAAGGTTAATATTATTGCTGAGCTCAGGTCTCAAATCAGTATTAGCGACTATATTCTCGGCCGGGCCACCAAAAATTTCCTGTTCAGCAGGCATACGTACCGCTTTTTCTGCAGAAGCCAGCAACATCACATGATGCGTGATATCATAGGTTGCAGCCAGCCCGTATCCAACTATGCTTTTCGAACTTGAAACATGATTCTCCATATATGCCAGCGTAGCGGCATCTGCATATGGAGTAACTCTGTCAATGATTTGATTATAATGCTTGGCAAAAAGATTGGTCTTCAGCCGATTCTTAATAAACTGTGATTCATAGGCCAGCGAGGTGACACTTTTCGACAGATCACTGGTACTAAGATACTTTCTCTCCGAAACATGTTTTATTTCGTCCAGATCGTTTCTGTCTACATTATAGTAGTAGTAGTTAAGTATGAATCGGTGTTTTTTAGAGAGATCATAACTTAAGCTGGTTCTTACGGTAGCCAGTTTCCTGTTTATCATCATCATGGTCGGCTCGCCTTGCTGTGCACCGGAAGGTGTTTTCAAAGGTTTTCCATGGAACCCGATCATTTTCTCACCAAACCAATTGTAGTTATAGCTTACCGTATCCTGTACATATTGATCCCGATCGGTATACACCCCGTTAAACTGAAAATGCAATCCTTTGGTCAGAAAGTTTCTTTTGGCATAATTTAACCCTACAATATGCGCCTTGGATTCGGTAAATCTGCCCATATATGGTTTGGTCATATACTGACCATGCTGTATTTCTTTATAAGAATACGATCCGTTGTAGGAGATTAAAAAATTATCAGCCCATTTTACCTTGGTAAACCCGGCTTCTACCCTGGAGCCATACGTTCTAAATGCATCATTAAACCGGTTTGCCGTGACATTGACCATTCTTCCGTCAGGTAATGTGTTTCTGGTAAAACGTCCCCTCATTTCGTAATCATTGTCGGAATAGCTGTAGAACCCGGAAGCCTTTACAGTAATTCCTGTTTTGGGATGGCGATACACTCCGCTTATATCCGTCTGTGATGTGTTGAAAGACCCGTACGAAGTCGATAAGGTCAAATTGTTTAAAGTGAGGTCTTGCTTTAATATAATATTGATAGCCCCGCCCAGATAGTCGCCGGATAAATGTGCCGGAAGAACGCCTTTATAAACCTCAATGCGTTCAATCATGGCCGGCGGTATATTATTTAGATTAAATGAAGCTCCGTATGTAGAAATTTCTATACCATCAATAAAAATACCTACAGAACGACCAGACATACCGTTCAGGTTATATTCTACACTTGACCCCAGTCCACCGTTCTGACGGACTTTTACACCTACAGCCCTGTCCAGCAATTCATTCGTTTGAAGATTTCTAAGCGCAGCTTCTTCCGTTTCTATAACTTTTACAGCAAAACCTGACTCTTCTATCTTTTCCTTTTCAGTTTTCTTATATCCTAAAACTATCTCATTCAGCTGCTGTACTTCCTCTGTTAATTTCAGATCAAGTTTTAAAGTCTGGTTTTCTTTTAAAACAACTACCTGAGTCTTCTTTTTATATCCGATTCCTGAAACTGACACTTTGTGAGTTCCCGGTGGTAAATTCAATACCTGATAGTTGCCCGAAGAATCAGACATATTGCCCAGATTTAGTGAGTCGACAGTGATAGTTGCATAAGGTAGCGGGGCTCCTGTATGATCGAAAACTTTACCTTTTAAATTTGCCTTTCCAATATTCTGCGCCCATACACATACTGATAATAGACAAAAAGACACTGCTAGCAAGGTTCTACTATATTGCATTACTTTGAATTCTTAAATCACATTGCACTATACATGCATGCCTCTTTTTTAAGATATACAGGGTTATAACTTTGGCGTTAAGATGTATCAGGCCTCAAACTTACAATATTATACAATTACCAACAAAGCTTATTTAGATTAATTTTAAAAAAAATAATAGTGAGCCACTTATGATGCGATTATTTTCAAAAAATTAAGAACGAAGGTCATAACTTGAGCATCAAAGCCCGTCTGGCTGACTCATTTAATTCATTGCTTCAGTCGGTATCAGAAGCGCAGGTTCCGGCTGAACCGGTATCTCAGGAAGGTAAAGTGATCAAAGAGCTGCGATATGCCGCTCTTCCCCTGCACAAACAGTTTATGACTGTGGCAAAGCCGCTCCATACCGGCGAAATTATGGGTCTGGGAAGTATTATTGTGTATTTTATTGTGACGCTCATCGGAGCTTCACTTAAACTCAGCAATAAGAAATGGTTACTAACTCATTTTACTTATATATCTGCTCTTTACGATCTTGTATATAGCGAACCCTTTCAGACTTTTATATGAGCTACTGAACATTGACCATGATTTTTTTTGAATCACCCGGTGTAGTGTCAAGAACAAGCATATATAAGCCGGATTTTATATGCGATACATGAATCGTATTTCCGGTCAGCGTATTGCTGTCAGCCACCCGGCCTGTAAGGTCAATCAGCTGATAGGAAACAATGTTTTCTACTCCTTCTATGGTCAGTATATCCCGTACAGGATTGGGATATACTGCAACTTCTGTAGCAGACAGAGAACCGGAAAGGCTCATAACAGAAGCGCAGTTTTCACTAAATATGCTATTCGGACCTGTATTTTTCCAGTTTGCTTCGCTATATGCCGCGTTATCCACCTCGATACACCTTAAGTCAGCATTTCCCATAGTATTAAAGAACTCCACATTAGTATTATTCCCGTTTTTAACATTTAGTGTTGTCAGCTGATTGTCACCACAATCCAGCTTGACCAGACTTTGACAATGGCTCAGGTCCAGAGTGCCAAGCTGATTCAAACTACATTGCAACTCTCTGATCGTTGCCAGAGATGTTGTATTCAGGGAAGTAAGCCGGTTGGAACTGCAATTCAAAACAGCCGGCCCCGAAATACCAGTAAAAACAAGAGACTCCAGAAGATTGTCATTACATTCCAGCGTAACAATTCCTGAGCCATCTATTGTCAGTTCAGATAGCTGATTACGGGCACAGTTCAATAATTGAAGGGCTAAATTATTTTTCAGATCCAGCGATGTCAGCATATTTCCTTCACAATATAAATGTAACAAAAACGGCTGCCGAGCCAGATCAAGATCCGCCAGCAGATTATTCCCGCAGTCTAAGTATTTCAAAGAGTTAAGGGTTTTTATGTCCAATGCCTCCAGTACATTGTTATTGCAGGTAAGAGAAGCCAGTGTTGTAATTTGACTGAGATCCAGAGAAGCTATGCGGTTGAAACTACAGTCCATGCTATAAAGCTTTTTATTATTGCTGATATCCAGCGCACTCAGCTGATTATTACTACATAGCAGACTAAGGAGTGAGGTATTTTCACGTACATCCAGTGATGTCAGCTGATTATAGCGGCAATTCAGCTCAAGCAGTTCTTTGCACTGACTCACATCCAGTGCCTCCAGCCGGTTATTGACACAATCCAGGTGGGTAAGTAATATGCTCTGACTTATATCCAGCGTTGTTAACCCGTTCTGGAAACACTGCAGCACAACCAGGCTCTTATTGTTGCGCATATCAAGCGATGTCAGCTGATTGTGATTGCAATAAAGATATTTTAAGGCCGTATTACTGCTCAGATCCAGCGAGGTTAACAAGTTGCTGAAACAGGACAGCGAAGTAAGCGATTTAAAGGCTTCAATGCCTGTAAGGTCTCCGATGCCTTTTCCGCTACAATTAATCGATCCGGTAAACCCCTCTGCCTCTTCTTCCTGTATTTCATCATCACCATTCGTATTAATTAATTCATTTCCTGTAAGATATTCTTTAAAATTCTGGTCAGGGATATGCACCACCTGTGCAGCAAGACCATACATCATTGAAAAAAACAGGGCTATCAGCAAATTACTTTTCATATGGTATTATTAAAAAATTAATGATCACACATCAAATGCACTCGGTCGTTATTGTACATTCACCAGGGTTTTCTTTGAGTTTCCTTTTACGGTATGAAGAACAAGCGTATATGCTCCAGGATTTATTTGAGATATATTAATACTGTTTCCGGCCAGCTGACCGCTGTCTGTAACCCGGCCCGTCGGATCAAGCAGCTGATAGGAAACAAAGCTTTCCTCTCCTTCTATAGTTAACAGGTCCCGTGCAGGATTGGGATACACAACAAACTCTCTGGCCGGCTGAGGATCAGACAAAGATGTAAGCACTCCGCACTCTTCGCTAAAGTGTGTACCAGCATCTACGAAAGTCCAGCTGGTACGGCTATACTCAGCATCATCCACCTCTATGCAGTGCAGGTCTTCGTTATTGAAAGCGCTAAACAGCCAAAGGCGACTATTTTGACCGTTTTTGACATTCAGTGTCCTCATTTTGTTGGAATAACAACTCAGAATTTCCAGCTCCCTGCACATACTCAGATCCAGATTTGTCAATTGATTATCAAAACAGGAAAGCTCTTGCAACAACGTATTGTGTGTCAGATCCATATTTTCAAGAGCATTGAAAAAGCAGTATAACCTGCGCAAGCCGGAATTCTGTGCTGTATTTAACGAAGTGAGACTATTGTTATGACAGGACAGAGATTCCAGCTTCGGATTGCTGCTCAAATCAATATTCATCAACTGATTATCACCACAGCTGAGCTGTATCAGATCCGGGTTACCGCTAACATCAATTTCTGTCAGACTATTTTCAAAAACTGAAAGAAAAGCAAGCCTGGCATTACTGCTGACATTAATATTCGTCAGACTATTTCTATAGGCACTAAGCGATGTCAGTTCACTATTGGCTCCGACATCCAGCGAGGCTATGCGATTCGCACCGCAATTCAGTGTAGCAAGGAATACATTACTGAAAAGATTCAGATTCTCAAGCTGATTACCGGAACAGAAAAGTCGTTGAAGAAACACATTTCGGGACACATCCAGCGTTGTCAGCTGATTACCGGTGCACTCCAGCGTATTCAGCCATGTCAGCGATTTTATATCCAGTGTGCTCAAAGAGCTTTCACTGCAATCCAGGGTAAGCAGCTTCGTATTATTCCGGACATCCAGCGTAATTAACGGATTATGCCTGCAAACCAGGACGGAAAGATCTGTATTATTGCCAATATTCAGATGAGTCAGCTGGTTATACATACATCTCAGAGAGGCAAGGCGCAAATTATTGCTTAAATCAAGAGAGGTCAACTGATTGCTGTCGCATCTTAATGAAAACAGATTCTCAAAATGCTCAATACCGGTAAGGTCTTCGATACCTTTTCCGCTACAGTCAATCGATCCGGTAAATACCTCTGCCTCATCTACCTGAATTTCATCATCACCATTCAGATTAATATTCCTGTTCTCAAGCAGGCAGGTTTTAAAACTCGCATCAGGAATATGCACCACCTGCGCACCGGAACCATAGCCAGTTGCGGCAGCCAAAACTGTCAGTATCCATTTTTTCATAGATTTTCATTTTAATATTCATCAAGCTATATAACTCATTTGTAAAATGATATTTTCTTAAGATAAATGACTATTAAGTCATTTATCTTAAGAAAATATATTCCGGTTGTCCTATATATTTTCTCAAAATCAATAATTTTGTATGATTCAGCCTGTTTCTCACCGGCCGTCAACCGGGAGCCTTAACCTCAAAGCTCCTCAGAAACAACAGACACGAAACCAATAACTAATGAAAAAGCATTATCTTTAGCATCTTAAAAATGGAGTACTGTATAAAATAGCTCAGTTAATTACGCATAAATCGTAATGCAAACTAAGCGGTAAATACGGTGCGGCACAATAGTGAAAAATCACTATACCACAAGGAAAATGACATACTTATACCCCGTTAATTACATATGGACTCTTCTAACCAGACCCGTCTCTTTGACGATCACCACATCTATTTTCAGCAACTGCTCCGTACCAATAGCCTGATTGACCGCATAGCCGATCCGGCAACCGCTGTACCTTTTACCAACCTGACACATTATGAAGAGTTGCTCCGTATCACCCCGGGCATCATTATGCTGATCAACTACAGCCAGCATCAGTATCTGTATCATTCACCCAATATCTCCCAGCTCGATATGGATATCAGTCTGATGTACCAGTACGGTCCTCTTTACACACTTTCATTATTCAGACCGGAACACTACCAGATTATGAGAGACACCATTATGCCGGAGCTTTACAGACTTATCAATGAGTCCATTGAAAACGGGAGAATTTACGATCTGCGTGTCTGCTACAGCAACCAGATGCGCACCAGCTCAGGAGAATATCACTGGTTTATGCATCATGTCAGCCTTGTTGCCGCGGAAGATTCAACCCCGCTTATCGGATTGAAGTATATGATTGATATCAATCATTTTAAAAAAGACAACTGTATTGATTTTGTCGCCACCCTAAAGAATCCGGATAATTCAGAAACAATTATTGCTCAACAAGCAATTAACCCTGTAAAAAAACAATTCACAACCAGAGAACAGCAAATCATAAATCTGCTTGCAATCGGAAAAACCAGCAAACAGATCGCTCATGAACTTGGTATCAGTACCCACACTGTCAATAACCATCGAAAAAATATGATGATAAAAGCCAATGCGGCAAACAACTCCGAATTAATCAGCAAAGCTTTCGGCGAATTTGCTGTTCACAGGTAATATTCATTTTCTTTAATTTATCCGGTGAGAGCCGGCCTTGCTCCGCTGAGCTGTTTTCGGCTTATCTGCCTCTTTCTGTAGTAGCTCTTTCTCTCTTTTTTTCAGCGCCAGGTGTTTACTTTTTGCCATCAAAAATGTCTATATCAACAACAAGGAAAATGTTTTAACCAAAAAAATTAAAATTAAACACAAAATAACCATACTTTTACATTTGGTTAATAATATAAAATTATAAATAGCATGAGGAAAAACATATACTCTTTTTTCTTTACCCTTGCTTTACTGATATGTTGTTCATTAGCAATCAGAGCACAAATCATTATTGAAGCAGAATCCGGGCAGCTTGCTGAGGGAGCCACCATCGAATCAGATACCAGAGCTTCCGGCGGAAAGTTTGTAAACCTGAGAGAAGGAAGTCTGGAATTGTCTTATACAATCACACAGGAAGGCTTCTATGATATCTATATAAGAGTAGCAGCGCCATTCGGAGAAAAACACAATTATTTTTACCTGAATGATCACTCTACCTCTTTTTACCTCCCCGAAAACCCAAACTATATAAGCCTGAAAGTTGCCAATACTGTTTATCTGTATCCGGGTATAACAACTTTCAGCTTTCAGAAAAACTGGGGTTGGATTAATATAGATTATGTCGAACTGATCGGAGTATCTGCTTCCGAACGGTTCAATGTCAATACCGAACTCATTACTCCCAATGCGAGCCCGGAAGCAAAATCATTGTATAAGTTCCTTTATGATAACTATGGTGAAAAGATTATTTCAGGTGTAATGACACTTGAGCCTTTCGATATGTCCAACTGGCTTAAGGCGCAAACGGGCAAAGAGCCTGCACTGCTTGGACTTGACCTGATGCATTGCAACCGAAACTACACCTGGTACAACGACAACGAACCAATCGAGAATGCTGCTACCTGGTACGGACGCAATGGTATTCCGATTATGGCATGGCACTGGAGAGATCCCAGCAGACAGACGGAAAACTTTTACAGAAACGAAAACGATGCAAGTAAAAATACCAGCTTTGACATCACTAAGATTTTTGAGCCTGCTTCGCCTGAATATCAGGCTATGATCAACGATATCGATGCGACAGCTCTCTTATTGAAAAAGCTTACCAACGACAATGTTCCCCTGCTGTGGAGACCGTTGCACGAAGCTGCCGGCGGCTGGTTCTGGTGGGGCAAAGATGCCGCTGCCTGCAAAAAGCTGTATCAGATCATGTTTGATCGCATGGTAAACCTGCACGGACTGAACAACCTGATCTGGGTATGGACCAGAGAACCCTCTGACGATGCCTGGTATCCCGGCGACGAATATGTGGATATTGTAGGAATGGATATTTACAGACAGGGTGATCATGGCTCCTATGTTCTGGACTTCAATATATCCAACGAAACATATGACAGAAAAAAAATCATAGCACTTTCAGAATGCGGATCTTTTCCGGATGTAGACAATCTGATCCATGACAAGGCTGCATGGTCCTGGTTTATGCCCTGGTATGGCGATTTCACGACCAGCCCGGCCTTTAATTCCCTCGAGCTCTGGAAAAAGATGTTTGACAGCGAATATGTGATTACCCTGGATGAAATGCCGGATCTGAAAAACTACGGCGAAGTGGTTTCAGCCACACAGGGCACGGCAAAGTCTGGTTTTATCATCAGACCCACGCTGATCAGTGATTATACAACTATCGAAAGCGGAAACGAAGCAATAACCAATATCAGGATTGTATCCGCTACCGGCATGCCGGCAGACTCTTATCAATACAGCAGCGGGCAAACCAGCGTTATGCTTCCGATGGCGCATCTGGCCCAGGGTGTATATATGGTAATAATAAATGGCAGACATACTACAAGAATTATAAAAAACTAAGACATCATGCCTCCATAAGTCAACTGCTTGTGGAGGCTTCTTTTATTACCAGCCGCCACTTCGGAGAAATGCTGCCTCCTTTGCAATAGCCAGACAAACCTGCTTTTATCTTTTGCAAATTATCATTGTATAGACTTTTAAAACAGCATATTCTTGAAACTGATTTTTGTTACCGGGCTTCCAGGGTGTGGAAAAAGCTATTTTGCCCGACATCTTTCGAATCAAATCAATTCCGTATATATCAATGGAGAGCTAATCCGGAAAGAATCGTTTATGAGTCCGGATTATTCAAAAAAGGAACGAAAAGCACTCTTTCATAAAATCACAGACCTTATAAACAGATCATTTTACAATGAAGAGCATATCATTATAGATACAATATTGTATAATCTGAATGATTATCATTTTTTTGTAAAAAACACATCCCGATACCTGACCGGTACCATCGTATTTGAAATCATCAGCAACGAAAAGCTGATACAAAAACGTCTGATGGAAGAAAGACCGGACAGTGATACCAATTTTGCATTGTATCAGCTTATCCGGTCTTATTCCAAACCTCTTACTGTTCCCCATTGCAGGCTTTGGTCGGATACGGCCAATATCAAGGAAATGCTCAATAAGGCCATGGATTACCTGAATACCTGCTAAGATATTTTCTAAAAAATCAATTGTATACCCATGCTTATGTATTCGTAGCGGTCACCTTTGCCTCTCCCCCAGACATAATGTAACCCTGCTTTCAGATCATCTTCATAAAACAGAAAGTTAATGCCGACATCATGAAAATGCCGGTAGCTTCCGGTATAGTTCTCGGTATAGGAATAGATCGGCTGCAATACCTTGGTTTTAAACATAACCAGATTATACCCGGCCTTCAGGCTTATAGCCTCATTGCGTTCACTTACACGCTCACTGACATTCATGGTATCTCTGCGCATCCAGTCATATTCTGCCACAATATCGACCGGGCCGAAATTAAACAGCAGATCCACTCCCTGCATTTCATTGTCCATAAACACATCGGTTTTTCCCTGATACGCATGATTGTATGCCAGTGTCACGCCTTTCCGCTTGCCATAATAGGACTGTACATAACGTATGGCATATTCATCCAGTTCAGGATCTCCGACAGTAAGCGCCACCCGTCCTACCATAAGCGGATACCAGTGTTCGCCTTTTCCATTGAGCTCTTCTGCCGTAGGATTGAATAAGCCCAGGTTGTAATTGATGCTCCAGGATTTGCCAAGATACAAACCACCGAAGTTGATACCAGCCTCACGCCCGCTTGCCCTGTGCAGCATCTGATTACGGACGAGTGAGTTCGTTAGTCCTTTTTCAAACCCAATGACGAAAAAAGCGCTTGTGATATTTTCTCTTCCGAACTGAGGTCTGAAATATCCGAAGGTGGTATTGAACAGCGAATGCACCTTGTAGGTAAAAAAAGCATCCCATACCATAAAAATCCGGTTGTCAGGATCATTGGGATTACCAAAAGCTTCAATAATCTGATCCTTTCCTATTCCGTCATAGGCAATGGCAAGGTTAAAATCAATCTTGTTGAAGCAGGTACCCTGCAGTCCGAGCCGCCCGCGACGAATAAAAATGTCGTTTCGACGACCGGCATCAGGCTCTGCCTCATTAAGCATGGAAACTACATTCCAGATCTGAACGGATTGAGTTACTTTCAATTCCGTATTGGGAATTTTGATTTTTAAACGTTCAAGCCTGCTTGAATCATTGTCCTGCGCATATGTCATATACGCGCATAACAGGGACATAAGTCCCAGCCATCCATATTTTGGGGTCATAAAACTTTAGATAGTAAAAGGTTGATAATAAAAACTCTAAAAATCCGGTTGTCCGGGATTTTTCCATTTAATTGATTTTGGGGGCAGTTGTTTTTAAAAAGTATATTTTTTTGCAGAAGTTGTACAACCCACATCCCAAAACTACGTTTGTAGTAGTAATAACAAGTGTTATTGACCATATATGGTCCTGTTCCACTTAAAAGAAAGGAGGTACTAATGTCTGGTTCTAATCAAACTTCAAAAGTAATTTTCTCAGTTATATTCTGAGCCAACAACTTTTGAGCTTTCATTATGAACGGATTGGCCCATACCGGGCCAATTTGTTTTTTATATAAGTATCAGCCCGCCCGGCAACCGTCCTCATTATCTGCCTTTTTTGCGGATTTAACACAATTTTTAAATCGATTTTCTAACAAAAAAAATATGCCCGTGTTAATCGTGAGTTGATTTAAACTAACCAATAAAAATCTGACTCATGACAAAAGTAGCTATTAACGGGCTTGGAAGAATCGGTAGAGCTGCCTTTAAAGCCCTTCTCGAAAATTCTCAACTGGAGCTGGTAGCCATAAACGATCTGGCTCCTGCAGATCAGTTAGCTTATTTATTAAACTTTGATTCGGTATACGGAAAATCAGAGCACAAAGTAGAAAACGATAACTACAACCTTTATGTAAAAGGTAAAGCAATCCGTACACTGTCAGTCGAAGATCCGAAAGATCTGCCCTGGGGCGATCTGGGAGTTGAACTGGTACTGGAGTGTACCGGCAGGTTCAAAAACAGAGAAGAGTTGGAAAAGCATCTGAAAGCCGGTGCGAAACAGGTTATTCTATCCTCTCCCGCAAGTGATTCCGATATTCCGACCATTGTACACGGAGTCAACAAACCGGACGAAAATCTGCAGATTGTATCGACAGCCAGCTGCACAACCAATTGTATCACTCCTGTAATAGAAATACTTAACCGGAGAATTGGTGTCAAAAAAGCGGTTATGACTACACTGCATGCCTATACGGCCTCACAATCACTCATAGACGAACCCTCTGACAATCCGAGGCGGGGACGAGCAGCAGCGCTCAATTTCATTCCCACAACAACCGGAGCAGCCAGAACAACCGCCAAAGTACTTCCTGAGTTTTCAGGACGCTTCGACGGGCTGGCAGTAAGAGGGCCGGTAGCTGTGGGTTCGCTTGCCGATCTTTCCATCGTTACAGAACGTAAGACTTCTGTCGAAGAGATCAACGGAATCTTTGGTGAAGAAGCCGGAAGCGATCAGTATCGGGGTATCCTCGGAGTTAATGTCGCGCCTATTGTTTCATCCGATATTATTATGGATCCCAGAGCCTCCGTGGTTGACCTTTCCATGACACAGGTAATCGACGGAGACCTTGTAAAAATACTTGCCTGGTACGACAACGAATGGGGTTATGTAAATCAGATGCTTCGCGAAGCAGAAAGATTAAGTACCCTGCTGGAAGAACAGGAACGCAAAAAAGAAAAAGAACTGGAAACCGCATAAGCCGGAAAAAGAAGCTGCTCAACAGGACTGCTCCCAAAAGTTTGATACTTTTACAGGGGGCAGTCCAAATCAGGTAGCTTTTTTCTCTTTACCTGCTGACTATCCGATTTATAGCGAAGAATTATACTCTCACCAGACGTATTAGTGGTTCAAAGGAATATAATGCCGGCCTTCTACCCGCAGCAACTTCTTTTTGTACTAAATATCCTCTATCTGTCAACTTTTTAATAATTCCTGTAACAGTAGCTGCTGGAATTTGTGTTGTTTTAACAAATTTATTGTTCCTAAAAACGGGGTTGGTAAAAATAAAATCAAGAATAACAACACTCCATTTGGAAGAAAGCAAATCTGTAAATACGGTTTTCATTTCTTCATATAAACTTCTGATACGTTCTGATGTCTCCAGATTTCGGGTCGCCTGCTGCGTTACCGCAGTTAAGAAGAATTTAATCCATCCATTCCAATCGTTATTTTGGGAGACATTTCTCATCGCTTCTATGTACTCATCTTTATGCTCTTCAAAATATCCACTTATGTAAAAATGAGGTTGAGATAAAACACCGAATTTCCATAATAAAAGCGTGATGATCATTCTCCCTATTCTGCCGTTTCCATCCTTAAATGGGTGCAATGCTTCAAATTCCACGTGGGCTAAAGCGGTCTTTATCAATGCAGGTGAATTATTATTTTCTATATAATTGATCAATTCATTCAAACCATCATTTAATTTTTCAGGGCTTATAGGGATGAATTGAATCTTTTTGGCTGCACGGTCTGCCAAAAAGTTCTGTTCCTTCTTAAATTCTCCGGGAGACTTTGCAGCTCCTCTGCCAAAAAACAATAATTGCTGATGCATTTGTCTGATGAAACTGAGCGAAAAATTATACCCGTCCTCTAAAGCAAACTGAGCATTTTTCAATGCTCTTTGGTATAAAATGGTTTCTACCACATCGGCTCTTGTATTTTCTGGAAGGTCTCCATCGCTATCAGCCTCATATTGCAAAATTTCATCGATCGTGCTGATCGTACCCTCTATTCTGGAAGATAAAACAGCCTCCTGGCTCCGAAGTGGGGCCAACAACAACTCACTATTGTGCAGGCTTTTAATCATTTGATCAAACCGAGCCAAAGTCTCTGTTGCACTGATTAATTCTTGTATAAAAAACTCATAATTGATATTATCCGGTGGAAATTGATCATAATGATATCTTACTGCATTCTCTAAATTAAAATCCATCTCATTTGATTTGCCTGCACAAATGTATAAAAAACAGCAAACAAACTAACTTGTTTACAAAAAAGCCAAAAATCATAAAGTCAAAATTTATAATCTAAATACCTTGATTACGATATTCTTTTAAAAACTGTAATCAAATAATCTTGCTTTCAAAAGTTGTAAACAAATATTTTTAATTTCATCATTTACAATAAAACCGAAGACAAACATATTTACCTTCATAAATTAAATACAAAAGCATTTGTCTTCAGAATCATCTATGCCAATATGGATATCATATAGTACATTCTTCCACCACAGCTTTCAGCTCTTCATAAAAACCAGCCGGATCAAACGTTTCTCTGGTACAGCAACAGCCTATCCCCTTTTCTATCAATTTGCCGGAAAGCCGGCGGCCGATTACAACCAGACGGGAAAGACGCTCTTCCTCTTGCTGCCACTCTCCCCCGGATTCGGTAAGAAACTGATTATTTACTCCCTGCAATATTACTTTATGCTCTGTGGACCAGAAATACAATATACCTTTAGTACGATAAATTTCCATATCACTTTCGTTGAGCAGCAGGCGCATAAAAATGGTAAAGCGGATGGGGTCCAGCGCCTCCCGAAATTCAAAAGAAAGGCTGGTAACGGAAGCATGCAACGTACCTGAAGATAATACGGAAGAAGGGGAAGCGCTCTGTTCAGCCGGACGGAGCCCTGCCGGGCGAATTCTGGCAAAATCGCTGTTTGCAAGCAGCTTCCCGGATGAGAATCCCTGCAATCGAAGTAAAGCCGGATCCGGCACTGTAGCCAGCTCGCTCAGCCACAACCGCGTATCAGGATTCATACGCTTTATGATATTCTGTACAGCCTCTGCGATATATGGATCAGTCTGATCGGTCTTGGTAAGAATAACCGCATCAGCCAGAGCAATCTGCCTGACAGCTACAGCTTCCCTTTCCAGCTGCTGCTCTATAAAACGGAAATCCGCCAGGGCAACAATACCGTCCACTTCGAAAAAAGCTGCAATCTCCGGATCATTCAGAAAGCTCAGCGCTACCGGACCCGGATCTGCAACACCTGTTGTCTCCAGCAAGATATGATCCGGTTTATGCCCCGAATTGATCAGCTTATGCAACACTTCAGCCAGCGCACTGTTCAGTGTACAGCATACACATCCGTTGGCCAGCTCATAGATTCCGTCATCCACTCCTACCACCAGCTCACTGTCAATCATCGTTTCACCAAACTCATTTTCAATAACGGCAAATTTCCTATCCGGAAAAAACCGGATAAGCTTATTGAGAAAAGTAGTCTTACCCGCTCCGAGAAAGCCGGTAATAATCGTAACCGGAAGTTTTTTCATACAACACCTAATTCAAACATTAAGTCTCTTCCGGCGATTATAATCCATACCGTATCGCCGGACAAACTAAAATAAATAAATGCGTTCAATAATCCCATGGATTGCAGCATCAATACTTTTCAGTGCATTCCGGACCGAGGCACAGGAATCCGAGCTTGACAAAATCCTGCAGGGCAATATCCCGGCCTCTGTCCGATATATTGTGCCCGACAGTCTTTCCTGGACTCCCCCTGCCAAAAATCAGATCATAGCAGCCAGAGAGCTGAAGCCCGTTTTACCACATGCCGGTTTTCACCCCCTTGCAGAAAAAAAGGCTGTCCTTTGGACCAATGCCCTTTCTGAAACAGGATCATTTGAAATCAAAGACCTCACTAGCGGCAATATCGTATACAAAGATTCATTACAGTCATGGGGATTTCATCCATGGGGCGGCAACAATCTGCTTGCAGATTTCAGTGCACTGCAAATCCCTGGATATTACCAGCTGCACATCCGGCTGAATAATACCGCCCGGGAAAGCTTCTCCGATGCATTCGACATCCGCTTTTCTGTTTTTCAGGACCTGGCAGCAAACGCTTTCCGCTGGTTCTTAAGCCAGCAGTGTGATGCGCAAACCTGTCCGCTGCACACCCGTCCCGATGAGGACGGTGGCTGGCACAATGACGGTTTTCTGAATAAAAATCCTTCGGAGAGTTTTCTACCACTTTTCACTCTCTCCCGTTATTTCACGTTTTTAAAAACAACCAGTCCGGCGCTGGCTGACTCTGTCAGAAACATGGTCATAGATCAGCTCGGAAAGCTATATGATTTCGCAGAGTCTTCCCGCCCTCTGTATGCTGTCACCGCCCACAAGCCGGACTACATTCAGGCCAGGAACGTCATACCTGTCTATGCACCGATACTGGCTGCAGCAGCCCAATTGAATATCTCTCATTATCATCTACCCGTCCTGCGTACTATCAGTACAGAATGCGATCAGCTTGACAAAGCAATAAAAGATCAGTCCTTCTCTGCTTTTGCACGCAACAATTATATTGACTCTCAATCCTGGCTATTGCAGTATGCAATAGCCCGCTATCAGTCCACCGGCCAAAAAAAGCATCTGTATCTTGCAGAATCAGCAGTAAAACTCATACTGGCTGCTCAGGACACATCAGGGCATTTTTTTTCTACTCCGGACCATTTCTGGCTTAGCCCCGATCCCGCCCTGCCATTTATGGCCTTATCGTCCTATTTTACGCTAAAAGAAAAACTACTGTATAAAAAAGAAATAGCCCGGGCATTCCGTCTCTATGCAATTCAGCTTGTCAGAGCCTCTCTGTTAAGCCCCATGGGACATGCCGGCTATACACATACGCCGTTAATCAATTCCCGTACGGCTGGCTTCAATTCCTGGCTGCTGGCTTTCACCTATAGCCTGTACAAAGAGGATGTTTTTCTCAATACAGCCATACATACCTTCAACTGGATACTGGGTTTTAATCCGGCAGACCGATCCCTGCTGGCCGGTACTGGCAGGGATCCGGGAGCGTACCACCATCTGGCGTCTGACATTGATGGCTATCCCTCCGGGTGCCGGCCGGGAGGAGTTTTAAACGGTTTTACGGGTGGCCTTCCCGGCCTTACTCCGCTCCATGAAGTAACGCCGCCTTTTGATTATGTCATCGGTTATAAGCTTCCCGCAATTTATCCCGTGCTGGATACTGATACAGGTAAGACCAGCGCTTCGCTCACCAACGGATATCACACCACAAACAATGCATGGTTTATTATGGCAGCCATGCTGCTGGATCAGCTTACTGCCGGAATACCTGTCCGGGAAAAGAACTTTCCTCAGAAATGACAGGTTTTATGAAAGAAAAAAGGAGGTCAATGTGCGATTTCAGGAAAAGATAAAAAACTGGATTCAAACCGGAATATTCAATAAACTGCCGGGATCGCAGCCCCAAAGCTCGATTTATCTGAGCAAAAAAAAATTTACTGATCCGGGCAACGCCTCACTGGCTTTTTTACATGCAAGGGAAAAGCTGTTTAATATCAATGGCTGGAACAATGTACGGACACTCGGGAAAACGGTATTTACTCTTTTTGAGGAAAACGGAAAAATCTCCAAAGCAGTAAAAGCCAAAGTAGGTCAGTATATACGCATTTCCTCTTCCGGACCTTTTCCGCCGATTTGGGTGATGATACACGAAGTTTTTGAAGGGTTTAATATGGCCGAATTTATTGTCAGGCCTGCTGCCAGTCCGTTGAATCATCCGGAACCATATGAGCGTTTTTATACCTCTGAGGCAACCGGAGTTTTTCGTGTTACCCTAAGTGAAAATGTCCTGCAGGCATGCAAGGAAGGCAACAATGACGATACCCTGTTTGAGAACACGTATAACAGCATAAACAGTCCGAAACTGGTTGCCTTAAACAGTGCCTGGTACTATTATCAAAAATATCGCTGGAAACATTTGACAGATTACCTTATTCATTGATATGTTTAGCCTGTCAAATTTATTAACCTGAAAATACTCATGACTGAATTGGGAATCGGATCACGCGTCAATCATCCGGTATATGGCGAAGGAGTAGTGTGCGCCGTACGTTTTAAAACATACAAAATAAGCTTTACAGGCAAAGGTGTTGTTGAGATTGACAAATCGTTTGACAAGCTGGAAATCATTGAAGAAGTCAACGAAGACGGCAACATTCAGATCACGGATGTCCGTGAAATGCTGACTGATATATTGTACAAATGGGCCGATGTCTCAGAAGTCATTCAGATGGGTGATCGCTGGAACAAGGGAAAAATGATCCTGAAACCCTACAATGATGATCTGGCGCCCAAAGAAATTCCGATTGAAACATTTTTTCATAAAATAGTCATGCTGCGCGACCGCCTCAGGGTGCTCGAGCAAAAAATCAATGCGCACAAAGGACTTACCGAAGAGGAAAAAATAGAAATGCAGCAGTACATTACCCGTACTTACGGCAGCCTTACTACTTTTAATGTTTTGTTTAAGTACAAGGAAGATTATTTCGTAGGCCAGAAAGGTGAATAACCCGATCCGGCAGACCTTATCGGACGTATATGCCCAACCATACTAATGGCTGTACTCCGGCTGTCATATGGTGGTTTGGCTGTGCCGTACAAATTCCATTAATGTCCCTAATACATTATCCATGAGCTCCCCAAAAACAACGCTTCGTAACCTGATTATCTTTGCCGTCATTGTAATCTTCAGCGGCTGGATCGGACATGGACTGGACCTGCTGGCAGGAAACCATTCCGGCGAAACACCGGGAATGCTGCTATGGCTGATACTACCGCTGATCACCATGCTGATCCTGCGCACATTTGCCGGAGATGGCTGGAAAGACGCCGGATTAAAGCCAAAACTTAAAAGCAATATACGCTGGTACCTGATTGCCCTTGCTGCTTATCCGGTTATTACATTGCTTATACTCCTCACAGGCCGTCTGACCGGATGGATTTCCTTTGACAATTTCAGCAGCACATTGTTTTTAAATGCCTTTGCGATTGCTCTTATTCCCAATTTTATAAAGAATATCCCGGAAGAATTCGTCTGGAGAGGATATCTTACCCCAAAAGTAGTTTACCTGAAGCTGAACGATTTCATGGTTTACCTGATTGTAGGTTCTATCTGGGCATTATGGCACATCCCCTACTATCTCTTTTTCCTTGATGACTCGACTATTCAAAGCGTAACCAGCCTTCATAAGCTACATTTCATGCTTTTGTCAATACCCGTGATGATCGTATGGACTGTTGCCTATGTCGAGCTCCGCCTGCTGACTGGCTCGGTCTGGCCTCTCGTAGTGATGCACACAATTGAAGACGCGTTTGTCAATCCTTTACTTCTGGATGGATACATACATATTTCCGCTGACAAGGAGCTATGGATTTCTCCTATATACGGCTGCCTGAGCATTCTGCTTTACGGACTGCTTGGTCTCGGGCTGAGAAAAATCAGAAAAAAGAAAGCCGGCAACACTATGATGTATCATGGTTGCTGATTCAAAAATACATCTGCATATAGTCCCCAAAATAGTATTTCGTTTTCTGAAGGGAAATATAAATCTTATTTGTACTTTGGTCCCAGGAACTTAAGAACCGAATCATCTGCAAACCTAATCACATATTTTATTTAACCTAAAATCTGCCATACTGGTATGATACACCGAATTGAACGCTTCCAGCAGGAAGATGCAGAAGCAGTCACCGACTGCTGGCTTCAAAGCACAAAACAAGCACATCCTTTCATTGATTCCGCCTACTGGGAAAATCATCAGAAAACAATGATAAACCAATATCTGCCCGACTCGGAAACATGGGTTTTTAAAAACGGGGCCAATGAAACAGGCGGTTTTTATTCACTAACCGGCAACCATCTGAAAGCGCTCTTTGTAAGACCTGAGCTGCAAAACTCAGGAATCGGATCTCTGATGATGGAAAAGATCAAAAGCTCCCGCAGAGAAGTAGTACTTCATGTATACAAAAACAACCGGAACGCAATACATTTTTACGAAAAGCACGGATTTTCAGTAGAAGCTGAACAAACAGACAGTAAAACCAACGAGCCTGAACTGGTAATGAAATGGAAGCAGACATAAACTCAACTTGTCTTCTCACAAAACAATAAAGGCTTTCTTCAGGAAAGCCTTTATTGTTTTTAAATCAAACCCAGTCTGTATTACGGAAGAACCACCAGCGGCGTATCACCCTCATAAACAAGCTCATTGATCAAAAATTTCTTAAATAACTGATTGCTGTACAGCTGAGAGCCTTTCTGTACTACCAGCAGCTCATTTGATTTATTGCTTATAATATTTTTAAGATTGCTGTATACATTATCCCCCTGATAAACATCATAATCAACCTGAACAATATCAGCATACCGGGTGCTCATATCCTGCAGGTAGCTACGCACCTCTATGATGTCATCATTCTGCCCGGCCAGAGATATAAAAACCACTTTTTTCGTTTCTGATTTTACAAACTCCAGGAACTCTCTGAATCTGGTATCATTCAGCGGATACTTTTCACTAATGGCAACATATATTTTTTCGGGTGAAAACTGTCCGATATTTTTCGGAATTGCCACAGCAACATTTTCTATGGATTCAATCACCTGAACAGCGACACTTCCGATAAACAGTTTTTTCAGGATTCCGGTACCTTTCAGGCCTAAGAGGACCAGCTGGGAAAAAGACTCTTTGAGAAGCTTATCAAGGATCGTTTCCATATCCTTTTCTGAAGCATAATATTCAATACCTTCTTCTGTATTCAACGCGTAATCTGCCAGAACCCTCATTTTCTTCACAGCTTCCTCATTGGCAGCTACAGCCAGTTCCTCCTTATCCTCTTTTCCAGCCATACCGGGAGCCAGCACAGTCGTCTGATGTACCAGCAAAAGTCTTGCGTTTATCCTGCCGCACCACGAATAGGCATAGCGAAGCAATGTATTGGAATACTCTGAAAAATCAATCAGGACAATGAGACGTTTATTGATACTTTCCATATAAAAAACTTTTTGCGTTGGGAACAGCAAACATTATACCGTTATAATCAAAAAAGGATTTCCTTTTTCGTCAGGAACTTAAACTACTATTTTTAACTCATACTACCAAAGACAGGCATTCAGGATTCTTTCTTCTCAAAAAAGCATCCGTCCCCATAGCTCAGAAAACGGAACTGATGATCCAGGGCATACTGATATACTTTCCGCCAGTCGTCGCCGATAAACGAGGCAACCAGCATAACAAGGGTACTCTTTGGCTGATGAAAATTTGTAATCAGCTTACGGACCACTTTCCAGTCATACCCCGGCATAATCATTATAGAGGTGCGGGCCTGCAAACGCCCGATCCCGTTCCGTTCAAAATATGCCAGCAATTGCCGGAAAGCATCTTCCACCGGTAATGGTGCCAGCTGATAAGCTTCCCACTGCCCCAGCGAAGGAGTCAGATCCGGTGAGGTAGCCAGTCTGCATCCCAGCCAATAGATACTTTCCAGAAAACGTGCGCTGGTAGTCCCGACTGCCACCATATTTTTGCCCGTACAGACTGCCTCAAGCAATCGGACCAGCAACGCCCTGTCCAGCAGAAGCTGTTCATCATGCATGACATGATCACTGATCCTTTCGGACTTTACCGGTTTAAATGTACCTGCTCCCACATGCAATGTCAGATAATCAAAAGCGATCCCTTTATCCCGGAGCCTGGCAAATATAGCTTCTGTAAAATGCAGCCCTGCCGTAGGCGCTGCTACAGAGCCCTGATCCCTGGCATAAATAGTCTGGTAAGTGATCTTATCAGACTCTACGGCTTCCCTTTCAATGTATGGCGGCAGCGGAATCTTTCCTGCTGCTTCCAGTATATCAGCAAATACAAAACGATCATCGTTCCAGAAAAGCCGGATCAGACAGGTATCTTCCTCCCTTGCGACCAGCTCGGCGAATAATGTCAGCGTCTCTCCTTCGATTTTCACTATTCGGCTCAGAACCTTTTCTTTCCATTTTTTCGCATTACCGACAAAACATCTCCATAGTACTTCTCCTCTGCTCTGCAAAGCAAGTGTCTGATCGAGGGTTTTATCAGCCGGTTCCAGGCAAAAAACTTCAATCCTTCTGGTTCCGGCAGAGGGTTCAAACTGCAGTCGTGCCTGCACCACTCTTGAATTGTTGAAAACCATATGATCCTGACTATTCAGAAAATCTGCCACCCTGGAATAATGACTCTCCGTCAGCATCCCCTGCCGGTAGAGCAATAGCCTGGAACTCTCCCTGTCCGGGTTAGGCTCAAAAGCTATGGAGGAATCAGGCAGCGCATAATCAAATGCGTCGATTGCAAGATCTGAAACAAAAACATCAGGATTCATGACACGAAATTAGTGCAGATCGGTGAAACTTTCACTATTTAAGGCAAAGCAAACTTAAAACTCAGAAAAATTGTACTATTAGATAGAGGGGAATGTGGAAGGATAGGGTTATGAAAATTTTATTGACCGGAGCAACCGGGTATATCGGCAAGCGATTGTTGCCGGCACTGCTGGATCAGGGACATGAAGTGATCTGCTGTGTCAGGAATAAAAACAGATTAAGCGGTCTCGAAAGATTCAGAGACAATGTCACGTTCTGGGAAGTGGATTTTCTCAAAGAAATTGATATTGACAATGCGCCGACAGACTTCGATATCGCATACTATCTCATTCACTCACTGACCGTTTCAACTTCCGGCTTTACCAGACTGGAGAAAAAAGCGGCAAAAAATTTCAGAAATTTTATCAATCAGACCTCTGCCTGCCAGATTATTTACCTCACGGGTATCGTCAATGATGAAAATCTTTCACCACATCTGAAATCCCGCAAAAATGTCGGCAAAATTCTGTCAACATCGACAGTTCCCCTTACTACGCTCAAAGCCGCCATTATCGTTGGTTCCGGCAGCGCATCCTTTGAGATCATCAGGGATCTGGTGGAAAAACTTCCTGTCATGATCACCCCCAAATGGCTCAATACATTATGTCAGCCTATCGGCGTCAGTGATGTAGTAGGCTATCTGACCGGCTGTCTGAAAAATGAGCAAACCTACAATCAGTCTTTTGATATTGGCGGTTCAGAAATACTGACCTACAAAGAAATGTTGCTGGAATACGCCAGAATAAGAAGCCTGAAACGGCATATTATTTCCGTACCGGTTCTCGGTCTGAAGTTGTCATCCTACTGGTTATACTTTATTACATCTACATCATATGATCTTGCTGTCAACCTGGTAGAAAGCATGCGGATTAAAATGGTATGCGAAGACAGCAGGCTGGAAGAAATGCTTCAGGTGAAACCGGAATCGTATACAGAAGCTGTGAAGCGCTCATTTCAGCGTATCAGTGAAAATGTGGTTATATCCAGCTGGAAAGATGCTTTTATAAGCAGTAACGCCAGCGACAAATTTATGGATTATGCAGAAGTGCCAAAACATGGCTGTCTGAAAGAAACAAGAGAAGTTGCCATATCCGGAGATCCGGCCAAAGTATTGAGCAATATATGGTCTATCGGTGGAAAACGGGGCTGGTATTTTGCTAACGGCTTTTGGAAAATAAGAGGTTTTGCAGACCGCCTGCTTGGCGGTATTGGTCTGCGAAGAGGGCGGACACATCCTAAAAACATATACAACGGTGATGCGCTGGACTTCTGGCGGGTTATTGTCGCTGATAAAATAAACAAGCGGCTTCTCTTGTATTCAGAAATGAAGCTGCCGGGCGAAGCATGGCTTGAATTCAGGATAAATGAATACAAAGACAAGCCCGTACTCACACAGACAGCTACATTTCGTCCGCAGGGGCTTTTCGGACGGCTATACTGGTACCTGTTATTTCCGGCTCATTTGTTCATATTTTCTAAAATGGCCAAAAATATAGTCAGATACGAAAACGGATAGCAGGATGAAGATAATACGTTATGGATTGAAGGTAATATGCTATACGTTATACGTAAATTACATCAAACGTAAAACCTACAACGTTATACGTACTACGTAATTACCCTCAGGCAATCCGCTGCCCGTTGGATACATGCCTTTCCGGGGCCAGAAGTGTCACTACATGATCATCTCCGACTGCACCCAGTACAAGGCATTCACTCCGGATATTGGCAATCTGTTTGGGCGGAAAATTTACAACTGCAATAACCTGTTTCCCGATCAGCGCTTCCGGAGTATAAAGGCTTGTAATCTGAGCCGATGATTTTCGGATACCGTACTTGCCAAAGTCAATCATCAGCTTATAGGCCGGTTTCCTGGCTTCCTCAAAAACGCCTGCTTCCACAATAGTTCCAACCCTCATTTCAACTTTACTAAAATCACTCCAGTCTATTAATTTCTCTTCCATAGCTTCCAAATTACATTATTTGAACCCAAAACAGAAAGTCCTCCGGAAGAATATGTTTTTTGTGAATACTTCTATAACAATCATGGATCAAACAGGGTCTTTAGATTAAAGAAATCATACGATGGGCTTAAATTATATCTGGGCATCCACAATCAGCTTTTTTTATATTCTGGGAGACTTGGCGAGGTTTTCATGGCGTTTTTTCCCGGCTATGATCAAACCTCCGTTTGAATATGCTGAAATACTCAAGCAGATCTATATTATCGGCTACAAAACACTGTTCCTTGTTTCCATTACCATATTCATCATCAGCCTGGTAATCACCATACAGCTTACACCCCGAATGGAATCGCTCGGAGCAGCGGCCATAGTACCAAACCTGCTGGCGGTATCGCTGATCAGAGAAGTTGGGCCGGTACTTACGGCACTGGTCTGTACCGGAAAAATAGGTTCGGGTATCGGTGCAGAGCTGGGGTCTATGAAAGTAACTGAACAGATTGACGCAATGGAAGTCACCAGAGTCAATCCATACAATTATCTGGTAGTAACCCGGGTAATAGCCGCAACAATCGCGCTTCCCGTACTGGCATGCTATTCTTTTGCAGTAGGTCTGGCGGGTTCTTATCTCGCGTACAATATCGAGCGCAGCATGAGCCTCACGCTGTTCTTTCAGACAGCTTTTACCAATATGGATGTCTATGATATAACTCCCTCTGTTGTCAAATCGACGTTGTTCGGCTTTGCCATAGCCATGATAGCATCCTACTATGGTTTCAATACCAGCCGGGGTGCCAACGGAGTAGGCAAAGCAGCCAATGCCGCTGTAGTAAGTACTTTTTTTGTAATCTTCTTTATTGATCTCATCGCCGCACAGATCACCCATATGCTAACTGCCAAAATGTAGTATGAGAGAGGAAATCGTCAGTGTTGAAGGATTAAAAAAATCATTCGGCTCCAATGAGGTTCTTAAAGGCATTGATATGCAGCTTCATAAAAAAGAAAATATTGCCGTAATAGGAAGATCAGGTTCAGGCAAAACCCAGCTGCTTCGTTGCATCATTGGCCTGACGGATTTTCAGGGCGGGCAGATAAAAGTCTTCGGGCAGCAGCTGCATGGCATCAGACAGCGTGAACTCTATGAGCTCAGGGGCAAAATCGGCTATCTGTTTCAAAGTGGCGCTTTGTATGATTTCCTCTCTGTACGGGACAATCTGCAGTTTGCTCTCAAAAGACAGAAGCACCGGAAATCTCAGAAGGAAATCAATGAGATCATCGAATTAAATCTTGAACGAGTCGGTCTCGAAAACAGTATGGAAAAAATGCCTTCGGAACTTTCCGGCGGCATGAGAAAGCGGGTAGCGCTGGCAAGAACGCTGGTGCTTGAGCCGGAAATCATTCTGTATGACGAACCTACAACCGGTCTCGACCCCGTAACAAGTCAGGAAATATATGAGTTAATAATAGAAATGAAAGAGCGGCTGGAAATTTCTGCCATTATCGTAACACATGACATGAAATGTGTGGAAGAAACAGCTGATAAGGTATTTATGCTCCATAAAGGCTTTTTTGAATTTAGCGGTACTTTTGAAGAGCTGAAGCAATCGGATAATGAAATGGCAAAAGCATTTTTAAATTAAAAAAAACGGGGACTTATGAAGAATGTGCGTTTGGGATTATTTATTGTTATCGGAGCGGTAATACTGGTCTTTCTCATCTTCAAAATGGGCAGTAAATCCCGGCTGTTTCAGGGAAGAAAGAAAATATCCGTCATATTTAAAGATTCAAAAGGTCTGAAAAAAGGGAACGATGTCCGTTTTTCCGGGGTCAACATCGGAGCAGTATACGATATTATGATTGAAAATGACTCTACTGTAAGGGTCGTGATGGCAATCGACGACAAGACATCCGAATTTATCAAAAAAGATTCAAAAGCTACTGTAAGCTCCGAAGGACTCGTGGGAAGCAAGTTTGTAGGAATCTCCGCCGGAACCGGCAATTCGCCTTCCGTACATGAAGGCGATCAGATCGAAGCCGGAGACTCGTTTGAAATAGAAGAAATCCTGAACTCATTTTCTCAGGTAAGTCAGAATGCTGATCAGATCACTTCCCGCCTCAACCAGCTGACTGAAAATATAGCCAACGGCCAGGGACCTATAGGCATGCTGCTGGCCGATAGCATGCTGCAAAACAAAATCAATAATATAGCCAGCGCACTGGAAGCTACCAGCTATAAAACCAATCAGCTGGCCGGTGATATGCGGGTATTGCCTGATCAGGTAGAATTGGTAGGGCAAAAGCTCCGGAATATCACAGACAGCTTTCAGGTAGCCAATTCCAACCTGATAGATGCTACTGAAAACCTCAGTCTTTTTTCTCAAAACCTCAATAATGACAGTACGACCATCGGTAAACTTGTCGGAGATACCATCATGGCCAGAAATATTGAAACTACCATTGACGAGGTAAAAAACACCGCTGGTGATGTAAAGACTACCAGCACCAAGGTTCGGAGCAATCTGTTTATCCGCCTGTTTGGCACCGGTGGCGGCTGATTTTTTTATATTGCCACCCAATGCTCATACAAGAATCAGATCACCTATGCCGGCGGCAGCTGTACAGACTCATGAAGTATTTCATACTACTACTGTTAATTATCAGATTCACCGGGCCTGCCCTGGCATTTGATCCGGATAAGCCTGCCGGTCATTATCAGATCGAAGAACTATGCCGGCCAGATTCCGGCCAACGGTTTCCGACACCGCTCTTTACATTCTATATGGGAGTAAGCCTTGTATTCATCAACGGACACAATCAACTGAACGGTCCTTCTGCAGCGGGAACCCGATACCATTTCAGAGATGATCTCCATTTCCCTTCCTATCGGCTGGTTCCGCGATTCAACCTGTTTATCAAGCTCAGCGAAAGTAACCGCCTGCTGTTTTCTGTGTACAATATCCAGAATTCAGCAAATACAACGCTGCGTCATGATCTGCAGTTCGGCAACCTGTTTTTTCCGGCCAATGGGGAAGTATCTGCCAGAACCCGCCTCCGAAGCGCCCTGATCGGATACAATCATGTGTTTATGAATCGTGAAAGAGGTGACCTTGGTTTTATGATCGGACTCTCCGGAATCCATTTTCAAAATGAAGTCCGGACCCGGAATCAGCCTGAACTTATCCGAAAAACAGACAGTAACTGGCTGCTGCTGCCCACAATAGGCCTGGCAAGCGGTATGTATATAAAACGGGATATTTATGTGAGAGGAATCATTGATTATTTTTCAATGGGCATGAAGCAGTACGACTTCACCATATTCAACTTCAAGCCTACCATTGAGTTTTATCTGTACAAGAACCTCGGACTTGCTTTACGCTACCACTACTCCTACAATCGCATATCGCAGATACCATGGAGCAATTATCACGGAGAAATCAAATTGCATTCACATGCCTTTTCGGTAGTGTTATGCTATCGGATGTTAAAGAAAAAAGATCGGATAAATCATGTTTACTGACCTGCCACAAAAAACAATCCGGAGCTTTTCAGGTATCTGTTAATATAACAATGATTTTATGGGAAATTTTAGTGAGTTAATAAACGGCGATCAGCCTGTATTGGTCGATTTTTATGCAGAATGGTGCGGTCCCTGTCAAATGCTGGCGCCTGAACTTGAGAAAGTAGCGGCCGATTTCAAAGGCAAGGCCAGAGTCATTAAGATTGATATAGACCGGAATCAGGCTGCCGCAGGACATTACAAAGTGATGGGAGTACCCACCCTGATGATTTTCAAGCAGGGCGAGATACGCTGGAGACAATCCGGGCTTATTCCCACTCAGGTTATTTCAGAAGCACTTTCACAGAACCTGTGAACCGGCAGTGATCAGACTACCTTCTTCCTCGTCATTCCGGATTTCCAGGTAAACACCGATTTCCTGCTGCAGCTCTTCTACATGCGAGATAATTCCAACTATCCGGTTTTCCCTGCGCAGAGCCTTGAGCGCTTCAAAAACCAGATACAGAGATTCCTTATCCTGCGAACCAAAACCTTCGTCCAGGAAGAAAAAGTTCTGATTCGACTTATTCTGCTGCTGCACACTGTCAGCCAGTGCGAGCGCAAGACAAAGAGAGGCCTGAAAAGTCTGGCCACCGCTTAGTGTTTTTACACTCCGTACGCGACCATTATTCATAAAGTCCCGCACCACAAACTCATTGCTTTCCGAAATCTCGAGACGAAGCTGCTGCCGGGTGAGTTTATAAAACTTTTCATTCGCTGCATTGCATAAGCCGTGCAGATACCTGGATGAAATATAATTTACAAAACCATTGGCTCGAAACAGATTGGCCAGGAGCCTTAAGTTATCTCCCCGTACTTGCAGCTTTTCCGATTCTTGTTCCAGCACTTTTTTGTCAGACAACTGCTGCTGCAAATCATCCAGTACTTTCCGAAGCTCAATCGCCCTTTTCTGCACATTATCAAACCCTTCTTCTGCACGCTTCACTTCATTCTCCACAGACTGATAACGAACTTCGTCAAAGATACGTCCTCCTGTCTGCGACTCCAGTTCTTCTATTATCCTTTTTACGCTATTGCATTCCTGTCTGTAGGCATTGATTTCGCTGAAAATCGCCTCAGCATCAAGTCTGGTATTCAGTACTTCCCCGACTTCCCGGAGCTCAAGATTATTCTCAGCAAGCCTTGTATTAATGATATCAGTGATCTGGTTTAATCGCTTTGTCAGGTCAGCATTCTGTTCCTGCTGTACTTTGAGCTCCCCTTCCCTGGTACTCTGCCGGGACTTCAGCTCAGCAATCAGCTGTTCTTTCTGCCTGTAATTCTTTTCGGCAAGCTCATACCTCTGTCGTTGCCCGGCAGCCATACGCTGCAGCTCTTCCGAAGACAGCTTTTCAGCTTTCTCTGTATTAAGCTCTCTGAGCGAAGCTTTCAATGTCTCCGATTTGCTGTCCAATTCTGCCATGCTCCTTTCCAGGGTATTCAGATGCTGTGTACAAAGCTCTTTCTCCTGCTGGACCCTCTGCCATTCCTCCCGGCGTTGTTCCAGCTCAGCCTGCAAAAGCTGCTCTTTTTTATTTTGTTCGCCCGCTTTATTGATTATGTCCTGAATCTGTTTTTCATTATATGTACGGTATTCGTCCCAGCCAAACACCTCACGATGCTGAGCTATGACAATTTCGGCTTCCTGCCATCGTATATTGATGCCAGTAAGCGCCTGTTCGGCAGAATGAATTTTCTGAAACAACGCTGCTGCATCAATCTGGAGCCTGGTAAGCATCCCGGTGACCTTTTCCTGTTCCAGCTGTTTTTGCAGCAGTTCACTTAGTCTGCTGTGATTTGCTCCGATATCCATAACGCATGGATGCTCTGTCGATCCGCACAATGGGCACGGGTTCCCTTCATTGAGATGCTCCACATATTCTTCCAGCTTTCTGGTGAGGTTCAATTCATCTATCTGCTTCTTCACCTCACTCAATGCAGCTTTATTTTTTTCCTCTACCTTCTGTAACCCAGCCATGAAACGAGCTTCATCGCCGAGCAGGTCGCTTATATCCGGCAGCATATCCTGATATTTTGCTGCAGCTTCCTGCATCATCGCACCATAGCTACTTCGCTCTTGCATATGCCGCTGACGATCCGCTTCGATATGCCCGATGTTTTGCTGCAAAGAATGTAGTTTTTCAAACCAGAGTTTGACCTGATACAGTGTATCCAGATCTTTTTTTTCCGCTTTCAGACCATCCAGTTCTGCTCTGAGCTCCTTACCCTGACGTTTCGCTTCCTCCAATCGCACATCGATTTTCTCAAGCTTTTCCTTTTGCTGATCCAGCAGCTGCTTCTCTTTGTATAATTCAGCATTTGTAAAACGAATAGTAAGAAAAATCTCTACTTCATCTGCTTTACGCTTGTAGCGTTCCCGTTGCTGATAATCATCCGCAAGTGTCGCAAATTCGGTCAGTTCACTTTCCAGCTGTACTTGTACAGTTTCCAGTTCCCGGTTATTATCTGCAAGCTTTCCTCTCAGATCTTCCAGCTGATTTTCATAGTCATGTCTTCTGGCAAGCTCATCCCTGAAAAGTCTGGAAAAACGTTCATACTTTTCAAGCTGCCCTTCCTTATGCTCAAATTCAGACCTCCGATTATCCAGCTCCTTCAGCCGGTCTTTATGCTTACCGATCTGTCCATATAATCCTCTGAGCTTCTCCAACTCCTGAAACTCCTTACGGCATTGCTGCAAATACGTCTGCGCCTCCTGCTGCAGCCGGGCAGCTTCATCCAGCTCCAGCTGCTTTTGCCCAATCTCCTCTTCGGTGACGTTCACGTACACAGACAAACGCCCGCTCAGATTCTCCAATTTCAGCTTATTGGCAGAGGACAATACCTGGACACGGTCGGACAAATCAAATCGTTCGAGCTGAAATATTTCCTTCATCATCCCAACACGCTCTGACTCCTTCAATTGAAGAAAATCCTGAAACTTACCCTGCGGAATAATAATCGTACGCTTGAAATTATCATAAGACAAGCCGATAATCTCTTCAATATTCAGCTCCTGAGCCTGCCACTCTCCTTCTGTCTTTTTATAGGTTGACCGCTTAAAAGGGTTTACTTCTTCCTTGTTTTTCCTGCGGGTGGTCTCTATTCTGATCCGGTATTCCTGTTCATCAGAGCCGGTCTTAAAGACAAAATCAATAAGCAGCTCATCCGATTTCAGATTCATCATATTGTAATTACGCCGGTCTTTGCTGTTCAGACGTTCCGACTGCTCGTACAATGCAAAAGATATCGCTTCCAGAATAGTGGATTTCCCGCTTCCAACTCCCCCAAAAATACCAAAAAGACGGGCATCCGTCAGCGCAGAAAAATCAATTTTCTGCTCTTTTCGGTAAGAGTACAATCCCTTTATGATCAGTTGAACCGGAATCATGTGTTAGGGTTTTCTGCCAGCACTTCGTTAAACAAATCGATAATTTCCTGATTGGGCATCTGTCCGTTTCTGGATATAAAATATTCCTTAAACAATTCCCGTATGTCCCTGCCCTGATCAATAACCTTATTATTTTCGCCCGAGATGTCATTCATACTGCGAAGCTCAGGAATGACAGCAACAATTCCGTCATGTGCCGCATACAGACGTTTGCGCTCCGATCCGGTCAGAAATTCGTCCGTGACAATAGTCAGCTCCAGCAACGTATCCTGATTCTGTCCAAGCCAAGCCACACATTCGTCAATATCATCAAAACGTTTTCTCAACAGCTTTCGGCCACTGGTAAGTCTTATCTTTTCAAGCTTCACTTCCTTGCCCGGCTCCGCCTCTATCAGCATTACATACTTATCCTGACCAGCTTCCGAAAAGGAGTATGCAAGCGGACTGCTGCTGTACACGACCGGTCGGGATACTGTACCCATACGAATACAGCGGTGCAAATGCCCCAACGCTGTATATTGAATCTGAGCCGGAATGGACCCGGTAAATACCACCTGCGCTCCGCCAACATGCACGATCGGACGTTCATCCTCCGGTTCATCCTCAATTACCTTTCCTTCATCAGCAAAAAACAGATGAGCCAGCAGGATATTCACTCCCCTTTCATCACAATAGCAATCAGCCAGCGATTGCCAGTGTTTCTTCAGCAAATCACGCATTTCCTGCTCTTTGTCATCCGATTCGAAGCACATACGCAGACGCTGCTCGCTGGCATATGGAGTAAGCAACAGGCGTAAAGGATATGGGCAGGAAGGTAGCTGAATCTCAACAAAGCCTGGTGCCTGGCTTTCAACTTTTACGCCGGATTCCAGTACGGAATCTTTGATCTGCGAATCGGGAAATCCCGAGAAAAAAATTCCGCATTCTCTGGCCAGCGGATCCGGCGCTTCAATCCGGTCCGGCGAATCATGATTGCCGGCAATAGCCACCACCGGTCGCCGCCCCTGATTACTCAGTCGTCTGAGTGTTTTATAAAACAGCTCCTCGGCTTCAGTCGAAGGATTAAACGTATCGTATAAATCGCCCGCAATAAGAACAACATCCACCTCTCGCTCTTCAGCTATCCTGCATATTTCCTCCAGCACCGTCCTCTGCTCTTGAATGCGTGAAAAGGTTTCCAGTTTTTTGCCCAGATGCCAGTCTGCCGTATGTAAAATGCGCATAGTTTGATAGTCAACATGTAAAATCCATTAAAATATAAAACCCCACTTTAAGGTGGGGTACAATACCAAAATAACGGATAAAATCTTTCAGCTTATAATTTAATGAATATGTTTTTTGAATTTCACCACTTCATTCAAATGGACTAGCTTTTCATTAACAAAATCTTCGTATTTAACTATACCTATTACTTTCAGCAGTTCTTCTACCAATTTATAAACCTTTGTTTCTTTTTCCTTTGGGAAATAATGGTTCTTATCACTATCAAGTTTTTCCGCATTTACACAAGCATTCCTTAAAAAACGAAGATAATTCACTGGTGAATAACCTTCCCTATCCCAACCGGATATTTCCGATTTAAATTCACTGCAGGACTTAGACGATGAATGAACGAAACTATCTTTTTTATGCAGATAAAGCCATATTTCAAAACAGGGATTACTCAAGACAATATGCCAATTAGGGAAACGTTTGCTATACTCATAGATTTCTCGTATTTGTTCTTTATTCCAACGATCCGTATCCATTACAAACCAAAGATCATCTTCATCGATCAAACCCTCCTGCTCAATATATGCTACAGCTCTGTCCAAAACCCATTTGGGAGCGGACTTCGTTTCATATCGATGAAATAGTTCTTCATCCTTTACTTTGTCCTCAATAATATCAACTTTAACTCTGGGCGATAAATATTCAAATAATTTAAAATACTGGGGCTCCCGCTTACCACCTTCACATGCAATAGCAAATAACTTATAATCCCGTAGAAAATCGCTCTTAGTTTCCCTTACATACCCACGATTCTTACGCTTCTTCATTGCGATTCCAGTTAAGATCTTCCAAACGCGCCATAAATGGTATTGCTCCAAACCTTCCCTTTAAGTATCCTTTCCTGATATCCAGATCATAGCGAGGCTTAAACTCACTTAAGGAATATATATTGGAATTGCCTTTTTGCCGGTTCTTTTCTACAAACCATATCTCATCCTGCCGGAATATATCCAAATCCAACAAATTGGATTCATGGGTCGTAAATACCAACTGCCCTTTTACATCTACTTCGGACATCACCTTAGCTATTAGCGACTTTAACAAAGCGGGATGTAAGCTCTGATCAATTTCATCAATTATGAAAGTAACATCACTTGATAAAATCCCATTCAAAGCCGGAATAAAATCCAACAAACGTTGGGTTCCATCAGACTCGTCTTCCAATTCAAAAGGAACAATGTTTCCATTATTATCAAAATGATTCGCAACAGCCCGCTTTACCTCATATTTATCATTTTCCGAAGTCACCAATACCCCGCGTCCTTTATGATTTAACAACACTGATGGCTCATTTTGCAACTCCGCGATCAATTCATTCTTCAGCTCTTCATCGTCTTCGCCCAGATATTTGCCCAATTCTACACTTTCTATTGCCAGTCCACCTATACCGGTATCAAATGTTTCCAAAAGATTATTTGCAAATTCTTTAAATTCTTTAGACACTACTAAGTTAGAAACCAACCCTGCATACCGAGTTTGAGGATGAATAACAATTATATCCTCGATAATTTTATTTTTAACATCAGACAGCTCCTTAATCTTCAACAACTCGTCCTTGCAAAGCAATAATTCATTATTCTTAAGAAGATTATCTCTTAGCAGTTTAATCAATAACTTTTGTTCATTCGTCTTCTGATATTTATTTGCTACCTGAATAGCTATCACTCCGGTTTTAGTCAACTCCCGACTAAATATCAGTTTATCTTCTTTAGTGATACCTGATTCAAAAAGCCATTCTTCTACAACCTGATTATTATTGAAACGGACACCATACGCATACACCTTATTACTTATTCCCAACTCCAGTTCAAAAGAAACAGGACGTTCTTTAAACTCTTCATTCAACCGAAACTTATAGTTATTCACAGAACGATAAATACCGCCTTCCTGTACTGCATCCTGCAAAAACTCGATTCCCTTTACAATATTTGATTTCCCGGCTCCATTAGCTCCGTATATAGCAGCAGCCCTCAGTGTTTTGACAGCACCATTATTAATATGTTTCTTGTGTGTCTTAAAATTACCCACCAACATATTAAACTCACTCTCTTCACTAAAAGAAAGAAAATTTTCAACAACAAAGCGTATTAACATATTTTTCTTCTTTATAAGACAGGATCAATAAAACGAAATTATCTCTTAAAAGGCGCAAAAAAAACACATATTATCAACAATTACTAACTATAAGAGACTTTTATGTTTCAAGATATGCTTATTTTTATCATTTTTACTTTACCAGCTTATATATAGTACCGGTTTTGCTTACCGCTCCTATATTGGGCTGGGTTGCCAGATAAATTTCCCCCTGTTCATCCACTCCGAAGCTATTGATATAAAACCTGGGTTTTTTCCGTATTTCAAGCCTGTTTTCATGCCACTTGCCAGCTTTATCTTTCCGCAAAAACCACGTATTTCCCTCCCAGTCCGCAAAAATATACGTACCGTGCAGATTTTTCAGGGTAGTTCCATTGTATACATAGCCACCGGTAACCGAAATCCCCTGACTGTGATCATATTCATGAATTGGCATAGAAGGGTTTTTAACCACTTCTTTCATCCCCTCATCATATACATGATATCCTTCCATATATCGCCAGCCATAGTTTTTACCTTTTTCAACAATATTGATCTCTTCATATTTATCCTGTCCCACATCGGCTACAAAAAGATCTCCGGTCGCCTTATCAAACGATATTCTCCAGGGGTTTCTCAACCCATACGCGAAAATCTCCGCACGCTGCCCGGAAGCTCTGAACGGATTGTCTGCCGGAATGGAATATGGCCGGCCTCTGTCCACATCGATTCTGAGAATCTTTCCCAGCAGATTGGACAAATCCTGAGCATTACCATAACGTCCGTGCTGATCACCTTTACCCCCGCCATCACCTGAACCGATATAGAGAAAACCATCCGGCCCGAATGCCATACTGCCACCGTTGTGATTATTCTCCGGCTGTTCAAATGTCATCAGCACCTTCCCTTCCGGATTTGCTTTGTCCGGATTATCCTTCGAAACAGTATACTCTGCTACAACGGATTTATTCTTTTGCTTATTTACATCCGAAGGAGCGCTGTAATAGACAAAAAAACGACCGTTCTGCCGGTACTCCGGATGAAATGCCAGTCCCAAAAGCCCCTGCTCCGCATAGGTATTATTGAGCTTCACCATTTGTTTCCGTACATCCAGAAACGGCTCATCCAGCAACTTTCCATCACTGATAATATGGATAACCCCATTTTGCCCTACTACAAAAAGCCTGTCGGTGCCGTCTCCGGCATTTTCAATGCCAACCGGCGAAATAACACCGGTAGCAATCGTATCCAGTCCGAAAACAAGAGAGTCTACGGTATCAGTGTTTTCCTGACCGGAAGTCTGATGATTGTTACAGGACGAAAAAAAAGTAACAAACAGAAAAAAAAGCAGATTGATTCGCATAAACTAAATAGTCTGTTGATAACATTAAATAAAAATTCCTTTCAAAAGAAATAGTTTATTTCAAAAAACAGAAAAACATCCTTTCCCAAAACAATCTTTTCATTCTTTTCTTCCAGTTCCGTGATTATTTTTACAAAACACCTAATTATTAACCAAACACTGTTTCACTATGAAACAACAACAACTCGAAGAGCTGCTTAAAAAGAAGGGTATCGGGCCCATGGGCAGTAAAAGCTTAAACAGAGAAGAAACCGAATTACTCAAGACACTTTTCCAGGCCCGGGAAGTAAGCCTCACAACCAAGGCTACCATGCTGACTGCCTTGCTTACCCTGCAACCCAATCCGGATGAAGAAAATCTGATACGTGGTCTGAAAGATACTCCTGATTTGTTTTTACCCTCTGAATTAAAGGCTTTTCTTTTCCCGCCAGCCGAAAAATCCTTTATTCAGCTAATCACCAGAGTTATATCCGGACAAAATCTGAGCATTGAAGAAGCGAATCAGGCCATGGACTATTTCTTTGACTCTGCTGTTCCCGAATACCTGAAAGCTTCATTTCTGGAAGCTGAACGGCTGAAAAGAGAAACTTTTGAAGAAAATCAGGTCTTTTTTTCCAGAATATGGGATGCCAGTCTCCGGACGCAGGCCGATATTCCTGTTTTGATTCATCTTTGCGACAGTTTTGACGGCTCCAACCGGACACGCAACTATTCAGTTTTTGTGGCGGCTCTCCTTGCAGCAGCCGGATTTCACTGCCTGCTGACCGGTATTGATTCGGTAGCTCCCAAATTCGGCTATACCAGTCATACCATACTTCAGCTGGCCGGAAAAACACCACTCATTGAGATCGGAAAAGCTCTTGATGAGCTGAAAAAGAACGGCTGGACATATCTGGATCAGAAAGAATTTATGCCTTCACTTTATGCCATGAAGCAGATGCGGAAAGAAATGGTAAAAAGACCTTTTCTTGCCACGTTTGAAAAGCTGGTGCTCCCTATATACAGTACCGGACAAAATTATATCATGACCGGATATACCCATCCTCACTATAAAGAAGAGCTGGTAAAACAGCTAAAGGCATCGGGCAGATGCGAGAAAGCTATTGTAGTCAAAGGTATGGAAGGCAGCACCCATATAGCTATGCACAGAGAAACAGTTTGCATAACACTCAATGGAGATACAATAAAAGAAGATGTTGTATCTCCGGCTGATTACGGCCTTGCCTTTACTGAAGAAAAACAGGATAAAAATATAGCACCGGAAATCAGCCTGCTGGAAGGTCTGGAAGCTTTTGAGGGAAAAGATAACGACGCTCGCCTCAATATTATCTATCAGGCTGCTCTCATGCTGGAAAAAACCAAACTGGCAAACCGCGAAGAAGTGACAGAAAGGCTACAGCTGCTTATAGACGATGGCTCGGCCATGAAAGCTTTTAAAAACAAAACCTGATCAATTGATCAGGTTTTGTTTTTTTAATCAGTAGATCACCTTGCTGAGTCCGGTGATCACCGCAGCGATACGGATCGCATCAAAAATGCGCTCCTCTGTTCCGCCATGCCCCAGTACCGAATTTTCATGGGCATTTACGCACATTTCACACCCGTTTACCGCCGATACTGCCAGGCTGACCAGTTCAAAAAACTCTTTGCCCAGTACAGGATTCATCATAATAGACATTTTGATTCTCCCCTGCAGCTGATTGTATTTGTCTTTCTTTACAAAATGTCTGAACCGGTAAAGTACATTGTTGCTCGCCAGTAAAGAAGTACAGGCAACTATCTCGCCAACTTCCTGATCCGTAGCACCATGTTTCACCGCCAGAGCGCTTAAGAATTTCCGTAATGGCTCATTCTGCTGATTGACAGCAACAGACAAGGCAATCAAAGCCGTTTCTTTTTCAGACAATACCTCAGACTGCAGCACATTTTTTACATTAATCCGCAAATCTTTCAGATATTTTGACTCTCCTTTTTCCAGAAGACCCAGGCTGCCATTGCCATACCCGGATTCCAGCTGTAAATCCGTAAGTAAATCATTGATAACTTCAGTAACCATAGTAGTTCGTTCCTTTCATTAATCGGGTAAATAAAAATTAAACAGTAAGCGTTGCTTCTCCTTTTTGCCAGTTGCACGGACACAATTCATCTGTCTGCAGTGCATCAAGCACGCGGATAACTTCTTTTACATTCCGGCCTACACTCAGGTCATTAACAGATACCCAGCGTACAATACCCTGAGGATCGATAATGAAGGTTGCTCTGTAGGCCACTTTTTCCTCAGTTTCCAGAATTCCCAGATCCTCTGCCAGCGTTTTGGAAGTATCTGCAAGCATTGGAAACTTCAGTTCACGCAGGTCATTATGATCCTTGCGCCATGCCAGATGTACAAATTCAGAATCTGTAGACGCTCCGATCAGCTGGGTATCCCGATCTCTGAACTCTCCGTAGCTATTATTGAACTCTGCAATTTCAGTAGGACATACAAACGTAAAATCCTTCGGCCACCAGAACATCACTGTCCACAAACCACTATTCTTTAATTCCTCGTTGCTCAGGGTTGCAAATTCTTTTCCGTTTTCAATGGACACTACTGCTTTCTTTGTAAAATCAGGGAAGGCTGCGCCTACCGGCAAAATTCCGTTTCTCATAGTTGTATTTGTTTTAAAGTTGATTGAATTGTGATTCATTTTCTTTTACAAAGATACCGGCTTTTTAATTCATAAATCAAATCGATATTTTTTATAATATAATAGATTTTATCTATATTTAGCCATGCCAACACTCATTCAATTAGAATATATTGTTGCCGTTGATACATGGCGACACTTTGCCACCGCTGCTGAAAAAAGCTTTGTAACTCAGCCAACTCTGAGCATGCAGATAAAAAAGCTTGAAGAAGAGCTCGGTCTCATAATCTTTGACCGGAGCAGGCAACCCGTAGTGCCAACACTGGCAGGAGAAGCCATCATAAAACAGGCCAGAATAGTGCTTAATGAGTCTCTGAAAATTACCGAGCTCGTGCGCCAGTTGCAGGGGCAAATTGCCGGAGAGCTCAGGCTCGGCATCATTCCTACGCTTTCTCCCTATCTGCTTCCCCGTTTTGCAGGCAATTTTCTGAAGAAATATCCCGAAGTGACATTACAGATAACCGAAATGCTCACCGGGCAAATCATAGAAGCGCTAAAAAAAGACATTATTGATGCCGGTATTCTGGTCACTCCGATCCGGAATCAGGAGCTCAACAGTATACCTTTGTTCTATGAAAAATTTGTATTGTACGCAGCTGCCGGAGAAGGCCTTACCAACTTACCATACATTACCGAAAACAACCTTGATGAAACCCGTTTCTGGTTGCTTGCCTCAGGTCACTGCTTCCGAAGCCAGGCCTTGAATATCTGCAATACCCGACGCCTTCGCCAGCAGGATTCCCTGCAATTTGAAAGCGGATCCCTGGAGACATTAATCAGGCTCGTAGATACAGAAGGCGGAGTGACATTAATTCCCGAGCTTGCAGCCCTCGATATTCCTGCCAGCCGTCAGAATCAGCTGATTCAGTTCGGCCAGGAACCTATGTACCGTGAAGTAAGCCTGGTATACAGCCGCAATTTTGCAAAAGAACATCTGCTGAAGGTGCTGGAAAAAGAAATCAGGGCCACATTACCGCACAATATGCAGCACAAAGATTCAAAAACGATTGTAGAATTTGAGTAATAACAGTACACCCGAATCAACGGAATATGCAATAAATTTTTGGGGGATATACAAACATAGTTTTCAGATACCGGTTGAATAAGAACTTTTAACTGTTCTGACAATCAAAAAATGTTGCTATGAAATCCAGATTCAATCAAAGAATACAAATTGCTTCCTGCAGATATAACAGACGTTTCAGACCGCAAAACGAAAAACTGAAGAAGCATTTTATTATGGAAAGACTTGAAGAAACATTAGGCAAGCCACGTCAGGAGCTGAAAACCCTGATTAGCGACGACCTGCTTCAAACCTTGTCCAAGGTTCCATTCTCAGTTGTACTTAAAGATTAATCGGGCTATTCCGGGATCAAAGGGCTATTACTCCTTCGACCCGGGCAGCCTTTTGATAAATATCAATTACTTCCTCTCCGGAACCCAGCTCAGCATAGGAAGTAATGCTGACATACTTCCCCTGGCCGGACTCACGTGTGCTCAAATCCCCTTTCGGCAAAATATTAATAATATCCTCAGTCTTATCCGCCGGAACAATAAACTTAAACAGATATCCTGCCGGCCATTCCAGACTATTCAATTTCTCCCGTAATCCGTCAAAATCACTAATTCCCATTTCTTAATTCCTTTAATTAGTTAACACAACAGCCATGGCGAAAATTCGCCTATGCTAAAATACAGGATGTGAATCCTATTTTCATGCTATTATCTGAAAATATATTTTCACCATTCTTTTCAAGCTGTAAAAAATAAAAATCTGAAATAAAGCACATTACCCTGAAAAACAGGCACAACAAAAAAACATGTGCGTAAAAATCAAACACATAGGTCATTGATATGTGAAAATAATTAGTATCTTTGAAAAGGTTTGCACTTTTCAAATAAAACATAAAACTTTAACTAGCAACCAACATACTTTTATACTTATAGTTATATTTTTTATTCGATAGATACAGATAAAATTAAACCTCTGAATATGCCACAACCCATACATATTCTCCTCGTTGATGATGATCACCGGGCAAACCAGGAAAACTCAAAAATCATCAGGGAACACGGACTTTGCAGCTGTGTCAGGATAGCGCTCAATGGTGGGCATGCCCTGCTTTGCCTCGACCAGATCTATAATCATCAGCCTCATGATACGCTCATTATACTGCTCGATACCCAGATGCCGATTATGAACGGCTTCGAATTTCTTAATGAATTCAGCAAAGCCAATTATCGTTTCAAAAGCAAAGTCAAAATCATTATGATGCTTTCCGAGCAGGGCAACAGGAGTGATATAGAGAGGGCCCGTCAGTATGGTATAAGCAGCTTTATTCAGAAACCGGTCAACCCTGCTGAACTTGCCAGACTGGTTTCATCCGGTCCTCAAAACAAAAAAGTGGCCTGAAGTATACAAACATACTATTATAGCACTACAGATTAAGAAAGTATAATTTTTTTTACTCCGCAGATTGGCTGCGTTCTGCCTGTTTTTTTTTGAGTTATCAAATCAAAATAAGCAGTCTGTATGAAAACGTTTTTTCTGGACCAGTTTCTTATCCGTCATATACATTTTAACCACCAGAGATGTCTGACTCTTCTTTGTCATGGCACGCACGAAGACACAAGCTTCTGTTTTCATCTTTATCTCAACTGGAAGGAATTCAATCATCTTCTGAATACGCTCAATGAGCAAAAGCAATACCTGAAACAGATGATAAACAGCACTCTGCTGCGGGAAGTGATTCATACATTCAGAAGTTCCATCAAAATAGATTCCTGCTGGCTTGTCATAAAAATAATCGAATACTGTGATAACAGACCTGATGCGGATAAAGAGTACTGTGTCGAAAATTACGGATTCATACCTGCCTGAACTCTAAAACCTCACCTAACAACATGGAAACTTTGAAATACATCCAAAAATTATGCACTATAGCCAGAGAAAAGAGTCTGCTAGGCTATCCGGAAGATGCCTCCTACTATTTTATAAGAGCCATCTCCTGTGCAGAACACAGTGCAGACTTCCTCTGTATCGCACAGGAATTGTACAGAGCAGATCTTGACAACAATAAAAATCTGGCCTACAATGCATTTATTAAATCGATAGAAGTCGCCAATGAGCCAATGAGACTTTTCAAAAAGATGCTGAAACGCCGCGATCTGATCCAGATGCTTGGGGAATTTCTCATCAAAAAGCCGGACCAGCTTTTCCACCATCTCCTGCTCTATACTCAGAACGAGCATGAAGTAGATGAGCTGAATCAGCTGTTCGAACCCCTGGCTATATATATTGAACATCATACAACCAGCCGGTTTCTAAAAAAAGCAGGTTGATCATCAAAAACATGTAAACAAAGAAGGGGGATGCAGTGGTTTTTTAGGGCAAACGCTTTTTGCCGAATGAATTTGTTGTAATTTTACCTGGTCAACCATATTAAATTTATACTGGCAACCGGGTGTCCGGGCACGGTATAATAAACCAGACAGCTAAAATGAAAGTCACTGAACATATAAAAAACGCAACAAAATGTCTTTTTTCCTTTGAAATTCTGCCCCCCCTAAAGGGCCAGGATATAAATTCCCTGTTTAAAGCCATTGATCCGCTCATGGAGTTTAATCCTCCATTTATCGATGTGACATATCACCGGGAGGAATTTGTATATAAAAAGAGAGAAAACGGTTTGCTGGAAAAACGTACTGTCCGAAAAAGGCCGGGCACTGTAGGTATATGCGCAGCAATCATGAACCGCTATAAGGTGGATGCAGTGCCCCATCTCATATGTGGCGGATTCAGCAAAGAAGAAACAGAAAATGCCCTGATTGATCTGAATTTTTTGGGAGTCAACAATGTGCTGGTCTTAAGAGGTGATCATATAAAATCGGAAGGTATATTTATTCCGGAAGAAGATGGGCATCGTTATGCATCTGAACTGATCAGTCAGGTTGTACGTCTTAACAATGGCAGGTTTCTGGATGACGATCTGCAAAACACTTCTCCTTCAAATTTTTGTATCGGAGTCGCAGGTTATCCGGAAAAACATTTTGAAGCTCCCAATATGGAAACAGATCTTAAATACCTTAAGCTTAAACAGGATCTGGGAGCCGAATATGTAGTGACACAAATGTTCTTTGACAACAAAAAATATCTTGATTTCGTTGATAAATGCAGGGAAATCGGAATTACCATACCAATTATCCCGGGATTAAAACCGATAACTGCTTTAAAACAGATCAATATACTTCCCAGCATATTTCATATTGATATTCCGGTTGAGCTGTCAAGAGCAATTGAAAGCTGCAATAATCAGGAGGAAGTAAAAGCAGTGGGTATTGAATGGGCAATCAGTCAGTCAAAAGAGCTAATGAAAGCGGGAGTACCCTGTCTTCATTTCTATTCGATGGGCCGGTCAGAATCTGTCAAGCAGATTGCCAGCGCCCTGTTTTAGTCTAAACCATATAAATCATATCGATACGAAACCGCAAATAAAACTGATCGAATGTCCCCGGGATGCCATGCAGGGCATAAAGGATTTTATTCCTACGCATTCCAAGATCAGCTACATAAATAAACTGCTGCAGGTCGGCTTTGACACAATCGACATGGGCAGTTTTGTTTCTCCGCGTATTGTGCCACAAATGCATGATACAGCAGAGGTGCTCCGTAATCTTGATCTTGCAGGCTCGGCTTCCGGTATTCTGGTAATCGCTGCCAACAGCAGAGGAATTGAAGAAGCCACTGCCTATGAAGCGATAAATTATATCGGATTTCCTTTATCACTCAGCGAAACATTCCAGCAGCGCAATACCAACCGAAGTATTGAAGATGCTTTTGCTGTCATTGAGAAAGGGAACAATCTGCTGACGGGTGTTTCCAAACAAATGGTTGTTTATCTTTCCATGGGTTTTGGCAATCCATACAATGACCCGTATTCTCCGGAATACATCAGACAGTTTGTTCTGCGGTTATCCGAAATGGGGATCCGGACAATCTCACTTTCGGACACCATCGGAATTGCTACCCCTGCCCTTATCAGCCGGTTATTTTCAGAAGTGCTGAGTGAGTTTCCGCAAATTGAATTCGGAGCGCATCTTCACTCCCACCCGGCTACCGTTGAAGACAAACTGGAAGCCGCCTTCAATGCAGGCTGCATGCGGTTTGACTCAGCCATTAACGGGTATGGCGGATGCCCCATGGCTGATGATCATCTGGTGGGCAATCTCGCCACACAACAGGTTATCCGATTTTTTGAGAGCAAAAAACTAAACCTCGGTATGCACAAAGATGCTTTAACCAGTGCCATGATTGAAGCTTCTGCCATATTTCCCTTATCATGAAGAAAAAAATAGCTGTTGAATTATTTATTCCCTGTTTCATAGACCAGATTTTTCCGGAAACCGGTTTCAATATGGTCAAAGTTTTAGAAAAGCTTGGCTGTAAGGTTCACTACAACCCTAATCAGACCTGTTGCGGACAGCCTGCATTCAATGCAGGTTATTTTGAACAGGCCGCTGCTGTAGGCAGTAAGTTTCTCGATGATATGGATTCCGGAAGATATATTGTAGCGCCTTCTGCCTCATGCGTCGGTATGGTCAGGAATAACTATAAACGTTTATTTCAGGATACATCCAATCTGGTTCAGCTTCGCAGAATACAGAACAATATCTTTGAGTTTACCGAGTTTCTGACCAATATACTAAACGTCGAAAAAATAGAGGGAGCAACACTAAATGCTCATGCCACCTATCATGACAGTTGCAGCGCTTTGCGGGAATGCGGGATTAAAGAAGGTCCGAGAAAACTGCTTGCAAACGTAGACGGACTCCGGCTTACTGAAATGAAAGAAACAGATACCTGCTGCGGCTTTGGCGGTACTTTCGCCGTAAAATTTGAATCCATAAGCTCCGCCATGGCTGATCAGAAAATGTGCAACGCCCTGGAAACCGAAGCAGATATACTGATATCTACTGACAGCTCCTGTCTGATGCATCTGGATGCATATATGAAAAAACAGAATAAGCCACTAAAAATCATGCATATTGCTGATGTGCTGGCCAGCGGCTGGTAACAACCGAAGCAATGATAGCGTAGCGTTCACCGGAGCAGTTGTTAACAATTTTCAGCGTGTACGGTTAAATCTTTGTACTTGTTTTAGCTGTTATCCAGATGAAAAAGCTTATATATCTTCCCCTTATCTTGTGCATCATAGTAAGCTGCGACTCTCAAAGACAAAAAAAGCCTGAAGTTTCGGCAGAAATCGTGTATGATGAACAGATTGCCAGAGAGCTTACTTCTGTCAAATGGCGTAAAACAAAGTTGAAGCAGGTTACCATTCTTGCTCTGCAGGAAACCCCTTCCGGCAATCTTCTGGCAGGTACCCCCGAAGGTTTATTTTACTCATCCGATGACGGTATTTCCTGGAAGGAAGTTCCTGACAAAACACTGGCATCTGCCCAGGTAAACTGCTTGGCCAGCGATGGTAAATATCTGTATGCAGGGGTAGGTATGAATGGCATATATCGTTCCTCCGATGATGGAATAAACTGGGCACAGCTTTCGCAGGGACTACAACCTGCACTGATAGGCATAAAAGACATTCTGGCTTATCAGGGAAAAATCTATGCAGGCACAACCAACGGCATATTTCTTTCTCTCGACAGCGCGCTGACATGGCTGTCTGCCAATAAAGGAGTTCCCGTTGCCCCTTTCCGCGGAGAACCGCAGGCTCATCATCTGCACATTCAGTCACTTATTGCCGGCGGATCAAAAATATATGCACTTACCGAAAAAGGAGTCCTTATATCACTGGATCAGGGCAGCAGCTGGACATTAAGCACAGCGAAAGAGCTCGAGCCTTATGTTGTCTCATCCCTTTTGTGTGTAGATGAGAATATCTATGTCGGGAGACACTTTCAGGAAGGAATATATAAATCATCCGATGGTGGTCTGACCTGGAAAAAATCCGGGTTAGAAGGAAATAATCTTCAGAAAATGCTGCTTAGCCGTAATGGCCTGATCTATGCCGGCACAAATGGACAGGGAGTTTTCAGAACCACGGATAATGGAAAAACCTGGACAGAATTAAATAAGGGCCTGCCCGGCGGATCAGTAGTCTCTTCCATAGTAAGCACCAGCTCCGGCACCATTCTGGTCGGAATAGAAAATCATGGTGTCTATCGGCTGCATGATTAACAAAAATAGCCGCCGTCAACCGGAATAATAGAGCCATTGATATATTCTCCCTGAGGAGAGGCAAGAAATAAAATCAGATCTGCCACATTGGAAAAACTACCGGCTTTTCCGGCAGGAGTTTTCCGGATAAGCGATTCCTGCTTACTCTTCCCCGCAGGCAGATTTTCAACCATAAATCCCGGTTGTATCGCGTTGACCCTGCATTTATCCGCTGCCAGTTCCCTGGCCCAGATAGAGGTCAGTGATCCTAATCCTGATTTGAGGGAAGCATACAATGTTGCTGTAGAATTGCTTACAGATTCCGGAAAAGGCAAAATGTTTATCACCAGACTTTCTTCTGCATTACCCATCAGATATTTGATAGCATTACGTGATCCCTTCAGTACCGATTCAGCGAGCTGCTTCCATTCACTATTATCGGCTTCTTCATATTTAGCCATGATTTTCAAACCGATGGCATTGATAAGAATATCCGGCTGACGACCGCTATTGGTAATCTCCTGAGCCAGATGCTCTATATAGTTTCGTTTGGTAACATCAATAGGAAAATACCTGACCGAATACGAGGCAAGAGACGCAGCCGCCTGTTTTAGCTTTTCCTTATTTTTGTCAATGAGCAGCAAACGGCAACCTCTGCTGCCAAAAAAAGCGGCCAGATGTAGTCCGAGAGATCCGGCACCTCCTACAATTACCACAAGCTTGTTTTGTAAAGACATTTATACCAGACTTATTCCAATCGCAAAAAGAAGTACAAACAAGAGTACGGACAAAGCCAGTTGCCTCAATAAGCTATCCAATCGGCTGCCTTCTCTTTTCCAGGTCTGAATGATGTTGTATAAAAAGAATGGTAAAGAGGCGGTAAAAAGATAGGCAGGCGGATAATTAATTTCCTGATATACAAATAAAAGAAAACATACAAACGCCCCGACGATCAACAGTGTATGATACACTTTGGCCGCTGCTGCCCCCATTCGTACAGGAAGCGATTTTTTACCGGCCTGTACATCCGATTCAATATCACGTATATTATTAATATTCAGCACACCAACAGAAAAAAGTCCCATAGTAATGGCGGGATAAACCAGGCTCCATTTGAACCAGCCGGTTTGCAGGAAACAGGTTCCAAGCACACCAGCCAGCCCAAAAAAAATAAAAACAAAAACATCTCCAAAACCTGCGTACCCATACGGAGTTTTTCCAACGGTATACTTTACTGCTGCTCCGATTGAGCTTATACCAAGCAAAAGAAAAAGCATAAAATTGACATTCAAAACCTTAAATGCTGTAAACAGCAATGTAAGCCCGGAAATCAGCGCAACCAGCCCTGAGACATAGACGGCCTTTTTCATTGCAACGGCAGAAATGGAACCTGATTGCACCATCCGTATCGGGCCTTTACGGGTAGCATGATCTGCCCCGTTAACAAAATCCCCGTAATCATTTGCAAAATTAGACAGCACCTGCAATCCCAGCGTAGTCAGAATGCACAGCACAAAAACCACCGGATCAAATGCCCCATACATATAAGCAAGCACTCCTCCCATTCCTATCGCGGAAAGAGCAAGGGGTAACGTTCTCAACCGTGCAGCAATTACCCAGGCTTTAATACTCATTTTTATTTACTTAAATCTTTTGCAATTTCACTGCTGAAAGGCTTGACAGCCGAAGCATAATATCCTATAAGCTGCCCTTCTGCATTAATCAGATATTTTCCAAAGTTCCAGGAAGGAGCTTTATCATTCCAGCCGTTGAGCGCAGGATCAGTCAGCCACTGATATACCGGATGCTTCCTGTCGCTTTTTACTTCCGTTTTCTCAAACATGGTAAAAGTAACACCATAGTTTTCCCGGCAAAAGCCGGCAATTTCCTCATTCGACCCTGGATCCTGTCCGGCAAACTCGTTGGAAGGAAAACCGAGCACCACTACTGAGTCCTTGTATGTCTCATAAAAACGCTGCAATTCTTCAAACTGTGGCGTAAACCCGCATTTGGATGCCGTATTGACAATGAGAACTTTCTTGCCGCGATACTGCTCAAAATGAATAGTTTCCCCATCTATAGACTGCGCTTTCAGATCATAAAACGAGGATCCGGCCCGGGTATCCCCCGCCGGTTTCTGTTTTACATCTCCAAAGCCCAGACATCCTGTAAGGAAAACAAAGCTGACAAAAGCAATTATATTGTACATAGGTCAATTTACATTCGGTCCGGAACCTGAATTCCCAAAAGCCCCATCGCTTTTTTGAGCGTATCTGCCACTGCGGAGGATAAGGCAACCCTGAGAGCAAGCCTGGCTTTATCTTCTTCTCCGAAAATCGGCAGCTCTGCATAGAAACGATTGTATTCTTTGGCCAGCTCAAACGCATATTGTGCTATAACGGCCGGAGAATACAGATCTCCTGCTTCTTTTACCCGTTGAGGATACTCATGAAGTAAGCTGATAAGAGCTATTTCGGCCGGCTCTATTTTATCCGGCATGGTCAACACAAGACGATCAGCGCCCAACTGCTCTGCTCTTCTTCGTATAGACGCAATACGAGCATGAGTATACTGAATAAAAGGTCCTGTATTACCCTGAAACTCGATTGATTCCTGAGGGTTAAACAGCATACGCTTCTTAGGATCAACCTTTAAAAGGAAAAACTTTAATGCTCCAAGTCCCAGGGTTCTGTACAGTTCCTGTAGCTGGTCTTTCGTAAAGCCTTCAATTTTTCCGAGTTCTATGGTTTGCTTCTCTGCTGTTTCCAGCATTTCAGCTACCAGCTGATCAGCATCTACTACTGTACCCTCGCGAGACTTCATCTTGCCGGAAGGAAGATCCACCATGCCATATGACAGGTGATAAATACCATCCGCATAGGGCTTGCCCAGCTTTTGCAAAATCAGCTGCAGCACCTTGAAATGATAGTCCTGCTCATTACCGACTACATATATGGATTTGGAAGCCTTATAATCATGATATTTCAGATCAGCAGTTCCCAGGTCCTGAGTAATATATACCGATGTCCCATCCGCACGCAGCAGAAGCTTTTCATCCAGCCCGTCAGCGCTCAGATCAATCCAGACAGAACCGTTTTCCTTTTTGAACAAAACACCTTTTGTGAGTCCTTCTTCCACAATATCTTTGCCCAGAAGATACGTTTGCGATTCGTAGTAATACTGATCGAAATCTACTCCGATATCACGATATGTCAATTCAAAGCCCTGATAAACCCAGGAATTAAGCTTTTCCCATAATGCATACACATCCGGATCACCTTCTTCCCATTTCTTAAGCATTTCCTGAGCTTCTTTCAATACTGGCGCTTCCTGTTTGGCTTTTTCTTCATCCATTCCGGAGGCTACAAGCCCGGCTACTTCCTTCCGGTATTCCTGATCATAGCGCACATAATATTTTCCAATCAGATGATCCCCTTTCATTCCGGACGATTCCGGCGTTTCGCCTTCCCCGTATTTTTCATAGGCCAGCATCGATTTACAGATATGAATTCCTCTGTCATTGATCAGATTGGCCTTGACCACATCATACCCGTTTGCTTTCAGAATTTCTGCTACCGAATATCCCAGAAAATTGTTACGAAGATGTCCAAGATGCAAAGGTTTATTGGTATTGGGTGAGGAGTATTCGACCATTACCGTCTCTCCTTTGGGAGCAAGTTTTCCGAAGTCCCCGGACAGCACCGTATCTCTGAAAAGTCCAAACCAGGCAGAGTCATCTATAACCAGGTTCAGAAAGCCTTTGACTGCATTAAAATCCTTTACCTCCTCCAGCTTATTTTTTAAATATTCGCCAAGCATGGCAGCCGAAATCTCCGGTGATTTTTTAGTGATTTTCAAAAAAGGAAAGATCACAAATGTGTGACTTCCTGCAAATTCCGGGTTGGTTGCCTGCAAATTTATTCCTTCAGCAGGGACATCCGCATCAAACAGGTTTTTAAAACCTTCGGATATGCCTGCTTTTAATATTCCTTCGATCTCCATTTCTTAACTTAATTGGATTGCAAAGATCGTAATTTTATACCAATATTGCACAAAATACAAGGACAACATACAATGGACAGATATATCGATCTGATTGAACAGACTTTCTACTTTCCAACAGAGGAATTCAAAGTTGAAAACTCTGAGTTATTGTTTAATAATGTGCCTGTTATGGATCTGGTAAAGCAGTATGGCACTCCCATGAAGATCACCTTTCTGCCCAAAATCAGCTCGCAGATACAGAAAGCCAAGAGAATTTTTCATGATGCCATGAAAAACAATAAGTACGATGGTCGATATTTTTATTCGTATTGTACCAAGTCATCCCATTTTAGCTTTGTGCTGGAAGAAGCCTTAAAAAACGATATTCATATCGAAACATCTTCGGCATACGACATTGCTATTATAAGGCAGCTGCACAAGTCCGGCCAGATTGACAAAAGCAGGTTTATTCTGTGCAACGGATTTAAACGGGAAAAGTACACGCAATATATTTCAGAGATCATTAATGAGGGTTTTAACTGTATTCCCATTCTGGATAATCTTCAGGAAATAGAATATTATAAAGAGCATGTAAATCAGCCCTGTCAGGTCGGGATACGCATGGCTACCGATGAAGAGCCCAAATTTGAGTTTTATACCTCCAGGCTGGGTATTCGCTATAGTGACGCAATTGATCTTTATAAGGACAAAATTGCTCCGGATCCCAAGTTTAAGCTCAAAATGCTCCATATGTTTATCAATACCGGGATCAAGGATTCGACCTATTACTGGAGTGAGCTTAGCCGGTTTATTCATATGTACTGCGAGCTCAAAAAAATATGTCCCGAACTGGATTCCGTCGATATAGGCGGCGGCTGGCCGATCAAGACGTCTGTTCATTTCGATTACGATTATGAATATATGACTGATACCATTATTAAAACCATCAAGCGAATCTGTGATGATAATAATGTACCGGTCCCTTACAATATTTTCACCGAATTCGGAAGCTTTACGGTAGGCGAAAGCGGCGCCATACTCCTCAGCATCATTGATCAAAAGCGTCAGAACGACAAGGAGTTCTGGAACATGATTGATTCATCCTTTATTACTACCCTGCCGGATACCTGGGGGCTTAGCCAGAAATATGTGCTTCTGGCTCTCAACAACTGGGACAGACCATACCAGAAAATCAAGCTGGGCGGCCTTACCTGCGACAGTATGGATTATTATAATTCGGAGGCTCATACATCGGAAGTATTTCTGCCTACGTGGAATAAGGATGAAAAGCTTTATCTGGGTTTTTTCCATACCGGTGCGTATCAGGAGTCTCTGGGAGGTTACGGCGGTATACAACACTGTCTGATTCCGGCTCCCAAACACGTACTGGTCGATTTCAATGAAAAAGGAGAACTGCAGACCAGATTATTTGCACCGGAACAGGACGAGGAAAGCATGCTGAAAATCCTGGGCTATAAAGTAGATCAACCCTGAGTTTTTTTTCAAACAATCCGGGTTGCCGGTTAGTTTCTCATATAGGAATGTGTGTTGAAGGAGATTAATTGTGAGAAAAATGAAAACATTCGTCTTTGTTGTGGCAGGAATAGCTATTTTATCAACTTCCTGCAGAAAGTATGAAACCTGTGCTACTTATGCGGACAATAAGAAAATAAAGACACAGATACATACATTGGCTGAAGATAATCGTGCAACCTTATAAGGCACTATCATAAAAAACAAAAAGAGACTGTCTTCATATAAGCAGTCTCTTTTTGTTTTACAGGACAGGCATTTACTTTTCGATCACCTGTATATGCAGCTATTTTATATTTTCAAAATTAGACGTAATGAAAGCTCAAGGCTTAAAGATTCCTGCTTCGTAGTATCCGGATTTTCGAGGATCGCCAAAACAAGCACCATAAAGCAAGAAAGCGCTTAGTTGCTTTTTTCGGCAATAAATCTTGCCGCATCAAGCAGATCCTTCGCCATATAATCAGAAGATTTGGTCGTTTTGCCATCTTCCGGAACCAGGATGGTACGAATACCCATTTTTTTTGCAGGCAGCATATCCCGCTCCTTGTCACCAATCATCCAGGAGCTTTGTATATCAATATCAAATCGGGCGATGGCCCTTTCAAACATCAGTGTACCGGGCTTGCGGCTAAGTGAAGCCGTATGCTTCTCATGATAGGGCGAATAGTAAAAATAGTCAATCAGGTGACCAGTTTCTTTCTGCAGATAATCGTGACAGGCATGCATATCTGCATGATCATATATTCCTTTGACAATTCCGGACTGATTGGTAATTACGACGAGCATATATCCATGCTCTTTCAGAAGCTTCAAGGCCTCCGGAACTCCGTTGATGATCGTAAACTCATCTACTTTGTACGTATAGTCGACACAATCGACATTAATGACGCCGTCCCGGTCAAGAAAAACACACTTTTTCATTATAATTTCAACACCTGCTAATGGAAGGGAAAGGCTAAAATTACTAAGCCTGTTTAATTTTTGAAAGTAAATTTACATTTTAAACTTTATATTGCTATTTTTCAGACAGGCGATAAAAACCTCCCCGTTGAGATTTACGTTTATAGGCAAACAATAGGTTAAGCGTTCGGTTTATCTTCAACTGCAACAATTTGTATTAGTATAGAAATCAATCTGTATTTTTTAATAACGCATTTATGAACAACACAATTAATCTTTCATCGAAGATTGATGAGTCTACCAAAAAGAAAATTCATTCCTGGCTAAATGGTGATTACGATCAGGAAACCAAAGATCGTATTCTTGAGCTAATGGAGAACAATCAGGATGAGCTTCTTGATTCTTTTTACAGAGATCTGGAATTCGGCACAGGAGGCCTTCGGGGCATTATGGGGGTCGGTTCCAACCGGATGAACAAGTATACCATAGGTATGGCCACACAGGGGTTGGCCAATTACCTGAAAAAATCTTTTCCCGGTGAAGAGCTGAAAGCTGCAGTGGCATATGACAGCCGGAACAACAGTCCGTATTTTGCGCGCATTACTACTGAAGTTCTTTCTGCCAACGGAATAAAGGTTTACTTCTTTGATTCTTTAAGGCCTACACCGGAACTTTCATTTGCCATACGTCATCTGAAATGTCACACCGGGATAGTGATCACAGCCTCACATAATCCTAAGGAATACAACGGTTACAAAGCCTACTGGCAGGATGGCGCCCAGATGATTGCTCCGCATGACAAAAACGTCATTAAGGAAGTACAGGCAATCACCGATCCCGGCAAAGTTAAATTTGCCCCCAACGAAAAGCTTATAGAAAGTATCAGTGCAGATGTTGACGAAGCCTATCTGTCCACGATTGCAGCTCTGTCTGTTTCACCGGAAACTATCAGGAGACAGGAGAATCTGAAAATTGTCTTCTCTCCTATACACGGAACAGGTATCACGCTCGTACCAGCCATTCTTAAAAAATTCGGCTTTAAAAATGTAACTATTGTTGATGAGCAGGCGACTCCGGATGGCAACTTCCCGACTGTGGTATATCCGAATCCAGAGGAAGCGGATGCGTTGAGCCTGGCCCTTAAAAAAGCCAAAGACATTGATGCAGATATTCTGCTTGGAACCGATCCGGACGCTGACCGCGTGGGAATTGCCGTAAAAAATAATTTCGGCGAATGGCAGCTTCTCAATGGCAACCAGACCGGAAGCCTGCTCATAAACTATATGATCAATGCCTGGAAAGAAAAAAGCAAGCTGACCGGAAAAGAGTTTGTCGTCAAAACAATTGTAACTTCTGATATCATTGAAAAGATCGCAGCAGCCAACAATGTAAAATTCTATAATACACTTACCGGATTTAAATACATAGCAGCTAAAATACAGGAGCTGGAAGGTAAAGAACAGTTTATTGCCGGCGGAGAAGAAAGCTACGGGTATCTGATAGGTGATTCCGTAAGAGATAAAGATGCTATTGCCTCTTGCGCCTTTATATGTGAGATGGCCGCTTATGCCAAGGATCAGGGCATTACCCTGTTTGATATGATGACGGACATGTACATCAAATACGGTTTTTACAAAGAGAAGCTAATCTCCATTACCAAAAAAGGGAAAAGCGGTGCAGAGGAAATTCAGGCAATGATGAAAGATCTGAGGGAAAATCCGCCTAAATCACTTGCCGGTTCCAGGGTAATCCGTTTGAAAGATTATGATGCGGGGATAGAAAAAGATCTGACCAGCGGCAAGGAAGAAAAGATCAGTCTTCCCAGGGAAAATGTACTACAGTTTCTCACCGAAGATGGAAGCCTGGTTTCAGCGAGACCTTCCGGAACCGAACCAAAAATCAAGTTCTATTTCTCAGTCAATGGAAAACTTCCTTCCAGAGATCAGTATAATATAGTCGAAGAACAGCTCAATAAAAAAATCCAGACTATTATTTCTGATTTAAAGCTGAACTGATTTGCACACAAAACGCATCTCCGGGTTGCTCCGAAGATGCGTTTTTCTTTTTAACCGGAATTCAGCTATAAACCACTACCTCCAAGGCAATTAAATAATTTAGAGGCTACTCTATTTTCTTTTTAGAACTTTTTATAGTATTTTTTCAGGAAAATAAGGTATGAAAACACACCACCTGCTTGCGTTTATTGTCGCATTCATTTCAGGCATCCATACTTCTTTCAGTCAACAGAGTTTTCCGGAGCTTACAGGCAAAACACTGGAAGATAAGTTAATAACCCTCCCGCTAAAGAACAACGGTAAATATACCCTGCTGGGGATTGCCTATTCCCAAAAAGCGGAAGAACATCTGAAAACATGGTTTCAGCCTGTTTATAACACTTTTATACAGGAGTCCGGGAAAACTCTGTTCCCTGCTGAAAACTACAATGTAACTATTTATTTCATTCCTATGATTACCGGTATAGCTCAAAGCGCCGGCGGAAAAATAGAGAATAAAATGAAAGAAAATATTGACAAAAGCCTTCAGCCGTATGTTCTGGTTTATGAAGGAGAGGTGAAAAACTATAAAACTTCTCTCAATATGACTGAGAAAGATCAGCCCTATTTTTTTGTTCTTGATCCCAAAGGACATGTAGTATACACGTGTACAGGTTCGTACACCGAAGGAAAATTTGAAAAAATTTTAGAAATAGTAGAAGACTTTTAAACATAAGATAAATTGCAATTTGAAGATTTTGATCTGAATAAAGATATCCTTAGCGGAATATCATGCCTTGGCTTCAAAACCCCTACCCCGATTCAGGCACAAGCCATTCCTCTCGTGCTCGCGGGCAATGACCTTATCGGATGCGCCCAGACCGGCACAGGCAAGACCGGTGCCTTTCTGATTCCGATTTTAAGTAAAATAGCGGACAAAAAAACCGGCAAAGTAAATACACTGATCATCGTACCAACCAGAGAACTGGCAGTACAGATTGATCAGCAGGCAGAAGGATTGTCTTACTTTTCCGATGTAAGCACCTACTCCGTCTATGGCGGAGGATCCGGGCAGAGCTTTGATCAGGAAAAAAAAGCGCTGGTAGAAGGAGCTGATATTATCATTGCCACTCCCGGACGTTTGATCATGCACCTGAACCAGAACTATGTTGATTTTTCAGGTCTCAAACACCTGATTCTTGATGAAGCCGACCGTATGCTCGATATGGGCTTTCTGGATTCACTGACTAAAATAATCCGCCATCTGCCCGCAGAACGGCAAACCCTGCTGTTTTCAGCAACCATGCCGCCCAAAATACGCCAGCTTGCTAATACGATATTAAAAAATCCGCTGGAAATCTCTATCGCCATATCCCGGCCTGCCGACAAGATTGCCCAGGAAGCTTATATGGTATATGAAGAGCAAAAGCCCGGACTTTTCAAGCATATCATGCAGCAGATCACACCGCAAAGCACCATTGTTTTCACATCCAGCCGTCAGAAAGTAAAAGAAATCATCCGTGAGCTGAAATCACTGAAACATAAAGCAAAGGGAATCTCATCCGACCTGGAACAACCGGAACGTGAAGCTGTCCTCACAGAGTTTAAGGCCAGACAGCTGCCTATTCTTGTAGCTACAGATGTGCTTTCCAGAGGTATAGATATCGAAGGTATCGACCTGGTGATAAACTATGACGTACCTGCCGAACCGGAAGATTATATTCATCGTATCGGGCGAACGGCCAGAGCAGAGGCTAAAGGCCGGGCGCTGACCTTTATTACGCCTTCGGATCTTCGGCGATTTCACCGGATTGAGAAGCTGATGGAAATGATTATTGATAAACCGGCACTTCCTGAACATCTTGGAGAAGCGCCTGTTTATACCTCTCCTGCAAAGAAAAACAACCAAAACAAGAAAAGTGGCAGTAAACGTCCATTTAACAAAAAGAAATTTGTTAAAAAACGCAGTCCGAAAAATGATAACCCCGGTACTGACAAATAAAATTATCTAAACTTTTTATCTTGTTTTCATTTATCAGATTATAGCATTAAATTCACCGCTTTTTAACAAGAAAGTTATTTTATCACGAATGAAACTGTTCAATTTTTACCTAATCGCACTGAACGGACTGTTGGTCTTCACAGCTTGCGGACAAAACTCAAAAAACAAAAACATGAAATTATCTACGGAAAAGGACACGGTAAGCTACAGCGTGGGAGTAAATATCGCCAGCAACCTGAAACAGCAGGGGTTTGACGATCTGAATGTAGATGCAATAGCTGAAGCCTTTAGAGACGTGTATGGCAATAAAGATGTAAAAATCACTCCGGAAGAAGGTGGTACCCTGATCAATCAGTACATGATGAAGCGTCAGCAGCAGAAAGGTGATGAAAATCAGAAAACCGGAAAAGATTTTCTTGACAAAAATGCAAAAGAAGAAGGTGTTTCTGTATTGCCTAGCGGACTTCAGTACAAAGTGCTTCAGGAAGGCAATGGTCCAAAACCAGGTCCTGGCGACAGAGTTACCGTTCATTATACAGGAAAGCTTATCAACGGTAAAGTATTTGACAGCTCAGTGGAACGTGGTCAGCCTGCCACATTTGGTGTAAATCAGGTGATCCCGGGATGGACAGAAGCTCTTCAGCTAATGAGTGTCGGATCAAAATACAAGCTTTTCATTCCATCTGACCTGGCTTACGGTGAAAGAGGAGCCGGTGGAGATATCGGACCAAACGAAACGCTTATTTTTGATGTTGAGCTGATTTCAATTGAAGGGAAATAAGAAAATTTAAAATACAGAAAAGCGAAGTAGTTTACTTCGCTTTTTTTTTGCATCACCCTCTGGTCTTATATTTGCTGAATTCAGAAATAGTCTTCATACGTAATACTTGTATGTCAAAGATATCCGGTATACTTATTCTGCTTCTCTCTTTCTGCACATATGCGCAGGACTCTCTGGAGTTTATAAACCTTGGCACTGCCATAAACACAGCGTACGATGAAAGTAATCCGCTGGTATCTTCTGATGGCACAATCCTGTACTTTATCCGTAACGATCACCCGGCCAATACGCTTGCCCCGCAACGAACCCAGGACATATGGTATTCTGTTTTCAATCAGGAAGACAGTACCTGGTCAGAAGCCGTCCATATGGATTTCCCGTTCAACCAGACACAATACAATGCCATATACAGCATAAGTCCGTCCGGACATACTGCACTAATCAAAGGAGCCTATAAAAACGGGAAATATAAGAGCCGCGGACTTTCTCTGACACACAAAAAAAACGGACGCTGGACACTGCCGGAAATGATTCACGTAGAAGATTTTGATAAAATGAGCCTGGGACTGTACGAAGGAGCATTTCTATGCAATGACGGGAAAACCCTGTTGCTGTATATGAGCGAATCTTCCACGACAGCCCCGGATATATATGTTTCTTTCAGAAAAACCAATCAGACATGGACCAGACCGCTCAGCCTCGGAAAAGATATTAACACTTCTTATCTGGAAGCCTCTCCTTTTCTGGCAGCAGACGGCAAAACACTTTTCTTTTCCAGCACAAGACCCGGCGGCCTGGGTGATTCTGACATATACCGCTCCGTACGTCTTGACGATACCTGGACACGCTGGACCAAACCCGAAAACCTTGGTAAACCGGTCAACTCGGAAAAAAGAGAAACATATTATTCGCTGTCTGCATCCGGTGATTATGGATATATCGTGATAAAACCAGGACAGTATGGGAAATCCGATATTGTCAAAATACAATTGAAGGAAGCTTTGCGACCTGAGCCGGTAGCCTTACTTACCGGAAAAGTCCTTAATGCCCATACCGGACAGCCACTGGAGGCAACTATTCAGATGGAGCAGCTGTCTGACGGGCAGCTGCTGGGGCTAACAGAATCCGATCCCGGAAACGGTCAGTACAAACTGATTCTTCCTCCCGGCAGACATTATGGGCTATCCGCTACTGCCAGAGGATATTATACGATCTCCCAGAATATTGATCTTTCACTACACGGCGAATATACTGAGATCGAAAAAGATCTGCTGCTTGTCCCCATTCAAAAGGGCCAGACAATACGGTTAAATAATATATTTTTCGAATCCGGCAGCGCACAACTTACCATTAACTCAACGGCTGAGCTAAACCATTTGCATGAAGTACTTCTTCAAAACCCTAAGCTAAAAATTGAAATAGCCGGACATACCGATAATATAGGAGATGATCATTCAAATATGCTTCTCAGTGAAGCCAGGGCTAAATCTGTCGCTGCTTTTCTGCTTTCCAAGGGTATTTCATCAAAACGTATCAGCGCCAAAGGCTACGGAGAAACCAGATTCATAGATACCAATGAAACGGAAGAAGGCCGCCAGAACAACCGTCGTGTAGAATTTACCATACTTGATTTCTGATTCCGACCATGATAAACCTTAAAGATGCTCAGCTAAGCAGACTTTGTATACACAGAGTAGGTTGTCAAAACGACAATGAAGATATTTTTTTCTCAGAGAGTGAAACCAATCTCTCAGATCCGCTTCTGAAAGGATTACTTCAACGGTATTTCTTTGATGGATTTAAAGATCATCAGTTTTACCAGCTGACTCATTCAAGCGATCTTGAATTGAATGAAACCTATCATTATGTCAGTCAGATTATAGAAAACCCGGATAATTTGTACGAGCTGTCCAGGGATATCGCACGCTATCTCCATGAATGCTCTGATCATCCCAATATCAAATCAGGAGATTTTTGTATAGCATGGATTGAGAATTGTTCTGTCAATGGCGAATATGCAGATGCAGTCGGCCTTTTCAAGGTCGAAAGCAAAGATACCTTTCTGAAAATAGCTCAGGATTTTTCCGTGATCCATGACCAGGGAATCAATATTTCAAAAATTGATAAAGGCTGCCTGATATTCAATTATGAAAGAGATCAGGGATTCCTTGTTTCCATAATCGATAATACCAATAAAAATAATGAAGCACGCTACTGGAAAGAAGATTTTCTGAAAGTCAAGCCCAGAGAAGACAGTTTTTTCCATACAAAAAACTATATGCAGCTGTGCAAAAACTTCTGTACGGAAGTGCTGGACAAAAAAGAACAGGTTGAAAAAACCGATCAGATCGATTTTCTCAACCGCTCATCCGGCTTTTTCAGCAACAAAGAAACTTTTAATATCCGGGAGTTTGAAGAGGAAGTGATCGCCGATCCTGAAATTATTGACAAGTTCAGAGGATTCAAAACTAATTTTCAGGAAAACAGCGATGTAAATATGTTTGATGAATTCGCTATTTCCAATCAGGCAGTAAAAGGCACAAAAAGAGTATTCAAAAGTGTGCTGAAGCTGGATAAAAACTTTCATATCTATGTTCACGGCAACCGAAGCCTCATCGAACGCGGATATGATGATCACCGCCAAATGCATTATTACAAGGTGTATTTTACCGAAGAGAGCTCATAAGCGATGCAACTTTCAACCAGGTGTAACAAAATAAGTTCAAAGCCTGAGGCTCAGAGATCACAGTTGTCAGCAGTACCGGCTCTGAACAAAAAGCTTAAAAATAAACCACTTACAGACGAATTAATGCACTCTTAAAAAGAATCGGAAAGATCAGCTATTTGTCATACAGCAGAAACTGAATCTATTCCTGATTTTATATCCTCTGACAAACTATAACCGAAGTCCCGGCAACAGTTCTCCAGCCATCATCCTATCAAGTCTTCGGATTATAAATTACGCTGACAGCAAACCGGAATTTCTACTTTTTAACGGAATTGCGTGTTACAGCAAGTTCTTTTTTCCTGTTTTTACTGGCTGTCCGTACCTCTTTTTTACGATGTTTTTTCTGGCTTTCAATAATAGTCTTAGCCTGCTTATAATTAAAGTTTTCGCTTCGGCCGGTTACTGGTACTGTAACCGGATTGCAGGCTGTAATAAGATAGATTATTCCGAAACTAGTTAACAAAGCTTTCATAGTGGCAGGGGTTTTTGATGACTGATTTCAGGCCATATTCTCCCCATTTTATACGCAGTATAGCAGAAAGCGGTTTTCATATATTGTATTTTTCCAATCAAGTATAGAACAAATAGTATATAAAAATTAAAATAATCCTATAAAATCATAAATAATAAACATAATAAAGGATAAAATTCCGGATTGTCAGATATATTTTTTTAGTTAACTTTGCATCTAATAATCCAATTAAACATGAAAAAATTATTTATTCTGTTTGCAGCAGTAGCATTTTTTAATTCCTGCAAAGACAAAAGAGAAATACAGGAATACGAGCCGGTATTTGACAATTATGCAAAAGTAGTTCGTATTACCGAAGTCAGCCGCGATTTTATTACTATAAAAAACAATACCGGCGCTCCGGCGGATCTGCGGGAATATAAATATTCCAATGGCGATACAACTGCCAGAGTGGCCACCAGCAGTACCATAATTGCCCATCAGGCTTCTCATACCTTTACCACTGCTATGCCTCTTGATTTCACAAGAGATACCATCTCTCTGTTCAAAAACGATTTTGCCACATTGCAAGATACCCTGGTAGACCAGTTTTTCCCGGTTGGTGTAAACGGATTCTGATCAGACCGCCATGTATTTTCGGTTTATCCTGAACGCTAAAAGTTTTCCACAGTTTTTTGTGAAGAACTTTTAGCGTACCTTCGCTTAAATATCCGTTGACGTCCCGAATTTTCCTTTCATTTTAATAGTATATTTGTTAATTCTGTATTGCATCATTTACAACTTTTCAAATAGTAAACAGAATATGGAAATCACTTATTACGGACATTCTTGTTTTCAGATCAACACAGGCGGCTTTAAACTTTTGTTTGATCCTTTCATCAGCCCCAACGAGCTTGCCGCCCACATTGATGTTTCATCTATTGAGGCAGACTTCATTCTGCTCAGCCATGGTCATGCCGATCATGTAGCAGATGCAGAGGAAATAGCCAGAAGAACCGGCGCCGAAATAATTAGTTCCTTTGAAATTGCAACATGGTATGAAAACAAAGGTTTGAAAAAGACGCATTCCATGAATGTCGGCGGAAAATGGAAATTTCCTTTCGGCCTGGTTAAAATGGTCAATGCGATTCATTCCAATAGTCTGCCTGACGGTACCTATGGCGGAACCGCTTCCGGTTTCGTGATTGATACAGGAAAGGAAGTATTTTATTATTCCGGTGATACTGCTTTATTTTCCGATATGAAGCTTATAGCCGAACAATATACGCTTGATTTTGCGTTTCTCTGTATCGGAGACAACTATACCATGGACATAAACGAGGCCATTACAGCAGCCGGCTTTGTCCAGACAAATAAAATCATAGGCATGCATTACGATACCTTTCCATGGATAAAAATAGACAAGGAAAAAGTACTGCACATAGCCAAAGAAGCCGGTAAGGAGCTTGTCCTGATGAAGATCGGGGAGACAATAAAACACTAATTAAATACCATGAACAAGATAATCGCCATTGCAAATCAAAAAGGCGGTGTGGGCAAAACCACCACAGCAATTAACCTTGCTGCCAGTCTGGCAGCTCTGGAATACAGAACGCTGCTTGTCGATGCGGATCCTCAGGCCAACTCTACTTCTGGACTGGGATTCAATCCCAAAACCGTTGAAAACAGCATCTATGAGTGTATGGTAGACGATGTTGATATTGACAGCCTGATTCTGAAAACAGATATTGATTATCTTGACCTGATACCGTCCCATATCAATCTCGTCGGAGCCGAAGTAGAGCTGATAAATCAGATAAGCCGCGACGAAAAAATGAAAGTAAAGCTTGATCAGGTAAAAGACCGGTATGATTTCATTATTATCGATTGTTCGCCTTCCCTGGGTCTGATTACAGTCAATGCACTTGTTGCCGCTCATTCGGTTCTTATCCCTGTTCAGTGCGAATACTTTGCACTTGAAGGGCTTGGCAAGCTTCTTCATACTATCAAAATTATTCAGTCCAGGCTCAACACCAGTCTCCAGATTGAGGGAATACTTCTCACCATGTACGATCTCCGTGTGCGGCTATCAAACCAGGTTGTCGAAGAAGTAAGGACCCATTTCCAGGATCTTGTTTTTGAAACAATTATCCCGAGAAATATCCGGATCAGCGAATCTCCAAGCTTTGGTCTCCCGGTAATAGCTCATGACGCGGAAAGTAAGGGAGCTCTAAGCTATATAAGCCTTGCGCATGAGATTCTTGAGAAAAATGGAATTGGTGTAAGCAAATAAACAAATAGATATCTTTTATTACCTTCAGGTACAGATCCCTGCTTTAAAAAATGAGTAAAAACTTGAAAAGAAATGCCCTTGGAAGAGGACTGGGTGCGCTGTTGAATGACTCCGAAAGTGTATCATCTCCCACAGAAGTCGTAACCGTAGTAAATAACATCAATGAAATTCCTGTTGATTCCATTGAAACAAACCCATTTCAGCCAAGGACCGTTTTTGACGAGGATGCCTTAAATGAGCTGGCTGACTCTATTAAGGTACAGGGCATCATACAACCAATCACAGTAAGACGCCTTAACGAGCAAACCTACCAGCTTATCAGCGGAGAAAGAAGGTTTCAGGCCTCAAAAAGAGCCGGATTAACCACTATTCCTGCTTATATACGCACTGCTGATGATCAGCAGATGCTTGAAATGGCCCTGATCGAAAATATTCAGCGTGAAAATCTTAATGCGCTCGAAATTGCGATGAGCTATCAGCGCCTGATAAGCGAATGTAGTCTGAAACAGGAAGAGCTGGGGGACAGAGTAGGTAAAAATCGTTCGACGGTAACCAACTACCTTCGTCTGCTCAAACTGCCCCCCGATATTCAGGCCGGACTAAGAGACAACCGGATTTCAATGGGGCATGCCCGCGCACTTATATCGATAGAACGGGTAGACGATCAGCTGGCTGTCTATAAAAAGGTTCTTGAAGGCGAATTATCCGTGCGGAAAACAGAAGAGTTGGTCAGACAGCTTGAGAACTCAAAAGTTAAGACGCCTAAAGACGTTGTGGTATCTCCGCTTTCAAAAGAGATTCAACAATTGCAGTCAAAGCTTACTACTCATTTTGGCACGAAAATAGTTATCAAATCCGATGAAAATACCAAAGGGGAGATAAAAATTCCTTTTGTATCCGGAGAAGATCTAAACAGGATACTTGAAATCCTGAATTTCTAATGAAAAATTTATTTTTTTTACTTGTCATATTATTATCCATCGGGAATCTGTCAGCACAAGAGGCAGATTCTATGGCTATTCAGGAAAAGCAACAAGTAGAAGTAATAGAGGCAAAAGAAAAAAAAGAAACCCGGTCCCCTGCTGAACCCTGGCGCCCTTCTCCCAAAAAAGCCACGCTGCTTTCTACGGCGCTGCCCGGCCTCGGGCAGATGTATGTAAAAAGTTACTGGAAAGTACCGATTATATATGCAGCCGAAGGCGTACTTGTTTATCTGATTATCCATAATAACCGGCAGTTTCAGGAATTCAAGGAAGCTTATCTTATCCGAAATGATCCCAACAGTACCGAGGTCGACAAGTTTTTTGACAATCCGTACTATCAAAATGCGGAACAGTTGAGAATTACCAGAGATGATTACCGGCGTAACCGGGACCTGTCTATTGTAATCGCGGCATTTGTATATGGTATGCAAATTCTCGATGCAACGGTTGACGCACATTTAAAGGGCTTTAAAATAAGCAACGACTTGTCAATGGAGATAAATCCTTTTTTTTATAAGTACAATACCCCTAACTTAGCATCCGGTATAACGCTGACATTCCGGTTCAGATAATCCGGAATCAATATTTTGAATTTAATTAACTTAAAGAATTACATGAAGATACTTATTCTGGGCTATGGTAAAATGGGTAAGACTATTGAACGAATCGCCCTGAACAGAAACCATACAGTACCCTATAAAATTGATCTGAATAATCAGGATACTCTGCAGGCTGTTACAAAAGAAGATGTGGATGTTGCTATAGAATTTTCCTCACCGGAAAGTGCCTGTCAGAATATCCGTACCTGTCTGGAAAAAGGTATTCCGGTAGTAAGCGGAACCACCGGCTGGCTGAACAGAAAAAACGAGATTGAGCAATTGGCAAAAGAAACAGGCGGAGGCTTTTTCTATGCATCGAACTATAGCGTCGGAGTGAATCTGTTTTTTCACCTGAATAAAATACTGGCCAGGATTATGAATAATTTTCCGGAATATACTCCCACGATGGAAGAAATCCATCATACTGAAAAGAAAGATGCTCCGAGTGGTACTGCCATAACACTGGCAGAAGGTATTCTGGACAATCTGAACCGCAAGAAGAGTTGGGTAAATGCTGACACATCAAATAGTGACGAGCTCGCCATTATATCAAAAAGAATTGCAGATGTACCCGGAACCCATATTATCGATTACTCCGGCAAAATTGATTCGATCGAGATCAAACACACCGCTCATTCCAGAGAAGGCTTCGCAGAAGGTGCTGTGGTTGCAGCAGAATGGCTTCAGGGCAAAAGTGGTGTTTTCGGAATGGATGATATGTTAAAAATAACCGTTTAATGCTATGACTACTTTTTTAATCATAGCCATTATACTGACCTATATATCCTGGGCCGGTGTTTATAAGTTATTCGAAAAAGCAGGGAAGCCAGGCTATCTGGCGCTGATTCCCGTTGTCAACTTTTATGTTTGGCTTCAGCTGACAGGGAAGCCGCTTTATCGCATAGCCCTGCTGTTCATCCCAATCGTCAATGTCTTTACCTACGCCTATATGAACGTTGATATGGCGCGTTCATTCGGCAGAGAAAGCCTGAAGGATCATACAATGGCAATTTTACTGCCTTTCATATTCTTTCCTTCCCTTGGTTTTTCCGGAGACAGCACCTATATCGGGCCTGCATCAGAACTGCCCAGGCCAGCTAAAAGTAAAAACCGGGAATGGGTAGAAGCCATTTCTTTTGCTGTCGTTGCAGCAACCCTGATACGCTGGTTATTGCTGGAAGCATATACTATTCCAACACCCTCGATGGAGAATTCTCTTCTCGTCGGAGATTATCTCTTTGTAAGCAAGGTTCATTATGGGGCCCGCACTGTGAAAACACCTGTTCAGCTGCCTCTTACACACCAGACAATCTGGTTTACTTCTATTCCGTCCTATCTTGACTGGATACAAATACCTCAGAAACGGTTACCCGGCCTTTCGGAGGTAAAACGAGGAGATGTGGTTGTATTTAATTATCCTGTCGAACTGGAACATCCGACCGATCTCAAAACAAACTATATAAAGCGTTGCGTTGCACAGGCCGGTGATTCTGTTGCAATCCGTAACAGAGAAGTATTTGTAAACGGACAGCCGACAGCATTTCCCGAAGGTGTTCAATTTAACTATTTTGTTAAATTCAAAGGCAACAGCTATTCCAACAGAAAAGATCTTCTGAAGCGTTTTCACAAGTTTCCGGAAAAAGACTTTTCAACCACTCAGCTATACCCTGACGGCATGGAAATTTCCCTTCGCCCGGAAGAGGCAGAGCAAATCCGACAGCTTTCCTATATTGAGTCTGTAACTGTCAACGACGCCTATATGTCTCAGGTGGTGCTTTATCCTTTTTCATCCAGATACAGTGACTGGACGCAGGATAACTACGGCCCGTTATATATTCCCAAAAAAGGTGATGTGATAGAGATCACACGGGACAATCTGATCTTATATGAATCATTGATCAAATATTATGAAGGAAACAAAGATGTAGCTGTTTCCAAAAACAAAGATCAGCTGTTTATTGATGGTCAGGAAGTAAAACAGTATACAATAAAGCAGAACTATTATTTCATGATGGGGGACAATCGCCATAACTCCGCAGATTCCCGTTACTGGGGACTGGTTCCGGAAGATCATGTGGTTGGGAAGGCTGTCTTCGTATGGATGTCCATAGACAAATATGCAGATCTGCTGCATAAAATCCGCTGGAACCGTTTATTTACTGTAATCCGCTAAAACGGGATTATTTAAATTATTTAAAATGAAAGAGGCCAGATTTTATCTGGCCTCTTTCATTTCTGCACTATATCAGATTCAGCTGTAAGCTGTCATTGTTTCATAATAATCACTTTCTGGAAATAATACTGGTTGTCGCACCTTAGTCTTGCTATATAAATACCCGCAGCAATAGTTGAAAAATCCGCAGTATCATAAAGTCCCTCTCCTTTTAATGGCTGATAGGACGATGAAAACACAATATTTCCTTGAAAATCAATAAGCTCCAATGCTGTTTCGGATGACGTGCTTTGCTTACCGGAAAAATGTATCTGCACTACCTCAGCAACCGGATTGGGGTACAGCCGAAACTGTTCGGGTTCTTCAGCAATCGCTCTTTCATAGGATTCATAAACCAGTGCTTCAGGTACTTCCCTGGCGCCTGTACTATATTGTCCGGCAATAATTTCAATAGCATTGATCTGTGGATTACCAATATTGCGTATGAACTCAATATTCAACGTTCCGTCATTTACATAAATCATAAATGATTTGACCGTAGCAGCCAGCTGTACATCCGCATATATGTCATAGTTCGTCAGAACCTGAGTATCTTCTACCTTTACCGAAAAGACACGCTCTCCAACTGCTGATCCCTGAAATCCGCTTTTGGCCGCAAAATACAGCCGAACTTCATACCAGCCGCTATCAACCGGGAAATTCCATTTAATCGGACTGGCATACGATGGCTGATGACGTTGTCCCCCAAACAGGCTATCCGGCGCCCCGGTCGTATTCACTCCTGTCCAGCTCAGGCTTCCGGTAGTATAGTTTCCGCTACCCGGAGCCAGATAGGCCGAAGGCGCCACCTGTACATCTCTGGCCCATGGTATAGGTATACCGGAAACCTGTACTCCTCCGCAGTTGATACGATATACAACCTCATTCATAACTAAGCCATAAACCTTCAGATAAACTTCATCTGTATCAGTCATATTATCATTATCCGTAACGGTCAGAGCAAAAAGATACTCTCCCGGCAACAAATCAGACAGATCAAGTACCGCCGAATTTTCTCCGGACACGGTATATCCGGAAGGACCTGTCAATTGCTGCCATTGATAGGATATAATATGTCCGTCAGGGTCCGAACCGCTTCCTGACAAAGAAACACTGTTAGCAGGATAATAAATGTTCTGATCTTCTCCGGCATCAGCAACCGGAGGGGCGCCATTAATTGTGACAGTTATCTCTGTAGTATCTGTAGCAAAATGATTATCAGTTACCACAAGCCTGAATAAATAAACACCTGCCTCGAGATTTTTGACAGTCAGAGTATTAGAATATGTACCACTAAGCTGAGGACTTCCGGGAGCATTTAGCAGTATCCACTCATAAAATATCAGATGGCCAAAAGAATCCGGATCGTAGCTATCTCCTCCGTACAATATAAGCGAATCAACCGGAAGCAAAACAGTAAAATCAGGACTGGCAACCGCTACCGGTCGCTGGTGCACCAGGACTTCAATATCATCGTACGCTGTTTTTCCTTCATCATCTGTCACTGTCAGGCGGAATACATACGTTCCCGACTGAAGTTCCGTGAGATAAAGCAAAGCGCTATTGAGCGTCGAATTGTGATTATAATGTACCGGACCACTCATTTTAGCCCAGCTGTAAGAAACAGTTCCGCCATCCGGATCATGTCCGGAACCGGAAAGTACTACCGCGTTGGTTGTAATGATCAGATCGGTACCCGCATCTGCCATCGGATAAAGATCGTCCACCAGAAGAGACACAAAAGCCGAATCCTTTCCACCCTTATCATCCGTTACGATAAGACGAAACGTATATATGCCAAAGCTCAGGTTTTTAACCCAGACAGCATCGCCGGCCGGGTCCGGGACAAATACAGGATTTCCGGGACCTGATTTTTTGTCCCACAAAAAGCTCACTATTGTACCATCCGGATCATAGCTGCCTGCTCCGGTCAGCCGGATTGAGTCCTGAGGATAAGCAATACTTGCCGGAATCGTATCGATAAAGGCTACGGGAAGCTGGTTTTCAACCGAATCAGAAAGATATTCGTAAGCTCCGGCATCATATCCATTGCCAGCCGGCCGGATTGAGTACAGAAGATCATGAGCAAGCGATAAGCCAATACTACTGAGCAAGACACTACTGTCAACAGCCGCTGCATTACCAAGTAAACGATAGTTATCAATAGCCGGATCGGCGAATAAGTCTTCTGCCTGAGCGATTGTTCCTGTATAATTGCCCTCCATAATCAGCGGATATTGCAAATATATCGGCTGCCGGACAGCCGTTGGCTTTCCGGTACCTGTCAATACAATATTATTGTAAAAATACCCTGTATTATTGTTGGGTGCTCTGAACTGAATGGCATAGGTACCCGGATCTATAATTGTATTGTGATAGTAGTAAAAATTCCTGCCTTCTTCGGCAGTCTGATGTCCGCTGAATATTCCCAGTGTACCGCTTCGGACAATTTCATTGTTATAGACATAAATATCTCCTATCCCTAAAACAATGATTGCGGTAGCCGTACCATCAATAATGCGGTTATTATAGCACTTTCCGGCAAAACCGTTTCCGAGCTGTATACCGTTGGCCTGAAATTCTTCAAAAGGACTTGTACCGTAATTCCTGATATAATTGTCATAAATTTCGACATTACCATCCGGGCATGCACCTACCTGTATTGCTTCACTGGGTATATTGACAAGTCTGTTGCCGTAAATACGAACATCATCAATATCATGGGAACCGGGCTGTAAGCTGTTGCGTGCCCATTGCGTGCTTCCTATGTAGATACCCTCTCCGAGACGAATATCGTGAACATAGTTATGATGAAAATGAAGTCCCTCCATTTTCCAATATGCGCTGCTGGTATCAACATTATTGGCCACATCATCCTTCGCCATAATTCCGGCAAAACCGGTATTGGTGATTTCGACATGATCAATCTCTATATGATGGCTGCGCTCTTTCAGATTGATCCCGGCCAGCCCGTTGTTGGTATAGGAAATATAAATTCCATACTCAATTCCCTGATGACCGGCTCCGGAAATCTTTATATAAGAACAGTTATGCATTTTGATACCTTCGGCCAGATCACCTCTCAGTTCTACTTTCCCCCCACTATTCATAATTACAATGGGACTGGCAGCAGATCCGTGCAGATTGTTCCAGCGTACTGTTGTTGTCACCAAACCGGCAGGGAGCAGCAAAGTATCTCCGGGGCTATAGCCTCCATTAATAAAAAAAGGTGGTGATAGTGTATATGTCGCTGCATTTGAAAGTGAAATACAAAGACATAATAAGGAAAACAGTAGAATCTTTTTCATAATGGTTATCTTATTATGTTTATAAAAATGGAATAGCTGATAATCAAAAAAACCGGTGAGCTGATCTTTTTGTTAAAAACGGCTTTGAACAGCCCCTCTACTCATTAATAGTCAAACAATTATATAGGTAACCAGTTTCATATCAGAAATACATTCATTCATACTTCTTATACCGTTTCCATTAACTTTTTTTCTCCCATACACCCGGCTGATTTCCCCATGCCGGAATACCACCGTTTTCTTTCATTATTCGGGCCATATGCATCAGATTCCAGGCTTGAAAAGTTGTATTTCGGTTGGTAAAATCATTTTTAGAAGCTCCGGAATCTTTATCGGCATAGGACGGCCCCGGACCTATTTCTCCAATCCATCCTGCGTCGGCCTGGGGAGGTATGCAATATCCAAGATGCTGTAATGAAAAAAGGAGGTTCATCGAGCAGTGTTTCACCCCATCCTCGTTACCGGTAATAATGCATCCGGCTGTCTTACCATAATAAATGAATTGTCCTTTATTGTTGGTTTCGGCCGAATTGGAGTAAAGCCGCTCAATAACCATCGACGCAACAGAAGACTTGTCGCCCAGCCAGATCGGGGCACCAATAATCAGGATATCTGCGTTTAAGACTTTTTTCTGAATATCCGGCCATGCATCTTCTTTCCAGCCGTACTTTGTCATATCCGGATATACTCCGAAAGCTACAGAATGATCAACCACCCTGATCAGCTCTACCTGTACCTTGTTTGCTTCCATTATAGCCATAGAATGGCGTATAAGAGCTTCCGTATTGGATACTTCCGGTGATTTTTTCAACGTGCAGTTCAGATAAAGCGCGCTTAAACCTGAAAAATCATACGGGTTTTCCTTATTCCATTTTTGCTGTATTGGATTAAAACTGATTGTCATAGTCTGCTCTGTTACTTATGGTAATAAAAAAGGAGATCTGTGATCTCCTTTTAATAACTACTGAACAATACTATGGTTTGAAAATCAGTTAAAACCCATATACAAGCGGTATCATTACTGTCGCAATTATCCAGAATAAAATCGTCAGTCCGAAACCAACTTTGGTAAAATCAGTAAATTTATATCCGCCTGCACCATAAATCATTGTATTGGTCTGATAACCGACTGGACTCATAAAGCTGGCAGATGCGCCAAGTGTGATAGCTACAAGAAATGGCAGAGGAGACAGCTCAAGCTGATGGGCAGTAGAGATAGCAATCGGGGCAAGCAATGCAGCACTTGCATTATTGGACATCATTTCCGTCATGATTGATGTAAACAGATACAAGGCAGAAACAATAGCGACCGGTCCCATATCTCCTACCAGCTTGACCAGTAAAACGGCAACATCCCGGGATAAGCCGGTTTTTTCCATAGCCATACCAAGACTCAGTGAACCTGCGAGCAGAAATATGACCTTCCAGTCTATTACATCATAGATTTCCTTGACAGGTAGACAACCTGTCAGAATCAGGATGGCGGAAGCAATCAGAGTGCCGCCAAGTATATCCAGAATATTCAATGCAGAAAGTGTTATCACTGCGATAAGACAACTCACTACAATAGCCAGATTTCTCCAGTTAATAAAAACATTTTCCCGTTCTGTCAGCAGTATAAAAGGCTGTTTCTGCTCAAACTCCTCCTCTTTCAGCCGGTCAAGGCGGTTATTTTTGATTTCTACCAGCACAATATCACCGGCTTTGAGCACTGTATTCATCAGCCGGCTGTGAATGATATCCTCTCTATGCTTGATTGCGAGCGGTATAGCCCGATAACGCTGCCGAAAATTAACCTCCTGCATCGTTTTACCCTCAAAACGGGAATTGGAGGTAATAATCAGTTCAACCATCGAAGCATCCTTGGATGATTCCAGTTCATGATCGCTTAGTCTGACTGAAGGCTTTAATTCAACCTGCAGTTTATCTTTGAGCTTCTGAAGGCGCTCAACATTGCATCGTACTTTGAGAATATCACCGGCTTCAAGCACAAAATCTCCCGAAGGCAATGAGTAGATGGTCTCTTTCCTGTGCACTTCCAGAATATCCATTTCATACTCTGTCACCAAAGGAGCTTCCCGAATCATTTTACGTGCAGAACGAGCCTGGCCAAGCAATTCGATTTCGGTCACATAGTCTCTCAGATGATATCCTGTACCATTATTCTTTTGCTGACGATCCGGCAGAAAATCCCTGCAGATAAACAGCATGTATATAATACCGACAACAAACATGACGATACCCACCGGAAAGAGGGTAAACATTTCGAAGCCCTGAACACCATTGCTCCGCGCTATACCGTCTACTAATACATTGGTTGAAGTACCGATCAGCGTACACATACCCCCAAATATGGTTCCAAACGACAACGGCATCAATAGGCGGCTGGGGGCCAGCTTGGCTTCTCTGGCAGCCTGAATTACTACAGGCATAAACATGGCTACTACAGGTGTATTATTGATAAATGCCGCTACCAGACCAACGATAGCCATCATAATGAAATACCCCTGTGTAAAGCTTTTTTTGAAATATCCGGCAAAAAAGCTGCCTACCCGAACCAGCGCCCCCGTTTTTATCAGAGCTGCACTCAGGACAAACATAAATAAAACGGTTACCGTCGCAGCATTGCTAAAGCCGGAAACGGCCTCTGCCGGCGTCAGAATCCCTGTTATGATCAGCGCCCCCATTACCAATAGTGAAACAATATCTACCCTGACCAGTTCACTGATAAATAAAACCAGCGATAAGACAAGAATTACAGACAGAAAAAGTACGTCCATTCAATTACTAATTTGGATGTAAATATTACTAAACCTAGTTAATATACAAAGATACTAGAGTATTATTTTTTTATTAAATCATTCAACTGGTATTGTACAAAAACAGAAATGATCCGATACTTATCGTAAATTATTAAACCGCGGTTTTCATGAACAGATCTGTATTATTACCAAATCGAAAAGTAAACCTCATAGTTATGGGATTATTGATTGTTTTTGCCTCCACGGCACAGACTTCTGTCTCCACTCCCAACATTATTCTGATGATCGGTGACGGTATGGGCCTCTCCCAGATCTCCGCCTTGTATGTGGATACCGGTTATACCAATTTTAACCGGATGTCAATAACCGGTCTTGTCCGTACAACTCCGGCCAGACATAAAATCACAGATTCCGCCGCCGGAGCCACTGCATTCTCAACAGGAGTAAAATCATATAACAATGCTATCGGCGTAGATCATGATACCATACCGGTACCAACTATTATGGAGACGTTGAAGGCAATCGGATACACCTGCGGAATTGTTGTAACATCATCCGTCACGCACGCTACTCCTGCCGCTTTTTATGCCCACGTTGCACACAGAGATCAGGAAGAAGCCATCGCTATGCAATTGGCTGATTCAGGTCTCGATTTCATAGCAGGCGGGGGAACCGACTTCATGGAAAAACGTAAGGACCAGCTCAATATGATGGATTCTCTTACAGTCAGAGGCTATACCGTGCACAGAGAACCTGAGTATTCAGACAGCTCCGATGGAAAGCGGCAGGCTCATCTGCTTGCACCGAAAGGTATGGAACGCTATAGTAAAGGCCGGGGAGATTTTCTTTCTCTGTACACTGAAAAAGCACTAAAGTATCTCGAGGCCAGAAAACAACCTTTCATTTTACTGATCGAAGGCTCTCAGATTGACTGGGCGGGGCATGCCAATAAGGTGGATTATCTACTCGAAGAACTGTGGGATTTCAACAATGCCGTAGGAAAGGCTATTGATTTTGTGGTCAACCAGCCCAACACTATTCTTGTAATAACAGCAGATCATGAAACCGGCGGCTTCTCTGTTCTGCCATCCTCAAAAGATTATTCTAAAATAAAGTATGAATTCGCTTCCAAAGAACATTCTGCCACTCTGGTACCATTGTTCGCCCATGGATTCGGAGCTGAGCAGTTTTCCGGAATCATGGAAAACACCGCTGTTTACGACAGACTTCTCCAGCTGATTTCTACAGAATCTGCTCATACCAAATAAAAAAGTCCGGCCCTGATCAGGGTCGGACTTCTCTCTCTTTAAACATAATTAAATTAACCTAAACAATAACAAATGAAAAAGATACGCAAAACAAGCCCGACAACAGGCGCCATGATGACACATCAATTGAAACAGCATCTGTTTTAGCAACTATCCACAGGCTAATTGTTTCTACAAATAAAGGAGCTTTTTCAGGTAAAACAAAATTTATTTAGATTTATTTTAAATAAATTTTAAACCAAAACCAGATTATCATATTTTCCGGATGTCAGGCTGATGCAAACTTCCACTAAGACAAACCTGATCTCCGATAACAATATCGCGGACAAAAATAGCAGACTGTCTTACTGTTATTACATTTTTGTGAGCCTCGATCCGTAGCTCGGCCGTATTCCCTGACAACAGGACGCTTTTCACTATCCCGCTAAACAGCACTTGATTAGCAGACATTTCAGAGCTCTTATACTGTCTGCAGACACTTCCATTGTCAAGCTCAATACATACATCCGCCAATGCTGCAATTTCATGTAAATCATGACTTACCATAATTGAAGTAAGACGATATAATGAATGTATCTCCCTGATATAATATTGCAGCTTATGCTTCATTTCCTGATCCAATGCGGACAATGGCTCATCCATCAGCAAGAGCCTGGGTTTTCTTACCAAGGCTCTTGCAAGCGCCACACGTTGCTTTTGCCCCCCCGAAAGCAGAGCCGGATAACATTTCTGGAGCCTGCCAAGCTCCATCAGCTCGATCATTTTATCGACAATCTTTCGATCCTGCTTTTTCCCAAGGGCAAAAACGAGATTTTCACGGACATTCATGGTCGGAAAAAGGGCATAATCCTGAAATACAAAACCTATTTCCCGATCAGCCGGAGCAACATTGACACCCTTATCCGTATCCAGCCATACATTATCATGTACCACAATATGGCCATATTCGGGAGTCATAAGGCCTGCCAGCATTTTTAGAACCGATGTTTTTCCGGTGCCTGACCTTCCATAAAGAACTGCAAGCTGTCCGGACTCAACAACAAATTCAGCAGCAAGCTCCGATATGCCCGAAGCCATGTTTAATTTTTTACGGGCTCTAAAACGAATCATCGCTCAAAACGGAACAGATTAGTACCTTTCAGGAGAAAAACAATCATAAGAATCAAAAAAGAACTTCCGGTAAGAATAAGCGCATAATGATTAGCCAGCGAATAGTCCATAAGTTCAACTGCTTCGTATACGGCGATCGATGCCGTTCTGGTTTTACCCGGAATGCTGCCACCAACCATCAAAACAACTCCAAACTCTCCGATCGTGTGAGCAAAAGCCAGCATACTTCCTGTTATTATTGATATTCTGCCTGTCGGAATATATACATGAAGCAGAATTTCCCAACCGGATTTTCCCATAATACGGGCGGCATCTCTGAGATTGTCGGGCACCGCAGCAAATCCGGCCTGAACAGGCTGTACTATATAAGGCAGGCTATATATGACAGAAGCCAGCACCAGCCCTTCAAATGAAAACGCAAGACGCATACCCAGATACGTATGCAGCCAGCGTCCCGGAAAACCAGAAGGACTGTACAGCATAAGCAGATAAAATCCCAGTACAGTTGGTGGCAATACCAGTGGCATACTTATAAAAGCTTCTATTACCGGCTTTATTTTCAGCGAAGAAACGGTAAGCCAGTAAGCCAATGGGATAGCGATCACCAGTAACAGACAGGTAGTGACAAAGGCAAGTTTAAAAGTTAGAAATAAGGTATTCCATTCTGTCATACGATACTATATCTGCTATAACTATTCATCTTCTTCTCCCCTTTGCGGCACTATATAACCATAGTTCTTCAATATGGCTCCGGCATGATCTGAAAACAAAAACTTCATAAACAGCTTCGAATCCGGATATTTTCCATTTTTCTTTTTCAGCAGAACAGCGCCCTGCCGTATCGGAGCATACATAGTGCTGTCCAGCGAAATCCAGCATCCCTTTCCCGCAACTTCCGGAGACGAGACTATTGACCGGGCAATAAAACCATAATCAGCTGCTCCGGAAAGCACAAACTGGCTCACCTGACTTATACTTTCGGCATAAACCAATTTTGACTCAACTTTATCCCATATTCCATAATTTTCAAGAATCTGTATAGCGGCCTTCCCATAGGGAGCTGTCTGAGGATTGGCTATGGCAATATACTGTGTACCTGCATAGCAAAGATTATCAAGAGTAACTAATGAACCTTCTGTCATCGTCCACAAAACCAGCTGCCCGCGGGCATACTCAAGAGGTTCGCTTTCTGCCAGACCATCCTTGTAAAGCGCTAAGGGATAAACCATATCCGCGGAAATAAAAATATCAAATGGCGCCCCGGCCCTGATCTGTGCTGTAAGCTTGCCTGATGACCCGCAAACGATCTGCGGCTGTATTCCATATTCTTCGTAAAATCCTGAGCTCAGAGCTTCCATTGCAAACTGCATATTTGCGGAGGTTGCAATTATCAGAGCAGGTTCCCCGGGTGGTTTGCAGCCTGTAACAACACAAACAATCACCAAGCATCTCAGGATGTTTTTGATCTTTGCTATTCCGCACACAGACATAATCCATAATAAAACCATAGATAAAAATACGTAATATTACTTATAAAAACAAAGAAAATATACGTAAATAAAAACCCGGATAGCTTAGAATATCCGGGGCATAATCAAAACTGGTATTATGATGTTTACCTGTTGAATCTATCAGATTAACCGCTGTATCCTTATAGCATTGAGTATCGCCAGCAAAGCAACTCCGACATCTGCAAATACTGCTTCCCACATAGTGGCAAGGCCACCCGCCCCCAGAATCAGTACAATAACCTTGATTCCAAAAGCCAGCGCAATATTCTGCCATACTATTTTTTTTGTCTGGCGACCAATATTTTTTGCCAGTGCGATTCGGGATGGCTGATCATTCTGAATCACAACATCAGCTGTCTCAATAGCAACATCGCTGCCCAGGCCTCCCATAGCAATTCCGACATCGGCAAGCGCCAGCACCGGAGCATCATTAATACCGTCTCCGACAAAAGCAATTCGTCCGTTTGTCTGTTTTTTTAACTCCTCCAGCTTTTGCGCCTTCTGTTCGGGCATCAAGTCTCCATATGCTTTGTCGACTCCCAGTTGTCCGGCCACTACCCTGGTTACAGAACTCTTGTCGCCGGAAAGCATCACGAGTTCTTTTACACCGGTTTCCCGCAATGCTCTTACAGCATCCTTCGCATCATCCTTCAACTCATCCGCTACAACCAGATAACCCGCATACAGACCGTCAACAGCAATATGTACAACGGCATTAACTTCCTGCTCTGCCTCCGGAACTGTTTCTATTCCGAATTTCCTCATCAGTCTGCCATTTCCCGCCAGCACCTCATGTCCCTTAACAATTCCTTTCAATCCCATACCGGAAAGCTCTTCCTGAGATTCCGGTTCAGGCACTATTACTCCTTTTTCACGAACAAAAGTTACAATGGCCCGTGCTATAGGATGCGTTGACTTCTGCTCAATGGCTGCGGCAAATTCAAGCCATTCTGCAGGAGCATTATTTCCAATACCGGCTTTTTGTACGACAAATATCCCTTTGGTAAGTGTTCCCGTCTTATCCATAACCACTGTAGTGACCTCTGCCATCAGATCAAGAAAATTTGACCCTTTAAACAGAATACCCCGGGAAGATGCCGCCCCGATACCTCCAAAGTAACCCAGGGGAATGGATATAACGAGCGCACACGGACAGGAAATAACCAGAAATACCAACGCTCTGTACAACCAGTCGCGGAATACATAATCATCAACAAATAACCATGGAATCAGCACCAATGCCAGTGCAAGAAAAGTCACAACCGGTGTGTAGACACGCGCAAATTTTCGGATAAACTGCTCTGTCTTCGCTTTGCGGGAAGCAGCATTCTGAACAAGCTCGAGAATCCTGGAAATAGCGCTCCTGGTATACACACTGGTTACTTTCAGTTCAATCAGCCGGTCCAGATTGACCATTCCTGCTAGTATTTTTTTGCCTTTAGCATACTCTACAGGCATACTTTCTCCGGTCAGAGCAGCTGTATTAAAAAGGGCTTTCTCGGACATCAGGTCTCCGTCAAGAGGCACCTGTTCGCCGGGCTTTACCTGAATGGATTCTCCCACAGCAACTTCTCCTGGATGAACAATCACGGCTTTCCCATCCCTGACCACGGCAGCCGACTGAGGTCTGATATCCAGCAGAGCTTTTATATTGCTTCTGGCTTTTTGAACAGCAGTATGTTGAAACAGCTCTCCTACTGTATAAAAAAGCATTACGGCCACCCCCTCCGGATATTCTCCGATTGAGAACGCTCCCAGCGTAGCAATGCTCATAAGAAAAAACTCTGTAAAAATATCACCGCGTCCGATCAGCTTAATTCCTTTGACCAACACAGGTAGCCCTACCGGAAGATAAGCCAGTATATACCAGCCCAGACGTATTATTCCGCTAAAAAAAGAAGCTCCGAAGTAATCAAAGGCTATTCCGGCAAGCAACATAGCGAGACTGAACAGGGCATTTCCCCACTCCTGCATAAAACCGGAAAAACCGGAACTGCTTTCTACATGCGCTCCTTGCGTATCACCGGAGTGACCGCAACAGGAAGTCTCCGCATGATCATGATCGTGATTTTCGGATGTATTATGGGAATGATTCATAGATCAGGTTCTTGTTTTTACAAAGATACCTCTCTGACACATGCACAGGAATTGCATTGTTATGTCATCAGATGTCTGTGTATACTTGAGAACCGGAAAAATGTACTTAAGTTGTTACTGGTTCATAACCGGCAGATAACAGCCAGAGCAATGAGTAAAGAATACGTATACCGGACCTATCCCTCCGATTTATTTACCAAAAGCTTTCTGCGCTTCCAGAACCCAGAATGAACGTTTTACCCGCTCTCCCGTTTTGGTCAGAGGTTCATCTACAAATGCGTGGCATTGTAAAATACTAAATCCCGCATTTTTCAGCAAAAGACCAGCCTCTTCGTGATCATAAAGTCTGAACCCGTAACTTACGAAAGGAAGCTGCTGCATAAACTGCTTATCAGCAAAAGTAAGCAGTAATATACCTCCCGGCCGTAATACCCTTGCAATCTCTCCGGCCAGTTTTCCGGGTTCATCCCAGAAATACACTGTATTTACAGTAAAGACCTTATCAAAGCTTTCGTCATCAAACGGGACAGACTTTCCATCGTACAACTGAAAATGCGCAGAGTCTGCCCCGGCAATATTCCTGCATTCAGCCACCATGTCCTCTGATATGTCAAGACCTTCATAAGACATTTTATCAGCAAGCCGCATAAGATCCGCCACATGTCTGCCGTTTCCGGGGCCCAGCTCAAGAATCCGGTCATGATCAACAGGCTGCAGCTTGTTGATAGTTCGCTGTATCATTTCTCTGTTGGAGACATTCATATAATCGGCAACCTGCCGGCCTGCTTCTCCCTGCGGGCAACGCAGGTTCTGCGCAAGCAGTTCCAGACTTATCGGGTTATTTTCCATCTTTCAATTAAAGTTCTATTCGGCCGGACTGAGATTACTACTTACCCATTTATTGTCAGGCACATTTTCCACAGATACCTTTTACAACCAGGCTTGCTTCCTCTCCGACAAAAGCGTGGGGCAGCTGGATTTCAGGAATCTTGTATTTGGGAAGGCAGAATGTTTCACTGCATATTCTGCAGTGAAAATGCACATGCATATCCCTGTCAATATTACATTCACAACCTTCTTCACAAAGCGCATATTTAGGCGCTCCCGTACCGTCATCGATACTATGGACCAGACCATTTTCCTGAAAGGTCTTTAAGGTCCGGTAAAGAGTAATACGATCCGATTTTTCAAATTGCTTTTCCAGCTCTGAAAGACTGATTGCCGCATATTGAGCAGAAAGTGCTTTCAGAACCAGCAGCCGCATTGCGGTTGGTTTTATATTTCTGTTCGCAAGTACGATTTCCAATGTATTCATATGCCCGGAATAATTCTGAAAAAAGACCAACAGGCAGTCCGTGGCCTGTATGGTCTCTAAATCTATAAAATCAGATTGGCTACTGCAAGTATTATGCAATCAGATCGGCTTTAAAACCAGCTTTTTTCACAGTATCCGCCACTTCTTCCACGCTGATATTGTCACCTTCTACCGTAAGCACTCTGGCAGGATCGGTCAGATCTACTTCCCAATGATTTATTTCTCCTTTTTCATTCAGATGCGGACGCACTTTGTCAAGGCATCCGCCACATTTAATATCCGTTTTAAATTTGTATATTGTCATAATCAGCCAGATTAATTGGTTTTACTTTATTTTTTATTTTTATTCAGTACCGTACTATTTCAGACTTTCTTATTAAAAGCCCCTAGCCGATTTTAGTAAATCTGAGCCGGAGGCTATTTGCAACAACCGATACAGAGCTCAAAGCCATTGCGGCTCCCGCAATCATAGGATTGAGCAAAAATCCGTTGAGCGGATAAAGTATGCCGGCCGCAAGGGGAATCCCGATGAGATTGTAAATAAAGGCCCAGAACAGATTCTGTCGTATGCCCTGCACCGTTTTACGAGACAGCCTGAGGGCTTTGGGAATGGACATAAGATCCGATGTAATCAGCGTGATCTTGGCTACGTCCATGGCAATGTCAGAACCTTTCCCCATGGCAATACTTACATCTGCCTGAGCCAGTGCCTGAGAATCATTGATACCATCGCCCACCATAGCAACTATCTCTCCTTTTGCCTGCAAAGCTTTTACAAAATCCGCCTTATCCGAAGGCAGCACTTCTGCCTTATAATGTTTTATACCTGTCTGTTCAGAAACTGCAGCAGCTGTCTGTTCATTATCTCCGGTCAGCATATACACGTTGATCCCCAGCTTATGCATAACATCAATAGCCCGGGCGGAAGTTTTCTTTATTTTGTCTGCAATCGCCAGCACAGCCAAAACACGCTTGCTATCAGAAAAATAAATAACCGTCTTGGCTTCTGCCTGCAAACGAGCTGCCGCAGTCTGCAATTTTTCATCAAGGCTTATTCCGTTTTCCTGAATAAGCTTTTTATTTCCCACAAAATAAGATACTCCATCATCCGCTACGGCCTGTACACCTCTCCCCGTGATGCTCTGAAAATCCCGGACCGGTACTGAACGCAGACCTTCTTCCCTGAATTTTACTGCAACCGATTCGGCCAGAGGATGTTCCGACATGGATTCGATACTCAGCAGTATCCTTTTATAATGAGCAACATCATCTATACCGGTGTACCACTGAAAATCCGTGACTTCGGGCTTCCCTTCAGTAATCGTACCTGTCTTATCCAGAATAACGGCAGATACCCGGTGCGCCAGTTCCAGACTTTCAGCGTCTTTAATAAGAATATTGTTTTCCGCGCCTTTGCCTACTCCTACCATAATAGCCGTTGGGGTTGCCAGGCCGAGCGCACAGGGGCAGGCGATAACCAGTACAGTTACAGAAGTCAGCAGGGCATGAGTAAATGCATTTTCACCACCCAGCACCATCCACACACCGAAAGTCAGCAAGGCGATGACAATTACAGCCGGAACAAATATACCGGCAATCCGATCAACCAGCTTCTGTACCGGAGCCTTGCTTGACTGCGCTTCCTGAACCATCTTTATAATGTGAGACAGCAGGGTTTCGCCTCCTACTTTCTGAGCTTCAAACCGGAAGCTGCCTTTTTGATTTACTGTACCTGCAAATACACTGTCACTCTGCTGCTTCGCTACCGGAACCGGTTCCCCTGATATCATGCTTTCATCTACAAAAGAACTACCCTCTGTCACCACTCCATCAACGGCAATTCTTTCTCCGGGACGCACCACCACAATAGTACCGGGTTGTATAGCGCCCACTGCCATTTCAACTTCTTCACCATCAATCAGGGCTTTAACAGTTTTTGGCTGTAAGCCCATAAGTTTCCTGATAGCCGATGAAGTATTGGATTTCGCCCTTTCTTCGAGCAGTTTTCCAAGAAGAATAAAGGTAATAATAACCACTACCGCTTCATAATACACATGAGGATGTATACCTCTCTGATGCCAGAACTCCGGATATACTGTATTGAATACGCTAAACAGAAAGGCTACTCCGGTACTAAGCGCAACCAGCGTGTCCATATTGGCAGAACCGTGCCGGGTCTGCTTCCATGCATTAATAAAAAAACGCTGTCCGAACCATACCAGCACCGGCAAGGTCAGAATAAGGGATATCCACTGTCCTGCGCGCCATTCCATAAAGAACATACCGATCACAAAAACCGGAATTGTAAAAATAGCTGCTCCAAACGTACGCTTCTTTATTTCTTCATAATACTGTTGTTGCATTTCCTCCTGTTTGCCCGCCGGATCTTCCTCATCAATGATCAGATCGTATCCGATGGACTGAACAAGAGCACGCAACTCATGCGGCTGTATCAGCTCCGGATCATACTCTGTCAGGGTATTCTGAGTAGCAAAATTTACTTCTGCCCGGGCAACTCCGTTAGCAGTTTTCAGCATGGATTCAACACTTGCAGCACATGCTGCACAGGACAACCCCACAACCGGAAATGTCTGCCGGACTAGTTTATCTGTGAAAAGCTTATTTTCGGTCATAATAACAGGATTTATTATTAGTACAATAATAGTCGTACCGGAGTTTTCATGTATTACAGAATTAAGTAAATAGCTTACAGAATTTGAATCGCTGAATACAGCCTGAATCTTTGTTTTTAATCATTTCAGACCCCGGACCTGAAAATCCTGTCTGTCATACAGGCGTTTGACAACAGGATAAATGAGCGGAATATAAAAGTATGTTTAAAAACTTCGCCAAAAATATCCGGGGCTGCAAGCAATCTGCTCTCTGAATAAAAACTTGATTTACTCACAAAAAATTAAATAAGATTTTACAAGCGTTTTACTATAATCAAAAAATCTTTTATACTTGCAGTCCGATTGGGAAAAGTAGTATAAAAAGCTTCCTTTCCCGGTCAGAATAAGTTCGGGGTGTAGCGCAGCCTGGTAGCGTACTTGCATGGGGTGCAAGGGGTCGTGGGTTCAAATCCCGCCACCCCGACATTGAAAAGCCTTGTATATCAAGGCTTTTTTCATTTTCACGTCTTTTGTGACAAGATTCTGTGACATTTATGAATAACACAACAATAGGCAGAAAAAAGGCCTCTGAAGCTGGCATAACCCATTACCTCTTCACCTTCCTCTTATTATCCGGCATCATCTTATTTATTTCTAAAGTTTTAGTCTGCCGGACAGAACCTCTTTGACCTTTTGCGGGTTAACCAGAAACTTTTCTCTATTCTGCATTGTATTGAAAAAAGTTATCTTTTTTAGTTTCATTTTATGAGATGTTTGTATTTTTGTGCTGAATCATGCTGACAAAGAGCTGGTACATAAAGAGCAAAGTGGTAACGGATAGCCTGTATAAAGCTATCCCGGGCAGTTACGTGCTTATTGCCTGGGCTTTATTCTTTTTCAGCAGTTTGTTTCCCGTTGAGACCGGAGCCAAAAATCTGACCAAAGAATCTCAGCATGCAAGTTTAAATACTTGCTTTCCGGAAGATACAGATAATGTCTTTCATCCTCTGTACAGTCCCAAAGAGCCAAACCCTGTTCCGGAAAACTCGGACAAATCCGGTAACAATGAAAAAGCAGATGGTTTTGATGACAATGGAAGCAAAGCATTCTGCTTTATTTCTGCATCCTGTTACTTCCTTTTAGATCAGACTTTATCTGCCCTCCCCGGGCAGGACTCTCTTCGGAACCGGGCTACGGTTTCACTCGTCATCCTCTACCAGTCCTGGAAAATCTGTTTTGATTTTATTAGCTGATGCTATACGGATCTTTTTGAGATAATTATCTTAAAAAGAATCATATCCGCATGCCCTTAATCTCTATCAGATCAAGGGCCGGGAATCCTATTTATCATTATTAAAAAATCAAAACCTATACACAATGAGGAATCCTATTCTCATTTGTCTGGCATACCTGCTGATTTATACAGGCTGTCACCAGGCACACCATACCCAAAGCGAAGAAGCCACATTTTCAGTTACCAGACCGATACAAAAAGACACGCTGGTTTACCGGGATTATGTTTGTCAGGTTCGCTCTTCCCAGCATATTGAGCTCCGTGCTCTGGAAAAGGGCTATCTCCAGAATATATATGTGGATGAAGGACAACACGTAAAAAAAGGACAGCTTATGTTCCGGATCCTGCCTCTGATATATCAGGCAGAGATGCAAAAAGCCAAAGCCGAAGTAAGCTTTACGGAAATTGAATACCAGAACACAAAAAACCTGGCAGACAGTAATATTGTCTCATCCAAAGAACTTGCTTTGGCTAAAGCGAAGCTTGACAAGGCAGAAGCGGAGCTTGCTCTGGCTCAGGCTCACCTCGGTTTTACGGAGATCAGAGCACCGTTTGATGGTATAATGAACCGTTTCCATGTCCGGCTCGGCAGCCTTATCGATGAAGGCGAGCTATTGACCACCCTGTCTGACAATAGCAGGATGTGGGTATATTTCAATGTGCCTGAGGCCGAATACCTGGACTATGTACTTTCCAAAGCCGACGGAATAAGTCTTCCGGCAGTAAAACTTCAAATGGCAAATAATCAGCTATTTGATCAGGAAGGAATAATCGAGACAATCGAAGCTGATTTTAACAATGAGACGGGAAATATTGCCTTCAGAGCGACATTTCCCAACCCCAGGGGTATACTAAGACATGGTGAAACCGGAAATATCCTGATGCCTGTAGCTCTTAAAAACGCTGTCATAATACCTCAGAAAGCAACATTCGAAATTCTTGACAGAAAGTATGTATTCGTAATAGATGAAAGTAATACAGTACAATCAAGACAGATTACTGTTGATACCGAACTCCCTCATCTGTATGTAGTATCAGAAGGCCTGACAACGGATGACAAGATTCTTGTTGAAGGCTTGCGTAAAGTTAAAAACAACCAGAAGATCAGCTATGACTTGCTGAGCTTCGGAGAAATACTGTCCGGTTTAAACGGCATGCACGCAGAATAACAAAGCACGAACCTTAAAAAATCAGTTAACATGTTTAGCAAATTTATTCAAAGGCCGGTGCTTGCGATAACCATTTCCCTTGCCATCATTTTTCTGGGAATATTGGCCATAAACACGAGACCGGTATCACAATTTCCTGACATCGCGCCTCCCAGGGTGAATATTTTTATCGCCTATCCGGGCTCAAGCGCTGATGTTCTTGTAAAATCCACGCTTGTCCCTCTCGAAAGAGCAATCAATGGAGTACAGGGCATGCAATACATCATATCCGATGCTACAAGCGCGGGAGAGGCTACCATACAGATTGTATTTGAACCTGGTACAGATCCTAACGCAGCAGTTGTTAATGTAAAGACCAGGGTGGATCAGGTCATGAACAATCTCCCGCCTCTGGTTCAGCGCGAAGGGGTTATCATTACTCCTATCCAGCCCAGTATGCTGATGTATGTAAACCTGTACAGTACGGATAAAAATGCCGATGAAAAGTTTCTGTACAATTATGCCAATGTTCATATATTGCCTGAGCTGCAACGAATCAGCGGTATGGGACGCGCCCAGATACTGGGAAGCCGCCAGTACGCTATGCGCATCTGGCTGAAACCGGACAGGATGAGAGCCTACAATGTCTCCACAGAAGAAATTATGCAGGCTCTTGATGAGCAAAGTGTCATTGGCAGACCCGGAAGACTGGGGCAAAGCTCAGGGAAAACCGCACAATCTCTGGAATATGTATTGACTTACAAAGGCCGGTTCAACAAACCGGAGGAATATGAAGATATTATCATCAGAGCCAATACCGAAGGAGAAATTCTCAAGCTGAAAGATCTCGCAGAAATAGAACTGGGCAGTGAATTTTTCGATATTTATTCCAACAAAGATGGTTATCCTTCCGCCTCTATTGTTTTGAAACAGAATTTTGGAAGCAACGCCAGTAAAGTGATCGATGGCGTAAAGCACAAATTGCAAGAGCTGGAAAATGATTTTCCTCCGGGAATGAGCTATGAGATCAACTATGATGTTTCAAAATTTGTCAATGCATCCATAGACAAAGTACTTCATACACTGGTGGAAGCCTTTGTGCTGGTAGCGCTGGTTGTATTTCTTTTTCTGGGAGACTGGCGCTCTACACTTATTCCGACGCTGGCAGTACCCGTCTCACTCATCGGGGCATTTGTATGTATGCAGCTTTTCGGACTCACGATCAATCTGATTACCCTCTTTGCCCTGGTTCTGGCTATTGGTATTGTGGTAGACGATGCTATTGTGGTAGTAGAAGCTGTGCATGCCAAAATGGAAGAGGAACATCTCTCTCCTTACAAGGCTGTAAAAAAAGTACTGGATGAGATCAGCGGAGCCATTATCGCAATCACGCTGATCATGACAGCTGTATTTGTACCTGTCGCATTCATGACAGGTCCTGTCGGAATTTTTTACCGGCAGTTCTCCATTACAATGGCCAGTGCCATTGTGCTTTCAGGTGTAGTCGCTCTTACGCTGACTCCGGTGCTTTGTGCCATGATTCTGAAAAACAATCACGGGAAACCCAGAAAAAAAACTCCGGTCAACCTGTTTATTGACTGGTTCAACCGATCATTTGAGAAAGTTACCGGAAAATACACGGGATTGCTTCACCACATAGTAAACCGGAGAGTTATCACCTTCGGCATACTGGCTGCATTCGGATTAGGGATTTTCGCCGTCAATAAGCAACTCCCGGCAGGATTTATCCCCAATGAGGATCAGGGAATGGTCTACGCTATTATCCAGACTCCTCCTGGAAGCACGCTGGAAAGAACCAACGATATTGCCAGAAAACTGCAGCAAATCGCCGAAGAAATAGACGGCATACAGTCCGTCTCATCACTGGCGGGCTACGAAATTCTTACAGAAGGAAGAGGATCGAATGCCGGAACCTGTATTATCAACCTGAAAGACTGGTCCGATAGACACCATTCTGTCCATGAAGTCATTGAGGAGCTGGAAGAAAAGACCAGAAATCTCGGTGCTGTAATTGAATATTTCGAACCACCGGCTGTACCCGGTTACGGATCATCGGATGGCTTTTCGCTCCGGTTGCTTGACAAAAGCAGCACTACAGACTATCAGGAGTTTGACAAAGTCAATAGTGATTTTATGGAAGCGCTGGGCAAACAAAAAGAACTCGCCGGTCTGTTTACCTTCTATGCAGCTAACTACCCTCAGTACGAACTGATCATAGACAATGAGCTGGCCATGCAGAAAGGTGTATCGATCGGAAAAGCCATGGAAAATCTGGATATTCTGATTGGCAGTACGTATGAACAGGGATTTATCAGATTCAATACATTTTTCAAGGTATATACCCAATCTGCACCGGAATACCGGAAACTGCCTTCCGATATACTGAATCTTTTCATCAAAAACGATCATGGTGAAATGGTGCCCTATTCGTCTTTTATGAAGATGAAAAAGACACAGGGCCCCAATGAGATTACCAGATTCAACCTTTACACTTCTTCTTCTATCAGGGGAGTTCCGGCTCCGGGGTATACCACCGGTGATGCGATCAAAACCATACAGGAAGTTGCTGCGCAGACTCTCCCCCACGGATATGATATAGCATGGGAAGGTCTCTCATATGACGAGGCAGCCAGAGGCAATGAAGCGCTCTATATTTTTATGGTTGTATTGCTTTTTGTATATCTGGTGCTGGCCGCACAGTACGAAAGTTTTATCATACCTCTGGCTGTCGTTTTATCACTGCCAGCCGGAGTATTTGGCTCATTTCTGCTGCTTAAACTAATGGGACTGGCCAACGATATTTATGCCCAGATAGGTCTGATTATGCTGATCGGGCTGCTTGGTAAAAACGGAGTGCTGATCGTTGAATTCGCTGTTCAGAAGCATCTGCAGGGGGCGACCGTACTGGAAGCTGCCATTGAAGGCGCCAAAGTTCGTTTCCGTCCCATTCTTATGACCTCCTTCGCTTTCATTGCAGGTCTGATTCCTCTGGTAGCCGCTACCGGGCCGGGTGCGCTGGGCAACAGGACCATCGGCTCTTCAGCGCTCGGCGGTATGCTCTTCGGAACGATCTTCGGAGTCATCATCGTACCTGGTCTCTATTATATCTTCGGTAGTCTGGCAGAAGGCAAAAAGCTTATAAAGGACGAAGACAAAAATCCGTTGAGCGAAGATTTTGTGGAAAGAAAACCTGAAACCTCACTCACCTGAATGCTCAATCCTAACACGAACATCAATAAAAATGACGAATATAAAAATATATAAATCCGTACTGATCCTTTTGCTGATACCCGTATTCTGGGGCTGTCAAATGCCCGGAGCCGCGGTCAGAACGGAAAACAGATCCCTGCCTGCGAGTTATCATCACTCGCAGGACTCTGCCAATCCTGCAAAAATTAACTGGAAAGAATACTTTACTGATCCCAATCTGACGAATCTGATCGACACAGCATTGAAGAATAATCAGGAATTGAACATTGTTTTGCAGGAAATCGAAATAAGCAGAAACGAAATAAGAGCGAAGAAAGGAGAATACCTGCCATCGGTAACTGTAAGAGGAGGAGCTGGACTGGAAAAAGAAGCGAGGTTTACAAGAAACGGGGCTGTTGATGAAAACATTGACATTAAGCCCGGCACTCCGTTTCCTCATCCCTTTTCTGACTATATGGTGGGTGCTTATGCCTCATGGGAGCTCGATATATGGAAAAAACTGCGCAATGCAAAAAAAGCGCAGGCATTCAGGTATTTATCCGAAATTGAGGGCAAAAACTTTCTTGTTACCAACCTGGTAGCGGAAATTGCCACCTCTTATTATGAGCTGATGGCCTTGGACAATCTGCTGGAAATAATCCGTAAAAATATTGAAATACAACACAATGCTTTACAGATAATCCGGCAGGAAAAAGAAGCAGCCCGGGTGACCCAGCTGGCTGTAAACCGGTTTGAAGCCCAGCTTCTCAACACGGAAAACCTCCAGTATGCCGTACTGCAACAAATCACGGAAGCGGAAAACCGAATCAATTTTCTTACCGGAAGATTTCCCAGTCCTATAACAAGAGATTCAAAAAGCTTTAATACACTGGAAACAGATTCTGTCTATACAGGTATTCCATCGCAGTTGCTTGAGAATCGTCCGGATATACGACAGGCAGAATTACAACTCGCAGCAGCCAGACTGGATGTCAAAGTGGCCAGAGCCAATTTTTATCCTTCCTTCAGAATTGAGGCAGGCACAGGTTTCAGAGCCTTCAATCCTGCTTACCTTATAAATCCTGAATCCATCCTGTATTCGCTGGCCGGAGATTTTATGGCTCCCCTGATAAACAGAAACGCTATAAAAGCCGCTTATAACAGTGCAAATGCCAGGCAAATACAGGCCGTCTATAAATATGAAGAGACCCTGTTAAACGCTTATATTGAAGTTGTGAATCAACTGTCCAGAATCAACAACTTCGCCGGCAGCTATCAGGCCAAATCACGGGAATCAGAAATTCTCGCCCAGTCAGTCACGATTTCCGGCAACTTGTTCAGATCTGCCAGAGCTGATTATATGGAAGTTCTGCTGACACAACGGGAAGCGCTCGAATCCAAAATGGAGCTGATTGAAATTAAAATGAACCAACTGGGAGCCAAAGTATCCATGTACAAGGTATTGGGGGGCGGCTGGAATTAATTCCAGCCGCTTTTCTATCGGTTTCCTGAGAGATTATCTTATAGCCAGGTACAATGACTGAATCGAAATTGTTTCTATTTCTTTCTCTGTTTCTTTTGCATCAACTTGCATTGGCTCAGATCAGTCCCCCGGGTATGGGGCTGACAAAAACCGCAGACTGGTTTGCAGCAGGTCTGAGACAGGACCTTGATACACTGAGTAGGTGGCAGTCCATGAGCTATGCAGGTATAGGAAGAAAAAGTACACCGGGCAGCTATAACCCGGTATTGAAACCAGCGATTGCAGTGGTAAATCAGGAGTTCTATCATCAGGTCTGCAAACGCTGGCAGTATTCATTTGCGCTCAGCTACCGGAGACAGGATGAATATCGGAAGACTCCGCCGTATGAGCACAGTAATCCTTCCATAAAACAGGAATTCAGATTATACGGAAGATGGTCTTATATGCTTCAGACGGCACGAATCAGGTTCACCACTACTGTAAGACAGGAATTCAGAAAATTTTATACTCCGGACTTCAGAAAACCTGACGAAGACTTTCAGCTTCGTTCGCGTTTCAGAATCCAGCTTGCTGTCAACCTGGACACAAAAAAAACACACAGACTCATTGCCAGCTCGGAACAGCTGTTTTCAATAAGCAGAGAAGCATATCCTGCTGCATGGACAGATTTCGCATACCATGAAAGCCGGTTTTCTCTTTATTATTCCTTCTCTCCTGTCGCCTGTCCTTTTATTCTGAGCGCAGGGTATATGAACAATCTGATACGTCATAACCAAAGCTACCCGGCTCATTACATTGCGCTGGATATTGTATTTATCAATCCGTTTTCGTCAAAGTAGTATCCGGGCAAACAAATGCCAATCATAAAATGCAATTCCTGTGCATAGGAACCGATGCTATAATTACTGAAAAGACAAGCAATGACATTTAATATCTATATGCCTCAGGGATTGAAACTCTTCTACCGGCAGGAGCTGATATACTATCGTTCCAAACTCGTAAAATGTCACTGGCAGGTAGCCTGGAGCCATCTGGAGAGAGCCCATATCCTTGGCCAGCCATATCCGTATCAACACTCGGAAGTCCACTGGCTGATGCTTCGTTTCGGTTTTCTGATAAAAGACTGGAAAGAAATACGCGGACAGATACTCCGGCTGCTGGTCGGTGGCATAAAATCGTTTGTCGGAAAAATTCCTGTGGGAAATACAGGTGGCGCCGGTGTTCCGCCATTAAAGCCAATGGAAATACCAGAGGATCTGCTTCATATACTTCGTACTCACGCAGGACAATATCGCATGTAATACAGATCATATCCCTGAGCCCAGTAATCTCTGGTAATCTGTTCAAGAGAGAAGCCCTGCTTTGCATAAAACCCATAAGCAAACTGCGAGGTTCTCACTATAATATCTGTAATTCCGGACATTTTTTTCAGATAGTCCAGACGAAACTTCAACAGCACCTTGCCAATTCCCTTTCCCTGATAATCCGGATCTATAAAATCCCAGCTTATGTTTGCTATCCGGCCATTATCTGCAAAGTTAATTCCTCCGGCTCCAACCAGAACTCCTGCTGATTCTGCTACAAAATAGGCTTCCAGATGATGCTCAAGATAATTTTCAAAGTCTTTTAACTCTTCTTCGGCAAAAAACTTAGGGATATTTTTACGAAGAATATGTATGAGAGTGCTGCCATCAGCAGGGCAGTATTTTCTCAGTGTTATTTCAGTCATACAGCTATCCGGAATTATTAAAACATACTTACCTGCCCAATATAAATCTGTTTGTAGAAACAGCAAGACTGGTTGTCATATAAACTTCTTCTAATGGGAAATAAACTTAAACTCTTCTATATCCTTTTGATCACAATCGGGTTTTGATACTATTAATGTCTGAAATGACTCTGGTATATTGGAAGAGAAAATTCGCTATTATCTGGCTCGGACAGTTTCTGTCTTTACTTAGCAGCTCTATTGTCAATTTTGCCATCATTTTATGGTTAAGCATAGAAACAGGTTCTGCACAGGTACTGGCACTTGCCGCAATTGCGGCCTTGCTTCCACAGGCTGCCATCGGCCCTTTTACCGGCGTATATATTGACCGGTGGAACCGGAAAAAGACCATGATTGTTTCCGATGCATTTATTGCCATCAGTACCCTGCTCATCGCCGCTTTATTTTATTTTCAGATCAGAGGCATACAATATGTCTATATGCTCCTGGCCATACGGTCCGTGGGAGCCGCGTTTCACATGCCGGCCATGCAGGCTTCCATTCCTCTTCTTGCTCCACCATCGGAACTGACCAGGATCGCCGGAATCAATGAAGTCATACAATCCCTGTGCTCTATTGCCGGCCCTGCACTGGCAGCTTTATGCATTAATCTGCTGCGTATTGAGCAGGTTATGCTCATTGATGTCGCCGGAGCGCTGATGGCATGCACCTCACTCCTTTTTGTCACTATTCCCAATCCTATAAAACAAGGAATAAAGCATCGGAACTTTATAAAGGAAATGAAAGAAACCTTTACAGCCGTAAGAGCCACCATTGGTATGCCCTGGCTGTTTCTTTTTTCGGTAATAAGCACCTTTTGCATTATGCCTATCAGCGTTCTTTTTCCCTTAATGACACTGGATCACTTTAAGGGATCCCCCATGCAGATCAGTCTTGTTGAAATCGTCTGGGGTGTAGGTATGCTGATCGGCGGCATGGCTATGGGTTTTAGAAAGAAACCGCTGAATCATGTCACCCTGCTCAACAGTATGTATCTCATCATGGGAGTGTCATTTGCTGCTTCCGGGATGCTACCAGCAAGCGGCTTCCTGTATTTTATAATTCTTACTACATTGGGCGGCATAGCCGGCACTATTCATAATACAGCCTTTACAGCCATCGTTCAGCTCAAAACCAAAGCCTCAGCACTTGGAAGAGTATTTTCCATGTACAATAGCGTAACAATGCTGCCTTCCCTGCTGGGTCTGCTGGGTACTGGTTTTATGGCTGACCAGTTGGGGCTTACTTATTCATTTATCATACTGGGTACTGTAGTCTTTATGGCAGGCCTGATTTCCTTTTTTATACCCGCCCTCTGGAAACTCGGACAAGGTTCGTTTCAGAAACGGATTAATAAAAAACGGAGCCCGGAATTATAAATTCTAACATCGGTTGCTAAGATACTTTCTTACAAAAATATTGTCCGGTTCCAGAAGCTTTAGTAGATCTTTGATTTAAAAGCACAAATCAATACCCGGCAGATATAGAATTTAAAACACCTTTAACCGGCTCACAAAAAAGATCAGAATCGATAACATAAAAATAAACTCCGTCATCCATGGTAGTAAAATCCTGTGCATATTCCATCGAATAAAAAATTCGCTGTCCCCATCGGTTAACTATTTCCACACTAAACGGAAATGGTATCTGGTCAATAACCCAGTAATCATTTTTCCGGTCTCCGTTGGGAGTGATCAGATTCGGAATGATCGCTGATTTGCCGGGATCAGACCGCACAACCGTTACATCATCTTCCAAAACCAGGCATCCGTAATTGTATACATCGTAATAATATACACCAGGCTGTTCAAAAGTCAGCGCATCGGAATATCGTATTCCGTCCCGGACAACCGCGATACCAGGCTCCATAGGAATTACCACATCCTCACCGCAATAGATCTTTTCCTTTGGAAACGGATCAACTGATCCGACCTGATGAAGGTAAAACGCTGTTTTTACTCTACACCCCTGTACCATTGACTCGAGCGTATATTCTCCCGGAGCATTCACAAATATATAATCCGAACGCTCTCCGGTAGACCAGTAATGGTCCGATCCTTTTGCTGCCATCAGCACAATAGTTTCATCCAGACAGAGCGTATCCTTGGCTCGTATTATTTCATTTTCTACCATCTGAACCATGACCGGAGAAGATGGATAGTAACAATGTGGTATGGTAGCCACATTAACATAATAAATACCGGAAGAGTCTGCCGAAACAGACCGAGTCTCGGCTCCTGTATTCCAACTATATCCAAAGCCCTCCGGAGCATCCAGTATTACAGCCTCACAACTTTCTATAACAGATTTTTCTCCCAGACGCGGTGCAGTACCGAACTTAAGTTTCAGTGTAAAAACATCCAGAAAATCAGGAACCTTTTCCGGATCATCAAAAAAGTCTGATTCATCTGTATTTCCAAAAACGTTCAGAACACTATTATCCTGCTCGGGTATGATGGCAAAAACCTCGCTCGAGCCGATTTTACCGGCTCCGCCACGGGTAAAGTTCTGTTTTACCTCTCCTACATCAGTAAATGCTACGATGTAACCGGAGGTCCAGTTATCAGATTTACAAATCCTCCCCTTGACCACCTTTAATATGCTGCCCGATAAATAAATCGTACCCTGATTATAGAGCATATGATTAAACTCTATGCTATTACCTGCATCCAGCTCCGTAACCCAATCGATAATATCAGTCTGACTGTTGTACTTCATGACAAACGCTTTTTCTCCGGATTGCCTCAGGGTAAAGTGGTTTATACGGTCAGAAAACGTGGTTCCCGCTATATAAACACTACCATCCTTATGCATCAATCGTAATCCCTTTTCGAACTCACTTCCTCCGAATAGCTTATATTTTCTTAATCCCAGCGTTCTGTCTGTCTCGAGATATACAACATCACCACCACCCTGTCCGACAATAGAATCGCCCATAGGTCTAGAGCTCCCATGGCCTGCAACATGAATTAGCGAAGAACTCACGTCAAGACTGTAAAAAACACTTGTCCTTTCTCCTCCATATGTTTTCAGATCAATAAACTCCCCTACGGAAGAAAATCTTCCAATAAAGCCACTATTTCCAATATGTCCGAGCTCATTGCTATCTGTTAAGCCACAAATATAAATTTCGTTGTCTTTATAAGCACCGTCAAAAACAATATCTGGACGACCTCGGTCATAAACACAAGAAGAACTATGCTCCCCTGAAGAGGAAAACGAAGCAAAAAAGATGTTCGATGTTCCTTGACCAACATTCGTATATGCTGCTTTGGGAAAATCCCGGCTTGTCGTATTGCCAATCACTGTATACGAACCATCATCTTTTACAAGCACCTTTACAGGTTGTTCATTTCTACTTCCTCCCACATAGCTGATCCAATGCACATGAAAGGTCTTGTCCATATATAGTAAGAAAACTTCTTCTCCCGTATTAAACTCGCCGTACTCATCCACTTCATAATCAAACACCAGCTTCCTGTTGGATGTAACACCGGTCATAATAAAACCGCCGGATACTTCTTTAACATCTATTACCTTTTGATTGTGCATAGTAGTAGAAAGAAACTGGCCGAAAACTTCATACGGCACCTGACTTTGTACTATATGTGACATACAAATCGATGCAAGCAGCAAAAAAATTCTCATTACAAATACTATATTTTCAGCAATTTATTTTTACAGATGTTAAATATAAACAAAAATTTAAAAACAGATCATTCATAAGACAGCTCTATATTCCCCAAAACATTTGAGTAAAAATTCACTAAAAAATTAGCACCAGACCGTTCGAATCAAACTCTTTTTATTAAAAAAATAACGGACTCCGGAATTGTAAATTCCGGAGTCCGTTATCAATATTCCGATCAGAAAATATTATCTAATCTTCACAAGCTTTACAAATTTATTGCCTGTTTCCAAATGCAGAATCAGATTATACGCACCTGGTTCCATATCAGTATTGATATATCCGGAGGTTCTTCCCGTCTCTACGATCCTTCCGCTCAGATCAACAAATGAATAATTTACTTCTTCTGTTAAGCCTTCTATCTGTACATAGTTGGTGAAAGGATTGGGGTAACACTCAAGAGCGGATCCGACCAATGATCTGGAAATACCCGTTACCCGATCCTCGTCAAACAGGGCCATAGTACCCAGCAGGGAAGGATTCTCCCAGGCATCGTCATTGGGTGATGCCCAGGAAAGCTTTCCATCACGTGGACCACCATTGTCATCGTCATTGATATGGATGTCAAAACCATGCAGCTGACCTACCAACGGCGATCCCTGAAGGGTAGTCCATGGGATTCTTGCCTCAAAGATATACCCTGTCGAAGTTCCTACCATTGCAAAAGTAATTCCCGCAACAGAACGACCAGACGGATTGCGATGAATCTGCGAATCATTCCAGCGGAAGGTATATTGCACATCGCGGGCACCGTATGTATTTGCTTTATTGTTGCCTATGTCAAAGAATAATTCTATACCATCATCTTCGTATACATCCTGACTGTCATTGATTTTAACATCATCTGTTACTACTGCCAGCACATAGAAATACTGCTCATCCCATAAGGTCTTGAACCAGCCGGATAAATCAGCAGGCCCTGATATGGAAGGACGAATTTCATTTTCAATCTCCCTTCTGCTTATATCATTCCATATATCATCTATCTGTCCATCCACCACAACAGGAGTTGAGGTTTTATATACCGGAAGATTATTTGACACAGATACAGCAATCACTGCTCTCTGACTCTCACATCCATTGACTGTCTGAGACACGTAATAATTGGTAGTTCCGACAGAAGATGTCGACGGTGTCGGAGCTGAAGTAGAAGCTGTCCCTCCAGCTGCAGCCGAATACCATTTCAGACCGGTACCTGAAGCTACAAGCGGTGTAGCAGCTGCATTCAGATCATACAAAACAGGAGTGGTTACCACTGGCGGAACCGGTGTTGCCCTGATTGTTACCTGTATATTGGCTCTAGGGCTTTCACATCCGTTTACGGTTTGTGATACCCAGAAACTCTGATTACCGGAATTGGTAGTATTGGGCCTGGGTGCCGTAGTTGTACCAGCACCTCCTGATGAAGAAGTATACCACTTTAGGCTAGTACCTGTTGCTGTAAGTAACGGTGCATTTTCACCCTGGCAATAATTTAGAGGAGATACAACCTGAGGAGCTGCGGCCGCTGCGCCAACAGATACTGTAATTCTTGCCCGTGGACTTTCACACCCATTGACAGTCTGCGATACCCAGTAATTTTGTGTCCCTACAGAACTTGTAGAAGGTGTTGGGGCAGTAATGCTTCCGCTTCCGCCTGTCGCAGTCGTATACCACCTCAAAGCGGTTCCCGTTGCAGTAAGCCTGCTGGCAGTGTTGCCTACGCAATAGTTAACAGTAGATGTAACAGCTGGTGCAGCAGGAATTGCATTCACTACGATAGTACGGGCAGTCGATGTCGCACTCGCATTCTGATTATCATATGCTTTGGCTGTGATTGAGAGCGTACCAGCCGGGGCATTTGTCCAGTTATAAGTGTACGGAGCTGATGTGCGGGTTGTGATAAGTGTGGTTCCATGATAAAACTCCACTTTGCTTATTGATCCATCCGGATCAGAAGCGGAAGCTGTAAGTGTCACTGAAGTACCGGCACATATTGTAGTGCTGTTGTTGGCAGGAGCAGTCAGCGTCACAGTCGGTAACTGATTGTTGCCACCACCCGAGGATGTCGCATACGGATTCCAGAAGTTTCCGGTTTGTACAAACAGACCAAGCATTTGAAGTATTTTGGAAAAATACGCAGGAGATGATACCGTTTTGTTCGTTGTATAGATGGCGTTACAGAAACTCTGATGCGCAGGGGTGTTAGAAGCAGCTAATGACATCGCACCCACCATTCCCACAAATGCGCCATTGTGATCCCCACTACCAGAACCATCATGATTCCTTCCATCACCACCACTGACAGAGCCTGCACCACCCTTGCTGATCCAAAAGTCAGTCTGGCGGTTGACAATAGTCTGCATGCTGGAAGCAGCAGGGCCAAACCATAAGTAGTTAGTGGCTTGTCGCCATGGGGCACGGCAGGCATCGTAGCCAAACTTATCCCATTGAGTTCCAGAACCACTACAACCAGGCGAAGGTGGTCCGGAAGGAGTCGCCCAGTTAGTCGCAAGCCCGGAAGTAGAATGTGCGTTATTGACAAGCAGCTGCTCAGTAGCAGTTACCACTTTGTCCCAGAAAGTATTGTCTGCATGACCATTTTCCGCCATAAAAATTTTAAAGATTCTGGCATATCCCGGTGCCTGATAGGATGGATTCCGGCAATTGGGTTTCCACATATCCCCGTTTTCGAAAGTAAAATCTGAATTATTTACTTCATGATTCTTGATAGCATTGATAAGCGCTACTGCATCCGTTTTGTAATTGTGCGGAGAAGTAGTATTCGGCCATTGATGATTGGCTACTATAAGCGCCATGGCAGCATCAAGCTCCGCATCCGTGGCTCCGTTTTGCCCGGAAACATTATCACAGCCATCAATTCTCCAGTGCATTACTCCATTGTGATTACGATGGTGCTTATAAAAAGCCCAAAGTCGATTGAACAGGTCCTGATCCGCCGCATAAGCCGCCAGAAGCATGGAATAAGCGATACCTTCCGAAACCGTCTGATAAGGATTATCAAATTTTACTCTGGCCATATTGGTACCACAATTCTCGACATAATCCCTTTTCCAGTCATCATAAATCGTCTTGATTTCAGAAGCCGAACCAAATGCTCCTCCGGAAGGAAGATTGGATGGCATCAGACCATACTCATAGGAAGAATTGGAACCAAACGGCTTGGTAGCTCCTGCAGGTGTATTTACCTGGGCATACCCAGCCCTGGCAAAGAACAGTACCGCAAAAATCAGAAGGATACTTTTTTGTAGTCTCAGATACTTCATGCTAATTCGTTTTGCTAAACCTCTTTATTGACCTATTAATACATTAAGTTAAGACAAAAGTAAGCCTAAAATGTTATTATTTTAAGAAAAAATTGATTATTTCTTTAAAACACTCACTATCATGCACAAACAACTATCAAGAATCTGCCAGTGGTACTAAGCACTTAAACCTGTTAAAACGACCAGAGAACTGCCCCCTAAACCTTCATACATCTTTTGATAATAAGCCAAAATGCTATAAATAATCTTATCGGGCTTATTATTTCACAAGAAATGGCAGACTTAAAGCTTTTTCAATTATCAGAAGAGATATAACCGGCACAAAATTGGACATCCTGCATTCTACTACATAGTCACATCTTTACACCAATACCTGATATTTCGCATATTGATGGAAGATAATGCAGAAAAATATCCCTGATAAAAAAATGGCAAGGTCTATCCTGGAGTACGCTCGGGCACAGGCAGGTATGTATATTATATGGAAGTATGATTTCAATGCAGACTCTCAGAACGGAAAGTTGCAGATTCGGAGCGAAAAAGAGAGGGGGCCATTAAGAATAGCTAAGAAAAGAGAATAACCTAACTGACGGAAGACTGTATCATTCTGCCTGTTATATCCATAACTATCAGCCAGATTTACATTTTCTGCTCTTCATTTTCAGTTTTCTGTACCGGCCTTTCCGCATCTATCTTTTTCCGGAAAAAAAGCTTTCTGAGGCCGCCCAGAGCAGCAATAAGACCGATAATAATAAACTTTCCGAACTTACCCAGCAGAGCAAGAATACCGGTTTTCGCAAGAACTTTACCTGCAATCAATCCCCCTACTCCATACGCAGCCACCTTATCAATCGAAGGATCAAAATCTTTATATTGATATCCTTCATTGAAGTTTACACTGCTCAATAAAGTATTTACGTCCGGTTTGACCACTTCCAGCTGACTCATATCACTGATAATATTCAAAACCAGTACACCTTTGCGCCCCAGTATCCTGATATTGTAGTTCAACGTATTATCTTCACTTTCACCAAAACGCAGTTCTTTAGCCCAGTGCAGTTTTTTGGTATCCGAGTCATAAAAAGGCTGGGCAGCCCAACCAACCAGATCAACAGGCATATAGCCGTATTTTATTCTTTCCTGATTGGATTCAGCAGCGTCTTCCTGCATCTGCTTAAGCAAATCGTCATAATCCAGATCCTTAGCATCATCATCCTTTATGTATCCTTCCTCTGAGTACGTAATTTCAACGGCATATGTAAAATTCTCACCCAGGGGTGTTACAGATTCCGGGAATAACATGCCGAGGGTATTGTCAGAAGGCGGGTTGCCCCAGAAACGGGTAAGGACCATATTACTCTGTTCAGCATCCAGAAACTTAAAGCCCTGAGGAACCTCCAGTTTCGCAACTCCATTATATAACTCGACAGCTCCGGTCTGATAGGAAAGGCTTTTTTCCAATTCATACACCTCTATCAGCGCCTGCACAAGACTGTCAACCTGAACAGAATCAACAACATCAGTCCGACCCGCAAATGCAGCTGTCATCAAGGCGATAAAAGACAGTATTCGTTTGAACATAAAAGAGATAGTATAAAAGGTGTAAAATGATTGCCAGATAAAAAATAAAACAAAAAAGCCGGCAAAAACCGGCTTTTAAATCGAGAGCGGGAGACGAGGTTCGAACCCGCGACCTACAGCTTGGAAGGCTGTCGCTCTACCAACTGAGCTACTCCCGCCTAAAGGCCCACAAAATTAACGCTAAATTTATTCTTTACAATAGCAGATTCACTTTTTTTATTCCCGGTTCTCAAAAAAATTATCAGCCACATCCGCTATTACCTGAGACATTATTTTACATAGGATTGTATAACTTATATAAAAACTCTATCAACCGGGCTTCCGCCTCTTTCGAAGCCACAAAGGCCGATACTTTATCCGTATACAACTGATCAAAATACCGATCATGGGCATGACCGATTTTAACCGTTTCCGAATAAAAGGATTTTAATACAAATATGTCGGCATAGTTCAGTTTTTTTCTCCCGGAAAGCCGGTCCGTATTCCAGGCCCGTTCATCTTCCCGGAAAACAGTTGCCACATCCTCAAATCTGAATACAGCCCATGGCTCTTTAAATCCATAAGGATGCTGCTTTTCTGAAATATAAACAGCCAGATAGCGCGGAATAAAATAATGCTCTGAACGATTACGGTCAAAAATCAGATCTTCACCCAGCTCTATTTCTGTAAGATATTCCGGAGCAAGCACATAATTGCTGTCAATTGCCAGCTTTTCCAGCATATCTCCCGCAGGTCGCTCCTTTGACATTTTCACATCTTCATATGCCCTGATCTTTCCTTCTTTTACCGCATCAAAAAGAATTGTGGAAATCATATTATCTTCGCCAAAAACCTCTTTACTTTGAGGCCAGTTTAGATCAATAAGCCGGACAAATTCGGTACGAAACAGCAAATCATCTTCCCTGGGCAGAGCAATCTGCGAACTGGCTATTGCCGGCAGCAGGGCAATTGCTGCAAACAGAATAATTGATTTTACTTGGCGCATCGCTAATTAAATTTTCTTTTAAACGAATGGACAACTCAAATAGTACAAAAGAAAAAAGCCTGAAGAAGTTCCAGACACTCTTCTGGGATGCATTCCATGTTCCGGCACTGGAATCTCCCGCATTCAGCAAGCTATTTCAGGAACTTGAGCCGCTAAACGATCTGATTGCGGGTCCGCTTTTTTCTATACTGGAACAGGGTAACTGCGACTATGTATTTGCTTCTGACGAACGGTTCAAAGGTATTAATACACCAGATGATTTGTTTGAATGGCTGACAGAAAGTATAAAAGAATATGCTGAAAAAATAACAGTCATATCTGCAGAAAACGAACAGGAAGAAAAGGATTTAAAAACACTGCTTTTTCAGGCCGATATTAAAATGGAGCTTGCTGAACTGGCCTATGAAATCGTAAAAAAATAAAAACCGGGCACAACCCGGTTTTTGTGTCCATGGGGAGATTCGAACTCCCACACCAGTAAAGGCACCACCCCCTCAAGATGGCGTGTCTACCAATTCCACCACATGGACCTGATAAATGTCATGCAATTTACTAACAGAAAATTGTAAATTAAAATACCCCGAAAAACTTCAATGTTTTTTTGGTATCATCCGCAATTCACCTTTTTCAGCCACCAGGGATATCAATCTGTTTTTCAGCCATAAACCCATTTGAAAAGATTCTGATATTTTTTTCCACATTACCAGCTCCTTTTTCCTTATTGATCTGCTCAGCATAAGAAAAGTAAATATATCCCTTCGCGCCCGGAGCGGTATCTTTCTGGAATGACTGAACAGATATACTCCCGCTTCCTTCTACTTTGTCAATCAGCAGCTCCTGATTACCTATATTCTGAAATTCAATAAAACCGATATCATTCTCCGTTCCGTCCGGTAATTGCAGTTTTCTGACCAGCATATACGCATAATCCGCTCCGGCCGGGAGCAGCCATGCTATCTCAATTCTGCGCGCTCCAGCAGCTTCCATACCATATATCGCTTTTGCAACATCCTGAACAGACGAAGTATTCTGCTCTGTAAGTAATACAGGAAGCTGCTCAATGGTCAACAATCCGGAAGAATCAGTCAGGAATGGACGGAGGCATCCATTGTTATAAGCATATACATAGTTTACAAAAGAAGAAATTCTGCGCATGGCCAGATTTCGGTTATAGGTTTTCTCACCGAGCGGACTTACATAGGCACGTACTCCCAACCTGACCGGTAAACCATTTTTCAGCTGCAGATAAAGCTGCTCCATGAAATGTTCCAGACGATCCGCTCCCGCCGATACCTTATCGTCAAAAAACTGCTGCATTTCTGCTATTTTCTGCCTTTTTTCATTTTCATCTCTCCCCCATTGTCCGGCAATATGCAGATAAACGGGCCGATAACGAAGATAATCATGGACAGACTGTAAGTAATCAAGAGCAGTCAGCGTATCTCTGCTGCCTGAATCTGGCTGATCGTTGTGAAAGTAGAGATGCAATGGCAGCTTCTCATTTAGTGAAACCATATTTGCAGCAAACTGCCTTATTGTTTCGAGGCTGTCTTCATTTTCCTCCTTCTCAACACCCTGTCTTACTTTCCATATATCATTAAATCCTGCAATAGTGTCCCGCAGACTACCCGTACGATTTGAACTCAGATAAGCCCACTGACGTCCCGGCGCTATGGAGAAATACACATCGTTTGCTCCCGAGTTGTACGGCGTCCCCATATTTTCTGCTTTTTCCTGATACAAAAGCGCTCCTCTGCTTCTGAAAATATCAAAACCACCCAGTCCCGGCCACCAGGTGGAGCTAAAGTAAAGTGTGGAGTCAGCAGTGTCATACCATGGGGTGATATCGTCTGCCGGAGTGTTGACAGATGCTCCAAGATTGACCGGCTCATAATAGCTGTCTCCCTGTTTTCGCAATGCATACCAGATATCCATTTTCCCTTTGCCGCCAGGTCTGTCCGACACAAACAGCAATACATCTCTTCCACCTATTCTGGTGAAGAATGGCTGGGTCGTTGAATATCCGGGATAATTAATAGTATTATCGAGCGAATATGGCTCTGTCCAGGCTCCCTGATCATAGCTGCTGACCATGATCCGGCAATTAAAATGCTGGTCACAGGCTGAAAAATAGAATTTTCTGCGATCTTCGGTAAATGTTCCGTTTGATACGTGTATCCCGGCACTATTAATTACTCCCGCAAACTCTCCTTCTGTCACCCAAGTCGATTTTTGAAGTGATGCCTGGTACAAGCGCACAGGAAAAAAAAGCTCATTACTTTCATCCTGTTTTTCTTCCAGTCGCTGGGATGAAAACAGCATTACCGAATCATATATCAATACCGGAGCGAATTCCGCATAAGGAGTATTGAGCCCTTCTATCCAGTACGCCGGTTGTGTATTACCGGATTGTTCTGAGTAGTGCAAAGCCAGCTCACAACCGGTGATTTCATTCATCAGCCTTTGTCGCATATATTCAGACAAACCTTCCTGAGTGCTGTATTTTCTCAGACTGTTTTTAGCCTCTCTGTAGTCTCCGGTGTTTTTTTGCAACAATCCCAGATAAAACAATGCCTCCGGATATTGCCTGAGCGAATCCTGCAGAATCAGCTGCCTGTAGAATTTTTCTGCTAAATCATACTCATTAGCATGTCTCAGCGCATCACAATACAGATTCAGAAGATGAATATCCGTCGTATCTGAAAGACGGGCTTTATCATAGTAAATCGCAGCTCCCTGATAATCTTGCCCTGCAAATGCCAGATCTCCGTATTTCTTCCACTGTTTTTTACTCTGCGCAACTCCGGTGATACCATATACCAACAGTAACAGCGCCCAGATATACTTAAGCCCCATACACAAACTCATCGTTCATAACCACTACATAAAATCAGGACAATCTCTGTATTTCCTTCTGTCAGGCATTTTTCCGATACGGTATGTAAGACCGATTTCCCACCCTCCCTGTCCCCTGCTGGCAGGTACCAGCCGGCTATAATTAAGATCATAGCTCAGACCAACATACCATTCATTATAATCCATTCCCAATGTAACATAAGCGGCATCACTGGCTCTGGTATATATACCCGCATAAAGGGCCCGATAGCGATACATATGGTTTTCTACTATATATCTGCCCGCCACTCCCGGAGTAAACTGGAAAAAAGTTCCCTGAACCATAAACAGCATCATAGGCAGAACATCAATTTTCTGATCTACCCTGAATGATCCTGAAGCATGCAGATTAAGTCTTCTGTCAAGGCGTATATCCGTATTTTGCATAAAGCTCTGGCGAGGCTTTAATATATTATAAAAGCTCATTCCGAGAGTAATTTTTTTTCTTTTCTCAGGTTGCCAGTGATAATATATACCTGCATTCACATCCGGATAAAAAACGGAAAAACCCGTAAAACTTTCATTGCTCGGTAACCAGGGCATATAAGTTCCGCCATACTGATGCGGAAGATACTGGCTATCAAACTGCAGTCGTTGCATATCAAACGTTCGCTGAGTAATGGTGGCCTGTACTCCCATGTTGAGATAGCTGAGACGCCGGCGGTCAAAAGGAATCGAATAAGCCAGAGACAGCCCGGCCAGCAGATTGGAATAATGTGAATCACCGGCGCGGTCATAATAAAAATTAAAACCGGCATTAAAGTTTTTTTTATCGGCAAAATCGCGGGCATCCACACTTAGGGCAACAGTATTGTACGGCACTGATACTGTGCCCCATTGCATACGGTATAATGCATTGAAGCGATACGTTCCATTGAAGCCTCCTGCAGAAGCCGGATTAACAGTAAGAGGAGACAGCTGATACTGCGAAAAATGAATATCCTGTGATCTGACCTGAAAAAACAAGGCAGATAAAATAAAAAACACAATAGATAGCCTGTAACTCAACACTAAAACTCTCCATTTATTACTTTAATACCGTCACATTACCTTTCTTAAAGAAAGTCTTACCACCTATACATTTTACTTCCAGATAATAGACAAAAACCGCAGGATCCACTTTTCGTCCTCTGTAAGTTCCAGCCCAGCCTTCACTCTGACGAGTAGATTCAAATACTTTTTCTCCCCAGCGGTCATAAACCACAAACACCATTTCTTCAATGAAACTTCCCCGGACATACAAAACATCATTATTCCCATCCTCATTGGGTGAAAATGCATTGGGTACAAATATGTTGGGCTCCTCACAGATCACCGGAATTACTTCGATCAGAAGACTGGTATCGATCCTGCACCCGGCACGCTGATCTGTGACTGTTACCCAGTATTCGGTTGTAACAGGCGGAGCTGCTACCGGATCAGCAGAATACGGATTGTCCAGCGAATATTCCGGAGTCCAGTGATAATGATATGGTAGCACGGGACGTACATGAATAACAGTTGAGGTACCTTCATATATCGTGTCTTTATCTGCCCAGGCTGTGAGCATTCCATCTCTGAGTGAAGACAACTCGACCAGTACGGAATCTCTGTAAATACAACCATACGAATTTACAGCTGTGACATAATAATAACGGGTCCGGTCAGGACGGGCAACAACGTGGGATGTATCGGTACGTCCATCGATATATACCTCCGGTCGCCACTGGTAAGTAAGCTGGTCGTTCGGCAGAGTGCTCGATGCATGTATGTTCGCGGCATTCCCGATACAGATATACGCCGGGGCTGAAGTTTCAATAAACAAATCGGTAAGTACGATACGCACCGAATCAATGCCTGCACACCCTATATTATTTTCAGCTTTGATGTAATAATAACTTTCTTTACCTATCGGATTAACTGTCACAGCCGGGATAGCCGGATCAGGATTCAGCCGGTCAGAAAAATCAGGATAGCCGGACCAGTGATAAGTCACAGGATTACCAGAAACAAATGTAAGATCAAGTAAAAACGGGCCATCATAGCTACAGGCCTCAATGGAAGCCTCTACATCGATATCTACCGGATGAAGTGTCACACGCTGTGTGATCGTATCTGTACAAATCCCATCGGACATAAGCAGGGTATATTCGAGCGAGCTCTCGGGAGTGCTGATCGGATTGGCCAATGATGTATCATTAAGCCAGGTCGCCGGACTCCACTGATAGCTGTTATTCTTATCAGCAGACGACAATCCCAGCCTTACGGAATCGCCGGGACAAATCGGCAAAGGAGATAATGCATAGGTCGTATCCAGATGAACGTCAGCATATACAGAATCATTATGTACACAGCCCAGCTCATTTATCGCTGTTACGTATATATACCCTGGACGCTTTGGCCTTATAACTATGTGAGACGTATCTGCCGGTCCTTTAATAGAATGAAGAGGCGACCATTGAAAAGCTAAGTCATCATCTTCGAGGCCGGTACCAATATGCAGTTCCGTCTCTTCGCAAAACACGATGCTATCTGCCGATAACTCTATATAAAGATCACTTACCACCACCACAAACGATGTGGTATCATAACATTCGTACTGATTAATAGCTTTCAGATAATACCGGATCTTTTTGTCATGCTGATCAATAATCAACTCAGAATCCGACGGATCCTGATTGAGCAGATCATCAAACTCCGAAGTCAGAGACCACTGAAATCTGTCAGGCAAACCGGTATAGGCAGGAGAAAGTCGCAGAGGCATATCGCTGCTGCAGACTTTCAGATCATCCATGTCAACTTCAAGCGGATTCAGTATAACTTCCTGTACTATAGTATCCGTACATACACCATTTGATACCAGAAGAGTATATTCTATGGAAGATTCCGGTTTTGCAATCGGATTGGACACCGTCGGGTCACTCAGCCATATCAGAGGAGTCCAGCGATAAGTAATCGTATCTACATTTTTTGGCATAATGCCAATCTGGGCAAATTCTCCGGGACATATGTTGACCGGAGGAAGTGAATAAGACGTATCTGATATAATAACAATCTCCCGTTCCGTGCTGTCATTGAGATTGCAGGTAGCTACATCCTCAAGTCTGAGCTTAATTTTATATATTCCCGCTTTTGTGTACGTATGGACCGGTACCCGCTCACGGGAAGTAGTTCCATCACCAAAATCCCAGTAGTAGTTAGTATTTGCCTGCTCCAGACTACGGTTAATGATTTCCAGCTCGAAAGGTGCACATCCTATATCCGGTATATCAAAATCAGCGATCACAGCCGGCATGTCAAAATTAAACTTAAATACGGCATTATTACAGTTGATGCTGCCATTGACAGGAGAATGCGCATTGGCCGGCTCTATCGGAAAATCAGAATTCCCTCTGCACCCGGCACATACAGACTGATATATTTTTCCTTTACGGTCAAAACGGCTGGTTCCCCCGTCAACATGCTCTTCTGAAACATTTCCTCCCATAAAGGTGGCATAATGTAAAGCAGAGGCATCATCTTCCATGACCAGAAGGTAAAAATCGCTACCGTCGGTCGTTGTCTGAAAAGCATCAGGGGTAACCGGCAATCCGGTAGTATACCCTGCGTTATTTCTCAAGAAATTATGATGATTGGATGCTCCTCCCCAGCCGGATAAATATATTTTCCGGCACACATCTACCAAAAAAGCCGTAGGAGAAATATCAGGACCGCCGGAACCTGTTCCCAACGCCGTGCTCCACATCAATGTATCCAGCAAAGGACTGAGCTTGGTTATAAACTGTCCGCTATTGGGTACTGCATACTTTACATTATACACAAAAGCAGAGTCTTTACCCTCAGTCTGTCCGAATATATATACATAATCGAGATAATCCGTTTCTATGAAGTATGCCTGGTCATACTCTTCTGATCCCCAGTAAGTAGACCGGATAAGGGTCTGCCCTGAAGCATCCAGATAGGCTACAAAGGCATCACTTCTTCCACCCCCAAAATCCGCCTGCACGACCTCTCCTTCCGTGGGAAAATCTGCAGAGCGGGTTCCACCTGTAACATATATCCCGCCCGTTTTATCCAGGGCAAGAGAATAAATTGCATCAGGTCCCGAACCACCCAGATAAGTACTCCAGAGAATATTTCTCAGCTGGGCATCCATTTTAACAATAACTCCATCCAGTCTGCCCCCGCCATAGCTGGTCTGCCAGGTATTACCCACAATCGGGAAATCATCAGAACTGGTGCAGGTAGCAATATAGATATTGTTATTTTGATCAATATCTATTTCACCCCTCATTTCATCCGCATAATTGTATTTCAGAGTATCATGAGCCCACGGTCCATACTGTACATAAAGACTCCCGGCAAATGAATAGAGGGAATCATACCGTGTGGAATTAAGCCCGTCATTGCCGGAGCCACCGAGATAGGTGGATGATTTTAGCTCATCACCGCCTCTGCTGAGCTTTAGTACAAACATATCACACCCGTACAGATACTGAATACCCAGGCCCGGCAATACTCTTATCCGCTTCACATCAAAAGTCGTCTGATTATTAAATGACCTGTCATAGGCATCAGGTGTAGTCGGAAAATCCCAGGAACCGGTTGTTCCGAAAACATACAATTCATTCTGGGCATTACATATCATACTATGCGGGGCTTCATAACCACTCCCGCCGATCAGGGTAGACCAGACCATAAATGTACCGGTCGTATCATACTTTGTTACAGCAATATCAGAGCCCCATACGTAAAACTGATTGTATGCCCCCATCGTAGTGGGATACCCTCCTGAGAATACGATACTCCCACTATATAGAAAGCCTTCATGATCATAGGTTGCCGTAAAACCAAAATTGTCTGCTGTAGATCCGGAAAAAGTGGAAAAAATAAGTTCAGGATCTATAATCAGTGTTTTATTCCGGTCATATCCCCCGGGAAAGTCAAAACCATACTCTTCTCCGACTTTCTTATAAACACACTCTACTATCGAAGTATCGGAACCAAATTTTTCAAAAGCTACAGGACTGGATTCAATAATTTTTCCGACACTTGTATACAGCTCCAAACGACCGCTTTTTTGTTTGATCAGGTCAATTCCTTCATACAAGAAACGTATATGCGCCGGATCAGCGCCCGGATGAATAAAAAAATCATATTTCAGATTGGTATCATGACGGTATAAAACCAGATCAATACCCTTGTACAGATTCTTATAGTATATACGGGTAAAAGCTCCTGCCCTGAAAGACCATTTTTCCGGATTATCTCCGGTAATATAGTTAAAATACTCAGGCAGCTGATTGACACCACTTACTTCTACTTCCGGATTAGCTCCGACAAAACGCATTTTATAAGCATGTCCTTTCTGCTCCTGTGCAGGCTCATTCGGTTTTCCTACACTTATTCCACCCGACTTTCCGTGCCTGTGCCTTTCTTTTAAGGTCTCTTCACTCAGAAGATTAAACGTAAAGCCATCTTTTTCGATAAAAATTACCCCGTTCCCGAGTTCTGCTCTAAACAATACAACATCCTCCCACTGGCCTTTATTTTCAATAAACCGAAAAGCATCACCGGATGACGAAGGATTATGTGCCAACAGGATGCCAGGCTGAAAGATAAGAACAGACAGTATACAGAATAAAAAAAACGATATTTTCACCTTTGTTAATACCATATGAACAATAAAAGGTAAACAATATTCAATTGTATTAATTTACGTTAAAAGCGCCTTATTTCTATAAAAATTACAATAAAAAATGGCTGAATTATATTTTCAGCCAGTTAAATACGTAGTTTCATCAATCTCTACCCTGAGTATATACCGAAATCTGCATATCATTAAACCTGCGCAACAGCAAATAAACGAAGTGCTTATATAAATCTTTCAAACCAGGCAACAGTCAGAGAAGCAACCTCCATCAATTTGCCCGGCTCTTCAAACAAATGCGATGCACCCGGAACCAGGACCAGGTCTTTGTCAACCGACTGCTCCAGTGCGTTGATCGCTACTTCGTTCATGCCGATAACCGGCTGGTCCAGGCTTCCCACAATCAGGCGGACTGGTGCAATCACTTCAGGCAGATCTCTCAATACCAGATCAGGACGACCACCCCGGCTTACCACTGCTTTGATACGATCACCGAATACAGCTGCCGCTTTCAGCGCCGAAGCCGCTCCCGTACTGGCCCCGAAGTACCCCAGAGGCAACTCCCTTGTTTCGTAAAAATCGCTTACCCAGTTTGTTATACCAATCAGACGTTCAGTAAGCAGATCCGTATCAAAGCGGTTATTTACCACTCTGTTTTCATAAACCGTCAGCAAATCAAACACTAAAGTAGCAAATTTATGTTTATGGAGCTCATTTGCAACCAGCTTATTTCGATTACTAAAACGACTGCTTCCGCTTCCGTGACTAAAGAGGATGATTCCTTTTGCTTTTTCGGGGATCACCAGATCTCCTGACAAAAAAGTCTGCCCTACGGGTATATTAATTGTTTCCTCAAATATGGTTCTTGTTCTCTCCTGCTCTCTTTCCATTGCTCTATCCTCCCTTTTATTTTTTCAGTAATTGCATAATTTCCTGATCCTCCATTGCATGAAAATCTTTGTAGAACTGGCCGACAGCATAAAACGGTTCCGGTTTTGCCAGCACCACCATTTTATCTGCATGGCCAAATAGCCGGACAGACGACGAGGGAGCTACGGGAGCTGCTACAATCACTTTGTCCGCTCCATTACGTTTGCACATTTCTACGATGGGTATAAGTGTGGCTCCGGTAGCGATACCATCATCTGTAATCACAACGGTTCTTCCTTTCATAACCGGAAGAGGCTCTCCATTACGATACGTCAGAATACGCCGGGCTATTTCTCTCAGCTTTTCTTCACGGACTTTCTCAACAATCTCCCGGTTAAGCCGCATCCCGGTTTTATCGGACAGATACATGGAGCCATCTTCTGCCACTGCTCCAAAAGCATATTCCTCATTGCCGGGATAGCCCATCTTTTTTGATACAGCCACTGAAAATTCAGAACCAAGCTCTCTGGAAACATAATAGGCAATCTCAATTCCCCCTCTGGGCACACCCAGTATAAGCGGGTCACCTCCCAGTTCTTCGTCTTTCAGTACCTTTCCTAATCGTATTCCTGCTTCCTTTCGGTTTTCGAATAAAATTTCTTCTCTAAATGATGCCATAATAATATATCTTCTTCGCTTTCTCTTATATCTGATTACAACTAAATGATTGGCTCCGTTTCCAAAACAGACAGGCACTCTGCTGCCAAACAACGGAATGCCTGATAATTTTGATGATATCATAAACGGACAAAGCCGGCCTCCGAATAGCTCAGAGCCGGCTTTATTCTGTATCGCTGGAAAGGATGCTTTAAAAGAAATTCTGTCTCTCCGACAAAATCCGCCAAATTATTTACATAGCTATGAACTTTTCTCAAAAGCCCGGTCAATTCCGATGCTGCATATATGTCCCGTATTCCCTTCATTACTTCCCCTCCATATTTTTCCTACTCTCTGTTTCATAACAAAAAGCAGAAAAAATAAGTTGACTTTCCCCCAGGCGAAACAAAAAGGGCTACCCGGATCCGGGTAGCCCTTTCATACTTTATCAGAAAATTAATTAGCTGTTTTTCTTCTCTGAGTCAACCTCTTCGTAATCAACATCGGTTACATTGTCAGGGCCACCAGCCTGAGGACCGCCGGCTTCAGGTCCTGCCGCTCCGCCATTCTGAGAAGCGCTGTACATTTCCTGAGAAGCAGCCTGCCAAGCATTGTTCAATGTTGACAATGCAGCGTCAATCGCATCGATATCTTTGGACTCATGAGCTTTTTTCAGTTCCGCGAGAGCAGATTCGATCGCTGATTTGTTGCTTGCAGACAATTTGTCACCAAATTCTTTCAGCTGTTTTTCTGTACTGAAGATCATCGAATCGGCAGCATTGACTTTCTCAATACGCTCTTTTTCTTTCTTATCAGCCTCTTCGTTTGCTTTCGCTTCATTACGCATCTTTTCGATTTCCTGATCGGTCAGACCGGAAGATGCTTCGATACGGATCTTCTGCTCCTTGTTGGTGCCTCTGTCTTTGGCAGACACATGAAGAATCCCGTTGGCATCAATATCGAAGGTAACTTCAATTTGAGGAACACCTCTCGGAGCCGGTGGAATATCAGACAAATGGAATCTTCCGATTGTTCTGTTATCCTTCGCCATAGGACGCTCTCCCTGCAATACGTGAATCTCAACACTCGGCTGATTATCAGCAGCAGTAGAGAATACTTCCGACTTCTTGGTAGGAATGGTAGTATTGGATTCTATCAGCTTGGTGAATACACCACCCATGGTTTCAATACCCAGTGAAAGCGGAGTAACATCCAGCAGCAATACATCTTTTACTTCACCCGTCAGAACACCACCCTGAATTGCTGCACCAACGGCAACAACTTCGTCAGGATTCACACCTTTGGAAGGCTTCTTTCCAAAGAACTTCTCTACCTCCTCCTGAATTTTCGGAATTCTGGTCGAACCACCTACAAGGATTACCTCATCAATCTGTGATGTGGAAAGTCCGGCGTCTTTAAGAGCTGCCTTGCAAGGTTCCAGCGTTCTTCTGATCAGTGAATCGGATAGCTGCTCAAATTTAGCTCTTGAAAGCGAACGCACAAGGTGTTTCGGAATGCCATCAACCGGCATGATATACGGCAGATTGATTTCAGTACTGGTAGAGCTCGAAAGCTCGATCTTTGCTTTTTCAGCAGCTTCTTTCAGACGCTGAAGAGCCATAGGATCTTTTCTCAGATCAATACCCTCATCATTTTTAAATTCATCGGCAAGCCAGTCGATAATCACCTGGTCAAAATCATCACCACCCAGATTGGTATCCCCATTGGTTGACTTTACTTCAAAAACTCCATCTCCCAGCTCCAGTATGGAAACATCAAATGTTCCACCACCAAGATCAAATACGGCAATCGTCATATCACTGCCTTTTTTGTCCAGGCCGTAGGCCAGAGCAGCAGCAGTAGGCTCGTTGATAATACGTTTTACCTCAAGACCTGCAATCTGGCCGGCTTCTTTGGTAGCCTGTCTTTCTGCGTCATTAAAATACGCAGGGACTGTAATTACCGCTTCCCGTACTTCTGTTCCAAGATAATCTTCTGCTGTAGACTTCATTTTCTGAAGAATCATCGCAGAGATTTCCTGAGGAGTATACATCCTGTCTCCGATACGGACTCTTGGTGTGTCATTATCACCACGCTCCACTTTGTAAGAAACCTTTCCGTTTTCCTTTTCCATATCGGAAAATTTCTTACCCATGTATCGCTTGATTGAACTGATTGTATTTACCGGATTAGTGATAGCCTGTCTCTTAGCGGGGTCCCCCACTTTTCGCTCACCATTATCCTGAAACGCAACGATAGAAGGGGTGGTTCTTCTACCCTCGCTGTTAGGAATTACCACAGGCTCATTACCTTCCATCACTGAAACGCAGGAGTTGGTTGTTCCTAAGTCAATACCAATAATTTTACCCATAACTATAACTTTAGTAATATAATGTAAATTCTTTTTTTTGCTCCTTACCCTTAATAACAAGGCTCATGCCAATAGAGTTACAGGTAAAACCATATGTCATTATGACACGTTGTGTCATAAAACACGATTAAATTGCTGCTTCATACCGCCTATATGACATAAATTTCATTTGCATGCCTTGCAGAGCTGTCACGATTAAGTAAATTTGATACCTATGAAGGAACTTCTGGAATTCCTGACCTTGTCAGATCCCAATATCCGGTATGTTGTCATTGGCTCTGTATTATTAACAGCATCCTCTGCTTTGGTTGGCTGCTTTACTTATCTCAGAAAAAGAGCCCTCACCGGTGATGTAATTGCCCATTCCGTCCTACCCGGAATCTGTATTGCATTCATACTCTGGCAGGAGAAAAACCCTCTGGTGCTCATCACCGGAGCATTCACAACCGGCTTGCTTTCCGTATTTCTAATGGAAAAGCTGACCCGCCACAACCGAATCCGTGAAGATACAGCACTCGCCCTTATACTATCCGTTTTTTTCGGGGCCGGCATTTTATTATTAACTCATATCCAGCATTCAGGCAATGGCCGGCAATCCGGCCTGGATAGCTTTCTGTTTGGTCAGGCCACCTCTCTGACAGCCTCTGACCTGTATACATTCGGGAGCCTCGCAATAATAACCATACTGGTTCTGCTGTTGTTTTTTAAAGAATTTACTTTTATGGCCTTCGATGAGCACTTTGCACGCTCTATAGGCCTTCCTGTCCGTCTTTTGCAGGGTCTGCTTACTTCACTGACTGTTTTGGCGGTTGTGCTGGGCATTCAGGCAGTCGGTGTAATTCTTATGGCAGCCATGCTCATTACCCCCGCCACAGCTGCCCGCACCTGGACAGACAAAATCGCCAATATGCTCATCCTCGCTGCCATATTTGGAGCAGTCTCAGGAATCACAGGTGCATATATAAGCTATATAAAGCCGGGAATGCCGACAGGACCCTGGATTGTTGTGATGATTTCGCTGATTGCTTTTGTATCATTTGTAGCTGCGCCGGGCAGAGGACTGATCTATCGCTATTATCAGCATTATCGGAACAGAAAAAAAATCCGGGAGGAAAATATTCTGAAAACCTTTTTTCATCTTGGTGAAAAAGACAACATATTTGACAGAGCCTATACTATCGAAGAAATAAAGGAAAAGAGGCCTATCGATGAAAAAACGCTTCGCAAAGGTCTCCGCTCTCTCGTCAGAGAAGGCTATATCCATAAAGACAGATCAGCCTTTACTCTTACAGAGGAAGGCAAAAATATCGGTCAGCGTATTACCAGAACGCACCGGCTCTGGGAGCTTTATCTGACCAATTATCTGAATATTGCTCCCGACCATGTGCATGAAGACGCCGAAACCATCGAGCATATTCTGACTCCCGAACTTGAGAAAAGACTGGAAGAGCTCCTGCGTAAACCTGAACAAGACCCGCATGCTTCACAGATTCCATATAAAGAATAAGTGCTTACTTTTGTCCTGGCTGCAATATAGCTGTCCGGCTTTTCTGTTCGCTCTGCTTCTTATTCTGCCAGCCGATGCACAGCAACGCCTGTCGGTCTATGGCGGCGCTTTTACACCGACAGGCGACATGCGCTTTCTGGTCATATTCGCCTCCCTGGAAAAAGACTATACTACTGATGCCCCCCATTTTAATCACTCAGAATGGCCGGAAATCAATCCCCGGCAGCATAAGGAAGCTGGAAAAACTTTTCTTCAGCATTACGACCAGCTGTTTTATCAGGATTTCGATCAGTTTTCACCCGACAATACCGACCGGACCATCTCCAATTTTTATTACCAGATGAGCCGGAAACACCCGGAAAAACCTCCTTTACGAATTGTGGCGGATATCTTTCCCGAGCGCATTGTAGTAAAGGAAAGCCGTCAAAACAACAAAGCTGTTTTCAGGCAGATTGCCTCACAGTATCCGGATTTTGACTGGAGCCGGTATGATCTCCGTAACAATCATCCTAACTTTGGATTTGATAACAGCCAAACCGGCCCTGATAGCATTATTGATTTTGTAATTGTCGTATGGCGCAAAGAAGGATGTCGCGGCTACGCATCACTCAATGACAATCATACGTTTGACACTCCCCAAGGCATCTATAAAATTCAAAGGCAGAGCGGATTTACTATTGAAAACAGTATGTGGCATATAGCGGGTCTGAAAGGCCTCTTCATTCATGAAATGGCTCACAATCTGTACAATTGTCCTCATTATTTTACAACCAACGGAGTACTTGGCTCCTATTTTTACAGTACGTCAGGCTGGGGCATGTGTGCCTACGACCGTGTCAATACTTCCGCCAATGCCTGGGAAAGCTGGTATACCGGCTGGATTGAGCTAAAAACAGAAAAAGATATCCGGGAGCCCCGGAATTGTCGCCTGACACTCGATGATTTTGTTTCCACAGGCGATGCCATACGCATCCGGATCCCGGAAACGAATCAGCGGCTCTGGCTCGAAAACCACAGCGGAGCCACCATTTTTGATGATCGCGAAAGCTGGCTGACAGATGGAGCCGGAGATTCCACACCGATGCCTTCCAGGGGGCTGTATATGTACATCGAACGTATTACAGCCAGCAGAGGCGAAATTATATCCGCTCTGGGATGGCAATACAGCAATGGACTCCGGGCAATATCTGCTTCGGGAAACTTTGACTATGAAGTTCTGGGAGAAGAGCTATCCATACAGGTTTTTAATAATATAGCTGCCAACTTCAGAAAGCTTCGTCCCAATCCGGCCGGCCCGCACAATGATATGGCGACGATCCGTGCCAATTATCTGTATGACACCCTGTATCCTGACGTCATATTTACAAGAAACTTTACCAACAACTCCGGGCAGAATGTACCAGTATGCGGTAAATACCCTTCTCACAGCATATCCAATGAATACAGAATGGTTCTGCGTGAAGAAGGCATATACACGTATGCCGGACTGGGCCTTGACTTCGCATTCAGACAGCCCGGACAAAAAGCAGGCATCAGCTGCAATCCGATGATTACTCCGCTCCAGTATTATGAGGAATGTGCAGAAAGCCTTGAGCCTATGACATTAACCGGATTGTCCGTAGAGCTCATATCCATTGACAGTATTACGGGACAAATTACAGTTGATATTCGTTTTGACGATACCGAAATCACGAGCGATCAAAGATTTACGGGAAACCTGCTCATCCCCCGCAATCCTGCGGCTGAAGCTGATCTTGTCATCGGCAGAAATGTGCATCTCACAGTAGATAAGAGCAGCAGCTCCGACCGCAGCACCCGCGGCCAATTACTCAACGGCCACTATGAATATCCTGATTTTGTCAACATGAGCAAGCTTACCTTTGACACACTGAGCAGAATTCATCTGAAAGAAAAAGCTACTTTGCGGATCAGAGAGGGTTCGGAGCTCATTATCAGTCCCGGAACTCATATACATATGGATCGGAAAGCCCGTATTCTGGTTGAAAAAGGGAGCCGGCTTGTTGTCAGCCAGCCGTTTTCATTGGAAGCAACCAGATCTTCCCGGATTCGCTACAGGCAGTGTAACAAAAAGTTACCGAAGAAATAATGGCCAACATTCTGATATCCGATACGAAGCTGTCTTTATTTTTTTGAAAAATAATTAACAATTCATTAGGAACATTTTAATACAAAAACTACTTTTGATTTAAGCTTGTATTAACTGAAATGACATCTGGCAACCTACATACAATCTTTTCTCTTTCATACTCCTTCAGCGAGGCCAGAATTTCTTTGTCTATCAGGTTCTTCCCGAGGCCCTAGGCCGTTACTTTATCTTATTTACCTACGGGGTAAATATCAAACCAATCTGCCTTTACTGTTATCCGAATAAAAGGATAAAACCCAAACATTTTATATACTAAATTCTATACGACATACTATTGCCAAAACAATGTCTGCGGTACAGTTTAAAGTTAAAGTAGCTGGCGAAGATCATAAGCACCTTGCGGAAGCTATATGCAAAGAAATGGAGGAAAGTGCCAAGGCACGAGGTACGGGGATTGCCAAAAGAAGCCCTGACTATATCCGCCAGAAAATGGAAGAAGGCAAAGCGATCATTGCCCTCACGGACAAAGGAGAGTTTGCCGGTTTCTGCTATATTGAAACCTGGGGACACGGAAAATATGTTGCCAATTCGGGCCTTATTGTCGCTCCTGATTTTCGCAAATACGGTCTGGCTACCCGGATTAAGGAAAAGGCCTTTGCCCTCTCCAGAAAAAAATATCCTGATGCCAAGCTTTTTGGTCTGACTACCAGTGCGGCTGTCATGAAGATAAACTCCGAACTGGGCTACCGCCCGGTTACTTTTTCCGAACTCACAGATGACGAGCAGTTCTGGAAAGGATGTGCCAGTTGTGTAAATTTTGACATTCTGAAAAGCAAAAATTACAAAAACTGTCTCTGTACCGGTATGCTTTATGATCCTGCCGAGAAAAACCGCAAGAAATGGGACTTCGTGAAAAAATCCCGTATCTACGAGCGCTGGCAGAGTCTCAAAAGTCACAAGCTCCTGAAGAGCTTTACACCTAAAGCACTGCTGACGTATCTGGGCATTGCCTCTGTTTAATTACTCTTTCTCTGATTGAGAAAATACGGATTTTATTAATATTTTTGGTACTCAAAATTTAAAAAGATGAGTAATAAAGTAGTATTGGCTTTTAGCGGAGGCCTTGATACCTCGTATTGTGTAAAGTATCTGAAGGAAACGCTAAACTATGAAGTATATTCGGTTATTGTTAATACAGGTGGTTTTTCGGCAGAGGAGTTGAAGGAAATAGAGCGTAAGGCATATGCCCTTGGTGTAAAGGAACACCATTGTGCAGAAGAGCTGAACAACTATTATCAGAACTGTATTAAATACCTGATTTTCGGAAATGTACTCAAAAACAACACGTATCCGTTGTCAGTGAGCGCAGAACGAGTGTTTCAGGCAATGGCTATAGGTAAATTTGCAAAGAAAATCGGAGCGCAGGCAGTTGCTCACGGCAGCACCGGAGCCGGCAACGACCAGGTTCGTTTCGATCTTGTATTCAATATCATATGCCCGGAGGTTAAAATCATTACTCCGATCCGTGATGAAAAACTTTCCAGAGAGGAAGAAATCGAGTTTCTGAAAAAACACGGTGTGGAAGGAAACTGGGAGAAAGCTCTATACTCTATCAACAAAGGAATCTGGGGAACTTCTGTCGGCGGTAAAGAAACATTGACTTCTGACAAGTATCTACCCGAAGCAGCATTCCCGACACAGCTAAGCAAACACAATCCCGAGGAACTGGAAATTGAGTTTAAAAACGGTGAGCCTGTCGGTGTCAACGGCCAGAGCTTTGCCAATCCGGTAGACGCGATCAACAAAATTCAGGAAATAGCCGGTCCTTTTGCGATCGGAAGAGATATCCATGTAGGCGATACCATCATCGGAATCAAAGGCCGGGTAGGCTTTGAAGCTGCAGCCCCCATGGTTATACTCAAGGCGCACCATGCACTCGAAAAGCATGTTTTGTCTAAATGGCAGCTGTACTGGAAAGATATGCTGGGAACCTGGTACGGCAACCTGCTCCATGAAGGACAGTTTCTGGATCCGGTCATGCGCAACATAGAGGCGTTCCTTCTGGATACGCAAAAGAATGTAAGCGGCAAAGTAACCGTGTATCTTGCACCATACAATTTCCATATTGTTGGTATCAGCTCACCGTTTGACATGATGAGCTCAGAATTCGGGAAATACGGAGAAATGAACAATGCCTGGTCAGGAGAAGATGTTAAAGGGTTTTCAAAGATACTGGGCAATCAGGCCATGATCTGGCACAAGGTCAACAAAACGGACCTGTAACTCTTTTGTCTCTATTACTCATCCAATAACCTATCCGGTTGATCGCATACTAATCAACCGGATAATAAGCTACTGAAACATGAGCAATTCAAAAAAAATACGGGTAGGAATTGTCGGAAGCGCCGGCTATACAGGCGGAGAGCTTCTGCGTATACTGATCTTTCATCCGTCGGTAGAAATCGTATTTATCCACAGCAACAGCAACGCCGGGAATCTGGTCTCTAAAGTCCATACAGACCTGTTGGGAGTTACAGAGCTGCGGTTCACCGAGGAGCTGCGTGATGATATAGACGTTCTTTTCCTTTGTGTGGGACATGGTACTGCTGTTACCTTCCTTCAGGAAAACAAAATTGCTGACCATATCAAGGTGATAGACCTCAGCCATGATTTTCGCCTCAAACGCGAAGGTAATGATTTTGTATACGGCCTACCGGAGCTGCAAAGAGAAGCTATTAAAAAAGCGCAGCATATAGCCAATCCCGGATGTTTTGCAACTGGCATCCAGCTGGGCCTGCTTCCTCTGGCATCTGCCGGATTACTTAACAGCGAAGTACATACTTCCGGTATTACGGGTTCTACCGGGGCAGGACAAAGCCTTTCAGCCACTTCCCATTTCAGCTGGCGCAATAACAATATTTCCATATATAAGGCATTCAGCCATCAGCATCTGAAAGAAATAAGACAGACTCTGCAACAACTGCAATCCGGCTTTAATCAGGATATCAATTTTATTCCGTACCGCGGCAATTTCAGCCGGGGAATCATGATATCCTCTTATCTCAAATCGGATCTGACACAGGAAGAAGCATTCAGACTCTATGAGGACTATTATGCCTCACATCCTTTTGTACATGTTACCGATATCAATCCGGATTTGAAGCAGGTGGTCAATACAAACAACTGCATTGTATACCCTCAGAAGTTTGAGGATAAACTGCATATCATATCCATTATCGATAACCTTACCAAAGGAGCTTCCGGACAGGCAGTTCAAAATATGAACCTGATGTTCGGACTCGATGAGCAGGAAGGTCTGAGGCTGAAGAGCGTGGGATTCTGATAAGTAAAGAAGCTTAAAGTTTTTAGTTCGGGAGAAAAGTTTTTTATTTTCAGGTTTATGATCTTTTCAACTATGCAAAAATTCAAAAATCTGATTGTATGGCAAAAAGCACACAGTAATGTGCTTGAACTTTACAAAGTAACTAACACTTTCCCTCGTGAAGAACTATACGGCCTGACTTCTCAGATAAGACGTGCTGCAATTTCGATCCCCGCCAATATCGCGGAAGGCTGTGCCAAAGATAGTGATAGAGAGTTTGCAAGATATCTCCGAATATCGCTGGGGTCAATTCATGAAACAGAATACTATCTGCTGTTATCGCAGGACCTGGGTATATTATCTAAAGCGAACGCAGACATTCTCGTAAGCAACATCAATGAGATCAAAGCCATGCTTTTGTCTCTGTTAAAAACGATCAAAGCAAAAACAATAATAAAACAGTAAGTTTACCAGGCTTAATTCATACTTTAAGCCATAAGCTTTAAACATCAAACTACCGATGAACCTATTCGACGTTTACCCGCTGTTTTCCATTGAGCCCGTTCGTGCACAGGGTTCTTATTTATGGGATAAAGACGGCAATCAGTACCTGGATTTCTACGGAGGACACGCTGTGATTTCTATTGGCCATACACATCCGTATTATGTCAATAAGATTACTGAACAGCTAAACAAAATCTCTTTCTACTCCAACTCAGTCCAGATACCCTTGCAGAAGGAGCTTGCTGACAAGCTGGGCAGACTGTCAGGTTATACGGACTATGCGCTGTTTCTGTGCAATTCCGGAGCTGAGGCCAATGAAAACGCGCTCAAGCTTGCATCTTTCCACACCGGAAGAAAAAAAATCATATCATTCAGCAAAGGATTTCACGGTCGTACTTCACTGGCTGTAGCTGTCACAGACGGAAGCTCTATGCAGGCTCCGGTCAACCAGACAGACAATGCCATACTGCTTCCATTCAACGATGAAGCTGCTCTGGAAGCCGCTATGAATGATGAAGTAGCTGCCATCATTATTGAAGGTATGCAGGGAGTGGGAGGAGTAAAAATACCGACAGCGTCATTTTTGAATAAAATTCGCTCGCTGTGCGATAAGTTTGGTGCCGTTCTGATTCTTGACGAAGTACAATCCGGATATGGTCGTTCCGGCAAATTCTTTGCACATCAGCATTTCAATATCAAAGCCGATCTGATTACCACTGCCAAAGGCATGGGTAATGGTTTTCCTATAGCAGGAGTTCTTATAAACCCGTTATTCAAGGCTTCTCACGGACTATTGGGAACAACCTTCGGGGGCAATCATCTGGCCTGCGCTGCCGGAGTAGCTGTGTTGGACGTAATCGAGCAGGAAAATCTTGTAAAAAATGCCACTGAAATGGGTGACTACCTGATCAGCCGACTAAAAGATCTTCCTGGCGTCAGAGAAGTACGTGCCCTGGGTCTTATGATTGGTCTTGAGCTGGAAATTCCCTGTGCGGAAATTCGAAGCGCTCTTTTGAAAGAACACGCGATATTTACGGGTTCTTCATCAGACAAAAATACCATACGCCTTCTTCCTGCCCTTAATATCGGCAAAGAAGAAGCTGATCTTTTCCTGAACGCGTTCAACGAAGTACTATCCAAAACCCTGGTTAAATAGATGAGATACTTTACCTCCGTAAATGACGTAGAGGATATCCCGGCACTTGTAGCCGATGCGATCGAACTGAAAAAAAATCCGTGGTCTTACAGTCACCTGGGAAAAAACAAAACGCTGGGGCTGATATTTCTGAATCCCAGCCTGCGGACAAGATTAAGCACCCAGCGTGCCGGCCAAATGCTGGGCATGAATACCATGGTTATGAACTTCGACAAAGAAGGCTGGGCACTTGAAACCAGACATGGTGTGATTATGAACGGAGATGCAGCCGAGCATGTCAGGGAAGCCGCCGCCGTCATGGGGCAATATGTTGACATCATAGGAATACGGTCCTTCCCCAAATTGAAGAACCGGGAGGAAGACTATGCGGATCAGATTATTGAACAGTTCAAAAAATATTCCGGCGTACCGGTTATCAGCCTTGAGTCGGCCACGCTTCATCCCTGCCAGTCTCTGGCAGACCTCATGACTATTGAAGAGCTGAAAACCAAGGCAAGACCCAAAGTAGTTCTGACCTGGGCTCCTCACATAAAAAATCTCCCTCAGGCCGTACCGAACTCATTTGCGGAATGGATGAACAAAGCCGATGTTGATTTTGTCATTACACATCCGCCGGGATATGAACTGGCTCCCCAGTTTGCCGGAGCAGCCAGCATGACATACAATCAGAAAGAAGCTTTTGAAGGCGCTGATTTCATATATGCAAAAAACTGGTCTTCCTACACCCATTACGGGCAGATTTTGTCTCAGGATCCTGCCTGGATGGTCGACAAAGAAAAAATGGATCTTACCAATAATGCAAAATTCATGCATTGTCTGCCAGTACGCAGAAATCTGATAGTCAGCGACGAAGTAATTGACAGTCCTGCTTCTGTAGTAATACAGCAGGCCGGCAACAGACTATGGTCTGCACAGGCTGTTCTGAAAAAAATACTTGAATCCAATTTTTGATCATTCATCCGAAAAATAATATCTTCTGCTCAACATATGTCATCGGAAACCAAATTATTCATCATTAAAATAGGCGGCAACGTTATTGATAATGAAGAAAGCCTCCGTTCATTTCTTCACTCCCTGGCCAGATTAAAAGAAAAATTCATACTGATACACGGGGGCGGAAAAGTTGCCACGGAAATCAGCAAGGGTCTTGGGATCGAAGCACAAATGGTGGATGGCAGACGAATTACCGATGCAGAGACATTAAAGATTGTGACTATGGTATACGGCGGTCTGATCAACAAAAAAGTTGTAAGCCGCCTTCAGGCGCTGGGTACCAATGCGATTGGCCTTACAGGCGCCGATGCAAACATTATACTGGCAGACCAACGTCCGGTAAAAAACGGCATTGACTACGGATTTGTCGGTGATGTAAAACGGGTGAACGGTGAAATACTGGCCAGCCTCCTTACCGCTGGTCTGCAGCCGGTTATTGCCCCGCTTTCGCATGATGGTCAAGGCAATATACTCAATACTAATGCCGATACCATTGCCTCTACTATTGCCGTTGCTATGTCAGAGCATTTCGAAACCCATCTTGTGTATTGTTTTGAGCTGAAAGGGGTTCTGAGCGATATCAATAACAAAGAGTCGGTCATCTCCCGGATTGATCCGGTCAGATACGATGCTTTGAAAGCAGATGGTGTGATCGCCAAAGGAATGATCCCCAAAATGGATAACTCATTTGATGCCATACAGGCTGGTGTAAAATCCGTAATTATATGCCATGCCGAGGACATCAGTGACATAATTAATACCGGTGCCTCCAAGGGCACCAGACTAAACGCTTAAAAAGCACATTTTTCACCAGTCCCGATAAATCGGGACACATAGATCGTATATCATGAAAGAACTGAGTCAATTGCAGCAGGATGCGATAGAGCTTCTGAAGCAGCTCATCAGAACTGAATCGTTCAGTAAGCAGGAAGATAAAACCGCTGAACTGATCAATCAATTCCTGACTGAGAGAGGCGTAAAAACCGAGCGTCTCAAGAACAATGTCTGGGCTTTTAACAAGTATTACAATCCGGACAAGCCGACAATACTGCTCAACTCACACCATGATACTGTCAAGCCCAATCCCGGATATACCAATGATCCGTTTGATCCTATCCTAAAAGATGGCAAGCTGTATGGCCTGGGCAGTAATGATGCCGGCGGATGTCTTGTATCGCTTATGGCAACATTCCTTCATTTCTATCCATTGGAAAATCTGAAATACAACTTCGTATACGCTGCTACTGCAGAAGAAGAGATTTCCGGATTTGACGGGCTGGAACTGGTTTATCCCAAGCTGGGCAAAATTGACTTTGCCATTGTCGGCGAACCAACAACCATGGATATCGCTGTTGCGGAAAAAGGCCTGATGGTTCTTGACTGTACTGCCAAAGGCAAAGCCGGTCACGCGGCAAGAGAGGAAGGAGATAACGCCATATACAAAGCGCTCAAGGACATAGAATGGATACGCAATTACCGGTTTGAGAAAGTAAGCCCGCATCTGGGACCGATGAAAATGTCGGTAACTATTATCAATGCAGGTTATCAGCACAACGTGGTTCCTGAAAACTGTACATTTACCATTGATGTCCGCATCACGGAAATGTATAAAAATGAAGAAGTGCTGAAAATCATCGAAGACAATATTGATTCGGAAGTGAAGCCAAGATCTGTCAGGCTGAGACCTTCATTTATTGATCCCAAGCATCCGCTGGTGCTTTCGGCAATCAAGTACGGAGCAAATCCATATGGTTCTCCTACGACCTCCGACCAGGCGCTTGTTCCTGTTCCTTCAGTCAAAATGGGACCGGGAAAATCCGAACGGAGCCACACTGCCAATGAATACATCTGGCTCAGTGAAATAGAGGAAGGTATTGACAGATATATAAAAATACTTAGCGATATAGTTATATAACTTAAACTTGCCGCAGATTCAACAGAAAGCCCGTGCTCTTTATACAGCACGGGCTTTTTTATTCATTCCGCAATCAGATCGCCGTCATATTTTTTCACCAGCTCCTGCAGCTCCCGGCTGTGATAAAAATCCAGACACTTCATTACGGTCAGTGATCTGTTGTACTTGCTTCTATAGACTGTATCCGCATAAACCGAAGCTGCCTCAAATACCGCTTCGAAAGCTTCCATACCATAATCACTATTTTCAACATACGCTGCCACACTTCCATCATCTTCCATAGCCTTTTTCATAAGCACAGATCCGTGCCCCATACAGGCACAGAATGCCGCGTTTTTCAATTTCAGACGCTCACGCTCCTGCTCCACCTTATGTACTTCCTGCTCTTTTTCTTTTGAAGCAGTATCCTGCGTGCATGATCCAATCAGCAAGCTGCCTGACAGGATAGCCAGTATCTTTATATTCATGATTTGACTTATTCTAATACCCATAATGAAACCTTGTCTGACTGTGAGAAATAATCGCCATACAACGCCTTGCTGCCATCCCAAAAGGTAAAATGCCCGGTAGCATCACGCCATTGCGATACATGAAACTGGATAATTCCTTTTTTCCCGGTAAACAGGCTCTGGCTATTGCCTTCTATATCCGGATTTCCATACTGATCTTTCATATACTCGGCAAATATCCGTACTCTGTATATATACCAGGCTCCGTCTGATCCGGAGCCGGTCTGATTTCGGATATACGGAATTTTTACCCCGCCTCTGTTGAAGCCATAGCACATCCGAAGGGTGCAGGTATTCTGAAAAGCCTCGGGATTGGTCTGATAGTTGGCATAGACCTTTCCACCTATTTTTTTATAGACCTGCTCCACTGTAAAACCTTCTCCCGGATAAGCAGATGAAACAGTCAGATATAAAGGACGATTGGACATATTTGGTTTACGTTAAAAAATCACTCATAATAAACATCATATATCGCAAAAATCCCAAAAAACTCCTTGCATTTTTTGCTTATTGCCCTGCTGATCCCCCTACTTAGTACATTATTTACTATCTTGCAATACCAAAATCTAACCGAAACAAACAAAAATGAAACTCTGGCAAAAGGATACAAACGTAAATAAGGAAATCGAGAAATTCACCATAGGAAGAGACCGGGAGATGGACATGATGCTGGCCGAATTTGACGTACTTGGATCGCTTGCCCATACTGCCATGCTGGAGTCCGTCGGCTTGCTGACCAGAGAAGAGCTGGACACGCTTCATCAGGCCCTGAAACAGATTCACACAGAGATCAAAGCGGGCCTCTTTTCTATTGAGGAAGGCGTAGAAGACGTACACTCTCAGGTTGAGCTTCTCCTAACGCGCCGTCTCGGGGAAGTCGGAAAGAAAATACATAGCGGACGTTCCCGCAATGATCAGGTTTTGCTTGATCTGAAGCTATTTACCAGAGATGCCATTGAACAGGTGGTACTTGGAGTAAAAACACTTTTCGAACAACTCATACAGCAGGCTGACCAGTACAAAAACCATTTGTTGCCCGGTTACACCCACCTTCAGATTGCTATGCCTTCTTCCTTCGGGCTCTGGTTCGGAGCCTATGCGGAAAGCCTTGCCGATGATCTGAACATGCTGCTTGCCGCGTACAAAATCGCCAATAAAAACCCGTTAGGATCTGCTGCCGGTTACGGCTCATCATTCCCGTTAAACCGTACTATGACGACCAGTCTTCTGGGGTTTGACGACCTTAATTACAATGTGGTTTATGCCCAGATGGGACGTGGTAAAACAGAAAAGAACGTTGCTTCTTCCATTGCATCAGTAGCCTATACACTTTCCAAAATGGCTATGGACGTGACGCTATACATGAATCAGAATTTTGGATTTATTACCTTCCCGGACGAACTTACTACCGGATCCAGCATCATGCCCCACAAGAAGAATCCGGACGTATTTGAGCTGATTCGCGCCAAATGCAACAAAATCCAGGCTCTACCCAATGAAATTACTTTATTGTGCAATAACCTGCCCAGCGGATATCACAGAGATCTCCAGATTATCAAGGAAAACTTTCTTCCTGCGTTCAGTGACCTGATTGACTGTCTGAACCTTGCCGGATACATGCTGAAGCATATCAAGGTTAAAGACGGTATTCTCAATGATGATAAATACAAATACCTTTTCTCTGTAGAGGTGGTCAACAAGCTTGTGCTGGATGGAATGCCATTCCGTGATGCGTATAAAGAAGTCGGAAAAATGATTGAAGAAAACAGATTTGAAGCACAGCATCAGGTAAAACATACCCATGAAGGAAGCATTGGCAATCTGTGCCTTGAAGAAATAAAGGTTCAGTTTAACGAACTGTATCAACTGTTCAATTTTGACAAAGTTGCCTATCGGATCAACCACTTATTGAAATAGAACCGGTAAAAGAGCGTTTTTATCAGACGGTCTTTTATTTTCTACCTATTACATTATCCTGACATGAAAAAATTTTTCCTGTTTACTGCCATTCTTTTTGCTTTTATATCCTGCAACAGACATACCGTTGATCCGGATACTGATCAGATGCAGTTTTCCGCTACAGTCGATGATTATATATTTACCAGTCCTGAAGTAGAATTTGCTATCGTAAACAATCAGCGGCTTACCATCACCGCCAGAGACGGAAACCGACTTATCATTATTGGTACGTCATGGCCTGTCGATCCGGGAACCTATGTACTCAATTATGCTGATCCATACCGAAGCCAGCATTTTTACGGGCTGTACAACTATGCTTCCATGGATTATTTCACCGATGACCATACCGGCGAGATTACCATTCATACCGTACGATCCGAAAACAACAAGATTGTCGAGCTGACCGCGTCCTTCGCTTTTGAAGGATTTTCGCTGACGAATGACCATGTGCTCGTCACTACAGGCAGAATAAGATACGGGGAGTAAAATATCCATACAAATCGGGTATACCTGGCCGGCTTCTGACTGATAAAAAACATATATTTACCTTCTGGACGATAGTTAAATGACTCAAAACGATCTGGAAATTATCATTACCGGCTGTCTGGTTTCCTTTTGTTGCAGCATTCCCGGCTGCTTTCTTATTCTAAGAAGGATGGCTATGATAGGTGATGCTATTTCGCACGCAGTGCTCCCGGGTATCGTTATTGCCTATTTGCTGGCCGGCGGAACCAGAGATTCAGTCTTTATGCTCACAGGCGCTGCGGTTCTGGGTCTGGTTACTACCTTCATGATCGAAACGTTTCACCGCAAAGTCCGGATTCAGGAAGATGCTGCTATCGGCATTACCTTCACTACCCTTTTTGCGCTTGGCGTTATTCTGGTATCAGCTTTTGCCGGCAATGTAGATCTGGATCAGGAATGTATACTGTACGGAGAAATTGCGCTCAGCCCCTTCGAACGGTTATATACCGGAGCAGGTACAGATCTGGGCCCTCTTTCTTTCTGGACGATGGGTACCGTATTGCTTATTATTCTGGTTTTTGTTATTTCAGGTTACAAGGAATTGTTTCTCACGACCTTTGATCCGGCTTATGCTGCAGCCCTGGGATTATCTGTACTTACCTGGCATTATCTTCTTATGGGATTTGTCTCCCTGGCAACCGTGGCTGCTTTCAAATCCGTTGGAGCCATACTGGTAGTAGCTTTTCTTGTTGCTCCCGCAGCTACTGCCCACCTGCTGACTGACAGCTTTCCGCGTATGCTTCTGTATTCGTGTATAGCAGGTATGATCGCCTGCATAGGTGGCTATATGCTGGCCATATGGATCAACGGATCTGTAGCCGGAGGAATGGCCACTTTTTGCGGTATTATTTTTGTGCTTGCCTACCTGTTTTCCCCATCTCAGGGTATACTGACCCGGAAACTACGGAGCAGCAAAATCGAACATTCAAATTAAGACACTGGTTATATACAACTTCCTAACAACTATTTTATGCGATCAATCAACTACTTAGCAGTCATATCAACCCTCATATTATTTTTATCCTGCTCTCTGAAAAACACAGGTCAGAGCAATACCGGTGAAGGTTCAAAAAAAGAGATCAGCCCGCGGCAAATAGAAAAATCGGATAAAATTGTATGGCTTTCCTATGACGAAGCCGTTGAGCTATCCCGCAAAAAACCTAAGAAGATTTTTGTGGATGTGTATACCAGCTGGTGCGGCTGGTGCAAACGAATGGACGCTACTACGCTTCAGGACCCTGCTATTGTAGATTATATGAATGAAAAATTCTACGCGGTAAAACTCAATGCCGAAAGCAATAAAAAAGTCACGTATAAAGGCACTGAAATGACTGAACAGCAGCTGGCATCCAGAATATTCCGGGCAAGCGGTTATCCGACGACTGTTTACCTTACGCCGGATGAAGAACTGTTACAACCGATCCCGGGCTATCTTGACGTTGACATGTTGAATAAAATATTGCATTTTTACGGAGACGAACATTTTAAGACTACAAGCTGGGATCGATTCAGTAAGTCTTTTAACGCCAACGAATAATCTTGAACAACGCATTCGCTAAAGACGATACCATAGTAGCACTGGCTACTCCGCAAGGAGCCGGAGCCATTGCCGTGATACGCATATCAGGTCCGCAGGCCCTGGCCATTTCGGATAAGGTATTTCAGGGCAAGCCGCTTAGTCTCCAGCCATCACATACAGTGCATTTCGGCACAATTGAAGAAAACGGCCATACTTACGATGAGGTAGTAGCCACTATTTTCAAAGGTCCCCGCTCCTATACCCGGGAAGACACCGTAGAGTTTTCCTGTCACGGCTCTGATTATATTGTCAAACAGATATTACAGCTGTTGATCCGCAACGGTGCCCGCTTTGCCAAAGCCGGTGAGTTTACCATGCGGGCATTTATGAACGGCCGCTTTGACCTGGCTCAGGCCGAAGCGGTAGCAGACCTTATCGCCTCCGATTCCGAAATATCCCATCAGGCAGCGCTAAATCAGATGCGGGGTGGTTTTTCTGCCGAGATCAAAAAGCTCCGGGAACAGCTTATTCATTTTGCCAGCATGATTGAGCTGGAACTTGATTTTAGTGAGGAAGATGTGGAATTTGCCAATCGTGAGCAGCTCAAAGAGCTGATATACAATATCCGTCGTGTCATTGACGGACTTATTTCCTCCTTTTCGCTGGGCAATGTGATCAAAAACGGGGTACCGATCGTAATCGCGGGAAAACCCAATGCCGGCAAATCCAAGCTGCTCAATGTCCTCCTCAATGAGGATAAAGCCATCGTAAGCGACATTCCCGGCACTACCCGGGATTTTATTGAAGATGAAATCATGCTGGGCGGTATCTCCTTCCGCTTTATCGATACTGCCGGACTACGCGAAACCAGAGATATCATTGAAGCCATGGGGGTAGAGCGTACCCGCGAAAAGATGCGCAGCGCTTCGCTCATTATATACCTCTTCGATGTCAATGTCTATGATGAAGACGAACTGATCAAGGACCTTACAGAGCTGCGTAATATGGATGTGCCCTATCTTGTGGTGGGCAATAAAATTGACAAACGCTCCAGCTACCGGGAAGAATTCCGGAATTTTGACGGAATCATCTATATATCTGCAGCCGAAAAAGCAGGTATTGATGAACTAAAAGAGCATCTGCTGGAAATGGTGACCTCCCAGACCATACGAAGCGGCGGCACCATTGTAACCAATATACGGCATTACGAAAGCCTGCAAAAAACACGGGAAGCGCTCAACTCAGTTCTGGATGCTGTCAATCAGAATCTGACCGGTGATCTGCTGGCGGAAGATATACGGCTGGCGCTTTACCATCTCGGTGAGATCACAGGGGAGATTACAACGGATGATTTGCTGGATAATATATTCAGCAAGTTTTGCATCGGAAAGTAAGTACATTTCCCTTGATACGCTAAACCCTTCTTTTTCTTGATTTTAGGCGGTTTTTACTTCCTTTATTTGTTGCTAAGTTTCCCTTTTTTTGCTTATATTTGTTTCTAATCTGTTGCTGATAGCAATAAACTTGTTGTTAGCAACAGATTTTTTAAACACTGGCGAATTGATGTTACATAGAGATACATCCCGATACAAAGGGATACACTCTGATACAGAAACAAGCCTCAAAAGGAAACACCATGAGCAGCAACATTCGAGTACCCAGAATCTGTCAGCACTGCGGAACTGAGTTTATTGCCAAAACTACAGTTACCCAATACTGCGGAGACAACTGCGCCAAACGTGCATACAAAAAACGTCTAAGGGATGCCAAGCTCCAGGAGGTAGCCCCTACTGCAATCCAAAAGCAAGACTTCATCCAAGAACAAGTCAATGAAAAGGATTTCCTCAGCATTGCGGAAACCTGCAAACTCCTTGGAGCAAGCCGAATGACCTTGTACCGTCAAATTAAGAACGGGAATATCCAGGCAGCCAAAATCGGCAGGCGTACTATCATCAAAAGAGCAGCAATCGAAAAACTTTTTCAAGCATGAAGGTAACACTAAGAGAACGCAACCAGGGCGGACAAACCAGCCTATACCTTGACTACTACCATAAGGGCAAGAGAAAGACAGAGTATTTAAAACTATACCTCAACCCGAAGGCCAGAACAAAGGAGGAAAAGGAGGTTAATAAAAAGACCCTACAACTGGCAGAGACCATAAGGGCTCAAAGGCAAATCGAAATCCAGAACGGTGTTTATGGCTTTCGGGATCAGGAGAAGCTAAAAGGCAGCTTCCTGGCTTATGTTGAATTGCTGGCCAACCAAAGGCAGGACAGCCCCGGAAACCATGGGAACTGGACAAGTATGCTCAAGCATTTGAAAGCCTTCTGCACTTACGACATTGCTTTCTCAGAAGTGGATAGGCAATTTGTCCAGGACTTCAAACACTTCCTTGATAAAAAGGCCATAGCACACGGAGAACAGAAACTAAGCCAAAACTCCAAATACTCCTATTTCAATAAGCTCAGGGCAGCCCTCAAGCAAGCCGTAAAGGATGGTATCATTCCAACTAATCCGAGTGAAGGAGTTGAAGCATTCAAGCAAGGGGAACCGGAAAGAGAATTTTTGACACTGGAAGAGCTGCAAACAGCAGTGAACGCAGAATGTGAAATTCCGCAAATGAAAACAGCATTCATTTTTTCCTGCCTTACAGGACTGCGCTGGTCAGACATAAATAAACTCTTATGGTCTGAAGTGCAACATTCAAATGATCGGGGCTACTACATCCGATTCAGACAGAAGAAAACCAAAGGAGCTGAAACCCTTCCCATTTCAGAACAAGCCTTCGGCTTGCTCGGAGAACGTGAGGAAAGAGAAGAAAGAGTTTTCAAAGGATTGAAGTATTCGGCATGGCACAACCTGAAATTGCAACAATGGATGATGAAAGCCGGAATCTCCAAAACAATCACTTTCCATTGCGCCCGGCATACCTACGCCACATTACAGCTTACAGCCGGTACGGACATTTATACGGTTTCAAAGCTCTTAGGCCATAGGGAATTGAAAACAACCCAGGTCTATGCGAACATCATAGACGACAAGAAGAAAGAGGCAGCCAGTAAAATCAAACTTGACCTATGAGCAATCAAACCAAAATACTTGACGATATTCTCTACCAGGGGCTTCGCCCTTGGTCAGAGAAAAACAGCCTGGACGAAAAGTTTGCTCCAAAGTTCCGTTCCCTGAAAGAAGCCTCCACCGATTACCCATTCCGGTATTAAATCAAATTTGAAAGGCCATTTGACAACAAAACCAAGTACTACTCAAAGCTGATTCTAAACAGCCTCAAAACGGACGTTGAAAGGCTCTACAACCTCATCAGTGAAGATGATACGGAAAACCTCATCCGCTATTGGCTGGACGACACCTTGAACAAGCGTTTGAAAACCCGTTGAGAAACCAGCCAAACCACCTGAAAAGATGCTGTTCATTCCGGCCAATAATAGTTCAACGGGTGCTTATCAGCTTTTGGGTGATAGTGATGGCAGAGGACTGATATTCGAGACCGAAGGTGATACCTTAGCCCATGCCTTCAAGAGTGATTACGGAAACTACAGTGATGGCTTTAGAAAAGCCTTTCACCATGAAACCATTTCCTACTATCGCAGAACCGACCGTGAGTTTGTGGACATTGAAAGCCCTTGCCTTTCTACTGTCCTTTCAGGAACGCCAAAACAAGTTTCGGCTTTGATACCCAACGCTGAAAACGGCTTATTCAGCCGTTTCATCTTCTATTTCATGAACGTTCGCCCGGTATGGAAAAATGTCTTTGCCAGCCAAACGGATAACGGACTGGACGACTACTTTGAAGCCCTGGGCAATGAGTTCTATGGACTGTACAAAGTCATCATGCAGGATGAACCCCGGCAGTTCCACCTTACGGCAGACCAGCAAGAACAATTCAACCAGTTCTTCGGACAGATACAAGAAAAATATATGAACCTTCAGGGCTTGGACTACATGGCCACTATCAGAAGGTTGGGTTTGATAGCCTACCGGATCTGCATGATATGCTCTGCTTTGCGGATCATGGAAACAGGCGACACGTCCAAGAAGCTGATTTGTGAGGAAAGGGATTTTCAAGCTGCGCTTTCAATGGTCAAAGTATTGGTAAAGCATTCAAGAAAAGTGTTTGGCGAGCTTCCGCAGGAGGAATCCAAGCCCACACGCTTGAATAAGAAAGAAAAGTTTCTGTACGCCCTACCCCGCAACTTTAACCGCCAGAAATACCTTGAAGTAGCCAACGCCATGAGCATCCCGGCCAAGACTGCAGAAGGATACATTACCGCCTTTATCAAATCGAACCTGATACACCGGGAGTCTCAGGACAACTACTTAAATACCTCACTTGAGGAAACTCAGGATTTCAAGGAAATCAAGGAAGGATAAGCCCGTTGGGCTTTCCTTCCGAAGATTCGACCAGACCATTGAAAATATACACCACTGGTCAACCTAAGGACGAATAATCCTTAGTTTCCTCTATTTCCTCAAATTCCTGAAATCAGTTTCTCCCTTCTTTTTGCTTTTACTATCGCTTTCTTTTCTTATATTTGACAAATTCTGACAAGTCAATAATAAGGCAATGAATTATCTGGGCAATAAGATCAGGGAGCTTCGAGAAACCAAGGGTTTACTGCTCCGGCAAGTGGCGGCCCATATCGAAGTGGATACCGCACTGGTGAGTAAGTTGGAACGTGGAGAGAGAAAAGCCCAAAGGGAGCAAATTTCCAGGATTGCCGACTTTTTGGAAGTAAAGGAAGACGAACTGCTTCTCTTATGGCTGGCGGACAAGATCATGGACGATATCCAGGACGAACCACAGGCATTAGAAGCATTGAAATTTGTAGAACACCAATTTAACAAAGACATAAATGGCTAAAAAAGCTACGGCAAAACAGGAAGAATCTTTAGAGAAAAAGCTCTGGAAAACGGCAGACAAGCTCCGCAAGAATATGGATGCTGCCGAGTACAAGCATGTGGTATTGGGCTTAATCTTCCTCAAATACATTTCAGATGCTTTCGAAGAACTCTACCAGAAACTAAAAGCCGGAGAAGGTGAATATGAAGGTGCAGATCCGGAAGACAAGAACGAATACATAGCTGAAAAGGTCTTTTACGTGCCTCCGCAAGCCCGTTGGTCGTTCCTGATGGGCAGAGCCAAGCAACCCACCATTGGCAAAGATGTGGATGATGCTATGGATGCTATCGAAAAGGACAATAGCTCCCTAAAAGGTGTATTGCCTAAAGTCTATGCCCGTGAAAACCTTGATAAGCAAAGTTTAGGCGGTTTGATAGACCTGATCGGAACCATTGAGTTCATGGCCGGTGATGAACAAATAGGCAAGAAAGGTAAAGACTTGTTAGGCCATGTGTATGAATACTTCCTTGGTGAGTTTGCTTTAGCTGAAGGCAAAAAGGGCGGACAGTTCTACACCCCTGAAAGTGTAGTATCGCTATTGGTGCAAATGCTTGAACCTTATGAAGGAAGAGTCTTTGACCCTTGCTGCGGTTCAGGAGGAATGTTTGTGCAGAGTGAAAAATTCATTGAAGCCCACAGCGACTACTACCGAAATGGAAACGGTAAAGCCCTAGCCATTGATCCCAAGGACCGCATTTCTATTTACGGACAGGAAAGCAACCAAACCACCTGGCGACTGGCCAAGATGAACCTTGCCATTCGTGGCATTGACAGTTCCAATGTGAAGTGGAACAATGAGGGCTCTTTCCTCAACGACCTTCATAAAGACCTGAAAGCTGACTTTGTGATTGCCAATCCTCCTTTCAATGACAGTGATTGGAGCGGTGATCTGCTCCGTACTGATGCCCGCTGGCAATATGGTGTCCCCCCTGCGGGCAATGCCAACTTTGCCTGGATGCAGCACTTTCTTTACCATATGGCACCTTCGGCCACTGCCGGTATCGTGCTCGCCAAAGGCTCGCTCACTTCTAAAAATTCCGGGGAAGGAGAAATCCGCCAAAAGCTCATTGAGGCAGATCTGATCGATTGCATCGTAAACCTGCCCGGCAAAATATTCCTGAACACGCAGATACCCGCATGTTTATGGTTTTTGGCCAAGAATAAAACTAATGGCAAGTTCCGCAACCGTGCAGGTGAAGTGCTGTTCATAGATGCCCGGCACATGGGACACCTGATCAGCAGGAAAACAAGAGTACTCTCCCCGGAAGATATTAATACCATCGCATCCGTTTACCACAACTGGCGAAATACAAATGGCAAGTATGATGACCAGAATGGTTTCTGCAAGTCTGTGCCATTGGAAGAAATCAAACAACGTGGTTACGTGCTTACTCCGGGACGCTTTGTTGGCTTGCCGGACGAAGAAGATGACTTTGACTTTGAAGAACGCTACAATAGCGTAATAGCTGAACTCAATGGACTCTTTGACAGTGAGAGCATTTATACTGAACATGTTCGTTCAAATCTTTCTAATCTGATATTCGATAAAGTGGACTAATCATGGAAAATTGGACAGAACATTTTATTATGGATTTAGCCGATATTTTGAATCATAAGAGAATACCTCTTAGCAGTGGTGAAAGGGCTAAAAGACAAGGAAAATACCCCTACTACGGTGCATCTGGAATAATTGACCATGTTGATGGCTATATTTTTGAAGGTGAGCATGTTCTTATATCCGAAGATGGTGAAAATCTAAAGTCACGAAAAACCCCTATTGCATTTTTAGCAGATGGAAAATTTTGGGTCAATAACCACGCTCATATCGTCAAAGGCAAATCCAAATACTTAAATAAACTCATCGTTTATTATCTTGAAAGCACTGACTTACACCCATTTCTTACAGGTGCGGTACAACCAAAACTTAATAAGGAAAACTTAGTTGCCATTCCATTTTTTCTACCCGAGAATGAAGATGAGCAAAAAGCAATTACGAATGTTCTTAGCAGCCTGGATGATAAAATTGACCTACTCCATAAGCAAAATCAAAAGCTTGAAGAATTAGCCGGAATTCTATTTAGACAATGGTTTATTGCGGAAGTGGACGAAGATATAGAGCTATCAGATTTTATGGAGATCAATCCAAGAGAAAAACTAAGCAAGGGTGCAATTGCTCCATATCTGGAGATGAAAAATGTACAAAGCGATAGCTCATATCCCTCTGATTGGTATGAAAGAGAGTTTTCATCTGGCACCAAATTCAGAAATGGTGACACTTTGCTTGCCCGAATTACCCCCTGCCTGGAAAATGGCAAAAGTGCATACGTGCAATTTTTAGAATCGAATGAACAAGTTGGCTGGGGGTCAACTGAATTTCTGGTATTTAGAACCAAGCCGGGATTTCATCCCTTTTGCTCCTATCTACTTGCAAAAAATGAAGACTTTAAGGCTTTTGCGGTTAGCAATATGACCGGAAGCTCTGGCAGACAAAGAGTACAGACCGAAAGCCTGTTTAGTTTTTCGATAGGCCGTCCAACAGATAGTAAACTCAGTGAACTCAATGAAATATTTGAATCCACTGCTTTGAAAATAAATGCAAATGCAAAGCAAATTCAAAAGCTGGAAAAGCTAAGAAACACCCTATTGCCAAAACTTATGAACGGGGAAGTAAGGGTTAAAATTTAACGATCATGATTATGGACAAAAAGGTACTACAAGAACTATCTGAAGTCATACAAAGCTCAAATATTAACTTTTTGTTTGGAGCCGGAGCGTCCACACCATTTCTTCCCCTATTAGGAAACATCGAACAGCTTCTAAATGAGACCAAGGACGAAGGTAAAAGAGAAGAGCAGTACAAAAAATACTTTGCCGATGTTATGCTCCCCAATAAGAAACTGGTGTTAGATGCAGATTTAAGTTTAAGCAAAGACACCAAATACAAAACAACACTTGATGCATACAAGAATTTTTTTCTTGTGCTTTCCGAACTCATTTTACAGCGAAAAAATACCATCCTTAGCAAACAGGTGAATTTATTCACCACCAATGTAGATGTGCTAATGGAAAAAATACTTGAAGGGCTTCAAATGGAATATAACGATGGTTTCTCTGGAAAATTTAAACCGACATTCAGCATATCCAATTTTAAAAAGTCAACATATCAACGCAGCTTACATTTCGAACATATTTCAGAAATCCCTGTCCTGAACATCATTAAAATACATGGGTCTCTTACATGGAAGCATGACAGCACTGGTGAGAAAATTGAATTTTCTCATAACCTCAATCATTTCGATGAAAACCTTTCCGCCAAGACAGGTAAAGATTTTCACGAGGAATACAAAAAGATTTTAGTAGTCAATCCGGAAGAGGCAAAACACCTTGAAAGTGTGTTAAATGTGTACTACTCCGAGTTACTCCGAATGTATTCAAGTGAACTAGAGAAGGAAAATGCTACTCTTTTCACTATTGGTTTCTCCATGGAAGACAAACACATCAAAGAAATCACATTACGAGCGGCAAAATCAAATCCGACTCTGAGAATTTTCATTGGCTGCTCCAAAAAAAGTGAAGAAGGAATGAAAGCTAAAATGGAAGTGACCCAGCACCCTAATATTCAGGTCTTCACTCCCGAAAAGGACAATGATAAATTCACCCTCGAATATTTCACTCAAAATATCCTGGGCAAAGTCTCATCAAAACCTATCATAGAAGATAATGGGACAAAACGATAACAGAATAAACGAGGCAATACTACAGGAATCAATCTTCATTATTGGTTCTGTATCCTCCGTAGAAGGCCGCAAAGTTAAGGTCAAGGTGAAAAAAGATAAAAACTTATCGCACCTGTCCTACAAAGGAAAAATCATCAAGAATGTATCTGTAGGCAGCTACATCAAAATTGCAAAGGGATTCATTGAAATAATTGGCAAGGTCGAAGGAGAATATATTACCAAGGAAAAAGTATTTAATGAAGCCTACAATAAAGAGGAATTAAAAATATCCAGATTCTTGGAGGTTTCTTTATTTGGGCATTTTGAAAAAGAAAAATTCAAACAAGGCATTAAAGAAATGCCTTTAATTGACAATGAGTGCTACCTACTCAACAAAGAAGAGTTTAACCAACTCCACCAGTTCTTTAAAAAAGAAGAACCTACTGTTGCCATAGGGGTGCTTACCGAGGAGCCATCGCAAGAAATTCGTTTGAGTGTCGGAAAGTTATTCGCAAGCCACATAGGTATTTTTGGAAATACTGGAAGTGGTAAATCAAATACTCTTGCCAAAATTTTCACGGAGCTATTCAAAGTAAATGAGGGTAATGAATTATTCAAAACCAATGCCCGCTTTGTCTTGATTGATTTTAACGGAGAATATACCCGTGATGAAATGATTACTTCAAATAAAAGTATCTACAACCTCTCTACTAGGTTGGATGATGGTGACAAATATGGGATCAAACAATCCAATATTGAACGGCTTGAAATAATCTCCGTATTGCTCGAAGCTACAGAAAAGACGCAAAAACCCTTTCTTAACCGAGCAATCAGGAGTGAGTATTTAGAAGAAGATTTTGAAAACAGGGCAAAGGAAAACATTCTAAAAACCGTCAAAGACATACTGCAAAAAGGAGACCCCAATCTTTCGGTAGCTATTTTTAGCGAATATTTTAACCACTTAAAGCAGTTAGAAACAAATGGGCAAAATATCGCTTCTGGAATTCTGACCAAAATAGAAGCAGGTGAATTAAAGTATCACGCTACCTCACAGACCTATTACATTGGAAATCATTATGCCAATTCAAATATAGATGGAGTAATACAGGATGCCTTCCCTAACATAACCAATATTGTAATTGATTCATCAAATCTTGGAAAGTTAAAGTTCAAAATTCTTTCTCAATACTATCATGAAATAATCAACGGTTATTCAAATCAGGAGCATATTCGCCCCTTAATCGGGCGAATGTTTAAAAAATTTGAGACGCTTGAAAAGCTTATTTCAATAGAAGGCGATAGTTCGGAAAATAGCAACTTGGAAATCATTAATCTCAAGGATGTAAACCTTGAGATGAAAAAGACCCTTCCGTTAATCATTGTCAAGCAGCTTTATGATGAACATAAAGACGGTGGAGAGTTTGAAAAAAAATCGCTTCATATAATTATAGATGAAGCACATAATATTTTATCATCTTCATCAGACAGAGAAAGCGAGACATGGAAGGATTACCGGTTGGAAACTTTTGAAGAACTTATCAAAGAGGGCAGGAAGTTTAGCACATTTTTAACCATTTCAAGTCAAAGGCCATACGACATTTCTCCAACAATAATCTCACAGCTTCACAACTACTTTATACACAGACTAATAAATGATCATGATATTAAGGCGGTAGAGAAAACCATTGCATATCTGGATAAACTGTCATTTGAATCTATCCCAATACTATCTGTAGGTAGTTGCTTTGTCGCTGGCTTGGCTTCTGATATTCCTGTAAAAGTTGATGTCGATTTGCTGCCTATCGAAAGGCAACCCCGTAGTGAAACTATAGATTTTAATAAGGCTTGGACAAAGGAAGAAACGGAGGAATAAGTAATGAAATCATCTAAAAAATATTTTCAGCATGGAACCACATAACACCGACATAATCTTTTACTCCTCCCCTGAAGGAAATATCCGGGTGGAAGTGGTCTATGAAGATGAAACCTTTTGGCTCACTCAAAAGCGCATGGCCGAGCTTTTTGGTGTAGAAGTCAATACCATCAACTACCACCTGAAAGAAATCTTCAAAAGCGGTGAATTGCAGGAAGATCGAGTTATTCGAAAAATTCGAATAACTGCCGAAGACGGCAAAAGGTACCTTACTAATTTCTATGACCTGGATGCCATTATAGCCGTTGGCTATCGGGTAAATAGCTTTCAGGCCACCCAATTCCGCATTTGGGCCACCAAAATACTCAGGGAGTTCATTATCAAGGGTTTTGTGCTGGATGATGAGCGCCTGAAGCAGGGAAGCCGCTTTGGTAAGGACTATTTTGATGAACTTTTAGAGCGCATCCGGGAGATACGTGCCAGTGAGCGAAGGTTCTACCTCAAAATTACGGACATCTACGAGCAGTGTAGCATTGATTATAACAAGGATGCGGAGATCACCCAAACCTTTTTCAAAACCGTTCAGAACAAACTGCATTGGGCTATTACAGGCCACACGGCAGCAGAACTAATTGCCCAACGTGCTGATGCTTCAAAACCAAACATGGGTTTGAAGACCTGGAAGAATGCTCCACAGGGTAAAATATTAAAAGGTGACATAACCGTAGCTAAAAACTACCTGGAAGAAAACGAAATCAAAGCATTGGAACGGGTGGTAACCATGTACCTGGATTATGCGGAAAATCAGGCAGCCCGGCAGATACCTATGAAAATGACAGACTGGATCACAAAATTGGATGCTTTCCTGCAGTTCAATGAGTATGATATTCTAAAAAATGCCGGAAAGGTCAGCCATGAAGTAGCTAAGAAATTGGCAGAGAAGGAGTACAGTAAATTCAGGGTAATTCAGGATAAGAACTTCGAGAGCGACTTTGAAAAAGCGGCCAAGAAATTAAAAGGAAAGAAAAAGGAATGAGCAAGATTACCGAATCAGAAATAGAACTTTACGCCCTGGAAGAACTGGAAAATCAGGGCTTTCAATACCTACATGGCCCTGTCATTGCCCATGATGGTGAAAACCCCCTGCGTCAGGACTATGGGCAAGTAATTCTGAGTACCAAGCTGGCAGAAATATTACCTTCTATCAATCCTGATCTTCCCCAAGATGCCATTCTTCAAGCCATTAAAGAAGTAGAAAGGATTCAGTCACCCGACTTGCTCAAAAACAATGAAGATTTCCACCGCTTCATTACAGATGGCATACCTGTTACCTACCGTGCCAATGGTGTTGAGAAGCATGACTACTGCTGGCTCATTGACTTTGAACACCCTGAAAGAAATTCATTCATAGCAGTCAATCAATTCACCATACTTGAAAACAACAATAATAAACGTCCTGATATTATCCTCTTCATCAATGGCCTGCCACTGGTAGTCATTGAACTCAAAAACGCAGCAGACGAAAACGCAACTATCCGCAAAGCGTTTGACCAGATCCAAACCTACAAGGCAACGATTCCTACCCTGTTCAACTATAATGCTTTTTGTGTAGTGTCAGATGGGCATGAATGCAAGGCAGGTACTATTTCCGCAGGGTTCAGCCGTTACATGGCTTGGAAAACAGTAGATGGAAACAAAGAAGCGTCAAAGTACAAGCCGCAGTTGGAGACTATGATCAAGGGTATGTTGAAGCCAACAACCCTGCTCGACCTGGTGCGCAACTTCATTGTATTTGAAAAATCAAGGAGAGAAGATACCGAAACAGGCATTATCCAGATAGAAACCGTTAAAAAGCTTGCAGCCTACCACCAATACTTTGCTGTAAACAAAGCACTGGTTAGCACCCGTGAAGCCTCCAGACCAGATGGAGATAGAAAAGGCGGTGTAGTATGGCATACCCAGGGATCAGGTAAATCCTTATCAATGGTTTTCTTTTCCGGTAAAATGGTTCAGGAACTAAACAATCCTACCATTTTAGTCATTACAGACCGGAACGATTTGGATGACCAACTCTTTGACACCTTTGCTTCATCCAAACAATTGCTCAGGCAGGAACCAGTGCAAGCCAAAGACCGTGACCACCTCAAAGAGCTTTTGAAAGTAGGCTCCGGTGGTATCGTATTCACTACCATCCAGAAATTCTTACCGGATGACATACGGGATGATGAAGGAAACAAAACAGGAAGAAAAAAAGAGATATTTGATCAGCTCTCAAGTCGTACCAACATTATTGTTATTGCAGATGAAGCCCACAGAACGCAGTACGGTTTTGAAGCTAAGGTTATTGAAGAAAGGGATAAAGAATCCAAGGAAGTAATAGGTCAACGCATCGCCTACGGCTTTGCTAAATACATGCGTGATGCCCTGCCTAACGCTACTTATGTTGGGTTTACGGGCACACCCGTAGAAGGGGAAGATAAAAACACACCTGCGGTGTTTGGCAATTACATTGATGTTTACGACATATCAGATGCCGTAGAAGATGGAGCCACCGTTCGTATTTATTACGAAAGCCGTTTGGCCAAGATTAACCTGGATGAAGAAGGCAAACGCATCATTGAAGAATTTGATAAAGAACTCGAACAGGAGGAACTAACCGAAAAGCAGAAATCAAAGGCTAAGTGGACAAAACTGGAAGCCATAGTTGGGCATCCTGAAAGGCTTAAAAATCTGGCTCAGGATATTGTCACCCATTTTGAAACCCGCCAATCAGTCTTTGAAGGAAAAGGGATGATTGTGGCCATGAGCCGAAGGATTGCAGCAGCCCTTTATCAGGAGATTATCAAAATCCGCCCTGCATGGCATGATAAGGATTTATCTAAAGGAGTAATCAAAGTAGTAATGACTGCTTCCAGTTCTGATGGTCCCGAAATGGAAAAACACCATACCACCAAGAAGGAACGCCAGGCATTGGCCAACAGAATGAAAGATCCTGCCGATCCATTGCAATTGGTTATTGTCCGGGATATGTGGCTTACAGGTTTTGATGCACCAAGTATGCATACGCTTTACGTGGATAAGCCTATGCGTGGACACAACCTGATGCAAGCTATAGCAAGGGTTAACAGGGTATTTAAAGACAAACCCGGTGGATTGATTGTAGATTATCTGGGTATCGCCACCGACCTCAAAAAAGCACTTTCCTTCTACTCTGATTCAGGCGGTAAAGGTGATCCGACAGAAACCCAGGAAAGGGCTGTTGAAATGCTCATGGAGAAATTGGAAGTAGTACAGCAAATGTTCAGAGAAGAAAGCGGATCATACAATGAATTGATTGCTGCTGAACCACTTTCGTACTACGAGAATGCGTTCGCCTTCAACTACAGAAGGTTCTTTGTAGCATCTTCCAGTGAAAAGCTATCCGTCATCCTGCAGGCAGAAGAGCATATTTTAGGATTGGATAAAGGAAAAGAAAGGTTTGTAAAAGAAGTAACCCTTCTGAGTAAAGCCTTTGCCCTATCCGTACCCAATGAAGAAGCTATGGCCGTGAAAGATGAAGTAGCATTCTTTCAGGCAGTCAAGGCCCGGTTGGTCAAGTTTGATGCACCGTCAGGAAATGGCAGATCGGATGCCGACATGGAATCCGCTATTAAGCAAGTTGTAGATGAAGCATTAAGCTCAGATAAGGTCATAGATATTTTTGATGCGGCCGGACTTCAAAAGCCGGAAATATCCATTCTGAGTGAAGATTTTCTGATGGAAATCAAAGGAATGAAGCATCAGAACCTTGCACTGGAATTACTCAAAAAATTGCTCAATGACGAAATAAAAGTCAGAACTAAGCACAACCTGGTAAAGAGTAAAGCACTTCTTGAAATGCTTGAATCAGCTATCAAGAAGTACCAAAACGGATTACTTACCACGGCTGAGATCATTCAGGAGTTGATTGATTTGGCCAAAGAAATAAAAGCAGCAGATAAGCGTGGCGAACAACTCGGACTAAATGAGGACGAACTTGCTTTCTATGATGCACTAGAAGTAAATGACAGTGCTGTCCAAGTATTAGGTGATGATGCTTTGCGAATGATCGCCAGGGAGATTACCGATAAAGTTCGCTCGAATGCTTCAATAGATTGGACAATCAAGGAAAGTGTACGTGCAAAACTGATGGTACTCGTCCGCAGAACTTTAAATAAATATGGCTATCCGCCAGACAAACAACCCAAAGCCATAGAGACAGTACTAAAACAGGCCGAGCTATTGGCAGACCACTTCATCAATAAGAAAGGATAGTAAATTATGGAAAGACTTATACAATCAGGTCAATCATACGCCTACTACGAATACAGCACCGAAAAGGAGTTTGAGCAAATCATTGTTCAACAAGCCTCACATATTTTCGGCAATAGCAGCATTTATATTGACATAAAGAAGCGCATCGGTGACAGTATCATTACCATTCCGGACGGCTACCTGATTGACTTTTCGTTTGAGGCAGAGCCAAGGCTTTATATTATAGAAAACGAGCTTTCCAGCCACGATCCATACAAGCACATTGGTTCACAGCTACTTAAGTTTGCCATCTCATACAAAGCCAGTGGCCGAAGGATAAAGGCTTTCCTACTTGAACACCTAATAGCCAATGAACAGGCATTGAAACAAGCAGAGCAAGGTTTAAAGAAAGCAGGATACCGAAACATAGACGACTTTTTAGAGAGCATCATATTTGAGAAGCCAGTAGCTGCTATTGTCGTGATTGACCAAACCACCCCTGAGTTGGAGAATGTTTTAAGCCAGCTCACCATGGACACAGACATCATTGAGTTCCAGGCATTCAAAAACGGTGAAGATTCCATTTACAAGTTCACCCCCTTTAATGCGGAAATAAGGGAAATATCAGAGTCCAAAAGCACCAATCTAAAACCCGATGAACTCAACACTGTAGTAGTAGCCGCCCGGGAGGAAGGATTTGAAAAGGAATTTTTGAACAACAACCGTTGGTACGCCATTCGCATAAATGCTTCAATGCTTGATAAGATCAAATACATAGCAGCCTACCAGGTGGCACCTGTTTCGGCTGTTACACATTATGCGGAAGTTGCCTCAATTGAAAAATGGGAAGATACCAACAAGTACATTCTCTACTTCAAAGATGCACCGAAAACGATAACCCCTATTCCCCTGGATAAAGACAAGAAAGGACTTGCTCCGCAAGCCCCTCGATATACTTCAATTGACAAAGTGTTGAAGGCTAAAAAATTATCTCAAGTGTTTTAACCTATCGAAGAGCTATGGATCAGGACTTATTCTTCAATGTACTCACATTCGACTGGCCAAAAGAGCCAGTTGTCTTATACTTCTCAGATGAAGATAATGGCAGGTGTACCGAGCTTTATTTTAGCTTGTTTCCTAATGAGATTGAGACATTATTTCCGGGAATAGTCCGTAATAGCACAAATACGCTCTATACCACCTTTGGTTATCCAGCAGAAGGATTTCAACCTCTATCCATTGATCTCAAGAATGAGAATCAGGATTTTGTTAAGAGATACTACAATCATCAGATCAATTACTATTTCCGAAAGGTTGCCAAGAAAATCGTTAGGACAGGATTTGTGAATGAAAACCAGGTATGGTTAAAAACAAGTGTAGGAGGAACAGACTTATATGACGTATATGAGAAATTCTCTTTAAAGGTTCAAATTTCATTGATTAGCGACTATCCTGAGCTAGTATTATCATATGATGGCCAGTCAAAAATATGTAAGCAAAGTGTTGCGGAACTAATCCAGACAATCAGCCCAAAATGCTTCAATCGTATTCTACATGAAAGAAACTTTTACAAGTGGGAGAAATGCCAGGAAAATGAGCTTATAGAACCCGAAAATTGTTACCCTGTCATCAATAAAGAACTTGAATATGCTTTGGGCATACCGATTGAGCTACCACCGAGAGATAACCGTTACCCAACCTATTTACAATACATTCAAGGCTTCTATAAGAAGTACTTGAATGTGTCTAAATTCAAGAAGTTTATCCCTCTGCATGATACTGGATTTTTGCCTGTGAATCCTTCAAGGGTTGACAGTACATCGGAAGAAAGCAATCAATTACTGTTTGGAAATAAACAACCAGACACTACTCCAAAATATGCCCTTAAAAAGCTCAAACCATTTAAAAGAAGCCCTTACCCCAATATTCACCTCTTTTTCATTGTCCATTCTGATGACGTGAGTCACACCTTTACCATCAAAGGCCATTTTGACAAAGGACTGGACACATTTGAAGGGATGCAGAGTTATGTCGGTCTTTATTTTCATACTGCTGAGGGTTTCAGCATCGTCTTTAAGAATAAGGAAAATCCGATCCCTGAAATTGAAGCGGCATTGAGCACCAGAGACTTTGATCCCGAAATCCGGTACATAGCCGTTTATGTTACTCCATATAGCAAGTTTGAAAAGGATAAACCCAAAAGGGAAATCTACTACCAACTAAAAGAGCTACTGCTTAAAAGACGTATCACCTCTCAGGCAATTGATCCTCAAAAGATGGTAGAGCAAGGTCTAAATTGGAGGTATAGTCTGCCAAACATTGCAGTAGCTATGTTGGCCAAATTAGATGGCATTCCCTGGCGATTGAACACACCAATCAAAAATGAACTGGTAGTTGGTGTTGGAGCATTTAAGCAGGTAGATATTGGTGTCCAATACATTGGCAGTGCTTTCAGCTTTACCAACAACGGACGTTTCAATCGCTTTGAATACTTTCTGAAAGATGAAATAGACATCCTTGCAGGTTCGATTGGCAATGCAGTAAAGACCTACGCTACTGTGAATGCCTCTCCAGACAGGCTCATAATCCATTTCTACAAGACAATGAGCGAAAGTGAAATGGAGCCAATTCTTCAGCAATTAGAAGACCTTGGTTTGGATATTCCTGTTTTCATAATCACCATTAACAAGACCGAATCAGAAGACATTGTTGCTTTTGATAAGAGCTGGAAAGGCTACATGCCAAATAGTGGCACATTCATCGGTATTGGAAGGGACAAATACCTTTTGTACAACAACACTCGATACAATGGTGGTCCGGTATCAAAATCAGATGGTTTTCCATTTCCAATCAAGCTAAAAATTCAATGTTCTGTACCAGAGCTAACGAAGGATATGAAAACAGTGAATGAACTGATAGATCAAGTGTACCAATTCAGCAGGATGTACTGGAAATCAATCAGGCAACAGAACTTGCCTGTCACTATCAAATACCCTGAAATGGTCGCTCAAATTGCTCCTCATTTCACTGGAAACGACATACCTCCCTATGGGAAAGATAATCTTTGGTTTTTGTAAATAAGAAGACTTTTAAAATGGAAGAAAAAGCACTACCTGTAAAACACCTATCCGCAAGAGTTCCCTGGCATGACAACAAATGGAATGGAACCTTTTGCTGCAATGTATTGGACAACTCTTTTTGCAGGATTCTTCCTCGTGTTGACGATACAAAAGATGAAAGCATTGAACCTGATGGTGAAAAAATTACGGATGAAAACCTGCCTCCATGCATAGCTGAGAAAGGAACCTTCCTATCTCCATATGAATATACTCGTGATCTAAATCATGCTTGGAAGGACATAAACCCCATGTATAAAGAGTTTTTACCTAGCATCTATCATCATAAACCATATTCATTCAATGCTGTGCCTTTCCTTTGGATGCTCAAGGCAAAGGGCAATCTTGATCCAAAAGAATTAGAGCGAGACCGTAGTTTATACCCTCATAAATCATCAAAAGCAGAAGTTTACGAACTTGATTACAAACCTGAATTAGAAGAAGAAATTGACAAGAACCTCGGGTTCAGTGGCAACACATGGGTACAGCATGCACACAACCAGAAGGTGTTACTTGATGCCTTTTTCAGATGCCTTAAAAAGGATAGCTCGCTTATATTTTTCTACAGTAAGCACACCCCATTATCAGAGCCCAATGAAAGAATTATTGTTGGTGTTGCAAAGGTTCGATCTGATATTGGCCAAATTCTCAACTACAATTACCCTCCGGGCTATAAAGGCCATAAGGGACACCCGTGGGACAGGTGCATTGAGCATACACTCACACCAAAAAATACAGAGGGATTTATACTCCCATATCACGAGTTAATAGAGTATGCAGAAGATCATGATATTGACCTTACCGATTTGAAAGTTGTTGCACCAAGTTTTGATCAGTTTTCTTTTGCTTCAGAACTGGTAGAACATGATACAGCAATTGACGCTTTGCTTAATATGGCGGAGGTCTTGAAGAAGTCTGAAATCATACTCGAAAAAAGTTTTAGAGAAGAACTCTCATGGATAGATAGAGAAATTAGCAAAGTTTGGGATATGAGGGGTGCATTCCCAGGTATGGGTGCAGTTCTGAGTGCATTGAAAATCGAATCATCCAACACTATTGCATGGGAAATTGAAAAGTACATCCAAGAAACAGATGGCGACCTATACCAGACAAATCCTTGGGAAATCTTTGAAGAAAGTGTTTCAGATCCTGAGAAATACATCAAAGCACGTGGCACTTCACTATTCACTCCTACGGTAAAATCCATTTGGAAAACCACACCAAAAAAGAAGAAAAGACTCTTAGAACTTCTCAGTAGAATCCAACTCAATAATGATCAAGCAGCAACCATTTTAGATAATCAACAGGATTGGATTGGAAGCACAGATGAGATACTCGAAAACCCTTACTTGCTTTATGAGAAGACTCGATTTTATTTCAAAGGGCTATTAAGTTTCAAGCAACTTGATAAAGCCTTGATGCCACCAGCAAAAATCAAAGACGCTTTCCCTTTATCTGAGCCGAGCAATGTTGAATCGCAATTGGATGAACGTAGATTACGAGCTGCAATGGTTTGGATATTAGAAGAATCAGCAGATCAAGGACATTCACTATTGACTTCAGTAGAGGCTTTGGTTCGCCTAGAAGAGAAATCCCTTGATACACCATTACCTATTTCGAAAGATACCTTGGATGCAATTGCGGAGGAGGACTACTACTCAAGTGAACTATTATTCTTTACAGAGGGCAAAACAGGTTTCGTCAAACTTCAACGGCTGGAAGAAATCAAAGCTGTCATTAAACGCAAAATCAATAAAGAGAGAATAATAAGTCGTACTCATAATATTGAGCACGATTGGCTTTCTCTTGTCAATGACTATCCTGATTTACCTAAATTAGACAGCAACAGCCCTGATTATGAAGCCGAATTATTAGCGAGAAAAGAAAAGTCAGAAGCACTAAAAATTTTAACAAATTACAGATTCTCCGTTCTAATTGGTCCAGCCGGTTCTGGTAAGACCACCTTACTGAAAATCTTCGAAAACATACCAGAAATTAAAAGAGGTGGTGTGCTCAAATTAGCTCCTACAGGCAAAGCAAGAGTTAAGCTTGGTCATGATGCCTTTACGATTGCTCAATTTCTATATCCAGACAGATATGATTCCTACTATGGAATATATTGGCTGAATCCTGATGCACAAAAGGCCTCAACAGCCAAGACGGTAATAATTGATGAATCGTCAATGCTTACCGAAGAACAGTTGGCAGCCGTTTTTGATGCACTTGGTCCTGTTGATCGAATAATATTAGTTGGTGATTACAGGCAATTGCCACCCATTGGTACAGGGAGACCATTTGTAGATATTGTGGATCTATTCAAACCAGATTCATTCCCGGAACATCCGGTAAAGGTCGGAGCAGCTTATGCAGAATTATGCCAAATATCCAGACAATCAAGTGATAGTAAAGAACATCGCCTTGACGTTCAATTAAGCAAATGCTTTGGGGATGAGGTTGCAAAAGAAGATATTGACTTATTCCACGCATTAAGTACTGGTGAGATTAAAAGTAGCCATATCCGTCTTGAAAAGTGGTATGACAGTAAGGACTTTAAGGAGCTATTTGAGAAGGTCTTGAAAGAAGAATTAGACATTGAGGGAGATGATGTTATAAAAGCCTTCAATAGAACACTTGGTGCAGTGGATAGCGGTGACTTTCAGTATTTCAATAATGGGTATTCCGAAAAACAGATTGAAAATTGGCAAATTATTTCACCCGTGAATGGCTTTGGCTATGGCGTTAAGGAGGTCAATAAATTCATCCAGACTACATACAGGAAGAACTTCATAGACCTTGCCCACAAAAAGGGGAAAAAACGAATTGCAAAACCAAAGGGGGTAGATAATATGGTTTATGGTGATAAAGTAATCAACCTAAACAACTCTCGCTGGGAAGATTGGCAGTGGATCAATCCTTCGGATAAAAAGAGTTCGGCTTTAAACTATATCGCCAACGGTGAAATCGGAGTTATAACAGGCAAGTTCAGAGGGAATAATGACAACAGCAAAGGAGAACCACAAATTGAAATAGCCTTCTCAACACAGCCTGGTTACAGCTATGTGTATTGGCCTAATCAGTTTGGTGAGGATTCACTCAAAAGCTACAAATTCGATTTGGCCTATGCCATAACTGTCCATAAAGCTCAAGGTAGCGGATTTAAGAAGGTATTTTTCGTATTACCATCCAAAGGAGCCATACTTTCAAGGGAACTGCTATATACTGCCCTTACCCGGCAAGAAGATAAAATCATAATCCTACACCAAGGTGAATTTCGAGACTTCATCAGATTAGCAAGTACTGATGCATCAGCCACCGCAAGGAGATTCACAGATTTATTCTTCTTGCCTGACGTGAAGCAAATAGACAAGAAATTCTATGATGCACGCTACATCAATGTTTCTGAAAGAGGTGAAAGAATGATCTCAAAAAATGAAGTAATCATTGCTAACTGCCTGAATAAGTACAAAGACAGAATTTCGTATGCCTATGAAGATAAGCTCACACTTGAAGGCAGTGGAAGAACTATAAAACCTGATTTCACCATTGAGAACCTTGATACCGGTAGAATATTCTATTGGGAGCATTTAGGAATGTTGACTAAGGTAGAATACCGTGAAAAATGGAACCTTAAACTTCAAGGATATTTAGATGACGGTTTTGTCCTTCATTCAAAAGCTGACTACAATGATGACAAGGTATTAATTCTTACAGAAGAGAATCCCAATGGTGGAATTGATAGTCAATATTTCGATCAATTGGTAAGAGAAGTAATATTGGAAGAGTAATAAATGCGAATAAATCACCATAAAGAGTCAATGTATGTCTGTAGTAAACACGTGGAAAGCATTTATTAAAGCCCAAGAGGTCTTCATCAATCAATACGCAGAACCTTTTTCTATCTCTTATACCAAAACTGACAATGAAAACTTTCTTCACTTTGACATTGAAGAAAAAAATCCCTTAAACAGCATCGGTAGAATAATTCGTGAGGCTTTCCCAGGAGTTCATGATGAAGAAATAAACCTGAGAGCTGGTTATTTACACTATGATTCTTCATTAAGCCCTCAAATAAGTGAAGAAGTAATTGCTGAGGCTGATGCCAATTATTTAGAGTTGGATAAAAAGCCATGTTTTTCAGGAACGATTAAAGAAAAATCAAATGCGTTCCTGTGGCTAAAGGAAGAAATTGGTATAAACAAAATTAGGAGTGGTGAATGCTTCGCAACATTTAATCAAATAGAGGAAATAGATTCAGCAATTAAAGCTAAACCTGAGTTCTCAAGACTTCCTGCAATTGGTGGTATTTTCAGAGTAAAACCTAGCAAGCATTACATCAATAAGCAATATGAGTTAATAAGTAAATACTTACGAGATGTAGTAGGTATTACGGACATTGAAAAGCATGGATATAATGCCAATGTGGTATTGAAAAATGTCTTTTTAAATGAGGTTCCATTAAATTTCATCACCGAAAATACTGCATACCAGAAGTCTCATCATCGGATCATTTTTACCATCAGAGAAGATGTATTTTCTTCTTTCCTTAATTCAAGAAAAGATAGAGGAATATACTTTACATCAGAGGACCTAAAGAATGACAAAACAGGGATAATATTACCTGACCCCATAAACAATACCTTTCACATTACATGTAATAGATCAATAAATTTATCTGACCTCCGCTACGAAATTTCTCATTTTAAAAGAGTATTTGAAAGATATTTTGGCAATGAGAATTGCAGCATTGAGCATCAACACATATTTCAGATAGATCATACGGCTTTTTATCAGTACGTCCAGACTATTCTTGATCCTGAAGAATTTGCTTTCGGCTCTGAAAAAGAAACAATCGGATTTGATTTTTCTAGTCGAACAGAACTAGATAAACAGCTTGAATATTTAGAGTCATTGAAAATCATTGATCTCGACTACAAGGGTGTTGACCATGGCTTTAAGATTCGTCTCGAATATGATAGCCCCTTAACTCATGTTGAAGCTAAATTGCATGAGATTCCATCTCTGAAAACTAAATTCTCAAATGACAATCAAGTCTTATCATTCTATTGCTCATTTGATGATATAACAATTGTTAACCAGTTAAGGGCAAGGATAACAGACGCTGTAAACTCATTTGAAAACACTGATCTGTTATTCTCATTTGATGAACTGAATAAGGGAAAACTTAAATATTACATCAACTTTAGAGAAGATGAGTATGAATTTGAAATAACCAATAAATTCAACTCCTTAGTAGGAGAAGAAATATCTATCTCAAATGGAAGAAAGCAAATTCCATTCGGAACAATTACCAAACTTAATTATCCAAAACTAATTGTTCAGCTTACTTCCCCGATACCTGATGGATTAGATTCAGGAGAGTCAATTGATGTATGCTGTAGCATGAAAGGCGAGCGGGATAAAGTCAAAAGACTATCTGATACCCTTGATACTCTCTTCTCTCCCTCTTCTAAAAAAATTCCCAATTCAAAACTGAAAGAGATTCTTATTGAATCGTCAAAAGCAGAGTCATTCCCTGGTGATATTCTCTTAACGCAGGAATATAAAAAGACGTTAAGTGAGGTAGAATCTTCATTGCTTTCTTCATTCATAAATGATAGACAAAAAGAGGCTATTGCTAAATGTTTGTTGGCCAGTGATTTTTTCGTGATACAGGGTCCGCCAGGTACCGGAAAGTCAACTGCTATTGCAGAGCTAATATGGCAGCACATTAGAGCGCACCATTCTCAACGAGAAAGCTTATTCAAAGTATTAGTTACTTCAGAAACCAACCTTGCAGTAGACAATGCCTTGGACAAACTAAGAAGCAAACACCATTTGCTGATAAAACCAGTACGCTTCGGTTCTGAGGAAAAGCTGGATAAGGAAGGTAGAAAATTTTCATTGGAAGCCATAAAGCAATGGAAAACTATCGGAAATACAGATACTGACTATGAAATCGGGGATGTCAATATTGTCCAAGATTGGATTTCTCTTATTGCATCCAGATCTTCAAAAAGAATATCTGAATCTAGTCCAGAGTGGTCTAATCGTTGGCAATCATATTTAAACAAACCTGATATCACAATAAGAGAAATATTCGCTGACACCTATCTCAAAAATGCCAATGTTATTGGAGCAACATGCAGTTCCATTGGAAAATTAAACTCTCAGAATAGATTCACTAGATTTTTTACCGATTATGCCGCTATCCGTCACCCGAAAGAGTTAGAATCCTTTAATGCATTGAAATCCCAACACACTATTGCAAGTCTTAAATCAAAAGAAATCGAATTTGACTTAGTTGTTCAAGACGAAGCGAGTAAGGCTTCACCACCTGAGCTCGCATTACCCTGTTTGTTTGGAAGGAAAGCCGTAGTTATTGGCGATCACAGGCAACTACCTCCTACAGTTGATACAAACGAATTTATTGATAACCTGTCTATTACCGCAAGAAAATCCAAAGTTGAAAAGAATCGAAATGAAATATTCAATCTTGTTCAATTCATTAAACTTAACAGAGAAGAGTTTTCAATATCTCATTTTGAAAAGCTTTTTAAAGCCATAGACGCTAATCTTAAATCAAGTTTTAACATTCAATACAGAATGCATCCAGCCATTAATGAAACCATTAAACAATTTTACATTGAAGATGGAGGCTTAGAATGTGGAATACCGTATGATATTGCAGACTCAAATGATTTAAGCCATCCATTAAATCGTTTTCACGGAGTTACAGCTAATAAGAACACTCATGTTATCTGGTTAAATACAACTTCGCCTGAAATCAAAAACGGAACCTCAAGGATTAATCATGGAGAAGTAGATGCAATTGATTGGTTGTTAAGCTATTTCAAAAAATCTCCTGGATACGAGCGATTTCTATCTAATTGGAGCGAAAAGCAATTAGAAGAAAAACAAATTGGCATCATCACGTTTTATGGTGCTCAAGCAAACCTTCTTTCAAAACTAAAGCTTAAATATCCAGAAATACCACTTAGAGTCTCTCCGGTCGATAGGTTTCAAGGAATGGAGCGTAACATAGTAATTGTCTCGTTGGTAAGGAGCAATTCTATCGCAAACTACCCCAATCAACTTCCTGACTTTAATAATCCTTTGTTCAACGAGTATGGCTATCCAGCACAAGAAAGTTTAGGATTTGCCGAATTTCCAAATCGACTCAATGTTGCACTCTCACGGGCCAAAAGGCTTCTAATTATTGTTGGTAACTCACGGCATTTTGGTAAGCATCCAATTTACAAAAGGGTATTTGATACGATCCAAAATAGTCCTTATGGATCTGTTAAAGATTTTAAATCAATAAATGCAGTTGGATGAGTTTGGTGGATATAAATATTGATTGGCAGTTAAGAAAAAGTCTGCATAAAGTTTACTACAGAAAATCCTTTTCACTTACAGAGCTTGACTATATAGTCTTGACTTATCTTTCTGAAAAAGATAATACTAGCAACTACATTGAAATGGGTCTAGACCTTGGTTTTGCAGTAGAATCTGATCCTTTGAATAATCTTTTTTATGATCAAGCAGAAGAGGAAGTTTTCGACAAGATACTCCAAACTTTAGAGCGTTACCACCTTATTCAGATCAATGAAACCGAAACAGATGGGAAGAGGGTTTCAGCCACAAATTGGGGGATAGACGCCTTAGATTCTAATTGTAAATACTTGTTTTATGAAGGGAAGATAAAACTTCATGATTTACACCTTTTCCATAATGCAGAGTCTTTAGACAATCCATTCCCCTATTACAAATACGGTATTCATTCAGAAGTTCAAGAAAATCAAGAAGTCGAACCGTTTTTATTTCAATTAGAGGATCAAAAAGCGAATTTTTGCTTGGTTAAGGCTCTTGAGAGTTGTAAAGGTGGACCTGGAATACCTAAAGATTGGCACATTGACTGGGTTAATCCCGATGCAATAAAATATGAGAAACTAACTATTTCCCTTACCCTATTTCTTTTTAACAAAGAAGGAAATTCTGATTTCACAGTAGCAATCAATGGAATTGAATCTCCTGAATTACTATCAATTGTTTCTGATCCTGAAAATCCCAAAATCTATCACGAGTGGCTTCTTAGGTTGAAATGGGCGAATTATTTAAAGGAGACAGATGTAATCAAGGCTCAAGAAATAGCATTATATATTCATCTAATTGAATGGAAAGAATTTTTTAAAGATGACCGAATCCAATGGAATTTAGATTTATTGGATATTCTAACAACACCAGAGGTGAATAATCTAGAGGTTTGGAATGCGGCAATCGAATACTGTCCAGCTGAGGTCATTGAAAATAACATCGCCCGATATTCCAATAATTGGAACTGGAGCAAGCTTACGAATAAGCTTTCAGCAGATTTTATAATTGCCAATATCAATGATTTTCCATGGGACATTAATTTATTATGCGATTCACTTAATGCTAAGCAACTTGAACAGGTCTTGCTCAACCTAAATGAGTTAGAAAAGTTTGGTGGTCTTGATAATGTTGTAGAACTGATTTCGGATGATTTTCTAAGAAATAACCTAAAGAATTTTCCATTCAACTTAGCACTGATAACTACATGGGGTGAGGACAGGTCTGGGGAATTGATTACCTCAAACCCGGATGAAAGTTGGGATTATGGCTTTATTGCATCTAATTACACATTGCCATTTATAGCAAAGCATTTAAAGGTTATTGGTAATTATTTAGATGTAAACAGCCTTCTTAAAAGAACCGTAAAAACGAAAGAAAGCTTCAATGACGCCTTAGAGCACCCTGGCATAATTGATTTTCTTAATTCTAGGGCAGCAGAATTAACGCTTAGGGTTGGTGCAGAGGATGATATATATCTTGATGAAGAGGTTATTTCGTGGTTAGATAATTACAATGTCCTATTCTGGGGTACGGAAAAAGTACCTGGCGTTGAGTCCAACACCTGTTTTCATTGGTCAAATCAATCATTTGAAAAGTATAAGAACAAAATTAGGAGCGTCCGAGCCTTAGAGAATGTTTCTTCCAAAATACAAGAACTCCACAGTGTAATTGCCAACCAAAGTTTTGATTGGAATTATCAAATATTAAGTAAACGGTCTGACTTAGACTGGTCTATTGAGCATATATCTCAATTAAAACCAAAACTTGACTTCTACACACTAATTCAAAGAGTTGACCCAACAATTATATCAGAAAACATATCTTTTTTCATTGATTGGGCTACCGAGAATGAAAATCTAGAACCCTTCCTTAAAGTCATTTCCAATCGACTATCTGCAAGTACATTACTGAATTTGCTTGGCATTTTAAGCAAAAGGTTATTAACAATCGATTGGGACTTAGTATTATCAAAGGAAACAGAGGCAAAATGTGACCAGTTCATAGACAAGCATATTACAGAAATATCTCGCCTTAATGACTCAAGTTTGCTCCTTAAAGCGTTCTCAGCTAAATGTTCAATTGAGTACATACTTGAGCATACTGAAATACAGTGGGACTGGAGAATCGTAACAATTAATAGAATCTCACTTGAATATTTAGCATCACCTGAAATACAAAATGATTTTAAGCAATTCTTATTCTGGCCATATGTTATTAAGCATTTGTATTCTGAAAAAGATTTGCTTCAAATAGATAAGCTTACCACTCTGGCATGGTACATTTCCCATGGAGAACAATCTTTAATTAAAGAGTCATGGTCAGAAATCACAAAGAGAATTTCTTCATTTTCTTTATGGAAGATAATTGATGAAACATCTACATATGAAATATTCCATTGGGATTGGGACTATATTAGTTCAAACCCCAAAATTCCAATTGATCATTCTTTTTTGGAGAAATATGTTGATTCAATTAATTGGGATAATCTTTCGGAAAATCGTGTATTAGCCTCCTTTTTTCAGTATAACAAATCAGCCTACAGAAACTTGAATGAATGGGTTAATTTCATTCTTGAATACCTAAGTACATTCAAACAAAAATGGAATTTTGCACGATTAAGCACAATCAATAATCTGACTTGGCATGAGCGAATTGTTTCAGAATTTGAAGATTATTGGGACTGGTCTGTACTTTCAGGCCAAAGCACTTTACTTACTAAATCAAATAGAAATTCAAAAGAAATTCATTATGATAAGAGAAGGTTTAATCGTTTTTCCAATAAAATAGATTTTGGCCAAATCTCCCTCCGTTTTGATGTAATTCTTAATGGTGACCTTATTGAAAATTATATAGATCATAAATGGGATTGGTCAGCCTTGTCTTCTCACCCTCTTTTGCAAATCAATTCTGATTTCATCATAAGGCATTCAAACAAAGCTTGGGATTACTACGCACTTACATCATCTCCTAGCCTAAATCTGGATAAGGAAATTTTATTAGCACTTTCTGAAAAAAACTGGAATTGGGAACATATCTCGAAGGAGAACTGGATTGACAATGATTTGATTATCCAACTTGATGAAAAAGACTGGAATCTCACCCTACTTTGTACAAATAAGAATATAATACTTGATAAAAATCTGCTCGAAATCTTTGTAAATAAAGAATTTTCAGAATGGAATTTAGTCCTTGAAAACAACAATTTGCACATTACCCCAAAGACTGTTTCGTTAATTTCAAACTCGCAATTTTTTAATTCTGAACACTGGAGATTAATATCCAAGCACTCTAACCTGAATTTTTCCGAACAGAACATCTTACTCGAAAGATTTGCCAGATTTTGGAGTTGGGAAGATTTAGTAGCTCAAAATAAATTAGATCTCTCAAATATTGATTTACTTAGAAAATTCAAGTCTTACCTAAACTGGACTTTAGTAACAAATTCTGAGTCTTTCAACCCATCATTTGAGATATTGGAGGAGTTTAGGGCTGAACTTGACTGGCAAGTTCTTTCGAGCAGGATTACTCTTAATCAGCATACACTAAGTGTTTTCAAAGACAATTTGGACTGGTCACAAGTCTCATCAAATACTGCAATCAGTTTTTCAAAAGATTTGATTGAGGGTTTTAGGAATTATTGGGACTACTATTTCCTAATTGATAATCCTGCTATACCTATTGATGTAAGAGAACATATTGATGAAATTATCGACTCTATACCAGAATTACAGCTCTACCTCAAACTAAGAGATGACAGTTCTATCTGGGCAGGATCGGTTTACCACTATACACATGTTTCCAATGCCATAGAGATCATTAAGACAGGAAAAATACTTAGTAGAAACAGAGCGAAGAATCATGCTGATGCAGCAGGTAATGTAGTCCTAAGAAGAAACGATGCTCATAATTACGCTAGATTTTATTTCCGTCCGCAAACCCCAACGCAATTCTATAATGAGGCATTAGGAAAGGATATTAACTGTGGTTATTATGGTTGGTCAAAGGACTACTACGGAAATTGGACCCAAATATGGAAATCAAATTTCCCACAGGCCTTAGCTCTAGGACTACCAAAATGTCCAGTTCCAGTATTCTTCAAATTTGACTTACAAGAAATAATTCTTAAACATAAAAATCAGTGCTTCATCAGTAATGGAAATATGCAAACAAACTGGGCTACTGCAGGTCCAATTGCCTCTATGCTTCCAAAGTTTAACTTCATGGACGTCTACAGTACCATTAAAAATACATCTGATGGAGACTGGCACACATACATTAACTACTCCCAACAAGAATTTCTTATACCTGATGAGTTTGATTTTAGTGACTTAAAGAATTTCTTAATAATAGTCCCCAACACTACCGTCAAACGACAGCTACAAAATGCTATAAATCCCAATTCAGAATTATCTCACAAAATCATTATTGATAATTATCAATATCAAGTTTTTCACAACGAAAACAAAAAAATAGAATATCAAATAGTTGAAAACGAAATCAGTATCTGGACAGACTATCAAGGCGATGGTCAGAATCACGGAACAATTGTTCTAGAAAGCAATATGGTTGATAGTTTGGAGTACATTTCAGGCAACATACTCTCCATAACAAATACTTCAATTATTGCCTACCCAAACTTGAAAGTAAAAGTCGATCCTAAAGCAAAAATTTCTATCAAATTCAGTGATGATTACAAAGGTCAAATGTGGTCAATTTATGATGGTAGTTTGGATGAAAATGAGTTACTAAACTATAGTTTACCAGAACATCCCAGGATCAATAAAGACCTTCCTAAGGAATGGTCATTTGACAATCCAAACTTATTGCTTAATCATTTAATGAACCTTTCTGGCGAAATCAAAGACCTATTTTTAAAAAGGGTTCGCCATTACTTTTTGAAGGAACATACGCTTCTTGTCCTAAATGCCTATGAGAAGTATTTTGGAAGCCGTCAACTAAATATCGAACAGAATTTATTTAGGGTGTTTTTGGCATTACACGATATAGGTAAACCTATCGCCAATGAAAAAGGTGACAAATCTGATCAATACAAGTACACTCAAGAGTTAATCAAAAAACATTGGAATCAACTGCCTTTTGATGATGAATACTTAAAAGTAGCCCTTGCATTATCTGAAGGTGATTACATAGGTCAATATATGCAAGGAATCTTACCACTGGAATCAACATTAAGCTCGTTAGAAGAAGTAGCTGCTAAGTACAATTTAGAATTATCATCCTTAGCAGAACTATATTCGGTTTACTACCAAGCTGATATTGCTGCCTATACTCAAGATGACGGTGGAATAAAATTCTTAGAAAATCTATTTCATTATCAAAACGGAATGAAAGTGATAGATCCTGAATCAGGCTTTATAAGGCTTTCATCTAATCACTGGACGAAATTTCTTAAACTGCAAAGATCAATAGTTGTTAATGATAGAGTTTAAAAAGGGTAACATATTTAACTCCAATTCTCAGACAATAGTCAATACCGTAAACTGTGTTGGCGTAATGGGTAAGGGCATCGCTTTAGTTTTCAAGCTCAGATACCCTCTGATGTTCGATATATACCGTGACCATTGTAAAAATAAACTTATCGGTATTGGTAAGCTATGGCTGTATAAAGGTGAATCAAATGCCCCATGGGTTCTAAACTTCCCTACTAAATTCCATTGGAAGTATCCAAGCAAGCTCGATTACATAGAAAAAGGCTTGGAAAAGTTTGTTTCAACCTATAAGCACCAACATATCACTTCAATTGCTTTTCCGCTTTTGGGAACACATAATGGAGGTTTAGACAAGGAAATTGTACTTAATATGATGTCTCACTACCTAAACAATTTAGATATACCCGTAGAAATCTACGAATATGACCCTTTCGCTCCTGATGATCTATATTCTCGGTTTAAACAGAAATGGTTGTCAATTCCTCAAGCAGACATTAAATCAAAAACAGGTATTCGTACACAAAAGCAAATTGATACAATAGCCATAGCTCTTAACGACTCAACAGTTTCTTCTATGATTTCTCTTATTGAATACAAGGGTATTGGTATCAAGACAATGGAAAAGTGTTTTTACATAGTGATGAATGATTCTGTGTCCTAGCCCCCTAATGAACTGGACTAAATTTGTGCAATAATTTAGTAGAGTTAACTTAGTAAATGAAATGGGAAAAACAAGAAGACATTTTAGTGTAGAACAGAAGATGCAGATCCTTCGGGAAGCGGAATCGGAAGGCATGTTAAACACCTGTCGTCGTCATGATCTGTCGCAGGCTCTTTTTTACCGCTGGAAGCATCAGTTCGAAAGTAAAGGCAAAGATGGTCTGATTCCTCAATACA
>Ga0207415_1000031_pt1 | contig 192562 bp, 171 predicted proteins | sample Passage237A_FD_187369 | JGI IMG/M metagenome (GOLD analysis project Ga0207415, IMG submission 187369) | Cellulose adapted compost microbial communities from Newby Island Compost Facility, Milpitas, CA, USA - Passage2 37A (SPAdes) (version 3) ... | reverse complement strand
AGCCCGAAAGCTTATGCTGTGAACAGTGGAAAACTCTGACGAGTTTACCACAATTCACAGCTATAGTAGTAGTAATAAACTCAGAAATTAGTAAAATTGTACCTGTCTGATAAAAGGGGGGCTTACAAAACGAGCTGGTTTGAAGCAGACTGCCGTGGTTGCGCCATCGGCCAACCACTCTTTATTCATACAAATGAGAAAGCATGTTTCATGGATCAGTACCATCAAAATACTATCGGGCACTGGAATAAAGGTAATCTTCCACTACCGAATGTAGCATTGAAGAAAACAGGATGATCTGTTAGTGGGTGGTTGGCCGTTGGCACAACCACGGCCAAGGGGCTGCCAACAAGGGTGGAGAAGGATAAACTGGTCCAAGAGACCAATTTATTGCGTCAAATATGTTGCTTTTACCAACACTATTTTCTCCGATAAATGCATTTATTTTTGGCGAACAGGCAATGTCAATATGCTTAACACTTTTAAAATTCCTAATTACAATTCTTTCTATTTTCATTGTCGGTGTCGTCTTTTAGCATTAGCTATAACGTTTTGCAGCTTGGCGAAGTGGCGGAAATCGAAGCACAAATGTTCAGTTTTGTACAAAAGTTCAATCGAAGAACTACTGTTGAATTTAGCACTAAACCCGCCATTTTGCCAAACTGCTGTTAGCGGTTCGTTGTTTATTTTTTTCGCTCGTAATGCAGTTGTGTCAATCCCGTTTCAAATGTTTTTGCTTCGATAAATTTAAGTGTTTGCTCAGGTCTTCCGTCTTTAAAAAGTCGTGTCCCATTGCCTAATAAAACCGGGATAACCGAGATTATAAAATCGTCTATTAAATCGTGCTTTAATAGTTCATTGATTACTTCTGCACCGCCATCACAATAGATGTTCTTACCACCTTCAGATTTTAAACGGTTAACCAATTCGTTTAAGTTCTCTGTATAGAAAATTGTTCTACCAACTTGCGGTCTTTCAGTTCTTGTTATGACATAAACGTCTCGTTGTCCGTTGTCGTAATGAGATGGCCCAATTTCTTTAAGCACATAATCATAGGTTCTTCTACCAATAATTAATGTGTCAATCGTGTCTGTAAATTCTGCATAACCATAGTCTTCGCCTTCCTTTTCAACAAGTTTCAAGAAACTAAGGTCGTCATTTGGTTTTGCAATGTAGCCGTCTAAACTCATTGCTATGAAAAGTGATATTTTTCTCATTTGTTTTAGATTTTAATGTTTCCGCAAAATTACTTTTCTGCAACCAGTTGCACTTTGTAAAAATGCGACAAATTAAAGCAATGATGGAGAAAGACCAGTATTTCGTTTGATTTCGTTGGTAAGATGTGAATGGTCATAATAGCCACATTCAAAAGCAATATCTAATAGGCTTCGGTTTTGATTTGATTTTTTGATTAAACTCAAAGCATTCTGAAAACGAATAATGTTTGAATATTCTTTTGGTGAAAGTCCAATGAACCTTTTGAAATTTCGCTCCAATTGTCTTACCGTTGTGAAATGTCTTTTTGATAGTTCGTAAATACTGATTTGTCCATTTGTTGAATGTATGTCGTTGATAACTGATTGTAGTGGTTTGTTTTTGCTTTTTATTCTCTCTGAAAAGAAATGGTCAAAATATTTGAATGGATTGTCAAAAGTTCTATCAACATTAAATGAGTTGGATTTTTCAAATTCAACGGTGTCGTTAGTTAATTCATTTTGTGAGGCATATTTATAGAAATTTGCAAAAGTCGCAGGTTTTAGGCACACACCGATTAAATGTGTATCGGTGTCAATAAAGCTGTCTTTAAATGAAGTCATTGCACCAACTACGTAAGTTTTCCCAAACTCCATTAAAATCGAGCCGTTGTCAGTCAAACAAGTATCTCCTAAATTCATTACTACACCAGCACAACCATCTGGAAAAACCCGTTCCCACTGTCTTTCGAGCTCGTTTCCTTTCAGTTCCCAATAGAAATGAATAAAAAGTTCTAATTCTTTGTATGGTTTTACTTTATTGTACTTCATTGGTTTCTACAGTGTCGTTCGTTACAATGACCGCTAACGGTTTTGGGCTTGGCGTTCGTGCGGGATTTCAGGGCACAAAACTGTCAACCCAGCACTAAAGTTGATTTGAAATACTACACTTGAATTTAAGCACTTCACCCCGCATGACGCCAAACCCATGTTACCGGCTGGTGTTCTGTCTGTTCGTCCTTGCAAACCATTGTAGTTGTTGCGTTTCACCGTCATTGTCTTTGTCGTGTTGGTCTGTGCGGTTGCGTATTTTTTATTTTCAGAAGGGGAGGAGATTTTTTTTAATTCAATTTTGTCTGCGTGGTAAAGGTGGAAGCTCTTTTGCAAGCTTTGGTCTGTGCTTAGGCTTGTGTGGCTTGGAAATGTGCTTACACCTGTGCGATGGCTGTTAATATTGTCTATATGCCTTTTCATGTGCTTGCTTAATTTGGTCTGCCAATGATTTAGGTTCTATAACCTTCATGTTGTCACCGAATGAAAGTAGTTCCATTACAAGGTCATGTGTCAGGCAAAGTTTAAGTTTTATTTTCATTTCTTCGTCATTGTCCACCAATACTTGTTGAGTGTCGTGTAAAGGAAGTGTCTTGATATACTTTCCTTGAAATGGGTCAAATGATAAAATTATATCTTGGGGTTCTTCGTCATTTGGGCTAATAATACCAAAGTAATAACGGTAACTTTGTTCAATACTATAATTGTCTGGATATTGGTATTTTAGATTGGTGATTTCAAGGTTTGTCAAACGGTCAAGTGCGAAGCTTTTTATATTATTGTCCTTGCTGTCTTTTGCCATTATATACCAACGGTTCTTAAACTCCTTTAAGGCATATGGTTCTACCAAACGTTGACTTAATTCTTCTTCCCAAAATTTTTGATAAGTGAATTTGATTTGAAGTCTGTTTTTAATAGCATGAAGCAAACCATATAAATTCTCTGTTCCTTGTGGTCTGCGTTTTTCCAAATGAATAAACGGTGTTAAATCTTGTGCAAGGTTTAAAGAGTTGAACATATCAAAAGCCTCCATCATTCTTTGAAAATTCATATTCTCTGTTTCGCTTTGACTGATGTAATAACCTTTATTGGATTTTGAATATTCAATGTCAATTCCAAAAACGTTTCTGATTTCTTTTATATCTCTTTGAAGTGTTCGTTTAGAAAAGCCAATATTCAACGTATCATCTTGCATTTGCAGATAGTCAAACTGATTTTCAATATAGCTCTGTAAATCCTCATAAGTTGAATATGGTTTTCCTTTCAACTTTTTGAGAATAAGCAGGTATCTTGATATGTAGCCTCGTTTTGACATTAGTAGCTTTCTCTAGTTAGTTCAAATATTGCTTTTTCTCTATCGTCATATTCTTGTGGATTGTCCCAATCGTTGTTTTGTGTCCAAATGTATTTTCCTGTTTTGCAATCAAATGCGACTTGCTGACCGTTTAATTCAAAGTATTTCCAATAATCAACCGATTTTTGGTCTTTGTATGAGCTCTCGTCTAATGAAAGTTTTTCTTTCAATTCTACGAAAAGAGAATAAGAATAATACTCCTTATGAAAACCGCTTGTCATGGTTGAACCTAATAAAAGAATATCAAATTCATTGTTGTCATTAAAGCGTGCAAGTTTTTGACTTCCGCAATTGTCAATCATTTCGAACTGTTTAACGAAGTAATAACGCCAATCATTTTTGTCTGAAAATTCTGCAATGATTTTTTCTAAATCTTGAAACAAAGTCGTTGGATTGATATTATCAAATAATGATTTCAAAACTTTGCGTTGTTTGTTATCATCTCTTAATAACCTTTTCCAACTAATATCACGTTCATTACGTCCTTTGCTGATTAGAAAACTATAATTTCTACCAATACTCAACAAATAATCTCCAGTTGCTAACAAGGCTCTTTGAAAAAGAAAATTGTCAAAGTTTTTCAATCCGTCATTACTAAATACGGCTTTTGCTTTTTCTGCGTATTCTTTGAATTTATCAATATTGTATATTCCGTTTTCGTCTTTACACCAATCTAAAATAAAGCCGATTTGTCCGTTGAAATAACCGTGATTTTCAATTTCAATAATTGCATTTTTCCAATCATCATTTTGTAAAATAAGATTCGCTTTTGTCTTTTCTTCTTCAATTATGAATTTTGGAAAGCCTTTATCTTCTGGGTTTACGGAATCTTTAAAATATTCAACTATTCTATTTCTATATGGAATGAGCTTTGATAAAAACAATAGTGAATCTGCAAATGTATTTGCATTGTCATAATACAATCTATGTGCTTCAACAAGATTTCGGACTATTCTCAACCAATTTTGCAGATTCACTTTATCAATATCATTTTCACAAGCTAAATATTGGTATAAAGCAAATAATTTCAATAGTTCCGCATAGCCTAAATTGTTTTTAATTGCACCGTTGAAAATGTCTTTTTCATCTGCATAAGTCGTGTCAGAAAGAAATGTCTTCAATCCGCTTTTATCAGATATTTTATTTAAAACGAATTTCAACGTTGTAAAATAATCCTCATCAAAACAGCCTAAGTCCAAATATTGATTGAATGAAACTTTTTGACCACCTCTCAATAAATCAATTATCCGTCTGAATTTATCGTCTTTTGGGGCTTTTAGTGTGTAATTTATTACAGCCATTGTTCTGAAAAAATTCAAAAGCTGTTCGTCAAAAACATTTTCGGTATTATCACGATAATTCCAAAACAAATCTGTCCAAAGTGTATCAATTTTATGTGAAAATGTTTTGGTTGCTTCTGCATTGCTTTCCCAACCCTCTTTGTTTATATGTTGTTCAAACTTTGCTTTAAAATTTTCAAAATCAGTAAGTGCTTTACCTCTTGCATTCATTTTGATATACAAATCATCTGAAAGTCCGAAGTTTTGCAGTTCTATATAGTGAAAACTAATGTTGTTTAGTTTGTCCCAAACTTCCGTTTCATTTTGAAATGTTTGCTGAATGTCATCTAACATTGTCAACATTGATTTTATGGTCTGGTCTCTTTTCCACGAAAGAAAAAACCAAGAGCTATCAATGATAAGTGTAGAAATATTTTGTTCGGGATTGTAAATAATTCCTTTGTTGATTAAGTCAATACAAAATTCTCGTGAACTTGTTCGCGTTTCGTAAGTGAATTTTGTCAAAAGATTTTTTAATTCATCATTTAACCTGTTTTCTTTCACTGCAACAAACCAATGCAACAAAAACAATGTTGTTAATCTTTGTTGTCCGTCAAGCGGTTGTAAAATATTATTTCTTACGCTACCATAAACAAAATCCAATTCCTTTGGTGTGCCATTAATTGCTTCAAGTAAAAACTTTAAGAAGTTTTCTCTTAGTTCTTCTTTTCCTTCTCTACCCTGAGCGTAATCTCGTTGTATAATTGGAATTTCAATTTTACTTAGCGGTCGCCAAGTTTCATTTTCATAAATAGCTTCTTCGTTAGAAAGCAATTGCAGAAAATTTAATTTTTTTGATGTCGGATTATTGCTCATTTTCTGCCATTGTCATTTGAGGTAAATACTGATTTATTACTTTTTGTATTTTTCCAAAATATGAAGTTCTATCGTTTTCATTCCAAACTTCAATGTCTTTCACGTTTGCTGAATAATATTTCATAAAAACATTTTTTGTGCTAATGGGAATAAAAGTCCCTTCAATTTCTCTTTCAATTATTTTCTTTCTTTTTTCTTTGAAAGAATCGTTTTTGTAAGAACGATTAGTTCCACTATCTAATAAACACAGGTTTCGTAAGCTATTATCTTCTTCGCCCAATACATAGTCAACAATGTCTACAAATTCATTTTCATCAATTGTGTTGCCTGATTTTATGAATTCAATTCGATTATTTAACTCCTCGTTTAGATGATTGTCTGTTTTGATGAAGTTGTTTTTTAGCCAGTCAATTTGATTTTCTATTTTCACATTAACTTCTGTTGCGATAGCGTGAATGTGTTCAACGTCCCAAGATTCTTTTTTGTAACGGTCAAAAGGGAAACGATTAGTTTCGTTTTCGTTGTTGAGCATAGTTTGTATGTTGTGAAGCAATAAAATTTCACGAACATATTTTCCGTTATATTCGACTTCTTCCAAATTCACATTTTTAAATTTGGATTCTATTTCTTGGTCTATCCAATATGAAAACTTCGTTTTTGATTTTTCTTTTTTCTCTTTAAGAATGTTTTTGATGTTTGTTCCAATCGCAATTAGATAACCAATTTTGTGATATAATTCTCTGTCATTATACCACTCTTCAAGAGTTTGGAAATACTTTTTAATTTCCTGCCAATTGTCGTTTATTTCTTTTTCTGATTTGGTTTTAAATTTTTCATTAAAGAAATGGAAAGTGGAATACTTGTCATCACTTGGCTTGTCTGACATTAAATTAAAAATAAACTCTATTCTCGTTGCCAAGGTATTTTCATTTTTGTTAACGAAATACCAAAAAGAATCGTCTTGTAAGGCATATTCAATTCTGTCCCATTCTGAAGCAATTTCTAATTGTTTCAAACGTAGTTTTTCGCTGTCTGCTTTTGCGAAATTTGAACTATTTAAAAACAAAGCCTTAATCAATTCAGCATTTGTTAGCGGAATTTTACCGCTATTTATCCTCGTGAAAATATCAATTGAATCATCTTTTGCCGAAGTTTCATACCAAATAACTTTTGTAGAAAAGTTGAATTTTGATTCAAATGTATTTACATCAAATTGCTCTCCTTTGTTTTTGAACCAATCACAAATTGTTTTGTAAGCAGAAGAAATAAAATAATAATCAATGTTCGTGTCGTTTATCGTTTCTCCGTTTAATTCTTTTTGTAAATAGTCGGCTGAATTTTCTCTTGTTTCGTATTTTAAGCCAAATAATTTCTTTCTACGATTTTCAACATAACCTTGATTTAAGTGATGTAATATTAAAAACGTTGTCGTTAGCCGTTGTTGTCCATCAATTACGTCCCACTCATTATCTTCCTTTTTCTTTACCACAATAGGCTGTAAGCAATACCATGTTTTTTCATTTGAATTTTCAATTTCCTTTGGGGAAAATTCATTGATGTCATTCAATAATTCTGTCACTTGTTGTTCTGTCCAACGATAGCCTCTTTGATAGGATGGTATAAAAAAATTGCTTTTCAGCAAATCGTTAATAGTCCTTATTGATATATTGTTATTCTCCATATTGATTATTTCCCTTCAAATGTATTAAAAACAGTTCTGCACAAGCCTTTGCATCACTCAAAGCATCATGATGATTTAAGTGAATTTTATATTGCCTGCAAAGTGAAGCTAAATTGTCTCCATAAATTTTATAAGTGCAATGTCCAGTAAATTCCGGTAATAAAATGTCGTAGTATTCTAACGTTTGCTTCAAGCAATGGAAGTCAAAGGCAAAGCCGTTATGAGCAACAACATTTTGGTTTCTTATGAATGGCTCAATCTGATGCCAAATTTTATCAAAAGTTGGTGCATCTGCCGTTTGTTCGGGATTAATACCGTGAATATCAATGAAATTATTCCAGTAATAATTATCAGGTGGTTGAACCAAAATAGATAACTGCTCTGTAATAATCTGATTTTCGACACGAACCAAACCAACTTGACAAATGCTCCAACGCTTGCCTTGTGCAGTTTCAAAATCTATGGCAGTGTAGGAATTATGCACTTTTGTAGCTTATTCTTTTACATTTTTCATCATAGGTTTCAATGAGGCTACCGTTTTTTACTGTGAATGTATTGCCTGCTGCACCTCTTACAATTTTGTTTCCTTGGCTCATGTATGAAATGCGTTTGCATTTTTCGTCATACACTTCAATTAACGAACCGTTGACAACTACAAAGAAATTACTTGCTACTCCTACAAGTTCTTTGTTTCCTACACTCATGTAAGAAATTCTTTTGCTGTTTGCATCATAAACTTCGATGAGGCTTCCTTTTTCTCTTACGTCTGAAATCATACTTATATTTTTATTTTAATGCCTACTCTATTCAGTTTTCGGCTTACCTGTTATTATTTATGGCTTGAAAACCAATTGGATTACTTTTTCTTGACTGTTGAAAATCTTTTTCGTCTTGGTTGTAAATTGAAGTCAATGTCATTGGTTTATTGATTATTGTTTCAAACCCTAATTTATTAGAAAGCTGTTGTGCTTTTTCAACTTCTAATTCTTTAAATTCATACTTTGCAATCAATCGTCCTTTTCGCATTAAAGCACTATCAATTTTTGAAATATCAGTGTTGAACGAACAAATAATCTGAACATTCAAACAGTCGGCAAGAAGTCCGTCAGAAATATTCAATAGTGCTGAAACAGGCGAACTTTCGTCCTTTTCTCGGTCAACTACGATGTTTTCTGCATCCTCAATTACAAAAATTGAATTTGGGTTATCAATCAAAACAGAAATCAAGTCGGGGTTTGTAATTGCTGTTGCCATGTTTGGCGGCAAAAAGATTACGTCTTTCTTTATTGAAGAAATCAGATAACGGATGTAAGAGGTTTTACCTGTTCCTGGTTTACCATGTAGCAACACCAATCCTTTATCGTTTTTCTTTGAAAGTCTCCTGTATATTGTTTGATGAATATCTTTAAAATCATCATTGTAATTATCTTCAATGTTCAATCTTGGTTTTGTAATGTCCAGAGATTTTGTTGCAATGCCATGAGGTGTATTTACCAGCAGAGAAATAAGAGGTTTATTTCTTACTCTTCGCTCTCTGAATTTTTTTATTTCAGAAATTAGTTTTTCAATTTTAGAAGTTTCGGTCTTACTGAAAAGAAACCTTGCGGTAGAACAGTTAGTGTCAAAGTCAACAATTAAGTCGTCAAATAGAATGTAAAAAATGTCATCAAGTTCCGCTTGTTTGCTTCCGTTGAAATGGCGTTTTATGAAATAGTGATGCTTTATTTCACTCTTATAGGTTTCTCTAAACCATTTGTTAGCTCTCTTGCAGTCAATATTTTTCTCGCTGATTAAGTTTGGGATTGAATTGAAATGAGCAAGGAATAAGTTCAATTCATTGATATAGCCGCCTCTATCGGCAAACACTTGTCCCAAACTTATTTTTGAAGTTGTTTTTTCAAGTTCAGGTATTGTAGTTGGTTGTTTGTAAAAGTTGACGATATTTTTTTCCATCCTTCTTTGATTTTTAATTTCTGCATCAAAAGTAGAAGTATGAAACGCCAAAGTGTGTCGCTCTAAAATTTTCTTTGTGTGGGTGGATAAATTTGGCTCTTTTGGTTTTGTGAAGGGTCGGCTTGTGTGTCGGGCAAAACCAAATGTGCCAAATGTGCGGCTGGCTAAAATTGAATTTAAAAAAATGTGCGGTGGGGAAAATAAAAAATACAGAAGGGGCGGCAATGAGTGTCGGCTTACACGTTCTCCGCTTGAAATATGGTCTGTATGTTGTCCAATTGTCAAAATGGTTTGTCCTTGTGTTAATGTTCAATTTTTAGTCGTCTGTTTCATGTTTGCACTGTCGTCCTACACTTGCCGGTAACTCTTAAATATACGCAATACAACAATTTCATAAATCACACTAATAAAACCATTATAATTTCACATCAGCAGCAATACAATCAAACAATTATATCAAAATAAATACTTTCGCAATTTGTATTGTTTATGCATTTTTTTTAACACTAGCATTGAAAATAAAAATATAAAATGCGAACAATACAAGTTTTGAAATAATACGGCCTTTGGATCATCTTAATATGGCTCCTAATCGTCAAATATACGCGATACTCTATTCACCGAATCATCAAGAATACAATTTTAACCACCAAAACAAGCGACATCTTACCACCCTTATTGCCCTTCCTCCCACCAGTAAAACTTTCTTGATAAAAACATCTCCCACTGCTCAAAATCCTCCCCAATTTCCCCCTGTTCTTCCACCACTTCACCCTCCATTTTGTCCGCTTCATGGGAATACCCTTTCCCCCGCGCTTCATCAGGCCTTAGTTTTGTACAAAAAAAGACTCATAGAGATCATCGTATTCACCAGCTAAAGCTACAATCACTTTGTACGAACGATTCATATACAACAAGCTTACGAGACCATTATCACCACTTTAACATTTCATAAAAAATCCACTAAGATGACCAAAAAAATCTCCATAGCGGTACTACTCTTGCTCACTGCCTTGCTTGCTTCGGCACAGACCGAACTATCGCTGAAAGAAGCGGTGAGTTACGCGCTACAGCATAAGTCGGAAGCTGTCAAAGCCGGACTGGATATACAGAACAGCGACTACCTGATCGACGAGGCCCGGGCCAACGCTTTGCCTCAGATCAATGCCAATGGCGGACTCACGTATAATCCTATTTTACAACAAACCGCCTTGAACATGGGTGGCCAGACCATGGTTATAAAAATGGGTCAACCCTGGCAATCAACCGCTTCCATACAACTCAATCAGCAGCTATTTAACATGGCTGTTTTTCAGGGCCTGAAAGCCGCGAAGTCTACCCGAGAATTCTATCAGATCAATGCCGAACTTACCGAAGAGCAGATCATTGAGAAAGTGGCCGGGAGTTATTATGAGATTTTTAAAACCCGGTCACAAATCAAAACCGTCGATCTCACGATCCAAAACACCACCCGGGTCAGAGATGTCATCGAAAGTCTGGAGAAAAACGGTCTGGCAAAAAAAATCGACCTTGACCGGATCAATGTATCACTAAACAACCTGCAAAGCTCCGGGCAGCAGTTGCAAAACGCCTTGAAGCTGCAGGAAAATTCCCTGAAATATCTGATCGGCATGGACATCAGCGCCGACATCAGTCTGTCGGAGAATGATTTCAGCGCTCCTCAAACGCTCTATTCAAAAGAAGATTTAACTATTGACAACCGGACAGAAATCAAACTTCTGGAAAAACAAGGCGAGCTGCTTCGGTTAAACAAGAAAGCTATACAAGCGAGAAGCTATCCGACCCTGAGCCTTACAGCCAATTATGGCTACTTTGGTCTGGGAACCAACTTTCCTTATTTCGCGGAAAACAACCCCAATGTCCACTGGTCCAATTTTTCATCCGTCGGTCTTAATCTGAGCGTACCGATATTCAATGGGTATTCCAATCGCTCCAAAGTACAACAGGCCCGGATAGATATTGACAAGTTCGAAGCGGACCTGAAAGACGTCCGACTGGCGCTGAACCTGGCATTAGAAAACGCGTACACACAGATCAACAACGCCCTGATCACACTCGACAATCAGGAATCAAACCGGTCTCTGGCCAAGCAAGTCCTGGAGAATATCGAAAACAATTATAAAAACGGGCTCGCGTCGCTCACTGACCTTCTGGACGCGGAAACTTCCTATTCCGACGCCCAGAACAATCATACCAACGCCCTGATGGACTATAAGCTGGCTGAAATACAACTTGTAAAAGCGAAAGGAGAATTAAAATCATTTTATACCACAGAATAAACAGAACACTACAATGAAAAGAATAATCATTTCAGGTCTCATCATACTGGCGGCTCTTGGCGGCATAGCCTACGTGCTCCGGAACAATAAGGCGAAAAACGACGCGCGGACCGCCGTAGTAGCTCAGAAAAACGCTTCTGTGGCAGTACGCGCGGAGGCGGCTGATTACAAACAGATGACTATGCAGTACACGTCCAACGGTGTTTTTACCGCGAAACAGGAAGTAATGATCTCATCGGAAGTCTCCGGAAAAATAACCGATGTGCTGGTCCGGGAAGGAGCATTGGTCAATACCGGGCAGCTACTGGCTGTCATCCGGGGAGACAAGCTGAATGTAAGCCTGTCAAACGCCCAGGCTGTATATGACAACGCGAAGAATGAAGTCGAGCGGTTTGAAAGCGCCTTCGCTACAGGAGGTGTCACAAAACAGCAACTGGATCAGGTAAAGCTTCAGCTCGAAAATGCCAGCAACAATCTGCAAAGCGCGCGCCTTACCGCTTCCGATGTCAATGTAAAAGCGTCTTTTGCCGGTATTGTCAACAAGCGTACCATCGAGGCGGGCTCCTATGTATCTCCGGGTCAGCAGCTATTTGAGATCGTCAATGTATCCTCCTTGAAGCTGAGAGTGCATGTGGATGAGAAAAATATCGCTGCCATCAGAACGGGTCAGCAGGTGACGGTTGAAACGCCTGTATTACCAGGCCGGACGTGGACGGGCGTTGTTTCTTTTATAGCTCCGAAAGCGGATGGAAGCCTCAACTTCCCGGTGGAGCTGGAAATAAAAAACAACCCGGGCAATGATCTCAAAGCCGGAATGTACGGAACCGCCCGCTTCGGAAGCGATCAAAACAGCGATGTACTGGTAATTCCAAGAACCGCCTTCGTAGGCAATGTCAGCTCCAATCAGGTATTTGTAGTACAGGACGGAAAAGCCGTGCTGACGCGGGTTGTTTCGGGCAGAAACTTTGGCGATTATATCGAAATCATCTCCGGTATCAGCAAAGGTCAGACAGTGGTCGTTTCCGGACAAATCAATCTGCTGGACCAAACCCCTGTTGAAGTAATTAACTAATTCACAAAGGACCTATGAAATTAGCGGAAATATCCATCAAACGCCCCAGTATCATCATCGTACTGTTTATTGTACTCACACTGGGCGGTATCTTTTCATATACACAACTGGGTTATGAACTGGTACCAAAATTTGAAGTGAATGTCATATCCATTCAGACAATTTACCCGGGCGCCGCCCCTTCTGAAGTGGAAAACTCGGTCACCAAAAAGATCGAGGACGCGGTTTCCTCGCTCGAAAACGTAAAAAAGATCGAGTCCAAATCCTTTGAGAGTGTGTCGGTGGTCATGATTACGCTGAACAGCACCGCGGATGTCAACTTTCTTCTCACGGACGCCCAGCGCAAAATCAACGCGGTAATTAACGATTTGCCGGACGATGCCGAAACACCGTCTATCAACAAGTTTTCGCTGGATGACGTACCCATTATCAATCTGTCGGCGACTTCCAATCTTTCTGAAAAAGAGTTGTATGATCTGCTGGATCAGAAAATTCAGCCTGTATTTGCCCGCATAGACGGAGTAGCCAAAGTGGATATGGTCGGTGGAGAGGCCCGCGAGATTCAGGTAAGCGTCAATCCTGAAAAGCTGCAGGGCTACGGATTGTCCATCGGTCAGATCGAGCAGGTTATAGCCATGTCCAATATGGATTTTCCTACGGGAAACGTAAAAACACGGGACAATCAGACGACGATCAGACTCTCGGGCAAGTTCGCCTCACTGGATGAACTGCGCAACCTGCCTGTCATGACGCCGGCTGGCATTCTGATACGGCTGAGTGATGTCGCGGATGTACAGGATGGCATAAAAGACCCTGACAAAATCTCCCGGATCAATCAGACCAACACGATACTTCTTCAGGTCTTTAAGCAGTCGGACGCCAACGCGGTAGCCGTGTCCGAAAAAGTAAAGCATACTATAAAAGCCATTGAGCAGGATTATCAGGACCAGGGCGTACATATCGAGATCGGAAGCGATTCCTCTGATTATACCCTGAAAGCGGCGAATAATGTCATCTTTGACCTGCTCCTCGCTATTGTGCTGGTTGGTATAATCATGCTGCTTTTTCTGCAAAGTTTCCGCAACGCGGCGATCACTATGGTCGCTATTCCATTGTCACTGATCGCCACATTCATAGGATTACTGATCATGGGATATACACTCAACCTGATGTCCCTGCTCGCGCTGTCCCTGGTGGTTGGTATCCTTGTGGATGACGCGATCGTTGTGATTGAAAACATCCACCGCCATATGGAGATGGGCAAAAACAAAGTGCGGGCCGCGTATGACGGAGCAAAGGAAATCGGCTTTACCGTTACGGCCATTACGCTGGTAATTGTCGTCGTGTTTCTTCCTATTTCCTTATCGACAGGACTGGTATCCGATATTTTACGTCAATTTACAGTGACGGTAATGATCGCTACCCTGCTTTCTCTTCTTGTATCCTTTACGATCGTTCCCTGGTTGTATTCCCGCTATGGAAAAATCGAGCACATCAACCACCGTTCGCTGTTTGGCAAACTATTAAGCTCGTTTGAAAGAAGCCTGGACAGACTGACTACAGGAATCAGTTCGATCCTGAAATGGTCCCTGAGAAGCAGAACAAACAAGCTCACTACGCTTGCCCTGACGGTTGTACTATTTGTCGCCTCTCTGATGCTGGTAAGCAAAGGGTATATCGGAACGGACTTCTTCCCCGCCAACGATAAGGGCGAGTTTTACCTTCAGATCGAAATGAATAAGGACGCTTCGATCGAGCAGACCAATTTCATGACACAGAAGGCGGAGCGGCATTTGTCCCGGAAACCGGAAATAGAGCGGATAATTACCACTGTAGGACAAGCCTCTGACGGAATGATGTCTACCTCGGGCACCAAGTACAAATCCGAGATCCATATCTTCGTAGGCAAAGAGTATCGGAAAGAAGAGCCTACCCAGGTATATGCCGCGCGCCTCAAAAGAGAGATGGAAGGCGTACTGGTCGGAGCAAAAGTTAAAACAGTGAATATGGGTCTAATGGGAGCTGAAAACGCTCCGCTGAAACTGACAATTATAGCTTCTACACAGGAAGACGCGCTGGAATTTGCCGGTCAGGCGGCGGATCTGCTGCGCGATATTCCCGGTTCCACCGAAATCAGGCTGACTTCCGAAGACGGCAATCCCGAAATCAATGTAAAGGTGGACAGAGACAAAATGAACGCGCTGGGATTGAATGTAGCGTCGGTGGGTATGGCTATGCGTACCGCGTTCTCGGGCAATACGGATACCAAATTCAGAGCCGGGGACAAAGAATACGACATTAACATCCGGTATGATGAAATAGGCAGAGCCGATATCAATGATGTCAAAGAGCTAAAATTCATTAATTCTCAGGGACAGGCGATCCGGCTGGAACAATTCGCGGATGTCAGCTTCGGCTCCGGACCCACTCTTCTGGAACGAAGAGACAAGTCGCCATCGGTATCCGTAGAAGCACAGGTGGTAGGAAGACCTGCCGGCACGATCGCTCAGGAATGGCAGGCCGCCTTCGAACAGCTTGACTTCAAGCCGGGCCTCTCCTACAAATGGGGTGGCAATATGGAAAACCAGTCGGAAGGATTCGGTTCGCTCGGAATCGCCCTGCTGGCCTCTATCCTGCTTGTATACCTGGTCATGGTGGCGCTGTATGACAACTTTGTCACGCCATTTGTGGTTCTGTTCTCTATTCCGTTATCCTTTATCGGGGCGCTGCTGTTTCTCGCTCTGTTCAATCAGACGTTGAACATCTTTACCATACTGGGTATCATTATGCTGATCGGTCTGGTGGCCAAAAACGCGATCATGCTCGTAGACTTCGCCAATCATCGCAAAACCGAGGGATACTCTACCTACGACGCGCTGATTTCAGCAAACCATGCCCGGTTCAGGCCGATTCTGATGACGACCATCGCTATGGTCATAGGCATGGTGCCCATCGCTATGGCGCAGGGTGACGGCGCCGATATGAACAGAGGACTTGCCATCGTCATCATAGGAGGCTTACTGTCGTCCTTGTTCCTTACGCTGGTCATCGTGCCGGTTGTCTACTCCATCTTCGACAGGCTGGGAAAACGGTTCGGCAAAGGAGAGAAAACAGATTACGCGGCTCTGATGAAAGAAGAAGAAAAAGAAGAAAAGGAATTCATCCCTGCATATGCCGAGCATTATCAAAACTAAATAGCCGCTTGATAAAAGAAGATATTCCGCCCCGAATCTGTAGTTGATACTTCTGGCAGAATATCTTCTTTTACATTTTCACGTATTTCAATAAAGCTGAAATTTAAGTACCGGTTTTATTGTTACTGAATTATTCAGTAGATCCCGTTTGTAAGTAGTAGTTAGTTAGAAACCATAACCCTATGCGATATACAATTCCTTTAAAGGTACTGGTGAAAGAAAGCGGGAGGCTGTTTCTGTTCTTCCTGGTGGGAACAGTACTGATTACCTCTTTGCAGGAACTGAGCCTGACAGGGTTGCTTATTAAATTCATAACCCTGAGCACGCTTTTTATTTCCTATTTCGCTATCAATATCGGCCTGTTTTGTTTCTTTGACAAAAGACGGAAACACCCGGAAGAAAAAATCTGGAAAAAAACGTTCGCGATCGGCTACCCTCTGACTCTGATCGTTTTCACCTTGCAGCATACGCTGCTGCTATATCTGCATAACAGCGGCGTCTTTGTACAGAAGAGCTTGCCGGGAGCGGGAGGCGAGCCGCTCAATGGCTGGCAGCTCGCCATCTTTATCAGCTATGCCAACTTTATCCTGTATTCATTTATTTTTCTGATACATAATTTCGTTATCGACCAGTATGAAAAAAACCGGATACAAATGGAGTTGCTGCAACTGAAAGCTTCCAATACCGAAACGACCAACCAACTGCTGCAACAGCAGATACAACCGCATTTCCTTTTCAACGCGCTGAATATTCTGAAATCACTTATCCGAAAAGAGCCTAAAAGCGCTGAAGCGTACCTGCTAAAGCTTTCGGATTTTCTCAGAGTCTCTATTACCAAAAACAAAACCGGCATGGCCACCATCCGGGAAGAGCTGAAGATCTGTAACGACTATATGGAAATGCAGAAAATACGGTTCGGTGACGCCCTTATATATCATGTCAATCTTAACGAAAGCGACGAATTTTATAACCAGAAGCTCCCCTTTTTCTCCCTGCAGCCGTTGCTGGAAAACGCGATCAAGCACAATGAGCTTACCCCTGACAATCCATTATGTATTACCATAGAAAAGTCAGGATCCAGTATTATTGTACATAACAATCTACAGCTCAAAGCCCATGTAGAGTTTTCAACCGGCAATGGCCACAGCATGTTAAAAGAACGCTACCGGTTATTGTCCGGCGACGATGTTCGCATTGACCGGAACGACAAGGTGTACTCTGTAAGTCTTAAAATTCTGGATCAGTCATGAACATCATCATCATCGAAGACGAACCGATAACCGCGGAAGACCTCAGGGAAATGATCATCCAGGTAAATCCGCGGGCCAATGTAGTGAAAATACTAAGCTCTGTAAAAGAAGCTGTCCAGTATCTCAAAACGCGCCCGATGCCCGATCTTATTTTCAGCGATATACAATTGGGCGATGGACTGAGTTTTGAAATTTACCAGCAGGTCGATATCAAAGTACCGATCGTATTTTGTACAGCCTATGATGAATACGCCCTGACCGCCTTCAGGACCAATGGTATTCATTATATTCTGAAACCTTTCAATGAAGTCATGATACAGGAAGCGCTAGCCAAGTTCCACTCGCTCAAGTCTTCATTTAGTCTGGATAGCCAGGCGCTGTTGCAACTCATGCGGACATTGACCCGGAGTCCTCAGGAAAAACCCACCTCTGTACTGGTTTATCAGCGTGAAAAAGTCATCCCTGTTAAAATCAAAGACATCGCCCTGTTTTACATTAAGAATGAGGTATGCCACTTATATACCTTCGACCAGAAGACCTATTTCATCAACAAATCACTGGATGAGGCGCAACAACTGGGCGGCAATGACTTTTACAGAGCCAACAGGCAATACATCGTGAACCGCGACGCGATCAAAGAGGCGTCTCCCTATTTAGCCCGCAAGGTAAATATCATTCTGAATATCCCCTTCAGCGAATCCATTACGGTCAGCAAGGAAAAAATGAGCGATTTCTATACCTGGCTGACAGGAGAGTAAAAACTAGAAACCCTCCAAGGTTTTGTATACGACGAATAATAAACCTTGGAGGATTAGCTCCAAAACAGCGAGTATTTTTCTATTTCAGCCTTTACACATCAAGGTCAAAAAAAGAAAGAAACCCTCCAAGGTTTTGTATACGACGAATAACAAACCTTGGAGGGTTGGCTCCAAAACAGCGAGTATTTTTCTATTTCAGCCTTTACATATCAGGGCAAAGAATCCGCTGGTTCAGGCAATCTGTACGCGCGTTCTTTTGAACATACCTTTGCCCGCAATGGCGGCACCTAAGTCATTCTATTGATTATCAACAAAAAAATAGGCGGCTCGAAAAAAGAATACATAAAAAATAGTTTATCCGCTTTATTTAGTCTTCAATCCTGCCCTTACCCTTCGTCTTGTTCATTTTTTCAATCCAGAGATAGACTGTCCATAGCACAGTGATGCCGAACAAAATAAAAAGCGGGATATAATAGCGCTGGATTACGGTATGAAAGTAAGCGCCGGCGATAATATAGATACTCGCGACGCAAAGTTTAAACGGAATAAACTCCATGTTGCTCCAGCAAGTTTTCGCGCGAAAGAAATTCATAGACACTATTTTTACCCTGAAGAACCTGTATATACCTGTTTTGTTGTTCAATATATATCCAAGAAAAAAGATAATGATTTAGCCCCAATCTAAAAGACAGCGTCTTCCCCTCTACCATCACACGTTATAAACAACTGAATTTGAATATACTTAATCATTTTGCTTATTTTTGCTTTTTTACCGATACTTTTCATCAAAAAAGTCTATTTTCGGCGTGAAAAACCCAGAAAACAACGTTATGACTGTTCTATGCGAAGCACCAGAGAAGAATATCCAGTAAAGTCCTTCATCCGGTTTTGGAAGCCGTTTTTCAGCGATCTTCGCAACTGGTTTGTTTTCTTCGGTGTTTTATTTATACTCCTGTTGATATTCTTCACCTGCTTTCATAAGCGGGATCTTGTCATTTTTCCCGATACCGGAAGCGGCTATGTTGTTTATGATGATTCTTCCAACTTCGGACATTCCAAAGTCATCGCCTATACTCAAACAGACTCCTCGCTTCGTATCAACTTTGTATTGCGCGAAGGATTTATCGCTCCTTTTATAGGTATCCGTTTTTTTCCTGATAACCCAAATAATGAATTGGACATTTCAGACTACAACCAGCTTTCAGTCAAGGTGTCCGGCACTCCTATAAGTCACCTGATTCTGTACCTGATTACCGCCGATCGTCAGGTAAAAGACAGCCGGCATCCTCTCGCGCACAGGCATTCAGGAGCGGGAATTAAAGTATCCGCCCAGCCTGAATCCGTCACGATACCGCTCAACCAGTTTCAAACTCCCGACTGGTGGTATGAAGAAATAGACCAGTTGCCTCATGAGTTCGCCAGTCCGGAGCTTCAACACTTTAAAGGCATAGCCATAACTACCGGTATCAGACCTGATATAGATACGCCAAATCAGCTAGAAGTTTATTCGGTGATATTTCAAAAAGACAACACGCTCGTCCTGTATGCTCTTGCAGCGATTCAAGCCTTTACGCTACTTTTATTACTGATAAAATACTATGCTGTCCTGAAACAAAAAAAGCGTACCATTACAGTCAACTACAAACCTGTTATCCTCGAAACTGAGAAACCCGATGATACAAAATCCTTTCTGGATTATATACACGCGCGCTTTTCAGATCCCGAGCTCAGCCTCAAAACAGTATCAAAAAATTCCGGTATTCATCAGCGTATCATTACAGAAACCATTTCAAGCCAGTTCAACTGCAACTTCAAAACCTATATCAATCAGATCCGGATCAGAGAGGCGCAACGACTGCTCAAAGAGTCCGGACTCAACATCAGCGAAATCGCGTACAAAGTCGGCTTCAACAGTCCGAGCAACTTCAATCGGGTTTTCAAAAACCTCACGGGCAAAAACCCGACCGAGTTTATAAGAGAAAACTAAGACTGCCAAACAGATGCATTTTTTGTAAAGCAATTTACATTTTTTACAAATAGTATTTTAAAAAGAAAAATCATAATTGCACTATGACAAAACCGTATTACCCGGGCCGATTATTCCGGACAATAGCCGGTCTTGTTCATCAGGTTCAAACAAGCGGCATTATGATTAAAAAAATTATTCTTTCAGTAAGCATTATCCTGAGCGCCCGCGCGGCATTTTCACAGGAATTTATCAGGCGGGATGGCAAAAAGCTGATGTATCAGGGAGAAGAGATACTTCTGAGAGGTATGGCCTTCGGCAATATGGTATGGGATGACCGGTACACGCCGGATCAGCATCATTCGGAAGCGGATTTCAGACGGGTATCGGCTTTGGGAATGAATGTACTTCGTTTTTACATGAACTACAAAACATTTGAGGACGACGCGAATCCGTATTCATACAAAGCCAGTGGCTGGCAATGGATCGACCGGAATATCCAATGGGCAAAAAAACACAATATCTTCCTTATTCTGAATATGCACGTACCGCAAGGCGGCTTCCAATCTCAGTGCGATGGAGACGAACTATGGACGAAACCGGAAAATCAGGATCGTGTCACTGCTCTCTGGAAAGCAATTGCCGAACGCTATAAGGATGAGCCTCAGATTGCCGGATATGATCTTATCAACGAACCAATCCCTGTAGAAAGCACAGAAAGCTGGAGCCTGCTCGCTCAGCGTATTATAGACAGCATCCGCAGCGTAGACAATAATCACCTGATTATTACAGAGCGGGCCATTGCACTGGATTGCAACTATGGTTATGCCGATGCAAACAACAACTATCCTCAGATCACGGAAGAAAACCTGATGTATACCGTACATCTTTATGATCCGCATGAGTTTACCCATCAGCTTCTTGACTGGGCCGGTACCGGCGATGGCGGCTCTTATCCCGATCCGGATCTGATAACCGCTCCGTCCGATGCCGGCTATGCCACGGGCAATTACAGTAATCCATCGGTTAAAACAGGAACTTCCGGCTGGACATATTATGAAGGAGTACCTTTTACTATTGATACCGATACCCTTGTACTGGGCAGAGTGGTTTTTGTAAGTAATGGCATCAACAGCGGCAGAGTCTGGTTTGACGATATCGAAGTCAGAGAGCTGGACAGTCAGGGCAACCTGATACGCGTACTCTTCTCTGACCCGCTGAACAAAGGAAGCTTCTGGTGGTGGTCTTCGGACAATACAGGTACACATACCACCGCCAGCTCAGGACACAACGACAATTTTTCGGTCATGGTCACGGGCAACAAAGCAGCCGCATCCGTAATATGCCCTTCCTTCGCTTTCCGGATTACCAAAGGCAATCAGTACGTTATTTCCGGCTGGATGAAAGGTGAAAACATACCTGCCGGAGCCTCTGCCAGTATTACCACCGAGTTTTATCATTCTCCTTCGGGGTCACAGCCTTATGTACGCAACTATGAATTTCTCAGGGACAAAATCGTCCAGTATGCACAATATATTGAAGACAAAGGCTTTCCTGTATACTTCGGCGAATTCGGAGCTGCCAGAACGGCGTTTGAAAACAATAAGGGAGGTGAACGCTGGGTAGCCGATGCCCTGAAAATATTTGACAGCCTCGGTTATCACTTTACCTATCATTCCTACAAAGAATCCAGCTTCGGCTATTATGATGGCTGGGATCAGCCGGTTGATACCACGACCGTCAACACAAAGCTTCAGAAAGTATTCAAGGAGTTTTTTGGTAAAACATCCGTTCCGACCGGGACAAAAAAAAAAGTAGAGAATAAGCTCAGATTGTATCCCAATCCGGCCGGCAGTCAGGTTACCGTAATCCTTGACCAGCCCGGATCTTATACCGTTGAAGTTCTGAATATGAACGGCAGCAGGATGCTGCAAACACGGACAGGAACAATAGATGTAAGCAGCCTTCCCAAAGGGACTTATATTGTAAAAGTGCAAAGTGGCAGCCATATGTACTATGACAAACTTATCGTAAAGTAATCATCATAACTAACCCCACCCTTAACCCAGAAGCCCGTCGGCCTGCCACAGCTGACGGTCTTTTTTTTATGGACAAAAATTTTACAAAGAAAAAAGCGCCTCCGGAGAATCCTTCAAGCAGAATAGCACATTTAATATAATCTCAGTATGACAGCAACAGCGAAACTATCCACCTGAAAGCTGATAAATACAAAAGGCGCAAATAAAAAAGAGGTTGCCTGCCGGACAACCTCTTTTTTATTTAATTAAGGAGAATATTATTTCAATACTTTCTTAGCCAGATGCTTGGCGGTAACTTTACCCAATAGCGCATATGCTTCCTGAATTCTGACTCCTGTATCATAGTCGTTGCCCATCGCATCTTTGCCTGGAACTTTAAGTACAATAAGCTTACCAAGCTCCTTACCTGTCTTTTTGTCAACAAAAATAATTTCCGCATCAATGGATGCTGACTTACGGACAACACCAACATTAAATCCCGGTTCTGTAAATGTAGTGTGAACAATCGCCTTTATCGGAGCATCAGAATAGCCTTTTCCTGCCTCAATATCATACTTCTTAATGTATTTGTTAAACAATTCATCAAACTTAGGTTCAAAGCGACGCTCACGGTCATCATACCAGGCCGCCTTCCAGCTGTCACCGCTACCAGGGTCTTTCTCATTACGCTTAGCCACTCGCTCATCCAAATACTGATCTTCATTTACATATTTTCCTACACGCATTTTATCATAGTTAAACTCAAGTTCAATCTGTTTTACCTGGTTCAGCCCGCTCAGATTTCCCTTTTGATTTACTTTCTGAGCCTGCGCTCCCATGGTGATAAAAATCACCGAAAAAAGTGTTACAAATAGTTTAATGTTCATATTGTTTTGTGTTATTAATGATTTGAAGTGCGAAAGTATCAAAATTTAGTTCAGCAGCACGGACTCCAATAAATAATTCTGGCCTGATAACCATAATTTATCCGGGACAAAAGATCTTCCGGGGAGTTTGAAAAAAATAAACAACAGAAACAATGGAGATTAAAGCAATAGAAATAACCAGTCCTGAGATAAATGCTACCAGACAGTTCTATCATAAAAAACTCGGATTCAAAATTCACCACGATACCAGCGACAAAATCTCATTTGAAACCGGCAGCTCCATCCTCTCCTTTATTCACACAGATCAGCCACAGGCGCGTTATCACTTTGCTTTTCTGATTCCCGGCAATAAAGTTTCCGGGGCTGTCGGATGGCTCGGTAACAAAGCCAGACTCATCCGTAATCCTGGTGATAAACTGATCACTGACTTTAAAAGCTGGAATGCCCGATCCATCTATTTTTATGACAACAATGGCAATATACTGGAGTTTATCGCCCGGTTCGATTTGCAGGATACTTGCCCGAAAAGCTTTACAGCATCATCCGTCCGCTGTCTCAACGAGGTTGGTCTGGTCACTGATTCTCCGCTGAGCTTTTCAGAAAAGCTCACTCACGAACTGGCAATTGACTATTTCGAAAAAGGTCCGAAAAAAGAAGATTTTGTCGTCCTTGGAGACAATCACGGACTTCTGATCGTTTCAGGCACCAACAGAAGCTGGTTCCCGACAGAGCACAAAGCAGAGAAATACTATCTCAAAGCCGTACTATCCGTCAATGGTGAGCAAAAAGAAATCTGCCTGTATGAAAAATAGTTTCCCCGCCGGCAGAGCAGTAATTTAAATAAGGTATATCCGCAGCCTCGGGAGCCTCAGCCACCGTTGCGTCCATTGCCTGAGGCTCCCGAAGGCAACAAATGTAAACAGGAGGATCATAGAACACCTGTTCTCCGCAGGCCCGTCTTGCAGACCAAACACCATCCCCCTATCTTTCTTATTTTCTTTTTACTATCCCTGACACGCACCGACAGACAAATCAAAAATATACGGTAAACACCGTATTTTCTAAATTATCAGATCTGCTATTTTGCGACTGTTGACTATCCGGATATAATGATCCGATCTGTCTGTCACACATGCTACTATTGACTATCCGGCTGCTCAACACCCCCATTTAGTTTTAATATTTAATAATTTATGAAGAAACTTTTACTCACATCCCTGTTACTGGCCGGGTTGCTTGTGCACAGCAGTGCACAGATTGTCCTGGAAAAAGAAGTGGAACTTACCGGAAAATCCAAGCTGCGGGGTTATCTGGGCAATTTGATTGTTGACGACGAAAAACAGCAGTTTGATATGGTATTTGTGACCAAATCAACCAATCGGAAAGTAAAGTACGAGATCTACCAGTTTGATTATAATTTTAATCTGCTCAACAATTTTGAGGAAGAAGAAAAAGTAGGTGGCCGGTATAAATCCCGCAAAAACAAATACCGGGGAGTTGATTTTGAAGTGATCGAAGGTGTAACCTGTGAGCCTAATAAGCTGGGCAAGCTGGTGCTAAAAAAAACCGAAACCGATTATAACTTCAACTGGTGGACCGGCCGGTACGAAATCAATACGAGAACCAAAGGCAAAGAGAAGCCAAGAGAGATCGATGAAGACGGCAATACCAAAAAAAAGCTGCTGTATACCGCTCATAAAGACGTGCCCGAAAAAGGAAAGCTTCTGGCCATAGGCCTGGTCAACCCGGGACAAATGAAATACCTGAAGGACGCAAGCCGTGAATTTGTGGTAATGGAGGTTGACAAAAACCTGAGCATCAACTACAAATCTCCTATATTATTTAACCATCCGCAGGCGCTGCTATACAGCGGGGTTTTGGAAGAAAGTGATGAATGGGTGCTGATATTTGCTCCGTTTGGCGGACAGGGATATGGAAAAGTTGCTGACAATGACCCGACAAATCTTACCTATGTAAAGCTGGATAGCGAAGGCAACCTGAAAGAACGGTTTAATTTTAAAACAAAATGCAACCTGTGGGCAATCTACGAAGCAGTAGCAGTCGGTCAGGATGTATATCTCTATGGCATGGGCAGCATAAACAGCCCGGATAAGAAATACACCAAACAGCCTTATGCGCTTACCACGGACGTATTTACCGCAAGCTTTGATTATGAAATGCGAAGCGGACAAATTGAAAATCAGAAGTACGAATACCTGCAGGTTGTAAAGCTGAGCGGCGGCAAAGCAGAGTTTGTTTCAGCAACATCAATTGACGAAATCAATGCCGCCGGCATCAAGCCACCTTCTCAGAAGAAGCTGAAAGCATTTGACGGTAAGAAATTTGTATTGAACGGTTTCAACATCACATCAAAAGGCGATATTTTTATCAGCGGGCAGGATTTCAGCATGGATGCGGTCGGACAGGTCAGAGGAAGAGTATACAAAGACCTGTTTATGTTTCATCTGGATGACAAGGGCAGTTTTAAACGCTACTATGGCGTACAAAACACCGCCAGGCCTGCCGGTTTGCTGGGTGGCGCCGGCGGAGCCAAGTCATTCCCATCCGAGTTTGCCATCTATGAGGCTCCCAACGGCAAAGATTTGTACTGGAACGTATTCCTTGTCAAAGACATCGATGTGGACTGCTCAAAGGAAGAAAGCATAAACCTCCTTGCCAACACAAAAACCATCACTACGACCTGTACATATACCCCCTTGTTTCAGGGCAGGCTGGGCAAAATTGACATAGCATCAGGACAGATAGATGATTTTAAAGAGTTCGGAAGCAAAGACTTTTATCTGTATATTGACCTGGAAGACGGCGGCAAAGGCAAGGATACTCCTTACTTCAAAATTAACGGTGGGACACAGATTGTATACGTAGCCCGACAGCGCAAGGGCGGCGGAGGCACCGACCGCTGGGGCACCAAACTCTGGTTTGGCAAGATCGATCCGAACAATTAGCAGCCAATCCGGCAAATTGTAAGACGGTCTCTGGGGTATCTGTGTATGAGCAGATCGACAGAGACCGTTTTTATTTATGTACTTTCGTGTTTTTCGTTCGCCCTATCTGTTTCCGATAGTATGCTTCCCCGGCATATACCCGGCTATTCTTCCGTATTTTGTGTATATTTAACACATTCATTGCAAAAATACACCTGACAAATCCATTATCTGATATATATCATGACCACTACCAGTCAGACACCTAATACCGGATTAAGAATCGCAGCCATGCTGATCGACCATTTCATTATGACCCTGGTGATTGTACTGATTGCGGCACCCGGATTTGTCTCCGTATTTGCACATGCCTTTGAAACCAGTCATGATCCGGTCTCCATGCAAGCCGGCAAAATTATATTTCCTTTTATTATCGGTTTCAGCATATACTTCAATAAGGATCTGCTTAATGGCCAAAGTCCGGCCAAACGCATTCTCAAATTGCAGGTTATTGACGATACGACCGGACGCCCTGCCGGGCCTCTTAAATGTCTGATACGCAACTGTACCATGATGTTCTGGCCACTCGAAGTACTCCTCCTGATAAAGAATCCCGGCAAAAGGCTCGGAGATAAGATAGCAGGAACAAGCGTCATATACACTGAAAACCCGGGAAAGAGCACACTAAATAAACCCTTCGCTGTGCTTTCGCTGAGTATAGCCATTGCTTTTTTCTTCCTTTTGTTTTCCCCCTTCCTGCTGCTTAATCCATTTGCTGATATTCCTTCGGTTCCCTATCAGACAGACTCATTTCAGGCAGATAAAAGTGCAGAAAGCAGCCGGCTTTTTGAAGCAGAGCTCAACCATCTGATCCGAAAAGCCGATATCCGGGTATATGATCAGATTGAGAACGATGACCGAAACTATATTTCGGCGATCGTTTACTTTCGCAACAAAGAAGATTTTGAAAACTTTACTGCCTCAGAAAATGAGATAATCGCCGCATTGCAAAACCATTTTCCATTGAGCAGCAATCTGTGCTTTGTCAAGTTTGTGTACAAGCAGCCGGGCAGCGCCAACATGCGGCAAAAACTATACAAAAATCAGGATTTGCATTAACCGGCACAGAAAAAGAACAGGCAGTTGCAGAATGCATTACCGATACTTTTAGTATCTTCGGTCAATGACTTATCTGCACGTCCGGATGGGTACATTTAATTACAGTCATACACTATATTTCAATCGCCAATGAGTGATCAGACCATTGACAGTTTACGGGCAGCTCTGCTTCATTCTCCCGACAATATACCACTGCGCATGCTGCTTGCCGATACATTACTGTCGCAGGACAGGCTGGATGAAGCAGAAGAAGAGTACACATTCATTCTCAGCCTGAGTGACAATATCAAAGCGAAAACAGGTCTGGCTAAAATCTTTTTCAAAAAAGGAAAGTACTCTGCCTGCAACGTGATTCTTGAAACCATCATGGAAACCGGCAGACAGGAACCGGAAATACTGACACTCTACGCCAAAGCATTGTTAAAGGAAAACGAGCCGGAAAAAGCCATGGAAGCATACCGGCACGCGCTCGGGCTAAATCCTTCCTTTTCGGACGAAGAGCTTGACCGTGAATTCAGAATAAAAAGTCTTCAGACAGAACAGTCATCTGAAGAAGAAACAGACAGCCGGTTCCTGCAGAAACCTTCCGTCAGCTTTGCCGATGTGGGAGGTATGGATTCGGTAAAAAAGGAAATTGAACTGAAAATTATCCGCCCGCTGCTCCATCCGGAGCTGTATAAAGCCTATGGCAAAAAAACCGGCGGCGGAATACTGCTTTACGGTCCTCCCGGTTGCGGCAAAACATATATAGCCAAAGCCACTGCCGGACAGGTCAACGCCCGCTTTATTTCAGTCAGTCTCAATGACATTCTGGATATGTGGATTGGCAACAGCGAAAAAAATCTGCATGAGCTGTTTGAGCTTGCCCGTAAAAACGCTCCCTGCGTATTATTTATTGATGAAATCGATGCACTGGGAGCCAGTCGCCGGGATATGAAGCACTCCGGTGGTCGTCATCTGATCAATCAGTTTCTGCAGGAGCTGGATGGAATTGAGCACAGCAATGAAGGTGTTCTGGTGCTGGGAGCAACCAACACCCCCTGGAACCTGGACCCGGCATTCAGACGCCCCGGTCGCTTTGATCGTATTATTTTTGTGCCGCCGCCAGACGAAATCACCAGAGAATCCATACTCCGGCTCAAGCTAAAAAGCAAGCCGGCAGAAAACATTGACTTTCGGCAGATTGCAAAAAATACGCCCGATTATTCCGGAGCCGATATCGATGCGCTTATCGATATCGCTGTCGAGCAAAAGCTGGAAGCATCCTTTAGTGACGGGATACCGAAGCCACTGGTAACCGCAGATCTGATCAGTGCAGCAAAAAAGCACCGCTCCACTACCCGGGAATGGTTCACAACAGCCAAAAACTTTGCTCTGTTTGCCAATGACTCAGGTCTGTATGATGATATTCTGTCATATCTCAACATAAAAAAATAACGTAACACCATTTATCAACCAGTCTGTGACCATGAGAGAGCAGGATAGCAGCATTGACGAAATCAATCAACTGGCCAAAGTCGAGATTCTGATTCAGCAAAAACGATATGCTGAAGCCAGACAAATTATCGAAAGCCTGCTGGCACAGGATAGCAGCCAGCCGTTTCTCCTCTCTCTTCTGGCAGAAATATACCTTCAGCAGGACCAGCCGGAGCAGGCATCCGGAGTCATTGATCACTCGATCAGTCTGGCCCCGGACGCGGCGCATCTGTATTATATCAAAGCACGGATCTGTATCTGTCTGGGACAATACGATGAAGCCGAAAACCAGATAGCACAGGCCATTTCTCTTGACAGCCGGGATGCCCACTTCCATGCTTTTCATGCCAACATCAAGCTGCTGCGCAAGCAGTATCAGCAGGCGCTCGAGCTGGCCGACCGGGCATTGGAGGCAGATGCGGAAAATCTGCTGGCGCTCAATATACGAAGCTCTGCGCTCATCAAACTGGACAAAAAAGAAGAAGCCTTTACCACCATAGAGGGAGCCCTGCGCGAAGACCCCAACAATGCCTACACTCATACCAATTATGGCTGGGGACTGCTGGAAAAAGGCAATCACAAAAAGGCCCTGGAACATTTTAAGGAAGCTCTGCAAAACGATCCCGGTCAGGACATGGCCCGTCTGGGTATGCTGGAAGCCATCAAAGCAGCTAATCCGTTGTACCGGCTGTTTTTGAAATATTCGTTTTTCATGAGCAACCTAACGGCAAAATATCAGTGGGGAGTGATTATCGGCTTTTATTTAATTACCCGGGTACTAAGAGGAATTGCTCAAAAAAATGAAGCCGCCCAGCCGTATCTGACACCAATTGTCATTCTGCTGGCAATTATAGCGTTTTCTACCTGGGTATTTACCCCGGTCAGCAATCTGTTTCTGCGTTTTAACCGATATGGCCGTCTCCTGCTGGACCAAAGCGAAAAACGAAATTCCAGCCTGGTAGCCCTGAGCCTGGCAGTCTCCTTAACCGGACTGATCAGCTATTTTCTGCTTAGCGATGATCGTTACCTATCCATTGCCGCCTTTGGTTTTGCCATGATGCTGCCACTGGGAATACTCTTCTCAGCCGGAAAAAACCATAAAGTACTAAAAATATATACACTTGCTATGATTACTGCAGGTCTTTCAGCTATTATTCTGACATTCAAAAGCAATAACCTGTTTAATACAGCCAGTGTGTTATTCATTCTGGGATTCATTGGTTTTCAGTGGCTTTCCAACTTTATCCATATCAGAGAAGATAACAGATAAGATTCATAGCCGGTTTTTCTGTCATAATCATGATCAAAGGTTATCCATTGTTGCGTATGAAGTTAAAGCGATAAGTTTCTCCGCAAAATCTGAATAATCCGGACCCTGTATTAGTTCAGTTCCGGCATTTGCAGAGAGCAGGCTCTCTGTCAGATGAAATTGAGATTATTTTCTATTTTTGCTTTATGGAATTGCTGCAAACGATTATCATTATTATTTCAGCCATTGTACTTTTCATACATGGCCTCCAAAATTTCAGTAAGGAAATACAGAATGTCGGAGCAGATAAGCTTAAAAATCTGCTGGGCAGCATTACCCGCACAAGAATAGGCGGCTTCCTTCTGGGTGGTCTTCTCACCGCTACCATTCAGTCCAGTACGGCAGTTTCTGTACTTACGGTATCGCTTGTAGATTCGGGTGTGCTTACCTTCAGAGACAGCCTCGCCATATTTCTGGGCGCCAATGTCGGGACTACTACTACAGCCTGGATTATTTCGCTCAACTCCGATCTGATCGGACCATTCTTCATTGTGCTGGGTACACTGATCAGTATTATCCCAACCCGTATATCCATAGCAGGAAAATCACTTTTTTACTTTGGCTTTATCTTTTTCTCCCTTGACCTGATCAATGAAGCCATTTATCCGATCAGAGACAACCCCATACTTACCGGTATGCTGATGAAAGCCTCCAATCCTTTTCTCGGAATTATATACGGAATCATCATTACCGTAATCATGCAATCCAGCTCCGTTGTAACAGGCCTGACCGTTATTCTTACCAGCCAGAATATTATTACGATCGATATAGCTATTCCGATTATTATGGGCGCCAATGCAGGAACAACCTCCACTGCTCTGATTGCAGGATTAAAGCTGTCCGATATGGCCAAGCTGTCTTCGTTGTCCAATTTTATATTCAGTTTTGGCAGTGTTATACTCATGTTTCCTTTTGTAAAAGTTCTGGAACGAACCGTAGTCGGATTGTCCGATAATCCCACCATCCAGATTGCATTTTCACATCTCATTTTCAATCTGGTTGCCTCCCTTTTGTTTCTGGTACTCCTTTCTCCTATTCACAATCTGCTGACAAAGCATCGCTGGTATAAGGCACACATAAAAAAATCCGAACCGGCTGGTTCGTACGATCAGGAGATACTTTCTGGCCCTGTGGAAATCAAAAGATAACCTGTTTCTGATTGATACCGGTCACAAGCTGAAAAATACATTATCAAGGTCTCTGTCCGTACCTTTTTTTCATGCTTCCTTCCTCTGAAATGGATGCTGTAAGAGATTTTTTATTACTTTGTCACCATTGCACATCAAAAAGAGCTATGACAGATAAACAGAAACCTCAATGGCATGCACTTTCACAGCAGGAAATAATACAATACCTGCACTCGGACGCAGAAAAAGGACTGGATGAGCAGCAGGTAAACAATTTGCTTAGCCAATACGGACCAAACGAAATTCCCTCCTCGGAAGCACGTACCTGGTTTAGCCTGTTACTTGACCAGTTCAAAAGTCTGCTGATCTGGATTCTGGTTTTAGCCTGTGTTATATCCTATATCGGCGGACATTATATTGATGTTTACGTTATCATGGCCATCATAGCCATCAATATTACCATAGCTTTTATACAGGAAATGAAAGCCGAGCAGGCAGTGGCCTCTCTCAAATCCATGACTGTCCAGATGGCAAAAGTTATCAGAAATAGTAACCGACTCATCATCAACGCTGTAAATCTGATTCCGGGCGATATAATCATCCTGGAAGAAGGTGACAGTATTCCTGCTGATGTACGCCTGCTTGAATCCCAAAACCTCAGAACAATCGAAGCTTCACTCACCGGTGAGTCTTTGCCGATACGGAAAACCGCCGGTTCTATTGCTCCCGAAACGCTCCTGGCCGACCGTACCAACATGCTGTGGAAAGGTACCTTTGTGGCAGGAGGCTTTGCCAGAGCGCTGGTGGTAACAACTGGCTTACAAACTGTAATCGGAGAAATTGCCCGGACCATGGGCTCGATTCAAAATACCAAAACGCATTTTCACAAAAAAATTGATGTGCTGGCAAAGCAAATGGCCCTTATTGCTGTAATAAGCGCATCCGCCATGTTTCTCATCGGTTACTTCCTGCAAGGCGAAAATACTGAAACACTATTGTTCACATCCATTGCCATGCTTGTTTCTGCAATTCCTGAAAGTCTGCCTGCCATTGTTTCCATCGTGCTTGCCATTGGTACACGCCGAATGGCCAGAAAGAATGTTATTATCCGGGAGTTTTCAGCAGTAGAAACCTTAGGTTCTGTCAGCACCATTATTACTGACAAAACAGGAACCCTTACCCAAAACACCCTCACTGTCAAAAAGTTTCTATCCGGACAAAACCATATCTATACAACAGAAGGTGAAGGCTGGTCTCCCTTTGGCAACATCATCCCTTCCGCTCACAACACTCCGGAAGAAGATTACTCCTTTCGGTTTCTCATGGCTATTGCCGGCTTTTGCAACAATGCGTATCTGAACGAAAAGAACGGAACGTATGAGCTGATCGGAGATCCTACAGAAGGAGCGCTGCTGGCCCTGGCCCGGAAAAGCGGATTATACGATCTTTTTTCTCAGGCAATCCGTCGAATAGATGACCTGCCTTTCGATTCGAAAATCAAAATGAGAGCCAGTCTGATAAACTGGCAAAACAAACGCTATCTTTTTGTGGCAGGCGCCCCCGAAATGGTTCTGAAAAATTCGACAAGGCAATTGACAGAAAACAGTCTCCATATACTCAGCGAACAGCAAAAGCTGCATCTCAACGGACAGATTGAGAGCTGGTCCGCAGATGCCATGAGAGTTATTGCCCTTGCTTACAAAGAAGTATCACCTGATGTAGCTGTGATCCGCAAAGAAGACATAGGCGATCTGATTATAGCAGGAATAACCGGCATGATCGATCCGCCGAAAACAGAGGTAAAAAAGGCTGTAGAAAGTTGTCACCGGGCAGGTATACGTGTAATCATGGCCACGGGTGATCATGCCAAAACAGCCCTGTCCATAGCCAAGGCTACAGGAATCGTTCCGGAAAATGCAACCGATGAAACAGTAATAACCGAAGCAGAATTGCGGGTAATGAGCGAAGAAGCCTTCGATCAGGCTGTACTTTCACATCATGTGTTTGCACGTCTTACTCCCAAAATGAAGCTACGTATCGCTACACGACTTCAGAAAAAAGGTGAGCTGATTGCCATGACCGGAGATGGGGTCAATGACGCTCCCGCGCTAAAAAAAGCCGACGTGGGGGTGGCTATGGGAATCATGGGAACAGATGTCGCGCGCGATGCATCAAAGATGGTACTGGCCGATGATAATTTTTCAACAATTGTACATGCCATTGAGGAAGGCCGCATCATATTTAACAATACCCGGAAAACAACCTACTATCTGCTGACTACTAATTTTGCAGAGATCATAACCCTGCTTACTGCCGTATTGATTTTCCTGCCGACGCCGCTGACTGCCATTCAGATCCTTTGGCTAAACTTAGTCACCGACGGACTGAGTGATATGTCTCTTGCTACCGAAAAAGGGCATGGGGACGAGCTCAGCCACAAACCACTGAAGCGAAACGCCGGAATTATTACTGGCTCTATTCTCCCTTTCATGCTGATCAACGCATCCCTGATGACGATACTGAGCCTTGGCATTTTCTACACATATCTCGATCAGAGTCTGGAAAAAGCAAGAACTATGGCTTTCATCACGATGGCATTTTGTCAGCTGTGGAACGTGCTGAACATGCGTTCACTGACCAAATCCGTATTTGATATAGGGTTCTTCTCCAATCGCTATATCATATACGGCCTCATTATTTCCATAACCCTCCAGGTTATAGCTGTAGAAACACCTTTCTTTGAACGAATATTCGGATTCGAGTTTGTGACACCGGGAGAGTATATTACGGTGATATTGCTGGGATCGTCGGTATTTGTTTTCGGAGAGTTATATAAGCGACTGAAATACGGAAAATCAGGAAAATCTTCAAAAATACCTTCCTGACACCACCACAGGGCAGAGATCTCCGGATTTTCTGCCCTGTGTTTCTTTAAAATCCCTTACATCCAAGCCAATATTGCTGATTTTCTATTTGGTAAGCCGTTCAAGCTGTAGCAATACCCCCGCAAGCATCTCTCCTTTCTCAGTAAGCTTGTATTCAATATGAAGAGGCTTTTGTCTCAAAACCACTTTTTCAAGTATATCTTCAGTATGCAGTTCTTTCAACGCCGCAGCCAGAGATTGACGGGTTATCCCGTTTAATTGCCGCAACAGTATGCTAAATCGTACCGGCTCATTTACTGCATACCGGACAATTGCAGGTTTCCAGCGTCCGGAAACCGTTTTTAGCAAATGCTCCGCCGGACAATTGGTATTAATTGATGCTTCTCCTTTTGAGGTCATGTTTTTCTGACTTATTGCTACTGATATACGTTATACGCATCTTTACGAAATAACGGAGTAAAATATGTTTAGACATATACACAACACCAAAAACAGTGCAGAAATCGCCGGATTTACTCAGTCATATGCTGCAAAATATGTTATAAAAAGAAGCTGGTTCTTCTTTGTAATCCTTATATCCTGCGTTTCCAACAATTCAACTATGAAAAACAACCCATTGCTTTGCGATCCCGAAACCGGGGCCTGTGAAATTCCGGCAACCCGGATTTCTGCTGATTCTCTACCCGTAACGGGAAAAAACCAAGTAGCCCGAATGGTTTATTTTACCGATCCGATATGTTCCTCCTGCTGGGGTATCGAGCCGCAATTAAAAAAATTAAAGCTGGAATACGGAGCTTCATTCGTAATCGAATACAGAATGGGCGGTCTGCTTCCAAACTGGGATATATACAATAGCGGTGGTATCAGCAAGCCAGCCGATGTGGCCCACCACTGGGATGAAGTAAGCCGTTATTATCAAATGCCTATAGACGGCGACGTCTGGCTGGAAGATCCCCTGCCCTCTTCCTATCCCCCATCCATCGCTTTTAAAGCCGCCCAGATGCAGGATAGTGACAAAGCCATTGCTTTTCTGCGCTATCTCCGGGAAGATCTTTTTCTGAAAAAAATAAATATAACGCGTTGGGAACCTGTTGAGGCAGCAGCAGAAAAAGCCGGGCTCGATACAGAATTACTAAAGAGAAATTATGAAAAGGAAGCACCAGGTCTGTTTGAGCAGGATCTTCTACTGGCAAGACAAATGGGCGTAAGGGGTTTCCCAACTATTTTCTTTTTTGACGCTGACAACAACTATCAACTGGTATATGGAACCCGTCCCTATGAAGAGTATGAAAAAGCCCTGCTTAAAATCCAGCCGGAAGCAGTAAAGCAGACATATACTGCATCATGGCAATACCTGTTTGAGCACTTTCCCGGGCTCACAGCCAAAGAGTTTTCCGTTTTAATGAATATTTCTCCTGCTCAGGCAGAAAAGCAGCTTGACGAGCTGTACAAACAGTCCAAACTATCTAAAATAGCCAGTAAAAACGGTCACTTATGGGCAATTAAGCTCTGAAATCTGCCCGGGATCAGCCGATAGTTGCTTGTCCGCTATTGATAGCGATGTTCAACCCATACCAGCTGGTCCGTATCAAAACCAAGATCTTTTGCTTTGGCGATATACTCCTGCCGGATTGTCTCAGGCATATCGATCTCCCTGGACAGCAACCACAGATAGCTGAGATTGCGACCGGCTACCAATGCATAATTATAGCCTTCATCTACAGCCAGCACATTATATGGCGAATAAAACGGTCCTCCGAAAGAAACTTTGAGCTGCCCCACATCCGGGGTTCCTTCAAACTTTGCTGTACCAACCGCTTCCTCAATTTTTCCGGTTTTGGTATTATATCCTCTGTTGCTCACCCGGACATCTCCATCCTTTTTCAGAGAATAATGCGCAGTCGTATTTGTCAGGTTTTTCTCAAAATAAGAGTCCAGCCGGGCTATTTCATACCATGTTCCCAGATAATTATCCAGATCAAATGGCTGTACCGGTTCCGCTCCCTTCGGGATCGTACGTCTTGAATTAACCAGTAAAAATGTTCCCAGGACAGCAACCGCTCCGCCGATCAGCAAATAATTCTTTTTCATAACTGTATAAATCAGAATCGTCTCTTTCTATCTAAGTATAAAAGCCGGGATGATGTTTACCTTTAAATACTTTTGAAAGTTGCCGGCAGACAGGCGTTAAACAAAAACGGGACGACCCTCGCAGATCGTCCCGTTTCCTTTATTCAGGATGCTTTGTTGCTTACCGTATCATTAACTTCTGATTATAAATACCCTTATCGGTAATCAGATTAACAATGATCAATCCGTTTTCTGCAGCAACAGGCACAGTGACTTTTTCTTTCAGATTAACATTGCTCGCGCGCCCAAGTATTACACCGGTTGCATTCATCACCTGAATATCCCCATAAGCTTCTGCGGCAGTCACCTGCATATGAAGATTGCCGCCTGACACATAAGCATTCCGGATACCCTCAGCTTTAGCAAATACAGAAGTAACAATGTCACATTCTGCCATGGTCACCTCCTCTGAATAAAAATAATAGTCATTGGAACAAACAGAAACATCGACAGACATGCTAGCTTTGATTTTATCGCCAACCCGCAATCCCTCAAAAACCATAGTAGTCTCCTTACCTGGCGCCCCATAAGGCTCATCATTCAGATACCATTGGAAGATAGTCTCATCGCTGGCATATTCGCTTATCGCCTCAAAGCTAAAAGTGCTTTCTTCGCATACTTCCCTGGTCAGATACGTAAGCTGCAGCATATCAGCAACAAAGTCCACAGCCAGAATGGCTATATCGATTGAGGCGCACTCGCCTTTCAGATCACACTCACCGCTACCCTCACCTCTTACATAAAGAGTAGATACATCATCCAATGCAGCGAGTATGGAAGCTCCCTGTCCAAACGGCACTTCTCCACATCCTTCTGTATACCAGAACCAGTCATCGGCATCGTTAAGCGCTCCTTCAATGCTGACAGTTGCCTCTCCCCCGCCCACACAAACATTGATTAGTTCAGAAGCAAATACCGGCTTATCAGGAAACACACATAACTCTCCTGATACAAAAGTAACCTCATTTACTTCAAAGAATATATCATAATCAATATCTGCAAATCCGAAAACAAACCCCAATTCATCCACCTGCCCGAGCATTTCCGAAGTAATCACTTCATCGTCAGTGGTTCTTATACGACTTACAGGTATAGTAAAGACGCTGTCCTCAAAATTAAAAACTTTGTAACTATTAAAGTTGTATGAATATTCTTTTCCACTTGCTTTCAGACGAATTTCAAGATTGGAGAGATAATGCGTATAGCCCGATGCTTTTACCTCAATAAATGACAAAGCAGGATCTCCACTAAGCTCAAAACTGCTGCGTCCTTCTGAAGTATAACGTGCATTTTCAACACCTACATAAGAATTTTCTATATCCCACGTATCGATTTTATCAAGTCGCAGGGGATGATCCCGTTTTACAACATCATCAGTATTCCCATACATATACCATTCATCTCCATTAACGAGCGCTGTAGTCGAGCCATCATATATTACCGTTCTGGTTGTTTTAACTTTTAGCAGCTCTGCTTTATGAATGGTAAATCCCGCATTTATATCCGATACATCAAACACGAATAGGAATTGTATGGCAGAAAACCCGGCAATATCACTGGCCGTAGCTTTTTGAGAAAGATTGTCAACATTATAGAACTCGCTCAAAGGTATCACTACAGTCTGTAGCCCAAACTCTGGTCTTTGCTGAGCATACAGGTTGGCAGTAAATAACACCTCATCAATTGTTCGTAATCTGACTTCCAGACTTGTCGGATGCAAGCCACTACCTGCGGAAAAAGTAACCTGAATAAAATTATTTCCCGGCTCTCCGGACAGACCAAAAGGCACTTCCTCACTACCAGCATAATGCGCATTTCCCATTCCCAGAAATCCCAGCAGTCTCCAATCTTCAATATCCAGCGACGGATCCGCTGCGAATGCCTCAACCGGATAATAACTGACATCAAATTGAGAACTACCAAAAGAATACCATTCCTCGCCGTTTATAAGCCCTCCGGAGTTTTCATCAAACAAAATCTGTCCCGATACATTAAATAGCAGAAGCGATAAACTTAAAAAAAGTAAAATTTTCTTCATTATACGTTGTGGTTTCGTTCTTAACAACAAATGTATATACAATAGTTAATCTTTCAATATATACAACCTTCTTAAACCCAGCTCAAATCCAAAAGCAACCTTCAAAAAATCAGATAAAGTCCTGTAAGAACCCAGTACTATTGTGAATAACAATAGCTGAATGAATAATTTTTTTTTACAGATATAAACAAATAAACTTTATCCCCATTTAAGAAACGGGCCATGAACCAGGACTTGCCTTTTACACATTCTTTCGCTTAATCCCTCTGACCGCTTCCGCCGTCCACGGATCATCCGGCCAATGGTGTTTGGGGTAGCGCCCCTTCAGCTCTTTTTTCACTTCCGGATATGTATTTTTCCAGAAGCTTTTCAAATCCTGGGTCACCTGAACCGGCTTATACCCCGGAGACAGGAGGTGTAATAGCAATGTAGTACGTCCTTCATTAATAGTGGGTGTGTCACCCAGGCCAAACATTTCCTGCAGCCTTACTGCCAAAACCGGCAATCCCGCATCGGGTTGATACGCTATTCTTATCATTGAGCCTGACGGTACTTCTATATGTACAGGAGCCAGCACATCCAGCTTGCTCTGCAAGTCCCATGGCAGCATACTCTTCACAATAGCTTCCATATCCAGCCGCTGAAAATCTTCCTTCTTGCGCACCTGGCCCGCATACAAAGGCAGCCAGTCACGCACACTGGCGATCAGATTTTCCGTACTGAAGTCAGGCCAGTTCTCTTCCGGTCTCATTTTTCTGAGAAACCCGACCCGGGCCTGCAGTGTCTCAATCGAGTCCAGATCAAGTATTCTGCCTCTTTCTTTCTCCACTACCTGACACAATACTTCCACCCGCTTATCTTCCGGAATTGTCTTCATTACTCTCGTACCAAGCACAAGCGCTCCGATTCGCTTACGGTAATCTGCTATAAGCTCCCCCTTCCGATAGTCCCACTCCACTACAGCCTCTTCTTCCAGCATATCCTCTATAGCACCCGGATCAAAAGGAGCGGCAAGAAAAATTCTTCCTTCTTCTGATCCTGCATCCGCCTGGGCCACAGCCAGCCATTGCTCGGTTATAAGCAGATCATTATCGCCCAGTTTCACCTGACGCCCGTTTGCCATTTTATACCGGTTGCCTTCTGTTTTCCGGGCAATACGCTCCGGATAGGCAGCAGCCAGTAAACGGCCAGCCACTTCAAAAGACACAGACGAATTATCAACATCACAAGCCAGCATCCTTCTCCATGATGCAGCCAGTCGCTCTATACGGCCAAGGACATGCTTGTCCGCCAGCCTGACTGGCTTTCCCTTCCTGTAAGCACGCAACAGTTCAACACGTTCTGAAAGACTTGCATTGCTCCCTCTCCCCAGCATATCCTTTTCTTCCAGAATAGCCGCAATATCACATCCGGTTCCGCTTTGTCCGAGTTCAGCGCTCACTTCAAGCAGATGCGCTATGCGGGGATGCGTTGGCAGACGAAGCAGCTTTTTACCCGTACTGCTGATGCGGTCACCATCCAGGGCCTGCAGCTGCGTCAGCAATTCAGCAGCCTGCTGCACTGATCCCTTTGGTGGCGGGGTTACCCAGGTAAGCTCATACAATCCCTTAACTCCTGACCAGCCGGCAATCTCCAGAACCAGCGAAGAAAGATCAGCTTCCAGAATCTCCGGCTTCCGCTCAGCGACCAGATGCTGCTGTGCCCCCTGAGACCAGAGGCGATAGCATACCCCTTCAGATACCCGGCCTGCACGTCCTTTACGCTGCTCCGCCGAATCAAGCGTTACTTTAATGGTCTCCAGCTTTGTCAGACCGCTTCTCGGGTCAAAACGGGGCACCCGGCTCTGCCCGCTATCAACAACAACCTTCACACCTTCTATCGTAATACTGGTTTCCGCAATCGAAGTAGCCAGAATAATTTTCCGATACCCGTTCGGGTCCGGCACAATCGCCTGTTGCTGCAAGTCCTGCGAAAGTTCTCCATACAACGGATATATCTTACACTGGGGCAGTAAGGCCTCAAGACCTTCTTTAACCTGAAGGATTTCTCTTACCCCCGGTAAAAACGCAAGTACATCACCTTCCTGCTCCCTTACAGCCTTACAAACCAGCTGAATCATATTAAGCTCTATGCTCAAGGCGCTGTCCGGGGCCTCATAAATTTCCCGCACGGAAAACTGCTTTCCTTCACTCACCAGTACAGGACAATAATCCAGCGCCCTCTGTACCGTCTCCAGAGCAAGCGTAGCAGACATAATCAGAATCCGCAGATCATCTCTCAGCACTTTCTGTATTTCCCTGACCAGCGCCAATGCCATATCAGCCTGAAGACTACGTTCATGAAACTCATCAAAAATCACAAGCCCCACATCCTCCAGCATTGAATCCCGCTGAATCATCCGCGTCAGAATACCTTCCGTGACTACTTCAATACGCGTTTCTTCCGACACTTTTGTATCGAAGCGCACGCGATAACCCACTTTTTTACCCGTAGCCTCGCCAAGATTAGCTGCCAGACGGTCTGCTACAGTTCTCGCAGCCAGCCGCCTCGGCTCCATCATAATTATCTTTTTACCGGCAAGCCATGATTCATCCAGCAGCTCAACGGGAACAACCGTACTTTTGCCGGCTCCCGGAGCAGCCTGCAGTAATACGGTATTATTTGTCTGTAAAAGCCCCCGTAATTGCGGAAGAATGGCACAAACCGGCAAATGATTATAAGCTGACAACACAGTATCGTTTTTAAAATCCGGAAATTATAACTCTTTCAAAGCACATAAATAATGAATTATTCATTATTTTGCCCGTACATTTTTGACCGTTTCAACCTGAGCAAACAAAAAAGGGGAAAGGTGATTAACTAAAACAACAGTATAACACCATTAATCTCATGACTAAAATTATCATAGCAGGCGGAAGTGGATTTCTGGGAAGCCATCTGACTTCTTTTTTCCTCGACAAGGGAATTACTCCTGTAGTTTTATCCCGGAAACATTCCGGCAAAGAAAATGGTGTCATCTATACGAAATGGGATGGACAGAATCCTGGCGACTGGGTTAGCGAGCTTGAAAATGCCCGGGCTCTTATAAACCTGAGCGGACGATCCATAAATACAACATTCTCAAACACTCACAAAAAAGAGATACTTGATTCCCGCGTTCAGACCACACAACTCCTTGGTCGGGGAGTCAGCCAGTGCACAAACCCTCCAGGCATCTGGATTAATGGCAGCGCTGCAGGATATTACGGAGACCGGGGCAATGAAAAGCTCACTGAAAAATCAGACCCTGGTTCGGGCTTTGTTGCTCATGTATGCAAAGAGTGGGAGAAAACACTGTTTTCATTTTCCCTGCCTCAAACCCGGACAATCGCTGTCAGGACCTCGCTCGTCCTTAATATACAGGAAGGCATCCTGCCTCCGTTAATCCGGTTAAGCAAACTGGGACTGGGCGGTAAAGCCGGTAATGGCAGACAATACATGCCCTGGATACATCTCAATGACTGGGTCAGGCTCATTGACTGGATAATCGATACGCCGGATATCAGAGGACCCGTTATTGCAGCAGCACCGGAAACCGTCACCAACAAACAGTTTATGCACAAGCTGCGAAGCGCGTTAAGAACTTCCATAGGAATTCCTCAGCCTGCTTTTCTGCTCCGGATTGCCGGAAACATCATCGGACCGGATTCTGAGCTAATCCTATCCGGACAAAAAACCTATCCGGCTATTGCAATCAGCCATGGGTTTAGTTACCAATACCCTACGCTTGACAGCGCATTCTCTGAATTATTTGGCTAGACAAACTTTCTAATGAGGTTCGGATCCGGGAATTTAAACAAATGAAATCTGGCATAAGAGTATTGGCTCTGCTATTTTTGTATTTACTTTAAAAGAAATATGAAAAAATATATATCATTTTTACTCATAAGCTTCTCACTGCTCAATTTTTCGTGTTCAAAAAAATCGGATTACATAGCTCCGGAAAGTCTTTCTGATAAAGTTATTCTTAATCCTGATTCGTATGTGGTAACTTCCAAGGCCGGCGCCAGCGGCTGGAGCAGAAACTATTATGACGGCGGAGAAACCCAGCTGGAAAGCGAAGGAAATTATTCCAATGGCATCCCAAGCGGATACTGGAAATTCTGGTATCCAAACGGTACACTGAAAAAAGAGGGCAACATCTCCAATGGTATCTTTTCCGGTCATTGGAAATTCTGGTATGAAAACGGTAAATTACAGGCTGAGGGAAACTTCAGCAACGGCATTCCGTCCGGTCAGTGGAAGTCCTGGTACGAAAACGGCACCCTGCAATCCGATGGTAATTACAGCAACGGACATAAAAACGGCCATTGGCGATTTTACCACTACAATGGCATAAAAGAATCCGAAGGAAATTTTACAGGGGATGTCAAGCAGGGCTATTGGACATATTACAATGCATACGGAACTATGATTGGCAGAATCTATTATTAAGTCATTTGAACAATCTTGCATCCTATATCGAACAAACATATCTGAAACCGGATTTTACCGATCAGACACTATATACTCTTATTGACCAGGCTGAAAGCCATGGTTTCAGAGGGATCTGCATTCCCCCTTTCTGGGTAAAAAAAGCCAGACGGGAACTGGGCTCCAAACCAATAGAGCTGGTAACCGTAGCAGGGTTTCCGCTCGGATACAACAGGACCGAGACCAAACTCGAGGAAACCAGGCTCGCCATAAGCGATGGAGCCACCGAAATTGACCTTGTCATCAATCTATCCGCTTTCAAAGCCGGTATGACCTGGCCTAAAACAGAAATCGCCAAAGTATCGGAGATCGTTCATCGGGCAGACTGCCTTCTCAAAGTTATAATAGAAACAGCTTATCTGAGTCCAGAAGATATTGAGCTGCTTTGCCGGATATGTGCCGATGCCGGTGCAGATTTTGTAAAAACCTCTACCGGGTTTGCTCCGGAAGGAGCCAAAGCAGAGCATATTCGTCTGATGCGAAAAGTACTTCCGCAGGAAATTGGGATAAAAGCGTCCGGAGGCATCAAAAATCGTCAGCAGGCAATCGAAATGATTGAAGCCGGAGCTGACAGAATCGGCACCTCATCCGGCCCCGAGCTGGTTCAAAAAACTCCTTTTAACACGTAAAATTCATTATTCAACACATTGAAAAAACTGCTGGTTTCACTCCTGTTGCTCTTCTCTGCCTGTTATAGTACAGCACAGATTCAGTTTTCTAAAGGCAGCTGGAAACAGGTTTTGCAAAAAGCCCGTGAAACCTCCAAACCCGTCTTCGTTGACTTTTACGCTTCATGGTGCGGCCCATGCAAATACATGAGCAAAAATATATTTACCGATCCGGAGGTAGCAAAATTTTACAACGAGCATTTCATTTCCTTTAAAATTGATGCCGAAAAAGAAGAGCAGGAACTGGTTAGCCGGATCGGCCTGAAAGCCTATCCTACGCTTATCTTCTTTAACCCGGAAGGCGAAATACTTTTAAACTGGACCGGCATGATGGACAAAGCTGAAATGCTTGACAAAGGACTGATGATTAAAAACTTCGAGCTCAACAAAAAAATACTGGAAACTCACCCGGACAGCCTCGAGATCCTTTACGATTATCTGGCGGTACTCAAAAACAAAAACTTTTCCAATGCCAGTCAGACAGCCCGGAACTTCCTGAAAAAAATTGATACCGGCAGCCTGGCAGCCCCCGAATACTGGCCGCTTATTAAAGAATTTACAGCAGATTACAAAACCAGAGAATTTCACTATATCATCACTCACCCCGATTCATTCATTGTCCGGCACAGTGACTTCGGAGAGTATTACAAAACCGGAATAAAATCACTGATGCTGGACGCTATTCAGGAAAGAAACTACAATAAGGTCAGCTTGCATAAAGAATACCATAGCACCATATATAAAGCCCTAAAGCTTCAGAAAATGCCGGATGATTATTACTTCACACTTATTGACATGATGTATTATGACGGCATTGAAAACGACAGCGCGTTTGTCAGCATGGCAACCCGGTGGCTGAAAAATTACAATATGGGCAATCCTCAGGCATTAACTGAATACAGCATCAAAATAGCGGATAAATCTTCAGAAACATCGGAAATTAAAGAATTACTCCTCTTTACTGAAAAAGCAATTCAGTTGCAGAAATCCTTCGAAACACATTATGCTCATAGCTATATACTCTTTCATACGGGCAACAGAGAGGAAGCGCTCCGGCATGCGCAAATTGCCAGAGATTTATGCAAAGATCCAGATGTAATCCCTTATCTGGAAGCTTATATACACAGCATCAACAGCGAAGACTGAATTCCGGACCGGAACCCCTTTTTCAATTGACCCGATCCTGAATATCCTCAATGGCCGATTTTCTTTCCCGTTCAGTTTTTACATCTCCCCCAAACCGGTAGGAAAACGAAAGAGTCACCACTCTGCTGTCAAATCGGATATTACTGGAAATATCAAGATTTTCATACCTTGCGCGATTAACTCGTCTGCGTCCCTGAAAAATATCATTGACCGCCAGCTTTACAGTTCCCTTTTTATTCAGTACCTGTTTCTGAATTCCGGCAGACATTACCCAGTAACTGCGGTTGACAAAAACACCATACACTGTCGGAGAATTATAAAATCCGCTAAGTTCTCCGGATATCCCCTTTCCAAACCTAAAGGTGTTTTGGGTATTATAATGAGCGCTGATAATCCTGTTATTCAATTCTCCGCCTTTGTGGTCTCCCTTGTACTGATTCCTGAACACATTAATAAAGCTGTTGTGCATCCACCAGCTTGTAACAGAAAAAGTTCCCACCACACTTACTCCGTAATTGATCTGACTCATCAGATTCTGAGGACTCTGATACGTCAGGTTCAGGGAGTCAATCTGTCCCATCATCCAGTTGATTACATCAGAAGTATAGCTATAGTTAAGAGTCGTAATAATCTTGCTGTCAAAACTATGAGACAACTCTAGAGAGTGAGTCAGCTCAGGACGTAAAAACGGATTGCCTTCAAAGTACATATACGGATCCCTGAAAAACCGGAAGGGATTCAGATCATCATAATCAGGCCGGCCTACCCTGCGGCTGTAGGAGACCTGTAAGCTGTTTGCATTATTGATTTCTCTGGTAAGAAAGAAACTCGGGAACAATTGCAGATAGGAAAGCTTTACCACAGAGTCTGTTGTTATCTGCCGGCCGACAGTTTCGGTATACTCTCCGCGCAATCCGGCCATAAAAGAAAATTTTCCCATCTTCCTGTTAAGGGACAGATAAGCAGCATGAATCGTTTCATCATACTTAAAATGATTGCTCCAGGAAGCGTCCGGCATCCATTCATCATTGGCAAGCGTATCATACCGGAGATTATTATCCACTGTCACGTAGCTGCTTTTCAGCCCGGCTTCCAGCTCGCCCAGCTTTTCTACCGGATGTCTGTAATCAATCTTTCCTACATATACCTGCGTCAATGAGGGAACATTGCCCTTTCGGGCAGCCAGATATTCCGCAGACAGAACCGGATCCTGAAAATAGCGGGTATCCATCCGCTGCCTTGAGCGGTTCAGATTGTTTGAAAAATCAAGATCAGCCGACAATTCCCGCCCTTTATCATCTATTTTACGGACATAATTCAGATTAAACAGCAAAGAATTCCAGGCAGTCCTGTTATTATTGTCCGTCCTGGTATTCATTAGCTCATCTCCGCTGGCGTTTTGAAGAGAATTTGTGGTTGTATTGAAATTATAATAGGTGCCAACATTGGCTTTTGATACAAACCCGAGTATGTTGCGCTCATTCAGATAGTAATCAATGCCAGCCCGGGCATTATTGGTATACAAAGGTTCATCGGTAGTAGTATGCATATACGACACTCTGTCAGGATCTGATACCGTCCCATTGGTTCGGAATCGTCTGGTATAGCTCACATACTCCACCTCTCCTCTGTATCCATGATTGTAGCTGCCAAAAGCATTAAACTTTCCGGCCTGATAGTTCATAGTAAATCCTGCACCATATCTGGTAGCCCTGCTTCGGGCAATATAGCTGTTCACTCCACCGTTCAGGCCCTTTTTGTTGTCCTTCTTAAGAACAATGTTGATAATCCCTCCCATTCCTTCCGCATCATAACGCGAAGAAGGATTCGTGATAATTTCAATTTTCTCAACAGAAGCCGAATTCGTTCCCCTTAGCAGATCCGCCAGCTCATCATCCGAAAGGTACGTCAGCTTTCCATTAAGCATAACAGAAACTCCGCCTTTTCCTTTCAGGGAAATTTTTCCGTTTTCATCCACCACAATCCCGGGAGACTTTTCCAGTAGCTCAAGCGCTGTATTCCCTTCTGCAAGCACGCTTTTATCTACATTCACAATAAGCTTGTCCTGAGTCTGCTCAATCAGAGGCTTACGTCCGGTAATGGTTACCGCTTCCAGAGTTTGTGCATCTTCTTTCAATACAATAGTTCCCAGATCAATTGAAGAGTTTGCAGCTGACACTTCAAAGGTTTTTCCTTTATGATCTTCTAACCCGAAGTAGCTGATCTGAACATAATATGCGCCCAATGGTATATTTTCAAAATAAAAACGCCCCTCTTCATCACATAGCTCCCCTTTTACAAAAGAAGAATCAGCAGACCGGCTTAAACCTACCGTTGCAAAACTAAGCGCCTCCCCCGCCTCACTTTCGAGCTTACCGGAAACCTTACCACTTGTCTGGGCATTCGCCAGAATACCGGACAATAAAAACAGCACTGCCGCAAAATTACGACACAAACCGATGTTCATAAATTCAGGATTGAGATCAATATAGATTAAGAAAAGGAGCTTTCCGAAACCCGGAATACTCCTGTATGCGCAGACCAATCCATACCAGAACAGGTCTGCGCAACAAGAGATATAGATAATGAAGTGAAGAATTAATCGAACGCAGCTTTATAAGAATACAGACTGCTTACTTCTTTACATCGACAGTAATCGTAGCACAACGCCATATTGCCTTATACTCCTTATCATAATGAGTCCCCTGCTCCTTCCAGCTCTTGGAAACTTCAATTGCGTATCTCCCTGGCCATAAAGGAGTAAATTCAGCCTCCCCGTTTTCATCAGTTGAAATATTTTTAGTCCAGCCCGTAGGAGAAGTCACGCTTATGTATAGTTTGTCTGCCGGCTTCTCCCCATTCACCAGGGTCTTCAGCTTCATGGGACTATTCGCCTTGTTTACGCTCAGCGGATCTGCATGTATGACCAGTGTATTGGTATTTATAGCCGGATTATTACCTTTCTGAGCATTTCCGACAGTTATCAGCGCACTCGCATTAAACTGATACACGGTTGTACCACCAAGATCTTTGGCACTTTTGCCTGTAAATAAGGTATAAACTCCGTCCTGATCCGGAGTAAAGGAAGCAGTAAAACGATCTTCTCCGGCAGTGGTAGCCAGCTTTGCCTTCTTACCATCCGGAGCAACCAGCCACAACTCAAATTCTCTGACATCTGAGTACCAGTCCGCCAGCTTTTCCGGATCTTCATCAGGCTCAGCATACAAAACGGTTACAAGCTGTTTTTGTCCCTTTTTCCCGACAGCATCGGTTTTAATCCAAAGAGCATGCGCCAAAGCGCCTGTAATAGTTACAAGCAAAGAAAAAATCAATAAGTAAATCTTTCTCAACATTTTAATTAGAGTTTTTATATTTAGTATAATACTGTCCGGAAGCCCCCTCGTATGAAAGCTTCGCGTTTCAAAATTATACCTATTTAGATTAATTACAAATTAAATAGAGTAAAACGTAAAATATTTAGAAAATTAAATAATGCTGCACCACAAAGTGCTGCCATAGAAAGGATAGCCCAAACCAAATACTCTGCTCAATGCACTGATACCGGCTGGCTAAGCAGCCTGAAAAAAGGCTCCGCAAGCCAAAGGAACGATAAAAAATCAGAGACTGTTTGAAACATAAGGGTTGACTAAATGAGATGTAGGGTATGGCAAGACTTAAAATAGAAGATATTGAAAAAATTGGAAGTATCAGGGATCAGCTATGTATTTCCATTTTTATACCGACTCACAGATTCGGATATCAGGTAAATGACAAAGAAGATCAGCTTGTTTTCAAAAATGAGCTTCAGGCTGTAAGACATGAATTATCCGCCAAAGGTTATCAGGAACGCGATATAATGCACCTTCTTGACCCGGCTTACAGGCTGCTCAATGATTCCACGGCATGGCGGTATATGGAAGAAGGTCTGGCTTTATTCCTGTCTTCTTCGTTCTTCAGCTGGGATACATACCCGATTACCTTTACTGCACAGCATTTTATTACACAAAACTTTATCATCAGCCCGCTGGTGCCGCTGCTGACGGATAGAAATTCTTTTTATATACTGAATATAAACCGGGACAGAATTTCATTGTACAAAGCAGATGAGTTTGATATTGCCAAAGAAGAGCTGCCGGAAGATCTGATTCCTTCCGATATGGAAGAAATCATGCAGTATTATGAGTTCCAGAAGCACTTTGACGGTAAACCTATGACATCATTCTTTGGCATGGTTTTCACCACTCACGGGCAAAGACAGGAAATCGACAAAAGAGACCGTTATTTACAGGAGTATATAGGAAAAATCTGCCAGGGACTGGACAATTATCTCAACGAAAACAGATTACCGCTTGTGCTCGCCGGCAGTGATCACATTCAGGGATATTTCCGGAAAACAAGTAAATATCCCAATATTATATCTGAAGGCATTACAGGCAATTACTCCGATCTGCAACCGGAAGAGTTACATAAGAAAGCATGGGAAATTGCTGAAAAGGAAGCAATGAAACCCCGGAGCAATGATATCAAAAATTATAAAGCATGGGCCGGAACCGGCCGCACAAGCTACGACCTTCAGGATATATATGTATCGGCCCTTGCCGGCAGAATTGAGAGCATTTGCCTCGTCAAAGACATAAATATATGGGCTTCCGTAAAAAAGGACGATCGTCTTGAGCTGCATGAAAATCAGCATGACGGAGATATTCATGTATTCAATGATATAGTATGGCAGACCCTGTCTAATAAAGGCAATGTTATTCAGGTCGACAGTTACGAAGAGCTACCTGAAAAGGAAGTTCCCGTGCATATGACCGCAGTTTACAGATATTAAAAAGAGGCTTTTTTTAAGCCTCTTTTTATATAAAAGCTTACTAAGGATTATCTGATCTCAATACGACATATAATGCAAAATCAGTTAAAATGAACCCGGGAGTACGGCAATCTGTCCGCTGACAACGTAACAGGACGATTAACAATAAAATTTTCAGAGTCTTTTATAAAGCCATTCTCACAGTGAATGAAAAGTTTGAATTTAACACACTTTGCATAGGTTCTGGCTTTTGTTACCGCCTCCTTTTTCGATTCATAAACCGCATAAACCCGTTTTACATCCTGCGAAATAATAGCCCAGCCGTCTTTGTGGGGAATCACGTGGATTGTACAATCTGCAATCTGCGCATTCGTTCCGGCCGACGCAATTTTAGCCCGCTCCCGGCTATTGGCTATTGCAATCTGCTCGGCAATAGTACGACTAAGCCCCTCTTCAAGAAGCCGGTTTGCTATTTCAATGGCGAGTCTCCTGACCTCCGGGGTAAGCACACCAAACGAAGCCGGATATTGTATAGGCGAGTATAACATAGACGAAAGAATTAAAGAGTGAATTGTTGGAAATTGTCTATGGATAACCGGAACGATAATAGCTATGTTTGGACCAGTACATTAAAAAATAAATACTATTTTTATATGGCTAAGTACAAAACAAGACTCAATCAACTAAAAATTAACAAATTAAATCAAGAAATATTGCAAAAAAACCAAACATCTTCACAGAGGGAGCAGCAGTACATTTTAACAGCCGGTCAGAAAATTTTTACCGTAAAGCAAAATTGTCAGGTCACCTTACCAAAGCTGCTGATATTTAGTAGTAAAATCGGCTGTACCTAACCGGAAGTGAGATTTTCCGTATGAATGCATGTGACAGCAAATGTGTTATTGTTTTATTTTAATCAAATAAAATTCAATAGTAAAAAACTAATATTCAATAATAAAAGTTTTAACTGTGGAAAACTTTTTATAATCAGGGTTACCTGAAAAAGAAATTACGTATTTACAAAATGAAAGACCTGGAGATCATCACAAAAATCAGAAGAGGAGATGAAACAGCTCTTGATTTTCTTTATAAAAAGAATTTCAAGATGATGCTGAAAATGATCTTGAAAAATAATGGTTCGGAAGAAGAAGCAAAAGATATATATCAGGAAGCCCTGATCGTACTCTGGCAAAAAGTGATTGCCGATGACAATTTTGTGCTCACATCAAAAATAAGTACGTACCTATACAGTATATGCCAGAATCTCTGGCGCAAAGAACTGGAAAGAAAAAAAAGACATACGTTTGATCAGCCGGAGCGTGCGGAAGTTCCCGATCAGGACACCGGCGAGCGGAGTGAGATCATTCAGAAATGTCTGCAGGAGCTTGGAGAAACCTGCAGAAAAATTCTGACATATTATTATTTTGACAAACTTTCGATGGTTGATATTGCAGAAAAGCTTGGCTTTGCCAATGCAGACACAGCCAAAACGAAAAAGTATAAGTGCAAGAAAGAATTAGATAGTAAAATTAAGGCAATATACTCTGCCAGTGATTTCCTAGATTAGTTATGAAAGGACCGGAATTCGACATAGAAAAGATTGAGGCATATCTTCTCAACAGACTGGAGCCTGAAGAAAAAACTGCTTTTGAAAAAGCAATGAATCAAGATCCCGTGCTTGCACAGGAAGTAACGATTCAGAAAGATGCGATTCAGGCGATACAACAATTGCGAAAAGCAGAGTTGAAAGCCAGGCTTAATGCCATCGAGATTAATAACGGAATGTGGAGCCATACCGGCAAAATTGCAGCGACAATACTATTGCTTTTTTCTCTCGGAGCCGGCACATATCTTTTAATACCCGGATCTTCTGATCCTATTACGGAAGAATCACCGGTCATTAGCGGCAATGCTTCCGATATGGAAGAAAGTATGTCCGAACCTATAGCAGAAGCAGAACAACGCCCGGAACCGGTCAGCATCCCATCGGCCAATCCGGCAAAAGCTCCGGATGAAATAAAATCTGTGGATAAAACAGCTCCGACTGTAAGACAGCCTATAGCAGAAGTCCGCGTTCCGGAACTCAACGACAGTTTTGATTTTGGAGAAGGCCTCGATAAGCAGGTTTCACTTCCCAATCCTGATATCGCCAGAGTTGCAGATACAAAGGCAAAGCTAAATATAGATCTTATAGATCAGGAGGGAGCTATTCGTTATAAATATTACAACAATAAGCTGTTTCTATACGGCAAATTCAATGCCGAGCCATATGAGATACTCGAGTTGAACGCCAGTACAGGTAAAGATCTCTATCTTTATTTCAAAGGAGCATTTTACAAGCTAAACTCTGACACTTTTGACGTTTCGCTGCTAGAGCCGATCAGTGATCCTGACCTTAAGCTGCAACTGGAACAGCTACGCTCAAAATAACACTTGTATCATCAAATCGGGACGATTTTAAGAAAATGTTCTCCTTCTGTAAAGAGCCTTTTCTTAAAATCGTATTTTTTTAAGCTTTCTGTCTTAACTTTGCATCTTCAACGCTATTGAAATATATTTAAACAAATTTTTTACATAGAAGATGCCTGGAAAATTTCATAAACTAAAGCGAAAAAAACTGGGAAGCTATCCGTACTTCACAGTAATTCTGAGTATTTCTATGGCGCTTTTTGTAATCGGTCTTTTCGCTCTTCTGATTATGCATGCCAACAGGCTATCAGAAGTAATCAAAGATAAATTTGAGGTGCATGCTTATCTTGAAAAAAATCTTACGTCTGAACAGGAAGATTCCATCAGGACTGCAATAAGCCGGTTTCCGTTTGTCAGACAGGACAAAGATGCGATGTCGATTACATACATCAGCAAGGAAGAAGCAGCCCGGCGCTTCATCAATGAGACCGGAGAAGATTTTTATACAATCATCGGTGATAATCCGCTGAGATCATCCTTTGCCATTCGGATCGAGCAGCAATACGCAGACTCTGTCAGTCTGAAAAAGGTAAAAGCCCATCTTATCGGTGTCAGAGGCGTTTATGAGGTAGATTACAAGGAAAGCCTCATTAATCAGATCAACGACAACATAAAAAAAATCGGATTCATTCTAATCCTTTTTGCTGCCATTCTGTTAGTAACATCCATACTATTAATCAATAATACCTTAAAGCTAGCCTTATTCTCTCAACGATTTCTTATCAGAAGCATGCAACTGGTCGGCGCTACAAAATCTTTCATTCAAAAGCCATTCTTACTCAGAGCCATGACACAGGGTCTGATCAGCGGTATTCTTGCTTCATTTAGTTTATTCATAATTCTTCAATATCTTTATGCACAGATTGAAGAACTCAGAGTTTTGTCCGATACAGGTATCATGTTGCTTATATTTCTTATTCTGATACTTTTAGGCATATTTATCGGCCTCTTTAGTTCATTCCGGGCAATAAACAAATACATTAAATTATCACTTGACGAACTTTATTAATTTTTTTTATGCAGAATAACAATAAACAAGTCTTTGGGAAAGCTAATTATATGATCATGATCGGCGGAATAATTATTTTACTCCTCGGATTTGTAATTATGTCTATGGACAAAGAGCAGTATGGATTTGGCTTCCTTGGATTAACTCTTGGTCCTTCAATAGTTTTTATCGGATTTATTATCCAGTTCTTTGCGATTTTTTACAAGTCTAAAACAAACGAATGAATTTTATAGATGCCATCATTCTTGCCATTGTCGAAGGCATAACTGAGTTTTTACCGGTATCGTCGACAGGGCACATGATTATTACTTCCGCCCTGCTGGGCATCGGAAGCGAGCAAATTGTCAAAGTATTTACCGTCAACATACAATTTGGCGCTATTCTCTCTGTGATCGTTCTTTACTGGCGCCGCTTTTTCCAATCATTTGATTTCTACCTCAAATTGCTGGCGGCCTTTATACCGGCAGCCATTCTGGGGTTGTTATTTGGCGATCTCATCGATGAGCTGCTTGAGAATGTCGTCGTTGTTGCAGTAAGTCTTGTTGTTGGCGGAGTCATCCTGATCGTAGTGGATAACTTCTTCAAAAATCAGGATGAAAATGCCAGAGTAACCTACAAAAGCGCATTCATTATCGGATTATTCCAATGTATCGCCATGATACCGGGAGTGAGCAGATCTGCGGCTACCATTATTGGTGGTATGACTCAAAAACTAACTAAGAAAAATGCTGCCGAATTTTCTTTTTTTCTGGCAGTACCGACAATGTTCGCAGCATCCTGCTATAAGCTGCTAAAAGATCATCAACACATTACTGCTGACAACATTAATATACTTCTTGTTGGTAATCTTGTTGCTTTTATTGTTGCATTACTCGCCATAAAAACGTTTATCGCTTTTGTAACCAAATACGGTTTTAAGGCATTTGGTTATTACCGGATTATCGTTGGGTTAACCATACTTGGATGCCTCCTTATGGGATACGACCTTCAGATTGTTTGATAGCTTATGTATGATTTTACCGAAGGCGAAGTTCTTCTGATCGATAAACCATATCAGTGGACTTCTTTTGACGCCGTAAAGAAAATCCGCGGAGCTGCCAGGATAAAAAAAATCGGACACGCCGGCACACTGGATCCTCTTGCTACCGGCCTGTTAATCCTGTGTACAGGAAAAAAAACAAAACAAATAGATACCTTTCAGGGACAGGAGAAAGAATATACCGGCAGCATGCTGCTCGGTAAAACAACTCCCAGCATTGATCTGGAAACCGAATTTGATCAGGAGTTTTCCATAGAAGGCATTACTATCGAGCAAATCAGGAAAACCATCATTCCGTTTCTGGGTACCATTCAGCAGACACCCCCTATATATTCAGCAGTGAGAGTAGACGGCAAACGGGCCTATGAGATAGCCCGGAAAGGCAAGGACGCCACACTGAAGGAACGTACTATCTTCATTAAAGAATTTGAGCTCACCAAAGTAGAGCTTCCTGTTATTGAATTCCGGCTGGTTTGTTCCAAAGGCACCTATGTACGGAGTCTGGTCAGGGATTTTGGCGAAGCATTGGGGATTGGGGCCTGTATGACTGCTCTCAGAAGAACACGAATAGGTACGATGCACGTGAAAGATGCCCTGACTCCGGCAGATTTTGTGCAATCATTAAAAGCCGGAGAACCGTCATGAAAGTATATCGTTCAATTGATGATTTCCAGAAGCTGGATAGTGCCGTTGTTACATCCGGCACATTTGACGGGGTACATCTGGGACACAGAAAAATACTTACCAATCTGGTGGATAAGGCCCGGAAGACAAACTCAGAATCAGTTGTCATTACATTCTGGCCACATCCCCGCACCGTATTACAGCCGGACCAGCCAACCCGCCTGTTAACCAGTCTCGAAGAAAAAATTGAGCTGATCGGGGAATCCAGACCAGATCATCTGATAATCTTGCCTTTTTCAAGAGATTTTTCCAATCAAAGCTCACTGGAGTTTATTTATAAGATACTTATCGGACAAATCGGCACGAAGTACCTGATTATTGGTTATGATCACCGTTTCGGGAAAAACAGAGAAGGCAGTTTTGAGTTTCTCAAGGAAAATGCAGCACAATTTGGCTTTGAAGTAGAAGAAATCCCCCGGGAGGATATACATAATGTGACGATCAGCTCCACCAATATCCGTAAATCACTGCAGCAGGGCGACCTTAATGAAGTCCTGACTCTGTTAGGGCGGCCATACTTTCTTACCGGAACGGTTGTACACGGCGAAAAAATCGGCCGCAAGCTCGGTTTCCCGACAGCCAATATTCAACCGGACGAAACGCTGAAGCTAATTCCCTGTGACGGAGTGTATGCCATCGAAGCAGAATGGCAGGATAAAAAATACCCGGGTATGATGAATATCGGATACAGACCGACAGTCGGTGGTCTGAGCCATGTTATAGAAGCGCATCTTTTTGACTTCAATGAGAAAATATATGAAGACAGACTACGTATATATTTCAGATACTATATTCGCCCTGAAAAACGCTTCTCTTCTCTTGAAGAGCTTAAAAGCCAACTTCAGACAGACAGATTATCTGCGCTTGATTTGTTAAAATCATAAGCTCATTTTCCCTAACTTTGTATAATAGAAAACACTTATTAAAACCCATGAAAAGATATTATTCATTTCTTTTATTTCTTCTGATCGCACCTTTGCTGTTCATGACCTGCAAAAAAGATGACGAAGGTAATACAGTTGTAAACATCTTTTCCATTCAGGATGATGTAAAGATGGGTAAGCAAATGGATGACTACATCAGAGACTCTTCCGGTTATGTGCTGCTTAGCCGGGATCAGTATCCGCTGGCCTATAACTACATCGAACGTATTAAAAACGAGATTCTCAACTCCGGAAAAATTCGTTATAAGGATGAATTTGAGTGGAAAATAACCATTATTCAGGATGATGAAACACTGAATGCCTTTGCTACTCCCGGCGGATATATTTTTGTATATACCGGTCTGATGAAATACCTTGACTGCGGCGACCATTTTGCAGGAGTTCTGGGACATGAAATGGCTCATTCAGACAAAAGACACAGCACAAATCAGCTTACCAAGCAGTACGGTGTAAATACTCTGTTGGGCATCCTGCTGGGCAATGGGACTATTTCTCAGGTGACCCAGAGTCTGATCGGACTGAAGTTTAGCCGTGATGATGAAAATGAAGCAGATGAATACTCAGTCAAATACCTTTGTCATGTAAATGATGTGGGAGCAGCAGGAGCAGCAGGATTCTTCGAAAAGCTCATCAGCGCCGGAAGCGGTGGCTACACACCTGAATTTTTAAGCACCCATCCCAATTCTGAAAATCGCGTTGAAAATATTAAAAAGACTGCTTCTGAACTTGGTTGCAATGCAGAACAGATATGTGATGAAGAATATGAAGCCGTAATCAACTCTCTTCCATAATAATTAAATAAACTATTGTGAGACAATCGGAAATAAAGTTTACGGTATCGTTGGACAGTCAGAATGTCCCTGAGACCATTCACTGGGAAGCTACTGATAACCCCAGCGGAAAAACCGAAAGCACCAAAGCCATTGCCCTTTCCGTCTGGGATACCAGACAGAAAAACACTATGCGTATAGACTTGTGGACAAAAGATATGCAGGTAGATGAAATGAAAATGTTTTTTGTTGAAACCATTGCAGGCCTTTCAGAAACCATCATTACAAGCACAGGAGACAATTTTATGGGTCAGGAAATGAAAGACCTGGTTAAAAGACTTGTAAAACATATTGAAGAGGAAAGCAAAAAACAGTAGGAGCGGTGATCAGGGTAACAGGTTAATCTATAAAAGAGGGCAGCTTAAAAAAACAAGGCTGCCCTCTTTTATGAGAAGCAGCCAAGGAACAAACATTAATTAACCACTTTTAACTATTAACCTAAATCTATGTGTACATTGAAATAAAACAACGACTTATCATAGAAACCGGATTCCGGTGGAATTGTTTTTAAAGTAGTTTATTTTTTTTCTTTTTTTCACGTTTCGTCTCCCGCTCACAGGTTTTAACCTCTTCTCCGATCGGGTAGTTTCCACTCTTCATGTCCTCAGCATATTGCTTATTGTCTATACCAGCCTCAGGAAGCCCTTCGTAATTGTATGCATAGCCGTCCTGCTTGTCTGTAACATAAAAAGGCCCCATCTCACTTCTATCAGAGTTCATAAGATTCATCCCGATAATAGCAAACTCACGGCTAATCACTTTTTTCTGATCCTGATTTTTGTACAGCTGTACCGTTATATCCCCGCCTGACATTTGCCCTTCACCTGACTTGTCATATACCTGTCCAAAAAGCTGATAACAGGAAGACATAAAAAACAACATCAACAAAACTCCTACACTTTTCATATCCCTCTGAGATTTAATTTATCTAATTAATTATTCTTTTCTGTATTGACAGGAGAAGGCGCTGTTTCTGCCGCATGATACGAATCATTATCTCTGTTTTTACTTACACATTGAAATGCTTCCATTTCATAGGGCAGCCCGGGCCGCTTATCCTGAGTCATAGATTCGGGCCATAGTCCTTTACTAATCCACATGTTATCCTGTCGGATTCCTGCATACAATTCTCCTACAGGCTCCTTATAATACATTTTTCTTTCTTTCCCGTCGACTGTATCAATAACAATAACAACAGGATTTTCTTCTGTACCATAAGCAAACTCATAAGGTGAAAAGCTCCCTCTCTGTTCAGAGATGGAATAACTCAGATAAAAGTTATGTCCGCCCCCCTGAACATATTCGTTTGTTTCATGCAGATCATCTAATCCGGTCGGATTACAGATTGAATAGTTAAGAAAATGGATTTCCTGAGCATCAGCGAATGCGACGCTCCCGAAAAGCATACCAAGCAGTACCCCTACTTTTTTCATAATCCTGTCCCTCCTATTCCTACTACTAATAGAAGAACTGCCTGGATGGAAAAATTGTTATTTGAGAACTTCCGCGGAGAGTTCTTTGGCCCTGTTTTCAGCTGCTTTCAGCGCCTCGATAATATTCTTTCCGATTTCTGTACGGTCAAAGTGATCCAGAGCCGCCTCAGTCGTTCCTCTTTTGGATTTTACTGATGCGATAAGATCGTCTGTACTCGTATTGGAGCTATGAAGCATCTGGAAAGATCCCAGCATCGTCTGCCGGACCAGCATAGAAGCTACATGCGGCTCAAGGCCCATCTCGATACCGGCTTCCGTCATGTATTTTACAAAGTAGAAAAAGTATGCCGGACCACTTCCACTAATGGCGGTAACAGCATCCATCATCTTTTCATTTTTCATAAAAATTGACTTCCCTGTAGTTTCAAGCAATGTATCGACCTTGCTGATAACAGACTGACCGACTTCCTTCGCTGCTGCAAAGCCAGTGATGCCAAAACCAAGCTGAGCCGGAGTATTGGGCATCGCTCTGATTATATTTTCATGCTCAAGAAGCTCTTTCATCGAAGAAATCTTTATACCGGCCATAATGGAAATCACGACCTGCTTTCTTCTGAGCACGGGCTTCAAAGCCGGCACAATTGACATAAAATCCTGAGGCTTTACGGCAAGAAATATGAAATCATACTCCGACAGAGACTCATCAATCCGGTCATATAGTCTGGCAATATCTTCCTTCTCCAGACGCTCACGGGAGGCTTCATTTTTTTCAATTATCAGAAGATTCCCGTTCTGGACAATTCCGCTTCTGACAAAAGCCCGTGCATAAGTCGCACCCATGTTGCCGCCCCCGATAAAGGCAATTTTCATAATTATACGTATTTACTACTTTCCTGATAGCTCTCTGATACTTTCTCCCGCAGCTTCTATAATACGCTCAATGTTCGCATCATCAATGGCATCCGACACGAAAAGCGCTTCAAACTGGGAAGGAGCCAGATATACTCCTCTGTTGAGCATCGCCCTGAAATAACTTCCAAATTGTTCAAGATCACTTTTCCGGGCAGATTCAAAATCGTATACCTTCTCTTCAGTAAAGAACAGAGTAAACATTGAGCCAATATGATTGATAGTATATCTGCGGCCTGCTTTTTCCAGCTGAGCCTGTATACCCTTAACAATTCTTGTGGTTTTTTCCTCAAGACGGGTATAAAGAGCCTTATTTCCCCGAAGCTGATGCAACATGGCAAGACCTGCCGCCATGGCTACCGGATTGCCGGACAGGGTACCAGCCTGATAAACCGGTCCGCTCGGAGATACACAATCCATAATTTCTTTTTTTCCGCCATACGCACCTACCGGCATACCGCCACCAATGATTTTGCCTAATGTGGTCATATCCGGCATGACTCCAAAATGCTTTTGCGCCCCTCCTTCCGATATTCTGAAACCGGTCATAACTTCGTCAAAGATCAGTACAATTCCCTCCTTGTCACATATTGATCTCAATCCCTGAAGAAACCCTTCTGCAGGCAAAACACATCCCATATTGCCGGCAACCGGCTCAATAATAATGGCCGCAATCTGATTCCTGTTTGCATCAACAAGCTCCTGAACTGCCGAAAGATTGTTAAACGGAGCCGTCAGGGTATCTCCGGCAACTCCTTTTGTTACACCCGGACTGTCGGGAACTCCCATAGTAATAGCTCCGCTTCCGGCAGCAATCAGAAAAGAATCACCGTGGCCGTGATAACAGCCTGAAAACTTTATAATTTTATCTCTTCCTGTAAACCCTCTTGCTACCCTGATCGCGGACATGGTCGCTTCCGTACCGGAATTTACCATGCGCACCTTCTCAACGGAAGGAACCATATCAATAATAAGCTCGGCCATTTCTACTTCCTGTCTTGTCGGAGCGCCAAAGGACAAAGATCGCTCGGTCGCTTTTATGACGGCTTCTCTGATCTGCTCATTATTGTGACCCAGCAGCATAGGGCCCCAGCTATTGATCAGTTCTATATATTTATTATCATCCTCATCAATCAGGTACGGTCCCTGTGCTGACTTGATAAACAAGGGCTCACCACCAACCGCTTTGAAAGCTCTGACAGGTGAATTAACCCCACCGGGGATAAGATTCTTTGCCCGATCAAATAAGGCTTTACTACTTGTTGTATTCATTTTAATTAGAAGTTCTGTTTACCATTTCAAGCTTGCCGCCAACAAACCTGACAATTGGTATAAACTGATTGCTCTGGGCTGATTTATAATTAAAGCCAACCAGCGTATTACCGGCTACAAATCCGGCCTGTTGAAGATTTTTTCCGAAATACGTACCATATGAATAAAGCATACGGCCAAATAAATGGACAATGTCATTTCCCTGAAAAGCAAACGCAGTCGGATACAATCTGGTAACAGCCACATATTTTTTTCGGAAAGCTTCAACGCCCGGCTTTCCGAAATCGAGAAAGTCCGGATACAGAAAATGCACACTTCTGCGTTCAAACTGCTCCACTGTAAGCAAATTAAAGTCGAGCCATTCACTTGTCGTATAAACCGGTATACTGAAGCCTCTGATCTCCATGGAACTGATCACATTGGCCGCAATAACCTGATCACTGGTAAACACAGCAATATGATTAACAGATATCATCAGCACAGAATCTGTAAGTATCTGCTTGATCTGGGTAATATTTTCCCTGTTTATTTTTTTTACGGAATGCAGCTTATATGCAGAGTCACTTCCTTCTTCCACAGAACCAGCCAGAGCCCTCTGGTAAGCAGCAGCCATAGTTGAATCTCTTTCCGACTCTCCATGAATAATAATCACTTTATTTCTGAGCACTTCTGCTTCCTTTTGTTTTCCCCTGCCTCCCGTGTCGACTAATTTCTTTTCCGGCTTGTTAAACCTCAGGTTGTAATCAGCGATCGACTCAGCCTGTGAATCGTATCCCGGCTGAAATAAAAAGGCAAAAGGATTGCCTGCAACCGGAGTGGTATCATTAGCAAAGGGGCAAACAACCTGGATAGCATGCTGTCTGGAAAACTCATTGATAAGCGGCAAATGGGCAGGATATACCGGGCCTATAATCAGGTCCATTCTGGCCAGATCCGGTTCCTGCAAAAGCTGACGGAATTTATTCACGTCTTTATCCGTATCATATGCATAAAGATTTATTCTTATGCCAAGTGCAGCGAGACTGTCCCTAGCAATACGCATGCCCTGATACATATCCAGCAGAAACTGATTAGACCTGCTGACATTTTCTACAGGCAGCTTACTAACCATAAAAGGAAACAATACTGCTACATTGTACTCCTGTTTTTTGACAGACACAGGAGCTGCAGGAAGTAATCTGGCTCTGTCAAGTCTAAACTCTTCGATCAGATAATTAAACAGCATCTGATCAGGACCTTCGGAAGTATTATCGGCAAGTCGGGATGCCAGTATATAGGCAAGCTCTTTATCTCTAGGATAGTTCTGATACAGCCATTTGAGACTTTCAACAGAAGTCATTCTATCCAGATAGTACTTTTTAGTTACCGCTCCGTCTTTGTCAAAATTTTTACCAAGCTCCGACATCGCCTGCAACGCGTCTTTGTACTTTCCCTGCTCAAACAAAACAGCGCCCAGCAAAAACTGGGCTTCTTCCTTCTTATCCCAGTTAGGATATTTCAAAAGAAGCTGCTTCACCATAACTCTTGCATCCTCGTACTTTTCTGCTTTGTACGCAGACAAGGCATAAAAATAATGGGCATATTCGGGAAACGGATTGCCTTCACCTTCAGACAACAGAGGCTTGAACGCCTCCATGGCAGCCTGATATTTACCTTTTTTGTAAAAATCCTTGCCGGTCAGGTATCTCGTTTGCCTGTCCTGCCCATATACTCCCTGTATCAACAGAGAAAAAAGCACAAGTAAAGTAGAAGACAATATCCTCATTTCCTGTTATTTTTCAATTATTCCCATTCAATAGTTGCGGGTGGCTTCGAACTAATGTCATACACTACACGGTTCACACCTTTTACCTTATTAATAATCTCATTGGATATATCAGCCAGAAAATCATACGGTAAGTGTGCCCAGTCAGCAGTCATTCCGTCAAGACTGGTCACTGCCCTTAAAGCCACTACCTGCTCATAGGTTCTTTCATCACCCATGACGCCAACCGAATAAATGGGCAATAAAATAGCGCCTGCCTGCCATACTTCATTATATAATCCGCTTTTTTTAAGACCATTGATAAATATAGCATCAACTTCCTGAAGAATTTTAACTTTGGCTGCCGTAATATCTCCGAGAATACGGATAGCAAGGCCAGGTCCCGGGAACGGATGCCGCTGCAATATGGCATCACTGATTTCCAACGCTTTGCCCACCACCCGCACTTCGTCCTTAAACAATGTCTTTAAAGGCTCTACAATTTTTAGCTTCATAAAATCAGGCAGACCGCCGACATTATGATGGCTTTTAATTGTTGCAGAAGGCCCTTTGACCGAAACAGACTCAATAACATCCGGATAGATAGTACCCTGCGCAAGCCACTTAACATCCTCTATTTTGTGGGCTTCTTCGTCAAAAACCTCAATAAAGGTTTTTCCTATCGCCTTTCTCTTTGCCTCCGGATCAGAAAGCCCTTTCAGAGCTACATAAAATTTTTCACTGGCATTTACTCCGATTACATTCAGTCCCATATCCTTATAGGACGCCAGCACCTCTTCAAATTCATTCTTCCGCAATAGTCCGTTATCAACGAAAATGCAGGTCAGCCGGCTGCCGACAGCCTTATGAATAAGTACAGCAGCTACCGAAGAATCAACTCCGCCACTCAGCCCGAGCACCACCTTCTCATTGCCAAGCTGATTTCTCAGATCCTGAACAGTAGCATCAATAAATACGTCCGGTGTCCAATCCTGACTGCATCCGCAAATCTGAACCACAAAGTTTCTCAGGATTGTTTTACCCTCTACAGAATGCGTTACCTCCGGATGAAACTGTATTCCGTATGTCTGCTCGGCTTTTATTTTATAAGCCGCCACTTTGACAGATTCCGTACTGGCGATTATCTCGAACTGATCCGATAAGCCGGAAATAGTATCTCCATGCGACATCCAGACCTGCGATTGCGGAGTGATCTCTTTCATCAGCTTATCAGCTCCGTGAATTTCAGTCAGACGGGCGCGACCATATTCGCGAATACGTGAAGGCATTACCTCATTTCCTTCCTTATAAGCAATCAGCTGAGCCCCATAACAAATTCCCAACACAGGAATCACTCCTCTGATCGAAGCAAGATCAACATCCGGAGCATTTTCTTCTCTTACCGAACAGGGGCTTCCCGATAATATAAGCCCCCTGACATCACTATCAATAGCGGGCACCTTATTATAAGGATGAATTTCACAATATACATTTAGTTCCCTTATCCTTCTTGCTATTAACTGGGTATACTGAGACCCAAAATCCAAAATGAGTATTTTTTCAGCCATAGGTGCAAAAATATAAATATTATGCTGAATTGGATAAATAAAAAATGGTGACCCGACAAAAATAAAATCCGGACAGATATCCGGATTCATTTTACTTGACAGCTACAGACTGTTCCTGATGGATAATTTCAAAATACTCATCAAAAACCTTCTTTTCAAGAAGAAATGTTGGTTTCTGGCTTGCCCATTCGGAAGATACTTCAAAAAGATTATTGAAAGTTCTTCCTTTATACACCTTTTTCTCCTCAAAACCTGCCAACTTAGCCTCTGTTGGCTTCTTTTTACAAATGTATTCGATTCTTTTTACGGCAGACATATGTTTGTTCTCCAGATTAATTCTATAACCAATTCTCAAATTACAAAGTTTGCAAGCTGCCCGGTTCAGGGGCATATTACGAATTCGTCAAAAAGGAATCACGTGCTTAATACCCGGAAAACCTCGTAAGCCTCCGGGAACAAAAATCAGATCGATCATAACTCCTGTTTGTTTTATACAAGAACACAGAAACGATTGAATGAGTTTTCTTTTACACAAATCAAATGCCTGTCCTGATCAATTTTTGAAAAAAATGTACTAAAATAGCAGTTAGTTTGCCCGATCGTCAGACAGGGTCATTTCAAAAATGAATAAGAACCAGGAAAGTGATAATTACCAGCAGCGTATTGACAAGATCCATAATCTGATTTTGGAGATAGCTTCGGGTAACTTCGATGCACGAGGCAATATATCAGAATCGCTGGATGAAATCGATGCTATCACTGCCGGAATAAACATGCTGGTAGAAGAGCTAAAAATCTCAACTGTCTCAAGGGATTATTTCAACAGTATTTACCAGAGCATCGTTGACATGGTTATTATTGTCGATAATCAGGGAATAATCACTTCGACCAACGATGAAGTTCAGTCTCTGCTTGGTTATACGCCGGCCGAACTCAAAGGCAGGCACTATTCTTTTATTCTGGATAAGAGTTCTCGCAATCTCTATAGTGTCTTCAAAAGCCTGATTAACCAGAGAAGCTTTCAATCAGCCGAAAAAGTATTTTCCACTAAAGACGGCGAAAAACTGTATGTTACATGTTCCGGCTCTTTACTGTATGACAAACGCAACAAATCCAACGGAATTCTTTGCATAGCCAGAGATATTTCCAGATTAAAGAAATACGAAGATGCCCTTGTGAGGAAAAACAAGGAAATGGACAACTTTGTCTATAAAGCCTCTCATGATCTGAAAGGTCCGCTGGTATCAATAATTGGTCTGGCTGAAGTAGCCAGAATGGAAGCAGGAAGCTCGCCGATCTCCTCTTATCTGAATATGATTATTCAGACAGCCTCAAAACTTAACAACACGCTGGTTACCCTCCTAAAGCTCGCCATATCGGACAATGCCCTGAAAGAAAAAAAGACTTTTATGGTATACAACACGGTCAATTCCATTCTTTCGCTTTTATCGGAAAAAGCCCGGATCAATAATGTTCAGGTACTAAATAATATCTCACCCGAAATTGATTTATGTTCCAATGAAGTACTTTTCGGGACTATAATTCAAAATCTGGTCGAAAACGCGATCAAGTACAAAGCCAATAAACGCAGGCCTTTTATCCAGCTTAATGCCGTAAAAGAAGACTCAACGCTTAAGATTACAATTGTAGACAACGGCATAGGTATTCCGGAGGGTCAGCTTGGAAATATCTTCAACATGTTCTTCAGGGCCAACAGAACACAGGAAGGTTCCGGTCTGGGACTTTTCATAGTACAAAACCACATCGAAAAACTTCAGGGAGCTATTTCTGTAAAAAGCGTGGAAGGCCTTGGCACTACTTTCTTTCTCATGATTCCTGATCTTAAATAAGAAAAACCGCCCCGCTATTATTACATCTCCGTAAAGAATAGTAGATTTATGGCTTCAAAACCATCCGTTTCGGTTTTCACTAATTAAGCTTTTAATTCAAAAAGAGTCTAATTTCAGTATTCTATGGAAAATAATGACTTCGTAATGCTGCTGGAAGATGGTATTTTCTCAGTCAGATTCAAACGAAGTGTAAAAATAGATTATAATCTTGCCTGCCAGCTGATCGAAGCGAGGAAACAACTACGCTCCAATACACCCGGCCTTATTATCCTGGATGGAAACGGCGTTACCAATGTCAGCAAAGAAGCTCGTGATCTTTTTGTATCCGAGGAAGCAATCGAAGGAGTTTTAGCCGGTGCCTTTATTGTAAACTCTCCCCTTACTGTGGTTCTGGGCAACTTTTTTATTAAAATCAGTAAACCACAAAGACCAGCCAGACTATTTACTGATAAAGCAGAAGCCATGAAATGGCTGCGCACTTTTCAAAATACCACTGAACAAACTACCCTCGATTAATTTTATGGAAATATACAAATACCAAAAAGTCCTTATTATCGATGACAGCGAAATGGACCTTCTTGTTAATCAGACAATTCTAAGGACTATAAAATTTGCCCGGGAAATCGTAACCCGGAATACAGGCAAAGAAGCGATTGCCTACCTCATGGAAACCATAGCAGATCCGAATGATACGCTGCCAGATTTTATACTTCTGGACATAAATATGCCGATCATGAACGGCTTTGAGTTTCTGGAGAAGTTTGAAACTATTATGGAAGCCGAAAATAAATGTAAAATAGCCGTCATAACATCTTCCGAAGACCTGGAAGATATTCAGAAAGTAAGCTCATTCAAATCCGTTGCAGGCTATCTGGTAAAACCTCTGGATATTGATTCACTTAACCGGTTCTGATTTTGATCAAAAAATAGCGCTTACAGATAAGCGCTTTCCTTTCCTGCATCATAGTTCTGATCCAGCCATCCGATAAGTTTCTGGTCAATATCAAATACAGGAACCAGATTATGGGGGATAACTTCCTGCGAAATCCAGGCAATGATCTTCAAAGACCCGCTTTCTTCCATAAAAACCGGGAGCAAATCAGAATTATTTTTTTCATGGGCAAAAGGATGATCAAGCACATAAATCATCACTGAGTCATCTGCACTTTCCCTGATCAGAAACTCAAGACGATCCAGAAGCATATCAGCCGTGACATTATCAGGGTAGTTGTAAAAATCAGACAAAACCTGAATGCCCGACAGATTATTATATTGCAGCAGATCCGCAGTAAGATGTATTATATTATCTTTTTTCCGGATCTCATCCCCGCGATCAAACTTCATTTCTTCCTGCTTCGGACTCAGCCCCCATCCGCTAAGCTCAAGCATCTGAACCAGAAAATCATACAAATCATCCGTGGGATAAGAAAACTTTTCAGTAATCTCATCCGGCAAACCGATTACTTCTCCGAGAAAAACTCCCAGTCTGTCAATCAGGGCATCCCGTTTTGCCAGCTCCTCCTGATGCAGCGCTTCCGGCATAAAGATGGTATGTCTTACAGACCCTTCCTCATTTTTAAAGCGGATTTGTGTTGGTTGCTTCTGTCCTTCGGCCAAAGCAAGATACATCAGCTTTTCACAATCATCCGTAACAATGGCCCCCTCTTGCCTTAATTCACAAATCTGACCTTTTTCAATGATGTCCAACAACAACTTATCCATACCACCTCCCTTTTTATTCTGAACAGGTCCCGGCATGAAATAGTGCCGGCCCGTTTCCAATTAATTTTATCTGTAAAGGAAATTGGCCGGTACATCAGGGCAAAAAACAAAGGTCCGGATAGTTTTATATCCGGACCCCTGTATAATATATTCTAAGCAACTATTGTACAATAATTCATTAACCGGGATATTCATCAAAAATATCCTCTACATTCTCAGCCATCTCCTCATAGATTCGATTTTCATTGTATATTTCATCGGTAGCTTTACCGCGCCATACAATCTTCTTCGTCTCCGGATCAATAAGGTCAACAACTACCACACCGCGCGTATACTCTACAGGTGCCACCCCGGGGCCGGCTCCGATATAGCCCAGCCCGTTATAATTTGTATAATAGTATCCGCCCCATGGCTCCACATTATACCCCGGAGCGTAATATTCATAACCGGAAGGAATGCTCGACTGAAAATCGATTTCCTCTGAATATCGGGCATGGATCAGCACCAGCAGATCAGGATTTACAGCATCAAGATAAAGTCCTTTATCTTTAAGCTGAGTCGTAACTTCGTCTCTCAGACCTTCTGCCACCAGCGGATCTGACACATATTTGTATGTCGCCGTATCACCGGATGGGATAAAGGCAAATGAGCGATACTTTTGCATGCCATCCTGAGAGAAATCCTGCGTCTGAACATCTTTAGAGCAGCTGCTCATAAGTACACCCAGCCCCAGCAGCATTCCGGACAAATAACCAATCAATCTTCCCTTCTTCATCTTTCCAAACACTTATTCCTAATAATAAAAGTATACCTAAGGCCTGATTGTTGATTCAAACAAGAAAAATCTCAGTTCTTCTTTGTTTTCCTTCGCTTCAGCTCACGGTCAATCAGCTGCAATTCTCTGCTCGTCTGGCCGGCAACGGAAGTATTTTCCGAAGCCCTTCTGAGCAGATAGGGAATTACCATCCGAACCGGACCATACGGATAATATTTGGCCACCTTATAGCCTTTTATAGCCAGGTTTCTTGTGATATGATCGCTCATGCCCAAAAGCTGGGCAAACATACAGACAAAGTCTTCGGAAAGCCGGCGATTATTCAGCAGCTCAACCAGCTCCTGTATGCTTTTCTCATTATGAGTGGCACAGCATAAAGCGGTCATATCAGAATGATCCGCTATCAGACGAATGGCAGCATCAAAAGCCATGTCCGTAGATGCTTTGTCCCGCTGAATGGGAGACATGCGGTTTTCTTCAGCCGCCCTCTTATTTTCTTTCTCCATGTACGCCCCTCTCACCAGTTTTATTCCTATCCTGAACCCTCCCTTACGCCCCGTTTCAATCCCTTTTTGAAGCAATGCCATGCCATCTTTCCGGTACATTTGCACTGTATTGTATACAAGAGCCTTTTCCCGGTTATATTTTCTCATCATATCGTATATCAGCTCATCAATTGCTGTCTGAATCCAGCTTTCTTCGGCATCTGCCATAATTACAACTTTTCCTGTACTGCATAAAGAGCCGATCTCATCCAGCATCTCCCGAAGCCTGTCAAAAGCCTTCTGCTCTTCCGGTAAAAGAGTAGTTTTATTCTGATGCTTTTCAAGTATGACCGGATTGATAAGAGATGTCACTTTAAAGTCAGCATGTACCCCTGTATTTTCCGCTGCAAAGCGAATAGTTTCCTTTATTTTTTCAAAAGCCTTGTCTATATCTGCCTGGTCGGTGCTGCCCTCGGCCCCATAGTCCAGTATTGTATCTATTTCATCTCTGTAAAGGCTGTCCGACAAAGATTTGACTTCTTTTAAATTTTCGCCTCCGCAAAACACTTTGTAAATAGTATCCTTTATTAAAAAAATTACCGGAAAATGGAACTTCAGCGCTGATTTTAGAAAAAAACTACCTATCTTTGTAAGAATTTTCTGATTCATAACAAAAAAAAGAAACCTTCTCTTACGTAGTTCGTAATCAGACAAATGCAAAAAAGCATTCGAAGTATTATCAAAAGAAACAGAAGAGTGACTTTGCATAAAAAAAGAAAGTAAAATTTTAACATTTATAAACGTCAGCAATAAAAAAAATGTTGATGTATAATTTCGATTTTGAGTATGGAAGTTAATTTAAAAGTTAATCCTCTGGAGTCCTGGGCCAATATTACCAGCAAGCCTTTGGTAATTGCAGGACCATGCAGCGCTGAAACCCCTGAACAGCTTCTTAAAACTGCTCAAGGGTTGCAAAATCAAAAAGTGGATATCCTTCGCGCAGGAATATGGAAACCCCGAACCAGACCAAACTCCTTTGAAGGAGCAGGTGAAGATGGTCTGAAATGGCTGGCGGATGTAAAAAAAGAAACCGGTCTTCCCGTAGGAACTGAAGTAGCCAATACAGAGCATATCGAGCTTGCTCTGAAATACGGTGTAGATGTCCTGTGGGTCGGAGCCAGAACCACCGTAAACCCATTTTCTGTTCAGGAAATGGCCGATGCCCTGAGAGGTACAGATGCCGCTGTTCTTGTCAAAAATCCTATCAACCCTGAACTGGGACTGTGGGTCGGAGCATTTGAACGCTTCTTCAATGCCGGGATAAAGAATCTTGCCGCTATTCATCGCGGATTCTCTACTTACGAGAAAAGCAAATTCAGAAACCTGCCTATGTGGCAAATCGCCATAGAGCTAAGAAGAATTGCTCCTCAGATCCCTATCATTTGTGATCCGAGCCATATCGCCGGTAAAAGAGATTACATCTTTGAGATCTCTCAAAAGGCAATGGATCTTGGCTTCGATGGCTTAATGATTGAGACACATATCGATCCTGACAACGCATGGAGCGATGCCTCCCAGCAAGTAACTCCGGAGAGACTAGGTGAAATACTGTCTGATCTTCAGATTCGTGAAGCCAGCTCTTCAAATGCTGATTTCCAGAACAAGCTGGAAGAGCTAAGACAAAAAATTGACAATATTGACAGAGAGCTGATCGAAGTATTAGCTACCAGAATGGCTATTGTCGAAAAAATAGGCGATTACAAAAAAGAAAACAATGTAACTTCATTCCAGGTAAAAAGATGGGATGAAATTATGAAAAACCGGAGCGAGCTCGCTTCTAAAATGCGCCTTAATCCGGAATATGTTTCTGAAATATTCAAAATCATTCACGAGGAATCCGTTAGAAAACAAACGGAAATAATGACCAGAGTTGAAAGCAAAGCGTAATAATGCCATCTGAAATATTTTTAACTACCCAGGTTAAAACAGCTCTGAATGATTATTTAAAAGGGAAGCAATACTCCCAGGTATGCATACTGACTGATCAGAATACCGGGAAGCATTGCTTCCCTTTGCTTTCAGGCCTGTTTGATCAGGCAAACCTTATTACTGTCCCTGCCGGTGAACAGGAAAAAAACCTGAACACCTGCCAGCTCATATGGCAGCATATGACAGACTGGCAACTGGACAGAAAAGCTGTTATGATCAACCTTGGCGGCGGCGTAATCGGCGATATGGGCGGTTTCTGTGCTGCTACCTATAAAAGAGGCATTGATTTTATCCAGATTCCCACAACTCTGCTCTCGCAGGTAGATGCAAGTGTCGGAGGCAAGCTCGGAATCGATTTCAAAACGTTCAAAAACCATATCGGAGTCTTTCAGGAACCTCAGGCTGTTATAATAGACACGGGTTTCCTCAAAACACTTCCTCTCTCCGAGCTTCGCTCGGGATTTGCCGAAATAATCAAACACTGTCTGATTGCTGACAAACAAAAATGGGAGCAAATCAAATCTGCTCCATTTGCTGATCTTGATTTCAATGATCTGGTTGCTCACTCAGTAGCCATAAAGTCAGAAATTACCCTGGCAGATCCCAAAGAAGCCGGCCTTCGAAAAATTCTTAACTTCGGGCATACCATTGGACACGCCATTGAAAGTTATTTTCTGGAAATTCCTGATAAAAGGCTTCTCCATGGAGAAGCTATCGCTATAGGAATGATTGCCGAAGCATATATTTCCCACAAAAGAGGATTTATATCTGAACAGGACTTATCCGGGATAAAAAATTACATATTATCCATATTTGATAAAGTGGATATCTTTGAGTTTGATATTGAACAAATCATTCCATTAACGCTTCAGGATAAGAAAAACGAAAACAGAAAGATCCTGTGTACGCTTTTACAGGAAACAGGGCGGGCCAATTTCAATAACCCTATCAACTACAACGAGATAAAAGAAGCAATTAACTATTACAATCTATAAATCATGGATGTCAATTCGGCAATTGAGAACCTTTCGCTTAGCAAGCATTCCGGCACAGTAAATTGTAGTGTTGTTCCGCCTGCCTCCAAAAGCGAAAGCAACCGGGTGCTAATCATTGATGCCCTGTGCGGCATGCAAAGTGATTTGCAAAACCTGAGCAATGCAAGGGATACACAAACAATGATCCGCCTGTTGAAGTCGACTGATAAAACCCTGGATGTATTAGACGCCGGAACCACCATGCGTTTTCTCACTGCTTTTACGGCCATCACCGGAAGAGAAAGTATTCTTACCGGGACCAAAAGAATGCGGGAGCGCCCTATCAGGCTACTGGCTGATGCGCTTGCAAGCCTGGGAGCTGAAATAAATTATCTTGAAAATGCGGGATATCCGCCTATTGAGATTAAACCTTTCAACAAGGAAAATGTCCGTACAAATCACATCAAAATCCGCGGGGATGTAAGCAGTCAGTATATTACTGCCTTATTAATGGTTGGTCCCGTGCTTCCTCAGGGGCTGAGGCTGGAGCTTGAAGGAAAAATAGGCTCCAGACCTTATATTGAAATGACGCTTGCCCTGATGAAGCATTTCGGTGTTGAGGCTGAATGGCAGGACAATACTATTCTGATTTCACCACAATCATATACTCCGGCTACCTACAAAGTAGAATCGGACTGGTCTGCTGCAAGCTACTGGTACTCCATAGCAGCTCTGGCAGAAAACGCCCGGATAGAACTAAAAGGTTATAAGCAGCACTCCTTTCAGGGAGACAAGTCCATTGTAGGTATAATGGACAGACTTGGAGTCAGAACCACTTTTGAAGCGGATGGCCTGTTGCTTGAAAAAGGTCAGGTTGCTTCTGAGTTTTCTTATGACTTTACAGATTCTCCGGATCTGGCACAGACCATTGCCGTTGTCTGTGCTGTCAAGGGTATACCTGGAATTCTCTCCGGACTCGAAAGCCTTCGAATTAAGGAAACAGATCGGATAGCAGCAATTCAGAACGAGCTTCGCAAATTTGGCTCAGATCTTATTGAGCTGGAAAAAGATGTTACCTATCAGGTAAAACCAGGGACATTCCATGTATCAGGGCAGATTGTAGACACATACAAAGATCACCGAATGGCTATGGCATTTGCCCCTCTTGCATTGCTGGGTAATATAGGAATAGAGAACCCTTCTGTCGTTGAAAAATCATATCCCCACTTCTGGGAGGATCTAAAAATAGCAGGATTCCGGTTTTAAGCCGGAATCCTTATTACAAAATCATTGAAGCGGTCCCATAACCGTCTGTAGTATCTTTTGGTATACATCAGCAGGACTCATTTCCATATCACCTGCATCTTTTGATACAAAAACCGGCCAGTCCGCCTTATCATCCGGAATTCGCCCGTGAGACCCGCGGACCAGAGTGGCATCCAGAGGAATTATGTCCATCAGTGTTCTGAATCCGAGTTTCTTCTTAATAAGCTTAGCCGCCACCTTCACAGGTAACATACTTATTTCCGGATCAATAAAGAGCTCAACGGGATCATACCCAGGCTTACGATGAATATCAACAGTACGGGCATAATCAGGAGCTTTAAGATCGTCTGTCCAATAATAGTAAGTAAACCAGGAATCTTTATCTGCGACAAGCACAAAATCCCCCGACCGTTCGTGATCGATATTCATTTGTTTTTTCTCTTCTGAATCCAGAACAGCTTCAACACCGGCAACTGAGCTCAGCAATTGTCTTATTTCATCTTTTCTGGACTTATTATTAATATAAATATGCGCGATCTGATGATCTGCTACTGCAAATGCATCCGATGCTCCGGCATCCAGCAGCTCACGCCCCAGTTCATTTTTTACTTTGATTAAACCGTGCTCACGCAAGATCCTGTTCACATGCACAGGATTGCTGACATTTGTAATTCCGTATTCGGAAAGGACAATCACAGAGCAACCCTGCTTTTCATAGTAGCTGATCAGATCTCCGCACACCTTATCGATCTCTCTGAGGTCTTTCTTTATTCTGGCCAGATCATGTCCCCAGCGTTGCAAACCATAATCCAGATGCGGCAAATAGATCAGAGTGAGTGTCGGATTATACTTTTGATCAACAATCTTTGATGCATTGGCGATCCACTGAGACACCTTGATATCTGTTTTAGGCCCCCAAAAGCTAAACAGAGGAAACTGCCCAAGCGTTGCCTGAAGCTCGTCTCGGAGTTCCATCGGATGGGAGTAGCAATCAGGTATTTTCCTTCCGTCAGCCGGATACATTGGTCTCGGAGTTACAGAAAAATCCGCATTGGAATACATATTATACCACCAGAACATATTGGAACAGGTAAAATCCTTATTGATACGCTTGGCCTGATCCCATATTTTATCACTCTGTACCAACCTGTTAGACTGTTTCCAGAATTTTACTTCACACTCATCTCTGAAATACCATCCATTGCCAACAATCCCATGCCCGGAAGGATAGTTTCCGGTAAGATATGATGATTGTACAGAACAGGTCACAGCGGGGAAAACCGGTTTAATCAAGGCTCCTTTTTGCTTTGTGCTCCATCGGGATAAAAACGGAGTATATTCACCAATTAATCTTCCGCACAGCCCCACTACATTAATTACAACTGTTTTATTCATGTTTCTATAACTTGTAAAAGACTGAAAATAAAAATAATCGTTCCTCAATTACTCCGTCTGCCGGATCATAATAACCCAGAGAAAGACAAAGTGATATATTTAGAGCAGACCAACCAAACCGCGAATGCCGGATCGGATCTCCCCCAATCTTTATCCGTTTGTACACTGGTAAAAGTATAAGACCAACACAGGAATATCATATGAGATAACCAGTGTTGGTCTTTTTTAGAAAAGCTCTGAGAGCTTTCGTATAGGTTTATTTTCTTTCCTGAAGTGCTTTTACCATAGTTTCTCCGATATCAGCAGGAGACTCAACTACATACAAACCACACTCCCTCATAATTTTCATTTTAGCTGCTGCAGTATCATCTGCTCCGCCTACAATAGCCCCGGCGTGTCCCATCCTTCTGCCCGGAGGCGCTGTCTGACCAGCTATAAAGCCCACTACAGGCTTGGTTCCGTTTTCCTTGATCCAGCGGGCAGCCTCAGCTTCCAGGTTTCCACCGATTTCCCCGATCATAATGATACCTTCTGTTTCCGGATCATTCATAAGAAGCTCTACTGCTTCTTTGGTAGTCGTACCAATAATCGGGTCCCCTCCGATACCAATAGCAGTAGTAATGCCAAGACCGGCTTTTACTACCTGATCCGCTGCCTCATACGTAAGCGTTCCTGATTTGGAAACAATTCCTATTTTTCCTTTTTTAAAGACAAAGCCCGGCATAATACCAACTTTCGCTTCTTCAGGTGTGATTACTCCGGGGCAGTTTGGTCCGATAAGTGTTACGCCTCTTTTCTTTACCAGCTCTTTTACCGGAATCATATCCTTAACAGGTATCCCTTCTGTGATGCAAATAATCACTTTAATTCCGGCATTGGCCGCTTCCATGATAGCATCTGCTGCAAACGCCGGTGGTACAAATATGATTGAAACATCCGCTCCTTTTTCTTTTACAGCTTCTGCCACTGTATTGAAAACCGGACGATCCAGGTGGGTAGTGCCGCCTTTGCCAGGTGTAACCCCGCCTACCACATTCGTTCCATACTCAATCATCTGACCGGCATGAAAACTTCCTTCAGAGCCCGTAAAGCCTTGTACTATAACTTTTGATTTTTTATTAACAAGAACGCTCATTAGCAAATAGATTTAAAAATTTTGACCAGCTACAAAAATAAAAGATTTTATGTGTTAACCAAACGGCTTTTCTCTAAAGAAATATTAAATTTCACCGATACCTTTCCCTGCAAAATCATTTCCGGAGCAATCATCTTATTACCAGCATTGAGCCTTATTTAAATCTGCCTGATTCCGGCTCCGGCATCTTTTGCCAGAACTATTTCCCGTAAAAATAATGGCCCCTGTGTTTTTAAACATGCTTTTACCAAGCCGGTTAAATAGGCATGAAATTTATCGTTCAGAACAAAACAGTACTCACTTACGGATTAACCCTGATCAATCTTGTTGCCATTGTTCTCATCAGCCTGTTGGGAACCAATACAAGGCTGCTTCACTCCCCGGCAAACGAATCATTGTATCAGACAATCCAGGTAATGGATAAGCTTTCACAGGATTTGCTTTTCAGCGAAGCCTATGTTAACAATTTCATTCTAACCTCAGCCCCGGAGTACATTGACAAATACAGAAATTACCGCCTCCCCCTGGAGCAAAGTCTCCTGTCACTCGAAGAAGCTTTCAAAGACAATCAGGAACAGGCCGAAAATATTCTCCGGCTCAAACAGCTCATCAACAAAAAAATATACGATCTTGAATCCTCTATTTATCTGAAAAAACAAAACGGGCTTCTAAGTGCATCAGAGTATCTTCAACTGCGTAAACAGGAAAGGGATATGGAACAGATAAGACTTATTCAGGAAGATCTTCTGAAAGAGCAAAAAGCAATGATCCGGATTCAGCAATCCAAGCTGGAGTTTTCTGTAAAAAGCCGTGAATATATAATTGTCTCTGCGAGTATTGCCTCATTGTTAATATCTGTTATAGCCATAGGAACCATTGTGACCGACCTGAATGAAAAAAGAGAACGCGAAAAATACCTCGAAAGCATCAATGAAAACAAAGATAAGTTTTTCACTCTTATCAGTCATGATCTGAAAGGACCAGCTCAGAATCTCATAGGTATCAGCGAAATACTTCTGACTGACCAGTCTCTGTCAGAAGAAGAAAATCAGACTTTTCTGCAACATCTGAACGAAACAGCCAGAAAAAACTTTAATCTGCTTGAAAACCTGCTGGAATGGTCCAGAGTGCAAATGGGGTCAGTTGTACTTTCTCCTGAAGCTTTCAGGCTGTGGGAAACGGGCAGGGAGGTCATTGCCCAGACAGAGGAAAGAGCAAGCCAGAAGCAAATAGAAATTAAAAACAATATACCACCCGATATAGTGGTTTTTGCTGATTTTAACAGTACCAAAACAGTAATAAGAAACCTTGTAACCAATGCATTAAAATATACCCCGCCCAATGGCATTATCACACTTTCTGCTTCTACCTATCAATTGGAAGCGACAATTGTCGTAAGCGACACAGGAATCGGCATGTGCGCAGAAATACGTAAAAACCTTTTTAAGCCCGGGAAAACGGTCAGCCGCTACGGTACTCAGGGAGAAACAGGTACGGGTATCGGCTTACTTCTATGCAAAGAGTTTATTGAAAATAACCAGGGAACAATATGGGTTGAGAGTGTTGAAAACGTGGGAAGTTCCTTTTTCTTTACCCTTCCGCTGTCTCAGGAAAAAAGCCAGACGCCCTAAATCGTCCCGATACTTCAAAATATTCCTTTCAGCCTGTCAGTATGTCTGCCGTCAGGCTGGGAAAAAAACAAATAATCACTAATTTTGCATACTTAATTTTGGAATTAAAACAGATATGCAATTAAGCGAACAAGAACTTATCCGCAGACAGGAAAGGGAAGAACTGATCAAAAGAGGTATAAATCCCTATCCTTCAGAAACATTTGAAGTAAATGTATCCATAGCCGATATTCTGACCAATTATGAAAAACGTAAGATGGATTATAAGAATATCAGTCTGGCCGGACGAGTGATGAGCAGAAGAATCATGGGCTCCGCTTCATTTGCTGAACTGCAGGACAGTACCGGAAGAATTCAGATATATGTGCGCAGAGATGATTTGTGTGAGGGAGAGGACAAATCACTGTATAATGAGGTATTTAAGAAATTACTGGGCATAGGTGACATTATAGGGGTACAGGGATATGTATTCACTACTCAGACCGGAGAAATCAGTATTTATGTTAACGAATTCAAAATTCTGACGAAGGCATTGAAGCCTTTGCCTATCGTTAAGGAAGCTGAAACGGAAAGCGGAGAACGGAAAGTGTTTGATGCATTTTCTGATCCGGAACAACGATACAGACAACGCTATGTAGACCTTATTGTCAACCCGGAAGTGCGCAATGTCTTCATCAAGCGAACCCAACTGGTAAATACCATGCGCTCCTACCTCAATGCAAAAGGCTATCTGGAAGTTGAAACTCCGATTCTTCAGCCGATATATGGCGGAGCTGCTGCAAGACCTTTTAAAACACACCACAATACACTTGATACCACTCTTTACCTTCGGATCGCCAACGAACTTTATCTCAAAAGGCTGATTGTAGGGGGATTTGATGGAGTTTATGAGTTTTCAAAGGATTTCCGGAATGAAGGCATGTCCCGGTTTCACAATCCGGAGTTTACCCAGATCGAACTTTATGTAGCATATAAAGACTATTACTGGATGATGGATCTGGTCGAAGAAATGGTCGAAAAAATCGCCATGGAGCTTCACGGAAGTACAGAGGTCCAGGTTGGTGCAAACACCATCAATTTCCAGCGCCCGTGGAAACGCTATACAATGGCAGAAGCTATTAAGGAATATACAGGTGTTGATATCAGCAACATGAATGAAGAAGAGCTGAGAGCTGCTGCTCAGAGTCTCAATGTCCCGGTAAATGACACGATGGGTAAAGGTAAAATCATAGATGAGATTTTTGGGGAAAAGGTTGAAGGATTATTGATTCAGCCAACCTTTATTACCGACTATCCGGTTGAGATGTCGCCTTTGGCAAAGAAACACCGGAGCAAAGAAGGACTGGTCGAGCGATTTGAAGCAATATGTAACGGCAAGGAGATTTGTAACTCATTTTCAGAATTAAACGATCCTGTTGACCAAAGAGCACGGTTTGAAGAGCAGCTGGAGCTGGGTAAACGGGGCGATGATGAAGCAATGGTACTTGACGAGGACTTTCTGAGAGCGCTGGAATACGGTATGCCGCCTACAGCCGGACTTGGGATTGGCATTGACCGCCTGTCCATGATCATGACCAATCAGAACTCTATCCAGGATGTCCTGTTCTTCCCTCAGATGAAGCCTGAAAAGCGTATTCAGGGAGCTGAAGTCAGTGAGTTTATCAACAAAGGTATCCCCCAAGAATATGTACCTCTGCTGCACAAGGCAGGTATTAACACAGTGGCAGATCTGCAGAATGCGAACCCCAACAAACTGTTCAATGACCTGTGCGGTATGAGAAAAAAGCTCAAGCTGGATATAAAAAACCCATCACTTGACGATGTTCAGTCCTGGCTAAAACAATAGATGTAAATTATGCTCTTTCATAAAAGAGACTGTTTGCTGCAGTCTCTTTTTCATATTGTGCCGGATACTTTTTTTATTTTTTGCTTCATTTGATGTTAATCGTGCCCTATCAGTCAGTTGTACCCTGATAAAATATTATTTATCCTTTAAATAGCACAAAAATCAAACAATAATCATTTTTATTCGTATAATCCAGCAATTAGCACATCAGGCAATTTCAGAATATTTTATTCCTATAAAAGGCCATCAAATTAATTAGCTTTTTTATTTTGCTCAATTAACTAAATATCATATTTTTATATTTATCAACAACTAACACAAGCAAAGTAAGTAACACTTTATCAGCATTTTTTTCAACTAATACTTACATGCACAGCAATAAAAAAACAATCGGCATCTGCACAAGCGAAAAATTTCAATTTCCGGAAATAATTCTTTATCTGAATTCTGATTTCAGAATCACCGGATTTAACGATGCTTTTAAACGCATATATAAAAATCCGGATTCCATAACCAACTTCCTCGACATCATCCCGGATTCACTGAGAAACCCTACTATTCTCGATCTGAGAAAAGCATCAAACGGGCAGGCACATTCAGTGCTGAGGCCAATTGCATTGTTTCCTGATCAGGTTTTTACGATATCCTACAAACCAATTTATACTACAAATGACGGGCTAAGCTCCGTGTTAGTAACTATTTCGTGCGAAGACGACAATAACCCGGCCTTTAAGCCGGATAGCTTCATATCCGGCTCTTCTATTCCCTTTATTATAGCAAACTACGTTTATCTTCGACAGGATGAGCGGGAATTAAGAATTCGTTACATCAATACCGCTGCCGAGAAACTACTGGAAACCCCGGGAGTAAATCTGGCAGATCTGCCAATTGAAGATTTATTTCCCGAACTTTCAGGACATCAGGAATTAAATTGCTCAAAAAACAAAGAAACCAAAAGCATAATTCTATCTTCCGCCAACAAGTTTTCACATGAAAGACCCGTAGAGTTAACTTTTAATTATTCCGGCAACGACGTTCTGATCAAAATAACTCCTCAGGACCATATAAGTCTGGCTGACAGAAATCTGCGTTACAATGTCAGCCTGCTTGAAAACATCCTCGAATGTTCGCCCAATGGTCTTCTGGTGCTTAAGCCAGTAAGAAATGAAATGCTGGTTATCAGGGATTTTATCTGCAAGATCGTAAATAAGGAAGCAGCCAGAATCATTGGTAAAGCAGCTTTCGAGCTTATCGATAAGTCAATTCTGGATGAAATTCATTTTTCCCAACGAAATTCTGTTTTCAGTCATTTTGTTTCTGTCGTTCAGTCCGGAGTCAAGCAGGAGTTTGAAAAATACTGCTTTAATGGCTGGAGCAATATTTCTGCTGTTCCGTTTGATGATGGCATCGTTGTAAACCTGACCGATATAAGTTCTGAAAAACTGGTTTACGAACAGCTTATGAAAAACCATGAATTGCTGCTGCAAAGTCAGGCCGCTGCAAAGGTAGGAAGCTGTGAATGGGACATCAAAGGCAATAAAATATTCTGGACACCCCAACAGTATGACTTCTGGGAATATCCGTTCGGAACTGAAATAACCAAAGAAATGATCCTCAATAAAATTCATGAGGAAGACAGAGAGCCTTTTAAAAGAATGATCAAAGACGCTTTTCAGGACAAAAGAAATCTTGAGGGGGAGTTCAGAATTGTAAAAGCCGATGCTTCCGTCGTTTATATGTGGATCGGAGTTTCCATTACCTATTCAACCAATGGCGAGCCGATACGGCTGATCGGGACGGCCATGGATATTACTGACCGGATCAATGCTGAAAGAGAACGGCGGTATTCAAAACAGCTAAAGGAAGCCCAGCAAAAGCTGGAAGAGTCTTTCGAACAATTAAAAAGAAATACTCAGGAGTTTAAATTTGTGACCAACTTTATGCCTCAGATGGTTTGGTCAAACCATCCGAACGGGCAGCACGATTTTTTCAATAACCGCTGGTATGAATACACCGGACTGAGTGAAAAAGAATCTGTACAAACGGGAATTATAAGCGCTATTCATCCGGAAGATCAGGAGTATTTCCGGCAAAACTGGGAAAACTCACTCCAAACCGCAGAAATATTTGATGCAGAATACCGCTTATACAAGCACGATCATTCTTTCAGATGGTTTCTGTTGCGGGCAATGCCGCTCAAAGATAAAGAAGGAATAATCATCAAATGGTTTGGTACCTGTACCGATATCCATGAGCAAAAGCTCATTCGGGAACAATTTGAATCAGCTCAGGAAGAGCTAAAACAGAAAAATCAGGAATTACGCAGACGAAACACCGATCTGGATAATTTTGTATATACTGCTTCGCACGACCTGAAAGCTCCGATAAACAATATTGAGGGGCTTGTAAACGGGCTCATCGAAGAATGCTCGGAACCTTCACAGCATATTCTGCTCAATCTGATCAACCAGTCAGTAACCCGTTTCAAAAATACGATCGGAGATCTGACGGAAATTACCCGGGTGACCGGTAAACCCGAAGCTCCGGAGATCATTGAGCTATCTCCTATTGCTGCTGAAATTCTGGAAAGCCTGGAAGATTATATCAAGCAAACGGGGGCCGTTATTACGCTGAACTTTGAAATTAATTCACTTATTTTTTCCCGGAAAAACATACGGAGCGTACTATTCAACCTTATATCCAATGCTATTAAGTATCGAAGCTCCGAGCGAACACCCCTCATTAAAATTTCCTCATTTATGGACAGCAATCAGCTGGTAATCGAGGTAACCGACAACGGCCTGGGGATGGAAGAACGCGATATACCAAAGATGTTTGGTATGTTTAAACGTCTTCACAATCACGTTGAAGGAACAGGTGTCGGAATGTATATAGTAAAACGGGTGATCGAAAATGCCGGAGGCTCCATCAAGGTTTTCAGCCAGATTAACAAAGGCACCACTTTCAAAATTTATTTCCCGGAACAGGCTATTCGCTAGGTTTAGTCAATAATAAAACCGACACTACTTGTCCATCATCCGATATCAATCACACACTAGTACTTATATTTATCTCCCCAGTATTTCTTCAGCCGCTGTCTGAGCTCATTTTCCCGCTGGTTAATACCAGGATCATAAATCCTGACATTTTGCAATGAATCCGGCATATATTCCTGCATGACAAAATTCATATCATAATCATGCGCATACAGATAGCCTTTTCCATACCCTTCCTGTTTCATGAGTTTTGTGGGAGCATTACGCAAATGAAGCGGCACGGGCAGGTCACCATGCTTCCGTACCAGTTCCTGCGCATAATTAATCGCATTGTACGCTGCATTACTTTTCGGAGAAGAGGCAAGATATGTCACACACTGTGACAATAATATCCTTGCTTCCGGATAGCCGATAATTTTGACAGCCTGAAAACAGTTGGTAGCCATAACCACTGCTGTCGGATTAGCATTTCCAATATCCTCCGAGGCAAGAATAACAAGCCTGCGCGCTATGAAAGCAACATCTTCTCCGCCTTCAATCATTCTGGCAAGCCAGTATACAGCAGCATTTGGATCACTCCCTCTGATTGATTTAATAAATGCACTGATTATATCATAATGCATTTCTCCTTTTTTATCATATATCGCAACTTTGCGCTGAGCCACCTCCATTACACGCTGATCGGTAATCGTAATTTTGTGCGAAGAAGCTGCTTCAACAACCAGTTCGAGCAGATTCAGCAGTTTTCTCGCATCCCCACCGGAAATGGACAATAAAGCATTGTATTCTGACAACTCTATTTCTTTTTCTTTCAGCAATACATCCGTTGCGATCGCATGTTGCAACAAAGCGACCAATTCTTCTTCCGAGAGAGATTTCAGCGTATACACCTGACACCTGGAGAGTAAAGCCTGATTGACCTCAAATGACGGATTTTCAGTAGTAGCTCCTATAAGAGTTATAATTCCTTTTTCAACAGCCCCCAGCAAAGCATCCTGCTGAGATTTACTGAACCGATGAATTTCGTCAATAAATAGAATAGTACGGTGATTTGATCTGGCTTTGTCAATTACCTCCCTTACTTCTTTTACTCCGGCACTTATCGCACTCAATACATAAAAAGGGACTTTGATACTTGCCGCAATAATATTAGCCAGCGTAGTTTTTCCAACTCCGGGTGGTCCCCAGAAAATCATAGACGGCACGATACCTGATTCTGTCATTTTCCGGATTACGCCACTTTTTCCGATCAAGTGGGACTGACCGATTACAGTATCCAGATTATGAGGCCGCAGCCGCTCTGCCAATGGCATATTTTGTCCTAACATGACTCTGATTTATAAGCTCTGTTTTTACAATTTAAAAAATAAACACGAACACTTATATCCGGTTTATAATATTCGATAGATTTGTAAATGCAACATGTCTGGAAAGCGCATTTGTTCCTGTTTATAACCTCACTGATACAGGGTTTTAATTTCTCCATTGCAAAAATTGTTATGCCCGGCTATATTTCTCCGGGAGCCATAACTCTGATACGGGGTATAAGCGCAGCACTTTTCTTCTGGGCAATATCATTTATAATGAAAAAGGAAATACCGGACAGAGCAGATTTTCCCAGGCTTATCTTCTGCACCCTAACCGGAATTGTGATAAATCAGCTTTTATTTTACAAAGGGCTGAGTCTTACCCAGCCAATCAATGCATCGCTTATGGTTACCATCAGCCCGGTCATAGTTCTGATAATATCTGCGCTGACTATCGGAGAACGGATTAATTATAAAAAAATACTGGGTATACTCACAGGGGCTGCCGGTGTTGTTATGCTGCTTCTTTCCTCAAGCCAGAAAGGCCCGGAAGACATTTTTATCGGAGACTTGCTCATACTTATCAATGCAACAAGCTATGCCTGCTTTCTGGTAGCAGTCAAGCCTCTTATGCTGAAATACCATCCTGTCACTGTTCTGAAATGGATCTTCCTGATGGGACTCATACTGGTCATCCCGTTTGGGTACACCGGCATGCAACACATCGAATGGAGCACAATACCGCAGGATGCGTTTCTTGCTTTAGTTTTTGTGATTGTATTTGCCACTATTATTACCTACTATCTCAATACCGGAGTGCTGAAAACAATTGATCCTTCACTGGCAGGCATATACATTTACATTCAGCCTATGCTGGCAGCCATTATTGCTGTTGCCATGAACAAAGACCAGCTTACAATGCAGAAAACCCTTTTTTCGATGATGATTTTACTCGGTGTCTACCTTGTCAGCAGCGGACAAAACAGACACCGGGCAACAAAGGCTGTATGAATTAAAATCCAAACAGCTGCTTGAGATTCAACTCAATGACTTCTCCATATGCTTCCATACTTTTCAGATCCATCTTGTCTTTTGATCCGATAATCAGTATCGCCATTGGCTTATTTTTAATAAAAGTCTGCTGAAACTGCTCAATATCGGAAAATCTCATCGGGCCCACTCCCTCAAAAATCTTCTTTCTGACATCAGAATCCTCTCCCAGTTTCGTAGTTTTCAGATAATTCCACAAAACATCAGCTCTGGTAATCCGGGTTGTTCTGATATGTTCAAGCACAGAGGTCTGGGCTGTATTAAACAGAAGCTCAGACTCCGGCATATTATTCAATAGTTCACGCATCCCGGCTACAGCTTCATTCAGCTTATCTGCCTGAGTTCCTATATAGGAAAATATGTAATTAAATTCATTTTTACGGTCAGCAGGCATATAGCTTGATTTAACAGAATATGCCAGCGCCCGGGCTTCCCGCATTTCCTGAAATACCAGAGACCCCATACTGCCCCCAAAGTATTCATTGAATAAAGTCACAACAGGAATAATGGAAGGATCATAAATTTCTGATCTTGAAAGCAGCACAACTTCGGCCTGGACCATGTCATAGTCCACAAAATAGATTTTGTCCTGCGGAATCTCTTTAAACACATATTTTTGCTTGTAAGATGCAGGCTTAAGCGAAGATGGTACTTTGTGCACTTTGTCAAGAGATGCTACCAAGCTGCTCTCATTCATTGGGCCATAATAGAGGATACGATGCTCCATAGCAAACAGTCCCTGCAGCAGTCTGACAAGCTCCTCTCCTTTTAATTTGTTGAGCTTTTCTGCTCCTGCTATATTGGTAAAGGGATTTTCAGGCCCGTAGGCGACATAGCTCACCATGGCAGAACGTAATATGACATCTTTCGATTTTTTACTATCCTCTCTTGCCTTTAAAATTCTGGCGACATAGCTTTTCAAAGCTTCCTGATCGGCCTTTGCTTCAGTAATTACCTGTTCAAAAAGTCTGTAAGCTTTTTCATAATTATCATTCAGACCTGACACAGAAAATATGACAGATTCATCCGTAGCAGAAAAGGCAATGGAACATCCCAGCTTGTAAAACTCCTCCTTGAGCCGGGAAGCAGAAAGTTTCTTCGTTCCGAGATAGCTCATATAACCGGTCGCAACGGCATAAAGCGGATTGTCATTTTTACCGATATCCCATACATAGTACAGGTTAAAGAGATCATTTTCCTCATTTTTCTTATAGAGAACCTCGATATTATTTTTGGTTCTCAGAAACCCGATATCTTTCTTATAATCCAGAAATACCGGTTGAATCTCTTTTACCGGCTTCATCATAACAGATTCATAAAATCTGGACTGAACATCCCGATTCAATTGTACAGGAGTAATGGCTGGTTTTTCTACTTTCTGAATAGCAGAATCCGCACCCGTCAACTTATAGATAATCTGGTAATCGCTGGTAAATCTGTTTTTTACAAATGTTTTTATATCCTCTTTATTGAAAGCTCTGAGAATATCTTCCGCCATTACCTGAATATTCCATGGAATCCCGGATATAAAAGCATCTACAAAAGCATCTGCTCTTGCATTATTGCTCTGATATTCCTTCATTCTGTTGATTTTAAATTCATTTAGCACAGCCTCCAGCAGCCAGTCCGGAAAATTCCCGTTCTTTACAGAATCAATCTGTGCCAGCAACAAATTTTTGACTTCTTCCAGACTTTGTCCCGATTTCGGACGACCAGACAGAACAAACAGAGAATAATCATTCAAAGGCAAATCATAAGCGCTTGCCGACAATACAGCCTGTTTCTGGTTAAGATTAAGATCGATCAAACCTGCCTGCCCGTTATTCAAAAGCATCGAAAGCAGCTTAAGCATATAGACATCGGGAGACTCAATCGTTTTCTTTCCTTCTTCGGTAGCCGGAACGATGATTTTTGACCTTCCTTCGAAACGAAAGCCGATTGTGACATTCTCAGCATCCGGTCCGAATACGGTATCAACACGAACTGTTTGAGCCGGCCTGGCTTCCGGAACAATAAATGGCTCTACATCAAGGGGACTTAACGCAGAAAAGTGTTTGTCAATAACTTTAATAGCCTCATCCGGATCAAAATCTCCGCTAAGACAGATGGCCATATTATTAGGCACATAATACTTCTGGAAGTATTTTTTGATTTCTGTAATAGACGGATTTTTCAGATGCTCAACTGTACCAATAGTCGTTTGTGTACCATAAGGATGATCGGGGAAGGTCCCTGCCAATAATGTTTCCCAGACTTTTCTCCGGTCATTGTCTATGCCCCGGTTTTTCTCCTCATATACTGCTTCCAGCTCTGTATGAAACAATCTGGTTGCCAGATTACCCATTCGTTCTGCCTCAATTTCTGCCCATTTTCCCAATGAGTTGGAAGGAATATTATTTACATATACTGTCTGTTCGACAAAAGTATAAGCATTCGTTCCGATTGCTCCCAGATTAGACAACAATTTATCGTATTCATTGGGGATCGCATACCGGGAAGCCACCAGCGAGATACTGTCTATCTGCTTATAAAGATTCTTTCGTTTAAGCGGACTTACCGTTTTTCTGTATTCTTCATACAAGGCTTCAATTTTGTCTAGCTCTTGCTTTTCTTCTTCCCAGTTGAGTGTCCCGATACGGGAAGTTCCTTTAAAAAGCATATGCTCCAGATAGTGCGCAAGCCCGGTTGCATCGGCAGGATCGTGTTTACTGCCAGCCCTGACTGCAATAAAAGTTTGTATTCGCGGCTCCTCCTTATATACAGTCATGTATACCTTTAAGCCATTTGGGAGTGTATAAATACGAGCCGCAAGAGGATCATTTGTTACCGTCTCATAGTTGAATCCTGCAGACTCTTTTGTTTCAATCCGATACTTGTCAAACTGGGCAAACAGGGATCCCGAAAAAAAACAAAGAAAAATTACTAATAATCTGTTCATACAATATAGTAAAAAGTCAATATGTTAACATCAATAGCTGCCGAATCAACCGGCTATCCGGAAATGTGTTTACAAATACTCAGCCAAACAAAACCTGTAAATAAAAAAATCCGGAATCTGCCATGATCAGAAATCTGTATCCAGCCCGAACCGTTTCTTCATCTCTCCCAGAATAGGATGCTTCTCAGCCAGGTATTTAAACTTGTCATTGGATGTATAGATAAGCTTAACTGCCTCTTCCTCCGAAATTTCAGCAATAAGATTGATGGCTGAGTTGTTGATCCTGCTTCGGATAAAATTCAGCAGATCCGGCTTAAACGTATTAAGCAAATCCATTTGAACAAAATTATCCAGCTTGATCCGGACAGTAAAATCATCGGTAAACTCCAGATGTCTGTCAAGAATAATGGATTCTGACTTTTTACCTTCTTCCTTAAATCTCAGGGTATATTCCTGCCAGGCCGCAATTACCTGATCCTTTGTAAATGCTTCATTTCGCGCTATCTGTTCCGGCTGTTCTTTCTTTTCAGTCGTAAAAGCAGGCGTCTGAACAGTAGACTGTAGGGTCTTTAAAGATGGTATTTTTAAGGTGCTTTTTAGCTGAACTTCCTCCCTGGCTTTTTCAGTTTCTGCGGGTAAAGCTCCTGAGCCCGTCTGTTTACCGGCATCAGCCGTACTACTCAGACTACTGCTTTTTTTTTTAACTCAGTAGCAAGATCAGCGAGATTAATGGCCGAATTGAGATACGCCATCTTAATTAAAGCCAGCTCTACATGTAAGCGGGCATTTTTTGCGCTCTTATACTGCAAATCGCAGGTATTGGAAATATTCAGGGCTGTAACCAGAAAAGACAATGGAATTTTCTGAGCCTGCGCCTGATATTTTTTCTGTACCTCATCGGACACTTCCAGCAATCTGATAGTCGCCGGGTCTTTACAGACCAGGAGATTTCTGAAATGCTCACTCAATCCTACAATAAAATTATGTCCGTCAAAACCATCCCGAATAATTTTGTCATAGGTCAGGAAGACTTCCGGGACATTTTCCTCATGCAGCATATCAGTCATCTTAAAATAATAATCATAATCGAGTATGTGCAGATTATCTATTGTCTTCTTATAAGTGATGGTATTGTCCGAACTGAAGGTTACAATCAGGTCAAACATAGACAGAGCATCACGCAGGGCTCCGTCCGCTTTCTGAGCAATCAAATGAAGAGCCTGCCCCTCAGCGCTTATATTTTCTTTTTGAGCTATATGTGCAAGATGATCGGATATGTCCTTTACCTGAATTCTGTTAAAATCAAATATCTGACAGCGTGAAAGGATGGTTGGAATAATCTTGTGTTTTTCCGTTGTCGCCAGAATAAAAATGGCATAGGAAGGAGGTTCCTCAAGCGTTTTCAGAAAAGCATTAAATGCCTGATTTGAAAGCATGTGCACCTCATCTATGATATAGATCTTGTATTTTCCATTTTGCGGCGGATATCGGACCTGATCGACCAGGCTTCTTATGTCGTCTACAGAGTTGTTAGATGCAGCATCAAGCTCATGAATATTAAGCGAACTTCCTGTATTAAAGCTTTTGCATGATTCGCATTCATTACAGGCTTCGATTTCCGTTGTAAGATTCTGACAGTTGATTGTTTTTGCAAGAATCCTGGCATTGGTCGTTTTACCAACCCCTCTTGGCCCGCAAAAAAGAAAAGCCTGCGCCAAGTGGTTGTTTTTAATCGCATTTTTTAACGTAGTAGTGATATGCGACTGCCCTACAACACTATCAAAAGTCTGCGGACGATACTTCCTGGCAGAAACAACGAAATTTTCCATTGATGCAAATTACAAATTTTTAGATGGCTGGTCAATACGCCTCTTCTCTCTGTTCAAAATATATAATCCTCCATTCTGTCTGGATTGCTTTCCCGGCTACTTGGTACATATTCCGGTAAAAACGGAATATCAAAGCTTCTTTTTCAGGGCCTCGAGCGCTTCCTCCGACAGCGGTTTGGTTATGAAATGAACAACGTATTCATTATCTACAATCCGGTCAATATCTCTTTTACTATCCGAGCTGGAAAGAATCACAATCTTTGATTTTTCTTTTATTGCATCCGAAAAATTTTCAAACTCAAATAAAAAAACAAAACCATCGACAATCGGCATGTTAATATCAAGAAAGATGATATCAGGCAGTTTTTCTATAGCTCTGGCATTGGTCTGCAAAAATTCCAGAGCGCTTTTTCCTGAGTTTTTTATTATAATATCATTGGCAAATCCAGATAATTCAATCACTCTTTTGTGAATAAAATTATCAGTCTCGTTATCATCCACCAACATTATAGTTGAAAAGGGAACCTGCATAGTCTAATTTCAAAATGGTTTAATTTCACGTGCTTTCTCTGAATTCCTGTCTTTTCGGTTATCCTGAATACTGTTACAAAGAGTATTTTCAAAACCGTCTGGCCGGTCAAAAAACAAGCATCGCTATGCTTAGCCGGTCAAAAAGCTTGGTGTCATCAGCCTGATCCGAATCAGTCCGACATCGGGATTTAATTTACAGAATTCCTATATCCAAATCAATTCTGAATCCTGTCAGTACCATTCAGGCAAAAATACATAACAACAAATTCTGTTAATATATAAACAGTTAACATTATTTCAGACTATAAAAAAAAATACATTAAACAGCCCTGGTTACCTGAACCGGAAGGATTATGGAAAAAGAAGTTCCCTGACCAGGTATAGATTTAAGTGTAATGGTCCCATTGAGCTTTTCCACTACCTGTTTTGTTATGTACAAACCTAGTCCTGAACCATATGAATCATGAGATGCTCTGAAAAACATATCAAAAACACGGTTTTGCAATTCTTTCTTTATCCCTTTTCCATTATCCGTAACCCATATTTCTACCTCCCGATGGCTCAGATGCCGGAATCCTACCTCACAGTATGAGCTTTCGGCATATTCATTCTGATATTTAATCGCATTGGACAGCAAATTCTGAATAATGATGGAAATTCTTGTCTGGTCGGAAAAAAGCATACTATCCGGCTCCAGGTTTTTATAAATGGTTATCCGATGCGCTTTCTCCATAAACTGGAGCCGTTCTACGGTATCATCAATTACAGCATTAAGATCAATTTGTTTGAAATTAATCTCCATACGGCTGTTGCGGGAAAAATCTGTAAGGTCTCCGATAAAACTATCCAGCTTTATAATGCTCTTGTTTGCAAGATTCAGGTATTCATCTCTCTGCTCATCAGAGCTCTCCATCTTTACAAGACTAATCAGCCCCATAACCGATCGTAAAGGAGCTCTCAGATCATGAGAGGCCCGGTAGACAAAACTGTCCAGCTCAAAGTTTGCCCGTTTAATATCATTCTCGGCCTTTTTTCTCCGCGTGATGTCTCTGGCAAAAACACTCACCCCCCGCACTTCCAGTCCTTCTGAGCATATCGGGTTAAAAAGAACTTCAAAAGATTCGTTTCCAAACGCTGGATTGACATTGATTTCCTTGACCAGTCGCTTGTTCTTCAAGGATTTTCTGATAAGCTTGGCCCACTCCGAATTAAAGAGCTCACTTGTAAAAACATGGGCAGCAGACTGTCCTATTTCTACTTTCTTTGAATACACCTGCTTCATAAAGTTTACGAAAGCAGTATTCATTGTTGAAAAAGCAAGAGAAGAATCAACTGAAAAAAGAAGATCATTGGTATTTTCGGTGAGCGCTTTTAATCTGTCCTCACTTTCCCTGAGCGCCTCTTCTGCTTTTTTGCGTTCGGTGATTACATTAACATTAATCAGAATTCTTTTGGTCCATTTACCCGCTTTTTCCAAAATAGATATGCAATTGGTCGCCCATTCGTATACACCATCTTTTCGCCGAAGTCTCAGATCAATACTTTTTTCACTGTCACTCTGACCTTTAATTGTCTTTAGCAGATAATCCATTACCTGAGCCTGATCTTCTTCGTGGTAAGTCCCCAGCCAGTTATTGGTATCTGACAATTCCTTATCTGTATAGCCTAAAAAATGGCTTTTATTAATGTATTCAACCTTTCTTTCCAGCAAATTATATATCAGAATAAGATCCGGAGAGTTTTCAGCAAGCGCACGGAATTTTTCCTCACTTTCCTTTAAGGATTTCATATATTGCTGCCTTTCCAGTTCGGCAGATGTTCTTACTGAAAACAAATTGAGCAGCGATTCAAGAAACGGAAGATTCTGGAAATTGCCTCTGTTAACAGCTCCCAGCACTCCGACTATAGAACCGCTGGATGTCAGCAGAGGAACACCAAGAAAGCAGGTAAACCCTTCAGGTATTTGTTCACATGAAGGAAAACCGCCATTCATGTCTTCAACATAAATGGTCTTCTTTTCATCTACTACCCGATACCAGGGAGCATCACGGTCAATGAGCTCCATATCCGGAATTATAGTCCCGTCATACAGGAAGGCCTTGGTCCACAATGTTCCGCTTTCTGTGACTTCTGTTATAAATATGATATCCGAACGAACTGACCAGGATAAATACCGGACAAGAGTTTCGAAAAATTCCTGTTCCGAGACACTGGCCAGACCACTGATAATTTCTTTAAGTGCATCCTCCGCATTTTTCTTTTCCGTAACATCATTGATTACCCCGATAAAGTTGGTCAGATTATTTTCGCTGTTAAAAACGGGGGAAATCGTCAGATCATTCCAGAAAGGGATACCATCCTTCCGGTAGTTTTTCATTAACATGGAAATCCCTTTTCCCGTCTCCATCGCCTTGCCCAGAGACAGATGCAAGTTCGGATCAGTCTCCTCTCCCATTAAGATATCCATATTCTTCCCGATCATATCAGTCCAGTCAAAACCAGTAATCCGTTTAAAAGCCTTGTTTACATATATAAGCGGGTTTCCCGGCTTACCGGGATCTGTGATCAGTATTCCGTTTTCACTGGAATCAATAGCTCTTTCCAGCAGACGCAGATTTTCTTCCTGCAATTTCCTCATTGTAATATCTCTGGCATTCATTATAATACCATTGATAAAACTATTGTCAAGCTGATTGTTGAAAATGGCTTCCAGGTGAATATAGTAGCCTTCAGCATGCCTAATCTTAAACTCAAGGGCATAGCTGTCTTCATTATTTTTAATAACCTCTCTGAGCAGATTTTTCAGAACAGGAACATCATCATGTATTACCAGATCAAATAAACCGGAATTAGCCAGATCTTTATCCTTATATCCAAGAATCTTATACAGACTGGAACCAAGATATAGTATTTTACCCTGCGGACTTAAAATAGTAATAAGGTCATTGGAATTCTGAACCAGCGAGCGGAATCGGGCTTCGCTGGAAGCAAGCGACAGTTCTGCTCTCTTCCTCAGAGACACATCCAGAGCGCTGACACACAGAGAATTTATTTTTAAATATTTATCATATACCGGAGTAATCGTTACCTCGTACCAGCAATCCGGAAAGCTTTTCAATCTGCACTCAAAGGAAGCAGCTTCTCCACGCAGTACTCTCTCAACGTAAAAACCCGGTCCCGGCCCCTGGTCAATGATTTCATCCAGAAAACTATATATGGAATAGCCAATTACATCTTTTCGGCCGGTAAACTGAAAAATATGCATGCCTGCCATTTTATTTATCTGCAGAATCCGGAAATTAAGATCCAGTAAAATAATAAGCTGAGAGGTACTATTGAAAATAGCTTTTAGCTGAGATTCTGAAACTTTGAGAGCATTCTGGGCATTACGCTTTTCGGTTACATCAATAAAAATTGCCAGATGGAGACCTGGCATAAAGTTAGTTGTTGCCTTAAACTCTATGTAGCGGTATTTACCTGATTTCAGTAAAAACTTATAGAATCCGGAAAGCCGTCCCTTCTTAATAAACTCCATCCACAACCGGTCGGACTCCGAGTCTGAATTATGGGGAAATATATTGCGCACCCGGAGCTTTATAAATTCGGCAGAATCAATTTCGAAGATTGCACAGGCTGCCGGATTGACCTCAACAATAGCCGACGTATTATCCATAACGATAATACCTTCCTGCACATCCTTAAACAGCGCTTTGTATTTTTCCTCCTCTGGTATGCTGACTTCCGGAATTCTGACAAGCAGACCAAAAAACTGATCATTATTGTTGCCTTTAAAAACAGGTGAAAGAACGAGCCGCAGAGAAAACTCGGCCTCATTAAACCTCCATATCACCTCTGTTTTGATTTTCTGTCCAGCTTTGTACTGCCCCGGAAGAACAGCCTTGAGCTCCGGAAATAAATCTGTCAGATGTCTGCATATTAATTCCGGTTCGGATTTTCTTAACAGGGAATAAGAGGGTTTGTTGGCAAATTCAATACAAAGAGCGGAGTTTGTAACCAGAATCGCATCATCCAGATCATTTAGTATCTGTCCGGCAAAATTACTTTCCAGGATGTCTGATCCCGAGGCTTTCAATGTTTATTAATTTATGCTCAGTTACACATTATACAATCTAATCTACAACAATTTTTAATAACTCTCCCACTGACACTGCAGAATCCGTTTTATTATTCCAGAGCATAATCTCCTCTACTGTTTTACCATAAAGTTTAGATATGCGATATAGTGTTTCTCCGGTCTGAACAATATGCTCAACCTGCTTTGCGGGTTCCGTTGTTTTCAGGGCTTCCGGAACTGCTTTCTTTCCGACGATAATGATTTGCCCAGTTCTCAGGCCTCCGGAAAGATCATTCCAGCTTTTCAGCGAGTCTATAGCTACATTGTACATTCTGGACAAACCATACAATGTTTCTCCCTGCTCTACCATATGCGTCACGGCAGCTTCGGCTATCGGCTCCGGCTTATTTTCAGCCGGCAATGATACTTTCTTAATTTCAACAGCCGGCTGGGTCTGAACGGCCGGTTTTACAGCTACCGGTTCCGTGCTTTTCTGCGGCGGCTCTGATTTGACAGTTTCCACAGTCGCTATACTGCTTTCCACTGACTTTTTTTCGACTACAACAGTACTTTTTTCTTCCTGTGGCAAAGCCGGTCTGGTTTCTTTTTTAGGGATTGTCTGATAAACCGGCTTTTCTCCCTTCTTGAGCCTGCTTCTCAACAAGAGCACACGTCCTGGTTTTACCTCTTCCCGGAGTGTCATCCGGTTATTTTTTCTGATAGCATTGGTCCGGACACCATATTCCTGCGCTATAGCCCACATAGTTTCTCCCGGTTGAACCACATGCTCGGAAACAAGCGCTTTATTTCTCTTGGGCTGGATATAGTAATACTTCCCCGGTTCCAGTCTGGATGTCTTGTTGAGCTCATTGTACAATCTCAGATTTTCCAGCGAAATGTTTGCTGCATTGGCAATTCGCTCAAAGCTATCACTTTCTCTGGTCAGTACGGCCCTCAGCTTATTATGAATAGTAATAATAACAGCATCCGGCTTCAATATATCCTGTATCTCGGGGACCTGCTTTTTCTTTTTATTTTTCACACCGGCCTGAGGTGCAGAATCAACAGTTCCTTGCTGCGGACTTCCCTGAGCCGAGGCTACCGGAGAAGAAGCGCCAACCAATGCGACTACTCTCGCATAATCATAGGCTGGTACAGGCAGAATCACCGAATACTCTTTATCGTTGGGCACCTTTCCCTTGAGCATCCATTTATTATGCGCCTCAATCTCCTCCTGCGATAACGAAACTTCTGCGGCTATTTCTCCCGAAGACTTAAGCCCCGCTCCTTTATACTCCACCAGGTACATGCTCTTGTCCGGGTTCTTTCCGACTTCATTCTCATAGGCTATCTTATGAGCAAGAAACCGAATCACGTACCAGTGCATTTTATCCGTGATTTTCATGGTGGAAGCGCCGATATATCTGTCCTCAACCTCCTTGCGCACACCACCCAGACCCGTATTATACGACAGCAGGGAGTAAATCCAGTTTTGCAATACGCCGTTATTTCGCTTGAGATATCTTGCTGCTCCCCTCGAAGCCGATGCGATATTCATTCGTTCATCCACATGATGATCACACCGTAGCCCGACTTCTTCTGCTGATTCTTTTTTAAACTGCCAGTATCCCACCGCATTGGAGGTCGACACGGCATCGGGAATCAGGCTGCTTTCCTGTAAGGCAAGGTATTTAAACTCATCAGGCAGCCCTTCTTCTTCAAATATTCGCTCTATTATAGGAAAATAAAGATCTGCCCGGTCTACCTTCATCCGGAAATACTTTTCATTTCGTCTTATATTTTCAACCTCTGTCTGCAGCGTTCTCTGAACATGATTGGTCAGTTCCAGCCTTAAACCGGCGAAGTAAATAACATCAGGAATCGAGACCGCCTGCCCCAGAACTGAATTACAGATCAGAATACATGCAAAAAAACACAGCTTTTTCATTTTATTTCTTTCGTATTAGCTGAATTCCATCCCTGACAGGGAGAATCACTTTATCAACACGCGTATCCTCTGCGACCGTTTTGTTGAAGTCCAGAATAGCCTGGGTATCTTTCTTTATACTGCCCTGCTCTACTACTTTACCACTCCATAAAACATTATCTGCCAGGATAAATCCTCCGGACCGGAGCTTGGGTAATACCAGATTATAATAATTCAGATAGTTTATCTTGTCTGCATCAATAAAAACCAGATCAAACTCAATGTCCATGGCAGGTATTATTTCCATAGCATCTCCGATATACTGTCTGATTTTATCGGACATTCCCGCTTTACCGATAAAGTCACTTACCTGCTCCTCCAGCTCTTCATTAATATCAATGGTATGAACCAATCCGCCCGCCTGAAGCCCTTCTGCAAAGCATATAGCTGAATAACCGGTAAATGTACCGATTTCCAATACGTTTTTGGGTGAAATCATATGGGAAAGAAGACTGAGCAACCTTCCCTGCACATGACCTGAAAGCATCCTGGGCATAAGAACTTTCAGGTTGGTTTCCCGATCAAGTTCTTTCAGTACATAAGGCTCTTCCGAACAATGATTCTTTATATATTCTTCGATTTCAGGATTTACAATAGACATAATGTTACTCCGGAATATATGTTAATACAGACAGTTTGTCCTGATCAAACATTTCATTGGCAATTTCAAGCAGCTCGGCTGAACGTACGTTTTCGATTAATCTGAATATATCAGACAAGCTGTCCACCTGACCAAGATCAAGAAGACTTTTTCCCATCATTTGCATAAAGCTGATATTACTTTCTTCTGCCATAGCCAGCTGCCCCATTAACTGTTGCTTGCAGGTATGCAGCTGTCCGACTCCGAGAGGAACAGTCCTTAGCTTCTTCAGCTCTTTATGCACCAGATCAATGCTCTTATTCAGCTGCTTCTTTTCTGTAGCAAAATAGACAGAGAACAAACCGGTATCTGTAAATGAAGTATGATTGGCTTCAATTGTATATACAAAACCATATTTTTCCCGCAATGCCAGATTCAGACGGGAATTCATTCCGGGTCCGCCCAGCAGATTGACCAGCATAAAAAACCTTAGCCTGTTCTCATTGCTCAGCGAATAAGAAGGACAGCCGATCATGCAATGACTCTGTAAAATACTTTTATGCCTGGTTATCTCGAATCTGGAGTATCCTTTAAAGGGTTGACGGATTCTCCCGGATCTTTTGGCAGGCAAATGCGCCAGGTATTTCTCCGCAAGCTTAAATACCTTCGCTGCGGGAATATTTCCGATTGAGTTAAATATCAATCGTTCGTAATCAACATTCTCCGATATAAAACGCAGGAAATCTTCCCTTCCGACCCGTTTTACAATTGCTGCGTCTCCCAGAATATTATATCCAAGAGGATGATCTGCAAATACATGTTCTTCAAATTCATCCAGTATAGCATCTTCCGGCGAGTCGAGATACATGGACATTTCTTCCAGAATAACTGACTTTTCCCGCTCAATCTCTTTTTCCGGGAAAACGGACTCAAACGTAATGTCATACAGCAGCTCAAAAGCTTTTTCATAATGCCTGTCCAGAATGGACGCATAAAAGCATATCTTTTCCTTGGTTGTATAAGCATTCAACTCCCCGCCAACCACTTCAAGTCTGTTGATGATATGAATCGGCTTGCGCTTACGGGTGCCTTTAAAAGCCATATGTTCCCAGAAATGCGCCAGTCCCTGCTGATCGGGCTTTTCATCTCTGGTGCCTATATCCAGGGTAAAACCGCAGTGTGCGATCTTTGTATTAAAAACCTCTTTATGAGCAATCCTGATCCCGTTGGGCAGGGTATATAACTGATACTCTTCCATGAATTAGGACAAAAGTAATCAAAGAATCTTAAAGTATCAGCTATACTGCACAATTCAAATACAACCCTCTGTTTATCTGCCCCTAAAGAAAGCCTAAAGTATCCGGCTGGTTAATCTTCCCAGATGACTTCAATAGTTCGTAATCCGACACTAACGGTCGTGGCTTTCTCACCCGGCTGTCTTTCAATAGCTAATTTTCGCTTGCGAATAGGCTGTACATCCTGTTTCGCCACATTGCGCAGATCTCTTTTATGAAAAATAACTGCTTTATCTTTCTTTGTCGCCTCACGAAAAACCAGTTCCACCTTATTTTTATCCGTCACGATCTGACTATTTCCGAATGTTGTGTTACTATCTGCCAGAAGCGCCAGCGCTCTGTCTGCCTGCGGCACTCCATAGCCTATATAATTATTCCCGTAGGGATATAAATGAGCGCTTTTTTCCATTATTGACATTACCTGCTTATTGGTAAGTGTTGAGTCTTTCTGAAGCAGACAGGCAACAAAACCAGTTACCGCAGGAGCTGAAAAAGATGTCCCGTTCGGAGAGAAAGCAGACACATTGGGCTTCAGGTATGGCAGAAAATCCGGACCGATACTGCTATACCATATTCTTGTCATATAATCGGAAGCAGTCGCTCCGATTGACAAAACTCCCTTCGCATCAGCAGGAGCTGAAATAATCCTCCAATTGGCATTCCCGCCTTCATTACCGGCTGACACTACCATAAACATTCCTTTTTCGTCCACCGCCATCTGCGCTGCCCGGGTTATACGCGCGGTCTGTCCGTTCATTTCCTCTTTTTTATAATTCTCTTCCGGATCATCCATATTCTGAGCATACCCAAGGGAAGTATTTACAAGCCGCACACCCAGGCTATCCATCCACTCCATTGCCATAATCCAGTGATCCTCTTCTACTCTGTGCTCTTTTTCTCCATTTTCTGTTCTTGCCAGATAAAAAAGAGCATTTACCCCCAGACCGGATTGAAAATGTTCCGAATCGTTATAACCGGCCAGATAGTCAAGCACCCTCTGTCCATGTCCATCGGATGTGGTTACCATTGTTTCTATGAGATCTGCACGGTCAGGTGTCACAAAATCTTTCTGGGCACGAATCCTGTCGTCCTGAAACAAGTGCTTTAGTCCGGGCTCATTATGCGCATTGAAAAATCCTGCATCAATTATCCCGACAGTAACATTGACTCCTGATAAGCCAGCCTTTATAAAGGCTGATGCATTCATTTGCTCAATTGTACGGCTATATTTTTTTGTATTAAGCTCTGTATTAACTGAAGCGATCTGAAACGATGAAGAAATCCGCTCAACTCGGTCAACAAAACCTAAAGCCGCTACTCTGTCGACCTCTTCCTGATTCAGTACAGCGCTTGCTGCATTGAACCACTTGGAGCATACCTGCGGTTTTATCTCCATTTTCCGAAGACTATCCACATAAACGTTGCGAACCGGAATATCCGAATATTGGTATAAGGGAATATTCTGGTTAATTCGGTTCCGGATTGTCCGTTTACTCAGATTTTCCTCGTAACGGTAATTCTCCATATCTTTATCTGTGAAAACGATCCAGTATTTGCCCTGTGCAAAAACACTCTTTGCTGCAAACAAAACAGAGAGGATAATGATCTTTCTTATATATTTATTCATGATACGTTTATAAATCACGATACTTCAAAATGAGATACTCTAAAATCGACAATCAGCTGTTTATAAACAACAGAAAAAAGTTCAATGCATTGCTTAAGCCTCTGTCTGTTGCCATTTTTAACTCCAATGATATTTTTCCCACCAATGCTGACGGCGTAATGCCTTTCAGGCAAAATAACGATTTATTCTATCTGTCCGGCATTGATCAGGAAGAAAGCATTTTGATGCTTTTCCCGGATCATCCCGATCCCAAATACCGGGAAGTTTTGTTCATTACCGAAACAAACGAGCATATTGCCGTCTGGGAAGGACAAAAGCTCGGCAAAAATGAGGCCAGAGACATTTCCGGAATCCCTACAATATTCTGGACCAGTGAATTTGAAAATATTCTTGTGACCGTCATTTATGATGCCCAACATATATACCTGAATTCTAATGAACATGTTCGGTCAGGAAATAAAGTGGAAACAAAAGATGAACGCTTTCTTAAGTGGTGCAAGGATAAATTTCCGCTCCATCATTATGAAAGAGCTGCTCCGCATCTGCACTTTCTGAGAGCCGTAAAAGAAGAAACAGAGATCAGGCAGATTCAGAAAGCCTGCGCCATTACAGAAAAAGCGTTCCGGCGTATTCTGACATTTACTCAGCCCGGTGTAAAAGAATATGAAATTGAGGCAGAGCTTTGGCACGAGTTTATACGTAATGGCTCCAGAGGACCAGCCTATCAGTCAATAATCGCCTCTGGAGCCAGTTCCTGTGTGCTGCACTACATAAACAATGACCGGATTTGTCAGTCCGGAGATCTGCTGCTGCTCGATATTGGAGCTGAATATGCCAATTATAATGCAGATTTGTCAAGGACTATCCCTGTCAATGGTCGTTTTTCTGAGCGGCAAAAAGATGTATACAACGCTGTTTTAAGGGTTTTCAAAGCCAGCAAAGAAATGCTTGTTGTCGGAAACACCCTCGCAGAGTTAAACAAGGAAGTCGGAGTGCTAATGGAAAAAGAGCTACAGAGCCTTGGTCTTCTAAAAAAAGAGGATATAAGTAAACAAAATCCTCTGGTTCCTGCCTACAAAAAATACTTTATGCACGGAGTATCTCACTTTTTGGGACTGGATGTTCATGATGTCGGTGACCGGAACCGTCCCTTTGAGTCTGGAATGATTTTCACCTGTGAGCCAGGTATATACATTCAAGAAGAAGGACTGGGGATCCGCATAGAAAATGATATTCTTATTACCAGTTCCGGACCAGTAGATCTGATGGAAAGTATTCCGATCGAAGCAAACGACATTGAAGACCTTATGCATAGTAAAAACTAAAAAATACACATTCAGTCATTGCAGCAGCAAGGTTTCCGAAACCAAGTCTTATCTGACTGACTGACCCGACGATATAAAAAAATGGTCCGGTTTATTGGCCCGGACTTTTAATATTTTAATTTATTCTGGAAACCTGTATCGGTACAAGTACGTATATTTGTACCGGCTAACTTAGCAAAAGGAAAAAGGTATGTCAAACAGTTTTAAATCAATACTCGCCGGGCTGTTCTTTATTTGTTCCGCATTTAATCTGCCCGATGCAAAAACATATTACAATACTGGTGTTCAAAACCTTAACAACAGAGAGTATATTCAGGCTATCGGGGCTTTTACAAATGCCATTAGCTTAAACCCTGACTATGCAGACGCATATTTTTACCGAGCTTATGCCAAGGATCTTCTTGGTAAGAAAATGGGATTTGCGACTACTGAACTTTGTTCTGATCTTACAATTGCTCTCAGACTCGGCAAGCTGGAAGCAGCAGATAAGCTGGAAAAATCATGTATGGGCGAATGCTTTAACATGGTTACCGCTTTTGAGGATCCTGAAGTTGTTTATTGTGCTGATTTTAGCAGCCAGCAGCTAAAAGACCTTCCACCGGCCACGGATAATCTAAAATATCTTACCAAGCTTAATTTCAATGATAATGTTCTTGGTACAGTAACTCCCCGGCTTTCGTCTATTCAAACGCTCGTATCTCTGGACCTTTCCGGCAATAATATCAGTACTGTACCCGGCAACATCGGCAATCTTACTCATTTGAGAGAATTGTTTCTTAACAAGAACGCAATATCAACCCTTCCGCTTGAATTCGGCAAACTTTCTCATCTAAAAGTACTCACATTCAGACAAAATAAGCTCACAGAACTACCCAAATCAATTGCCCAGCTGCACAACCTGGAAAATATTGACCTGGCATTTAACCAGCTTACTACACTGCCTTTGGAAATTGCCAATCTTAAAAAACTTAAAACCCTTACACTGGTTGGAAACGAAATTCCGGTAAAAGAACAACAGCGCATTAAAGCGCTGCTGCCAAATACTGAAATATTTTTCGAATAAAAATATACCTTGTGTTTGCAATACGGCTATAAAAAACGGGAGCGAAGGTGACTCGCTCCCGTTTTTTATATTACGGCTGAAGTACAAACTCCTCCATGGTTTTCTTTCCTTCATCCGGCTCTATAGCGCCAAGCTCAGCTATATAATAGTCTTTCACTTTGTTAAATGCCTCTCTGTTGACAGACTTTATCGGATCTGTCTGAACAACATTCACCGAGCGGGGATCCACCTGTTTCCCGTTTTTCCAGAATCGATAGCAGACATGCGGCCCGGTTGCAAGTCCGGAGCTTCCGACATAACCTATCACCTGCCCCTGAGCAACACTGGCGCCTTTTCTAATGCCTCCCGCAAATTTGCTCATATGCAGATACTGTGTTGAGTAGGTATTATTGTGCTTTATTTTTACATAGTTTCCATTAAACTGTGAATACCTTGCCTCCACAACTTTTCCCGAACCTACTGCGAGAATGGGAGTACCGGCAGGAGCGGCATAATCCGTGCCGAGGTGTGCTTTATTCTTTTTTAATACAGGATGGAACCGGTTTTTCGAAAAATGAGAAGTTATCCTGAAAAATTTCAGCGGAGCCTTCAAAAACGCGCCAATCACATTCTTGCCTTCCTCATTAAAAAATTTGGCTTTCCCGTCTTCTTCGAAGCTTATAGCATAATAAGGCTTTCCCTGCTGTTCGAAAGAAGCGGCAAGAATCTTCCCGGTTTTCATCGGAGTTCCGTTAACAGAAATTTCTTCGTATATAATTCTGAAATTGTCTCCTTCAAATAACCTGAAAAAATCTACCTGCCAGGCAAAAAGCTGGGACATCCGTACAGCCAGATCACCGGGGGTATCCTGCTGTTTCAATGTTTCATACAGACTTCCCCGGATTAACCCGCCGATCTTTCTCACCGTTGTATCAACCGGAATATCATCCTTAAAGACCTCAATACCTTCTGTCAGTTTTACCACGATATGATCCATAGGACTTGCTTCGTACACAAAACACTGCAACGTTTTCAACGAATCCCTGCTTGTAAAAACCGTATATTTTTTCCCGCTATGAATATTTGCCAGGTTGTATACCGGGAGTGAGGCTTTACAAATCTCACTTACCTGCAAGGGGCCGACATTAAACGCTCCCAGGATCGTAGCAAGAGTCTGATTCTTTTGAATTCTGAATTCTTCAATTTCTATAGAATCAATATTAATTCCATACTTCAGCAAGACCGGTTCTTCAATACGCTCTTCCTTAACTACTTCATTATCCACTATTCCGGTTATAAGACCGGAGCTATTATTATTAAAAAACCAATATGCCGTACTACCGGCAGTGATACACAATAAAAAAACTGTGATTGCAACAATTCTTTTTCTCATCCAGGCAGATTTAGATTTATCTCAGAAAACTTTTAACGAAACGCATTTTTTACAAAAAAAATTCATTTTAGATAAGATCCAAATCTGATATCCCTTCGTGCATGTTGATTTTAAGCTAAAAGCTTCGTACTTTGTAATCAATTAAATGTTCCCAGTTACACCTTTAACCAGAAAAGTTATGAAGAACTATTTAATTAATACCTTGAAAAATGGATTAATATCCGCTATTAATCTGGCAATCGGCCTGATTGCTCTTTACTCCGCAAGTTTCTTCTTTCTGCTGTTATTCGTAAACGAAAAAATCAGAAATGCTCCTGCCCCCTTACTTGAAAGAGATTTTTCGGACTGGCAGGATAAAATCCAGCAATTACCTCATGTACTTGGCACCTTTATCCGAAATGACAAGACGGACAATGGCAATCGGATAGATATCTTACCGGAAGGCCTATAGCCTTTCCGGTAAGCAGATTATCAATTCAGACAATGGGAGCTCAGCCTGTTTTCAGGCCATCTCCATTAGTTCGCGAGCGCTGCTTATGGCTGTCTGGCTCGGATTGTCTCCACCGATCATAACAGCTATGGTATGCAGCCGCTCATCCTGGCTAAGTGTGCGGATACTACTGACCGAGCGCCCTTCTGCTTCTTTTTTGTATACATAGTAATGTGCATCTCCGAGCGCTGCTATCTGAGGAAGATGCGAAATGGAAATAATCTGATGATTAATTGCCATTTGCTTCAGCATTCTGCCAACTTTAATTGCTATCTCACCGGAAATCCCTGTATCTATTTCATCAAAAATAATAACAGGAAGCTCGGTTTTATCTGCCAGAATATATTTAATACACAGCATAAGACGAGAGAATTCTCCGCCGGAAGCTACATTCTTTAACTCCTGTACGGCAACTCCCTTGTTGGCGCTGAAAAGAAAGCCGACCCTGTCAATCCCGGATGTTCCGGGCTCCGTTTTTTCAAGATTTACCATCAAAACAGAGTTGGGCATTCCGACTTCCCGCAGCAATGCCTCAAGCTCGTTTTTCAGCGTATCTTTAACTGCATGTCTGGCCTGAGACAGTTTATTGCCGGCTTCCAGAAGCCTTGCATATACATCTGCCTGCTGTGCTCGCAGTTCTTCGATCTCTTCGTCCTGACTATCCGCTTTTCTCACTTTGCTTTCCAGCTCTTCCCTGATTCGGATAAGTTCGCCCATTTCCCGTACTGAGTGCTTCTGCATAAGATTGTAAAGCAGGTTGAGGCGTTTTCGTATTTCCTCTGTCCGCTCTTCGTTTATCTCAACGCCTGCGTCTTCAGACTCGATTTCACCACTTATATCCTTCACTTCAATAAATGCGCTCTCCAGTCTGTCTCGCAGATTACCCAGCGCTGGCGCATACTGACTTACTGTTTCCAGATTTTTCAATACTACCTGCAAGTTGGATATAACAGAAAAGTCACTGTTTTCGAGTATATCCATAGCTTGTTGCAAGCGGCTTTTTATACTTTCCGCATTTTCCAGCATCCGTAATTCTTCTTCAAGCGATTCCTGCTCACCTCCCTGAAGTTCAGCTTCTCTGAGCTCATTAAGAAGAAATGTATTGTAATCAAACTCTTTCCGTTCATCGGCTGCCTGCTTCGTAAGCTCATCAAGCTGCCTGCTTATTTTTTTGTACTGAGAAAAAAGGCCGGAATACAGGGCCAGCAATTCCTTATTTCCTGCCACGGCATCAAGAATCATTGTCTGAAACTCAGAATTGCCTAAAAGCAACGTTTCATGCTGACTATGAATATCCATCAGACGTGTCCCTATTCTTTTAAGCACATCCAGTGTAACAGGAGTATCGTTTATGAAAGCTCTCGATTTATTCTGCGGACTTATTTCTCTTCGGATAAGACATGTTGTATCGAAGTCAAGCTCCTCTTCTTCGAAGAGCGCTGCAAGGCCGAAAGACTTTTTTATATCAAATGTTCCCTCGATTATACATTTCTCATTTTCATCAAACAAAACACGGGTATCAGCCCGGTTTCCCAAAAGAAGTCCGAGAGCTCCCAACATGATTGATTTTCCAGCACCTGTTTCTCCCGTAATGATATTCAGTCCGTCTATTGGTGCAAGATCCAGCTCCTGAATTAAGGCATAGTTCTTAATATGAAGTGAAGTCAGCATAGTTTTAATATTCAGAAGTATAATCGTATTGAATTTCCTGTATATTGCAAAATCTAATCGTATGCTGAACAAAACGCTTATCCCGAAGTATCAACCCATCCGCAATGACACGCTCAATCTCTCCCTGCCAAACCCCGGAATTGCGAAGTATAACAGCCACTTCTCTTCCGACAAGATTCATAATTTCTGCTTGAGAATCGAAACTCTGCAATCGTACAATTCTTTTCCCCATTTTTTATTAAAGTTAAAAAAGTTCCATGAAATTAGATATAACTCTTCACTGGCTTCCTTTTATCTCCGGAATAAAAAAAGGTAGTGTCCGACATGACGGTCACTACCTTTTTCACTTTATATCAGCAGTCTACTTGCCGGCAGAAGGCAATTCGGATAAAATGCGCTGGGCAATCTTCTCCATATTATCTGCAACAATAGTATATATATAGCTCGAATTGGAATTATAAAACGTTTTGAACTTATTGCCCGCAACCTGCTTGCCGGTAGCATCGAAAATAGAGAAGTGCGTGGTAAATGTTCTTTCAAAATCATGGGCTGCCCGGTCAAGACAGTTTTCATAATTGGTCTTTACTTCAAACTGATTTACAAAAACATAGTAATCTACACTGTATTTCTGTCCGAAATAAGAAAAGAACTCTTCCGGGTTTCTTATTTTCACTCCAAAATATTGTCCTTCGTTTTTGTCATACACCGCTTTTTGCGCCAGCTGCGGAGAGGTAAATTTGTCCTTTTGCTTATCCAGCCAGCTTTTGTTTTTGACAGGACTGACTGTCGCTTTTTCTATATGATTGCCCAGCGCGGCACTTGTATTAATCGCATCCTGATATCCGTAGGTAACCGAGCTGTATATCTTATTAAGATCCCTCAAGGTGTCTTCAAACTTACCCCCAAGCAAAAAGATACTTTCGTAACCCGGCATCTGCATCATGGCAGTCATACGTCTTCTGAATACTTCGCGGACTCTTGTCGGAACTATTTTTGATTTAGCGGCAATTTCATGATCTGCATCCGAAAAGTACAAATAAGGATCGAACGGAATAATCAGCAATTGCTTCATATCAGGATCATAGGGATACATCTTTATCCCTGCTTCAGAAGCACTCTCTGCTATTGCCGGCTTCTCAGGCAAAGCCTCTGCCGGCTTGACAACTTCATTTTTAACAACCGGCTCGCTCTTTTTCTCCTGCTCTGCCGTTTTATCGGCTGCCACAACCGAATTTACAACTTTTGGTGACTCTGTTTTTACAGGCTCAGCAGATACTGGCCGCGGATCGGAAGCTGCCACCGGCTGAGCATTTGCAGCTGTCGTGGTATTATTATCTGATCCGGCAGGTACAACCGGTTTCTGAGCAGATACAGATCCTGTAGTACTCGCGGAAGTTCCATATCCGACTATAATTTCCTGCCCGGCTTTCAGATCTGTATTATTCCACTTCATCAGCTGATCAACGGAAACATTATATCTTCTGGAAAGACTGTAGTATGTCTCTCCCGGCTGTACCTTATGGGTCTGCGGAGCTCCTGAGGGCCTGGCATTTTCCTTTTGCACCAGTGCCTCATTATACGGTATATGTATAACCTGACCAACCTTCAGGCCGTTTTCCAGCTCAGGATTAATCTCCAGCAAGTCAGTAATAGGCACATGATACCTGGTCGAAATCCCGTAGATAGTCTCTCCCGGCGAAACAAGATACTTCAGCATCATAACATTATTGATCCGGGTAACTCCTATGGAGTCCTTGACTCCCGCATAACCAGTCCCAGTCATACAGAACGAAAACAGCAACAAGTATATGATTCGTGGCATAGACACTAGTTAAATATCATTTTATAGATTTTATAAAAGTCATTGCTAAACACCAATACCATCAGCGTCAGCAACAGCAACATCCCGACTTTCTGGGCGTTTTCGAGAAACTTATCAGAAGGCTTGCGTCCGGCAACCATTTCATAGGTCAGAAACATAACATGGCCGCCGTCAAGGGCCGGAATCGGAAGGAAATTCATAAATGCCAGCACCATCGAAAGGGAAGCAGTCAGAAACCAGAAACGTTCCCATATCCATTCTCCCCCATATTCCTGAGCGATCATAAGAGGTCCTGCTACAGAATCTGAAGGCTTGATATTCCCTTTGAACATTTCTCCGATCGCTTTTATAGTATTAATGATAACACTAAATGCTCTTTCTGTTCCGGCAGGTATTGCCTCTGCCAATGGATAAGAGCCAGAACGTTCCTCAAGTAAGGGCTTCACTTCAAATCCGACCTTTCCGTCTTCTCCAACCGTCAGATTAAGGTTTTGTACACTTCCAGCCCTCAACACAGAAATGTCAACTGTTTTTCCTTTATTCGCAATCAGCATTTCCTGAAACATCTGAAAGTAGGCTACAGAATCTCCATTAACTGCGATTATTATATCCTCATCCAGAAGCCCCCCTTTTTCGGCCGCAGAGCCGGGAACAACCTTCTTAACAGCAAAAGGCATAGCTGCACTAAGAAAACGGGCTTTTTTGTTGCTTGATAAATCTGCTATAAGTGTCTTCGGTATATCAATTCGTAACAGTTGCCCGTTCCGCTCAACAGTATAGTAGCTGCTATCAGACAACAGAATTTCCGGAGTAAGTATATCCTGAGGAAATTTTTCAAAATCTTTGCCGTTAACCTGTATAATTTTATCTCCGGTTTTCAATCCGATTTTTTCAGCCAGCTCATATGCTACAATTCCATTGCGGTTTACATCTTCCCTGGAATAATATTTTTCTCCATAGAACCAGTATATTCCGATAAAAATAATTATACCAAGCAGCAGATTGACAATAATCCCCCCCATCATTACAATCAGCCTTTGCCATGCCGGCTTTGCTCTGAACTCCCACGGTTCCGGCTTCTGGTTCAATTTCTCTGTATCCAGAGATTCGTCAACCATACCGGAAATTTTCACAAATCCGCCCAGAGGAATTGCTCCCAGAGAATATTCTGTTTCACCTTTTTTAAAGGAAAAGACTTTTGGCGGAAAGCCGATGGAATACTTCTCCACCCGCATACCGAAGTACTTTGCACTCAGCATGTGTCCCAGCTCGTGCATCCCAACCAAAATGGATAATCCCAGCAATAGCTGGGCAGCCATAATCAAAATCTCCATTACCTGATCTCAGCTCCTGTATTTAAAATGTTCATAGATTTGGTCAATCCGGCCATCACCCTTGTTGCTCTGTCAGTTTCAACATAATCTTCCAAAGAAGGTTTGGCAATAAACGGCACTTTTTCCATGCTCTCCCCGATGATATCCGCGATATCAAGGAAGCCGACCGAGCCATCCAAAAATCTGCCAACAGCAATCTCATTGGCTGCATTAAGTATACACGGCATGTTTCCACCCCTATCCAGTGCCTGGTATGCCAGAGTCAGGCATCTGAATGTTTCTGTATCCGCCTGCTCAAATGTCAGCTGAGGATAACTGGCAAAATTAAAGCGGGGAAAATTAGAATATATTCGTTCCGGATAGGACAGAGCATACTGAATAGGTATACGCATATCCGGCAAGCCCATCTGCGCCTTTATTGACCCATCCTCAAATTCTACCAACGAATGAATAATAGACTGCGGATGAACAATGACTTCAATCTGTTCGGACCGAAGAGCAAACAGCCACTTTGCTTCAATCACTTCAAGCCCCTTATTCATCAGTGTTGCAGAATCAATGGTAATTTTAGCTCCCATATTCCAGTTCGGATGCTTTAAAGCATCAGCTGAAGTTACCGTGGATAAAAACTCCTTACTTCTACCTCTGAATGGTCCGCCGGAAGCAGTCAATATTATTCGTTCTATTTTATTATGAAACTCTCCTGCCAGACATTGAAAAATGGCGGAATGCTCCGAATCAACGGGGTAAATATTCACTCCATGCCGCATAGCCAGCGAGGTAATCAGCTCACCCGCTACCACAAGCGTCTCCTTGTTTGCCAGCGCGATATGCTTACCCGCCTCAATGGCTCTGACTGTCGGCAGCAACCCTGCATAACCTACCAATGCTGTAAGCACAAGATCGATGGACTCCATCTGGACTACAGATTGCAATGCTTTGCTGCCTGTATAGACTTTAATGTGCAAAGGATCAAGTGCAGAAAACACTTTATCGTACAATCGCTCATCACCAATTACCACCGTATTAGGCTGAAATTCCGCAGCCTGCTCAATAAGAAGAGCTGCGTTATTTTGTGCTGTAAGCACTTCTACCTGAAAGCGATCTGAATTATCTCTTATAACTGAAAGCGCCTGTGTTCCTATAGAACCTGTAGAACCCAAAATAGCTATATTCCGCTTTTTATCAGTCATTAATTATTGTCCTTTATATATGGACTTTGGTAGAGTCACCCCTACAAAGTAATATTTTTTCAATCTTTTTTACAAACTAATTCAGATTCCGAACTTCTGCAAGCCTTCGGCAAAAACTCTTTCATTTGAAAGGCGCGGGACCTTATTCTGCCCACCAAGCTTGCCTTTTTCCTTCATATAGTCTATAAAAGCATTTTTTTTCAAAGCGGTAATACGCAGTGTGCTCAAGATATTACCGCTAATTAAATCTTTATAATAAATATTAAGATCAACCAGGGCCTGATCCAGATCGCTGGCAAACTGCTTCAGATCTTGCGGCTGATTTTCAAATTCGATCAACCATTCATGATGAGGTAACCCTTCCTTTGGTGTAACCTGAGGAGCAACTGTAAATTCACTCAGACGCACCGCCGGATGTTTTTCAAGAGCTTTTTTCATTGCTTTCTCCACTTCCTCACCGATTACATGCTCTCCAAATGCCGATATAAAATGTTTGATACGCCCCGTAACGATGATTTTGCAGGGATTTAAAGAGACAAACTTTACAGTATCTCCGATAGAGTATCCCCATAAGCCGGCATTGGTATTCATTATCACGGCATAGTTTCTGCCTGGCTCAACCTCTCCTATTGATAATCTGGTCGGATTTTCATTAAAATACTCCTCAACCGGAATAAATTCATAAAAAATACCACTATTCAACAAAAGGAGCAAAGAGGGATCATCCTGCTGATCCTGAAAAGCAATAAATCCTTCGCTGGCCGGATAAGTTTCTATGGAATCAATCTTTTTCCCAATAGAATCAAACAGCTTATTTTTGTATGGTTCAAAATTCACCCCGCCATAGACAAAAAGCGAAAAATCCGGAAATACATCTTTAATCTGCTTTCCGGTTATGGCGCTGATACGATCAAAATACATCTGCACCCATGGCGGAATACCTGATATGAGACTCATATCGGCATGTAGCGTTTCTTCTACAATTTTATCCAGCTTTTCTTCCCAGTCTTCAATACAGTTTGTTGCATAGCTTGGCTTCTGATTACTCCTCAGATAACCGGGCACATGATGATTAACTATTCCCGAAAGCCGGCCGATATGAATACCGTTCTTTTTAGTCATCTCCGGACTTCCGGAAAGAAAAATCATATTTTTGTCCAGAAAGTTACTTTTGCCTGTGCTGTTCACATAATTAAGCAGCGCATCCCGCGCTCCGCTGATATGAAACGGTATCGATTCTCTGGTAATCGGTATATACTTTACACCGGAAGTGGTTCCGGATGTCTTTGCAAAATAGGCAGGTTTTCCGGGCCACAGTATATTTTCCCTGCCTTCTTTTACCTTTTCGATATAATGACTCAATCCTTCATAATCCCTCACCGGCACGTGTTGTCTGAAATCATTATAATTACGGATACCGGCAAACGCATGGTCCTTACCAAACATGGTACCGGAAGCTTTTTTTATCAGATTGCTGAACACAGCATGCTGAGTGTCTACCGGGGCTTGCGCCCATTTGCGCTGTTGTGATACAATATAAGCAGCCAATGGCCTGCTCAAAAAAGATTTTACCCCCATAGAATTTAATAGTTAATCAGCAAGATGCATTTCTGGATATTTCCGGGTCATATCCTACAAAAATATTCAGATAGATGATTCTTGCCAATCGGAAAAACACAGGCCATAACAACAATAATACCGCTGTATTCAGCAAAATAAATACCAAAGGCGGCAAAGGAAAAAGTAAAGCAAACAGAACAAAGTTTACAATAAAAACCACCACGCTAAGAGCATAGCTAACATACATAGCCCCGTAATAAAATCCAGGTTCCGGTGCAAATGGCTGCTTGCAACAGGAACAGCTTTCATGCATGCTGGATAATTTCTTTAAATGATAGGGGTTTTTATCTACAAATAAGTCTCCTTTCCGACACCTGGGACATTTGCCCTTCAGAATAGACATTATCATAACTTCGATGTTTTTTAGTTACTCACCAGACAATAATACTATAAAAACATTGTATTCATGAAAAAAAATCTCAATAAATTAATCTCCGGAAAGCTCCTTCCCACCGAAAAACAATCAATATGATATTAAAGAGGTTATGAAAACAATTTAAATCTATTTATCAAATGAAGAGGATACAGAAACCGTCCGGCAAGAAAACCTGCTCTGCCCCATATAATGACAACCAATAAAGGATGGATTGGTCAGGCTACCTGAAGATCAGGCTCATCACATATCAGCTGTTTTATTTCATTCAGCTTCAACCGGCAGATTACCGGCTCTCTTTTTTCTCTGACTGAAGAATACACTTCCAGTCGTGTCATTCCTTCCAGCTCGTTTTTCTTATTATCAAAGCGGATAAGCTGAAAAGAACGAATCAGCAGATTTCCGTTTTTAAGAATAATATCAACCGATATGTTTCGTTTCTTTAACTTCTGAAGGGATAAGATTCTCTCAACTAAACTGGTGTCTTCCATGTTGCTTCAGTATTTAGAATATAAATTTATTCAAATCTCCCCGTCTTTTTTTTTCATTTATTAAATAAAGGGTACAAGAAGGAGAGCATTAAGTCTCTCACAATATAAGAATCTTTAAAACAAAAACTTGCAATAAAAAAAGACAGTGTTTAAATCCTAAAAAAAACGATTATCACTATAAAAAAGCTTCTTTACCTGAATAATATTACGTAAAATATCTAAAAAAATAAAATCGCATCAGCAATCGTTACAAACCCTGTCTACCGACATGATTTCTTTCTCCCGATTTGCCCCACGTTTCCCGTTCACAAAAAATACTTGTTCAGACAATATGCCTTCCGGCGTATAATAAGTCCAGTAGTGGACTTTCCTGCCTTCACGGTAGGCTCCTTCCATTTTCAGCTTTCCGTTGTCATAGTATTCCTCCCACCAGTGTTCTCTGAGACCATACAAATACTCTCCATGCTTTCTCAGCTTTCCATTGGAGTAGTAAAAACGCCAGTAACCGGTCTCTAACCCTTCAAGTGTATATCCTTCATACCTTAACTGACCTCCGGGATAAAATTCCTGCATCAGAATTTTACCGGGGCCATAAACTGCCTCAGAGGCATTTCCACCCGGATATAACCAGCCACCAAGCCACAAAAACACTATTATACGACCCCTTATCATAACCTCTTCTACTAAATCTTATATATGAAATAAGCGGATGTGACAGGGAAATTGTTTCAAAAAAGGATTAACAGCTAACGTTTAAGCGGACTATCTTTCTCTTTTGCCATATGGTTATATACAACGGAATCCATAAGTCCCGGTAACCATTTATTCAGAAACACTGTCATTTTTCCCTGACCAGTCAATATAAGATCTCTTTTTCTTCGGACTGTCGCTTTATATATCTCTTCGGCAACCGATTCTGCCGACATGATTTTTCCCTCTTCCAGAGGCGATTCTCCCTGAGCGCTTCCGTCTTTGGACAGCGCTGTATTCCGTATATTTGAGCTCGTAAACCCGGGACATGCCACCAATACATGTACATGCTCCTTTAGCAGCTCAGTCCGCAAAGCTTCCAGAAAGCCCTGCATTGCAAATTTCGAGGCGGAGTAACCTGTTCTGGCAGGCAGCCCTCTGTAGCCCGCAATCGAAGAAATGCCCACAACAGACCCTTTGTTCTGAATAATATAAGGCAATACTGCCTTAGTCGCATACACAGTACCGTAAAAGTTTATATTCATCACCCTCTCCAGCACATCAACATCCATATCCTTAAACAAAGCCCTCATAGATATACCCGCGTTATTAATGAGGCAATCAATCCTACCAAACTTTTGCAATGTCTGCTCAACCACTTTCTGGCTATGCTCCTTTATACTAACATCCGCTACAATTCCTAGTATATCGATTCCTTTCTTCATCAGTTCATCGCATACTCCATTCAGATTTACTTCATTTCTGCCCGTAATAACGACCTTTGCTCCGTTTCTGCCAAATACTTCCGCACAGGCTTTTCCTATACCGGATGATCCGCCGGTTATAATCACAACTTTATCCTTCATTATGTATTATTTCTTTAACAGTTATCTTGATCGAAAATCAATCATTTTCCCAATTAATTCCTCATGTCCGCAATCCAAAATTAGTATTTCCTTCTTTTGAATTTTATATAATTTCCCTGTAATACTATCGGGGCTGATAATTCGGTCCCCAGCGCCCAGCACAATATTGAGCTGCGCCGAACCGGCATTCATTATCCGAATTATTTTTGGCCAGGAATATTTCAGTCCGCTGTAGACAACCCAGGTATTAAGCACTTTTTGTCTATCCTCCACAGTACGCATCTGAGATCTTACAAAACGTATCAGCCTGTGATCTGCCACACCTAAATACGCCACAAAATCAAGTAAACGGAAGAAAAAAACAGGATTTGTGACTATAAAGCGAAAAAGCCGGTTGACCGGTCCCTTTTGTGTCGCAAACTTATATAAATAGTCCGGCTTAATACCATGAGGAGCAAGCAGCCATACAGAATCGAGCAAAGGAGCAAAACAGGGAACTACGGCTAAAGCAATACGGGCACCGATAGAAAAACCCAATACAGAGAAACGCTCTATGTTCTTTTGCCGGATAAAATCCTCTATAAACTCTCTAAGTATAGAGGACGATAGTGCTCTTTCTGTCTCTCTCCATTCACTTTCCCCATGAAAGAACAGATCGAAAGCATATATAGTATGATCAGGGAATGCAATGGATAACCGGGAAAAAACGGAATGATCCTGCCCATATCCGTGAAATGCCAGAAGAGAAGCTGTCCCGTTGCCATACGTTGCATATCGCAGTACGCTTTTCCTGAACTCATAAAATGATGTATGCTCTTTCATTGCAGCCGAAAACAAAAAAGGAGTCAATCGAACAAGCGACTGACTCCCTATACACATTACCAATTCAATTATTAATAAGCTTCCTCTTTCTTACTCATACGGTTACGCTCGTTCTCGTCCAGATATATTTTTCTCATCCGGATTGATTTTGGAGTAAGCTCTACGTATTCATCTTTCTGAATATATTCCATTGCCTCTTCCAGAGAAAACTGGATTTTGGGAGCAATTTTCACGTTATCATCTGAACCTGAAGCACGCATATTGGTAAGCTTCTTACCTTTCAGCACATTGACAACAATATCGTTATCGCGGCTGTGTTCTCCGATTACCTGCCCCATATACACATCTTCTCCCGGATCAATAAAGAACTTACCGCGATCCTGCAGCTTATCAATCGCATAAGCAGTTGTGGGACCTGTTTCCATGGAAATAAGGGATCCGTTAATTCTGCCCGGTATAGAGCCTTTAAATGGCTCATATGCCTGAAAACGGTGGTTCATTACCGCTTCACCCTGAGTTGCTGTAAGAATATTATTTCTCAGACCGATAAGTCCTCTTGAAGGAATATTAAATTCCAGATGCTGAAGATCTCCTTTGGGCTCCATGATGGCAAGCTCTCCTTTACGCTGTGTAACCAGCTCGATCACTTTACCGGAAAATTCTTCCGGTACATCAACTACCAGTGTTTCGATAGGCTCATGCCTTACCCCATCTATAGTCTTATAGATAACCTGAGGCTGTCCGACCTGCAACTCATATCCTTCGCGTCTCATGGTCTCGATCAGGACGGATAAATGAAGAATACCCCGCCCGAAAACCAGAAACTTATCTTCTGAATCCGTTTCCTGAATACGCAGCGCGAGATTTTTCTCGGTTTCCTTAAATAAACGATCTCTCAGGTGACGTGATGTCACAAACTTTCCTTCTTTTCCGAAGAACGGGGAGTTATTGATGGTAAACAACATATTCATTGTCGGCTCATCAATAGCAATTCTCGGCATAGGCTCAGGATTCTCAAAATCAGTCAGCGTATCTCCGATCTCAAAATCATCCAGACCGGTTACAGCACATATTTCTCCTGACTGCACCTGTTCTGCTTTCAATCTTCCAAGGCCTTCAAAAGTTTGTATTTCTTTAATACGGACCTTTTTTACAGAACCGTCTGCCTTGCAAAGTCCCATTGTCGCACCTTCATTCAGTTTACCCTGATACACCCTTCCTATGGCAATACGCCCTACAAAAGAGGAGAAGTCAAGTGATGTAATCTGAAACTGCGGAGTTCCTTCTTTGATCTGCGCAGCGGGGATATTTTCAAGTATTGCGTCCAGCAACGGATATATGGAGTCTCCCGGATTTTTCCAGTCCGGCCCCATCCAGCCCTGCTTGGAAGACCCGTACATGGTCGTAAAATCCAGCTGGTCTTCTGTAGCACCCAGATTAAACATCAGATCAAATACACTTTCCTGTACTTCATCCGGACGGCAGTTTGGCTTGTCTACTTTATTAACAACAACAATAGGCTTGAGCCCAAGAGATAGCGCCTTACCTAATACAAAACGGGTCTGAGGCATAGGGCCTTCAAACGCATCCACCAACAGGATTACCCCATCAGCCATTTTCAACACCCTTTCAACCTCACCACCAAAATCCGCGTGGCCGGGAGTATCGATAATATTAATTTTAACTCCTTTATAACGAACAGATACATTTTTGGAAACAATGGTAATTCCCCGTTCCCGTTCAAGCTCATTATTATCAAGAATTAACTCCCCCATTTCCTGATTCTCTCTCAAAATCTGGGAAGCGTGTATAATCTTGTCAACCAGTGTGGTTTTTCCGTGGTCAACGTGTGCTATAATTGCAACGTTTCTGATATTCTGCATGTAAATTACGTTGGAAAATAAGAATGCAAAGTTACAAAAATACTTCCTAATAATTTGCTATTCTCTTTTAAAAAATGCCCTGTATTTAAAAATACCAATACGTATTTTACCGTAATTTAACCATTTAGAAAAGCACAGATGACATTAGCCTTCATTCCAGCTTCTCCCCAAGCCCCCTTTTGTTAGTACATAATATAAAGGCCACCCTGGTCCGGGCAGCCTTTATATTCAAAATTGAACTATTTCTCAGTTATATACCGCCACTTTTGCAGTCTTAACAGTTGTAATAATTCTGGCCGCTACTTTGTACGGATCAGCAGCAGAGTTTGGACGTCTGTCTTCAAGCCACCCTTTCCATCCTCTTTCTACAGTAGCGATCGGTATACGGATAGAAGCTCCGCGATCGGATACTCCGTAAGAGAAAGTATCGATAGATTGTGTTTCATGTTTTCCGGTCAGACGCAGGTGGTTGTCCGCACCATAAACATCAATATGTTCTTTAATAAACGGAGCGAAAGACTGGCAAATAGAATCATACACTTCTTTACTTCCACACTCTCTCAATACACTGTTTGAGAAGTTCGCATGCATTCCTGAACCATTCCAGTCAAGATTACCTAGAGGCTTGCAATGCCAGTTAATCGCCACACCATATTGCTCTCCGAGTCTTTCCAGAAGATATCTTGCTACCCATATCTGATCCCCGGCTTCTTTTGCGCCCTTAGCAAATATCTGAAACTCCCACTGACCGGCTGCAACTTCTGCATTTATACCCTCCACGTTTAGTCCGGCAGCCAGGCAAATATCAAGATGCTCTTCAATAATGTGCCGTCCAAAAGCATTCTTTGCGCCTACTGAGCAATAATATGGTCCTTGTGGTGCAGGATACCCATTGACCGGAAAACCAAGCGGTTTATTGATTTCCGGATTCCATAAAAAATACTCCTGTTCAAACCCAAACCAGAAATCGTTATCATCGTCCTCAATCGTCGCACGCCCATTGGTTTCATGGGGTGTTCCATCTGCATTAAGGACTTCAGTCATTACCAGATACCCGTCTTTACGAACCGGATCCGGATATATCGCTACCGGCTTCAATAAACAGTCAGACGCACGTCCTTCTGCCTGACCGGTTGAAGAACCGTCAAAAGACCACATCGGACAATCTTCCAGCTTACCACTAAAGTCAGATTCTATTTTTGTTTTACTACGCAGGCCCTGAGTTGGCTTAGATCCATCAAGCCAGATGTACTCTAATTTGGATTTGGACATAAGGTTAGTTGTTAGTTTAGTTAATACAAATTGATTAGTGAGAAATTCAAAGTAAAAATTATAAAAATGAATATAAAATACAAATACAAGGCTTATTTTTTCACCAGTTTTTATAAAAAAACATATAAAAACCAAAAACAGCCTCATTTTTGTCAGAAAGTTATAAAAAGATACTTTTTACATTCTAAGCACCATAGATTCGTACCCTGCACGGAAAAACCAACGTAAAAAATGCCTACATGTTAAAAACTTTAAAAACCGGCTTGTGTTACCGGAAGAAGAGAGTCTACAGCTATTCAGAACGGATTAAAAAACGCCATCATACTATGTCTGCTACAAAACACCAGCTAAGCGCCAATAAAAGCAGCACCCAGCACTCCAGCAGAGTCCCCGCATTCATTTTTTACTATGGGAGTCAAAAGCTCATCATTAAAAATATATCGCCGGACACTTTCTACACCCAGTGTATACAGCTCCTTGATATTAGACAAACCGCCACCCAGTATTACAATATCCGGATCAAGAACATTGATAAGATTGGCCATGCCCATTCCAAAGCGGTCAAAAAATTCAAACATAAAGTCTACCTCCGGAATCGACCCTTTCCGGAACAGGTCTACTACTTCATACAATCTTTTCTGCTTACCGGTATAGGCTTCATACGCCCGTTCCAAACCTCCGCCGGAAATATATGTCTCTATGCAACCACGTTTTCCGCAATAGCATGATACGCCCTGGGGATCAATTGATGTATGGCCCCATTCTCCCGCAATTCCCTGACGCCCTGAAAAAACCTCCCCTTTATAAACAATTCCGCCTCCGCAACCAGTACCCATTATCACACCAAACACCATGCGCTGCCCAACGCCAGCGCCCATCATAGCTTCAGCCATAGCAAAGCAGTTGGCATCATTTTCAATAGCCACTTTTCTTTTTAGCCAGGCCTCCAGATCCTCTTTAAATGGCATTCCGTTCAGACATTGCGTATTTGAGTTCTTAAGCAACCCCGTTTTAACGGAAATAGAACCGGGAGTACAAATGCCAATCGTATGAGAGGAATAAGCAATCTTATCAGCCAGATTATGATAAAGACCAACTACAGATCTTAAAATAGATTCATACCCCTTCTCCTGCTCTGTTTCGATTCTGCGTCGTATCACTTCACGATTATCCTCGTCCAAAACAATCCCTTCGATTTTTGTACCTCCAAGGTCAATACCTATTTTAAACATTCTGCGGTCAGTATTATTAAATTCAATTTATCAGATCAGCAATATAACATTTTCCCGGCATTCGTTTTATCTTTGACGCCTTAAAGAGAACAAACAATGTCAAAAAATTTCAAAAGATATACAATTACTTCTGCTCTTCCATATGCCAATGGACCTGTGCATATCGGACATCTTGCCGGTGTTTATGTTCCTTCTGACATTTATACCCGCTTTCTCAGATTAAAAGAAAAAGATGTGGTTTTTGTTTGTGGTTCAGATGAACACGGCGTGCCAATCACTATGCGGGCAAAAAAAGAAGGAGTTACACCTCAGCAGGTAGTTGACAAATATCACACTATTATTAAAGACTCTTTCGAGCAATTCGGAATTTCATTTGATATATATTCGAGAACATCTTCTCCTGTTCATTACGAAACATCCTCTGCTTTCTTTCTCGATCTGGACAAAAAGGGCGTATTTGAGGAGAAAGTAAGCGAACAGTTTTTTGACCCTAAAGCTCAGCAGTTTCTGGCTGACAGGTACATTGTAGGCACCTGCCCTAAATGCAGCTTTGACAATGCATACGGAGATCAGTGCGAAAAGTGTGGCTCAACGTTAAGCCCCTCCGAGCTTATCAATCCTAAAAGTATGCTTAGTGGTGAAAAACCGGTTCTTAAAGAGACCAGACACTGGTATCTACCTCTTAATCAGTTTGAAGACTGGCTAAAACAATGGATACTGGAAGACCACAAGGACTGGAAAACGAATGTGTACGGGCAGTGTAAATCCTGGATTGATCAGGGGCTGCAGCCCAGAGCTGTTACCCGAGATCTTGACTGGGGAGTACCTGTACCAAAACCGGATGGAGCCGGCAAAGTGCTTTATGTATGGTTTGATGCTCCTATCGGTTACATTTCTGCGACCAAAGACTATTTCAGACAACTTGCTGACCGGAATATAGGCAGCGAAGCCGATTGGAAAAAATACTGGCAGGACGATGAAACAAAGCTGGTCCATTTTATCGGGAAAGACAATATTGTCTTCCACTGTATCATATTTCCCGCCATGCTCAAAGCACACGGGGAATATATTCTTCCGGACAACGTTCCGGCCAATGAATTCCTGAATCTGGAAGGCAATAAAATATCAACTTCCCGTAACTGGGCCGTATGGCTTCATGAATATCTGCAGGACTTTCCCGGCAAACAGGACGTGCTTCGATACGTTTTATGTGCAAATGCTCCTGAAACAAAAGACAATGATTTTACCTGGAAAGATTTTCAGGCCCGCAATAACAATGAGCTCGTTGCCATTTATGGTAATTTTATTAATCGTGCGGTTGTTCTTACCCATAAGTATTTCAACGGGATAGTCCCGGAATGCGGCTCTCTGACTGAAATTGATCTGGAATTAACAGAAAAAATCCGTGAATTTCCGGCAAAAATCGCTGATTCAATTGAACAATACCGGTTCCGTGAAGCCCTGACTCTGGTAATGGACCTTGCCAGAGCCGGCAACAAATACCTGGCCGATACCGAACCATGGAAAATAATCAAAGACGATGAGTCACGGGTAAAAACCATACTTAACTTATCGTTGCAGGTTGCTGCCAACCTGACGGTTGTATCTGCTCCATTCATGCCTTTTACAGCTGCGACATTGAGAGAAATTCTGAATATTACTGAATTAAAATGGGCTGACGCCGGGAACAGTGATTTAGTAAAGGCCGGACATTCTGTTAATCAGGCAAAGCTTCTGTTTGAAAAAATTGATGATGCTGTTATTGAAGAACAATTACAGAAGCTCGAAACTACGAAGGCTCTTAACGAAGCCGAGCAGGCATCTGTAAAGCCATCCAAGGACCTGGTAACATTTGATGACTTCCAGAAAATAGACATCCGGGTTGCAACCATTATCGAGGCGGAAAAAGTGGCAAAAACAAAGAAGCTTTTAAAGCTGAAGCTGGATACGGGCATAGATCAGCGTACGGTCGTCAGCGGTATTGCAGAATATTACGAACCTGAAAATATTATTGGCAGGCAGGTTTGTCTGCTCGCTAATCTGGCCCCGCGTGCAATAAAGGGAATCGAGTCACATGGAATGATCCTCATGGCCGAAAACCCGGACGGCAGCCTTAGCTTTGTCAGTCCGCAAAATACTATAAAAAACGGGGGTATTGTTGCCTGACATTGCACAAAATTTTACAAAAAAAGCTGTCTTTTCAGGCGGCTTTTTTTTGTTGTACTATTTTGCGCAAGACTTCATAAAAAAGAACATTTTATAAAAGGTTCTTTTTATAAAAGAGATCCCTGGTATAAAGCAACAAAAATACAATATACACTTGGACAATATTTTATCTGCCTGCCAAAATATAACCGATTCCTAAAAGAAAGCAGATTCCACACCTGAGACTATTTTCAATAACCCGCATTTTTAAAACAAATAAAACCAATCTAAATAAATATATCTCCAGTTCAGCATTAAATATTACCTTAAGAAACCGGCATAATACATAGCAAAACGACTTTTTTAGCCGGGGCTAGGAATACATTAAAAATAATATATATATTTACAACGTTTATTTGATATAAAATACATCAATTATGAAAAAAGAAGTAAGTCTTGCCAAACTAAAGCAAATAGGCAGCCGGCTCGCTGAATATCTGAGCACGAAGAAGATCGGGATAAACGAACTGGGACGTATGACCAACACCTCCGGCGCTCAGATCTCTTTCATTATTCAGGGCAAAAAATACGGAGTTGACAAATTTCTGTCAATTCTGGAAGCATGTCCGGATCTTAATCCAAGCTGGTTTATGTACGGAAAAGGTCCGATGCTCAAAGGATCCGGTCTATCGAAAGAAGATGAAGAACTTCAAAACGAAAAAAATGCGTTGCTCATTGAGATCGAACGTTGCAAAGCTCAAATCGATAGTCTTACCGTTCTTGCCAGTGTAAAGGATCTTATGATTGAAAACCTTAACAGCACCATCAAAATAGCACAGGATTCAAATAAAGATCTAAAAGAAATGCTCAGTCTTTACAAAGGCATGATCGGAGCAGACAGAAGCCGCTCTGCCTAATGAAGATCGTATATCTGAATCCCAATGTGGAAGATGTTCTCCCAAAAAAAGTTGAAATTATTCAATACAATGGTAGAAATTATATCGAATTTGGTCAATATGAAAACATTGAACACATAGTGGATATTGCAATATCTCTTGCCAAGGAGAATGAAGTTCTGAAAGAACGGTTACAATTGCTTCAGGATAAGTTGGACACGCTGGGTTGAAAACAAATTATAAATCTTTTTTCAGCCACTTCAATGCTTCCTCCTTAGACTGAAACAGTCTGCTGGAAGGCCCGGGATTGTAAATCAACAGAAAAAAGTTGAACATAATCCTCGCAAATGAAGATGAGCTTACAATAAAGGCTCCTTTCGAAACTCCTTCCGTAGTATCCTTTGATGCAAAAAAGCTCATACTCTCTTTTGACACGTTTTTCACCTTGGTTAAATCCAGGAGCATGGGAAAGGTACGCCCTCTCGTAAATATCTTTCTGGTTGCAATTATATTCTTGGCTATTGCAAGAGTGAGCATTTCCATCTCCTTATAGTCGGCAAATAAAATTCCGTCTTCAATACGGTATTGTATGTATGCTGACTCAACAAATTCGTAATCCATTAATTAATTATAAAAACTATTTTAAAATCTCTGATTAACTGACATATACACGGATAAATGTATTCAACGGCTTCGTACAGCAATCTGAATAGTCACAAAAGCAACTATTGACTTAAACTGAAAGCCAATGACCTTGCATCCATGTATAGCACAATCATTATAAACCTCAGAAACGGAGTTTTATAAAAATATTAATGTAGGGGGTATTTGCCTGCAAGTTATAAAAAAGAAATGAAGCGCAAGGCATAGACTAGTAGCTTTTATATATAAATTCATAAATTTATGCAAAGCGACGCTATTCCTCTGCTACAGGAGATGAGCTACTTTTTATTAAAACAGAAATCTCACACAACATAGAGTTTAAACCCTCCTTCTTTAATCGCCCTCTGGCTTACTATATACAAAGAAGCTCTCTCAATATTATATCAGTTAACACCATTCATCGCCCTGTCTATACCAATTGTAGACATAGTCAGAATACCTTCGCCTGCCTTATCCATAAAGGCCGGGAGCTGCGACAACTCTTCCGGAGTAAAATTTCCTAATACATAATCGGACTGCCTGCCCTTGGCAAAGTCACCACCCACTCCAAAACGAAGTCGGGGATATTCTTCTGTACCCAAAACCTGCTGTATGTTTCCCAAGCCATTATGACCGCCACTAGAACCCTTTTTCCGCATCCGTAACTTACCAAATGGTAACGCAATATCATCAGTGATCACCAGCATATTGGAAAGATCTATTTTTTCCTGCTGCAGCCAGAAACTAACAGCTTTCCCACTTAGATTCATATAAGTGGCTGGTTTCAGAAGCACAAAACTTCTTCCCTTATACCTTCCTCTGGCAATCCATCCATATCGCTCCTGATTAAAAACAGTATCTAGTCTCTCTGCAAAACGGTCCAATGTCAAGAACCCTATATTGTGTCTGGTTAGCTCATATTCCGGACCAGGGTTTCCCAAGCCACAAATAAGATATTTCATACAATAATAATTGAGGAAGTAAGATATGCTTAAAAATAAAGAATCCTGTTCAGATTTGAACAGGATTCTTTAATAAACCTAATTATGAAATAATTATTTCTCAGACTGCTGTCCTTTAAGAGATCTTGGAATATCAACGGTTACAACCGGGTTGGATTTCGGATTAAGAATTACATAGTTACCAGGCTTAACATCACTTACCTTGGCAGATTTACCCAAATCCAGAGAGGAAATATCAATACTTATAGACTCTGGCATATCCTTAGGCAAACCTTTCACTTTGAATCTCCTTAACTTCTGAACCAGCTTACCCCCTTTTACTACACCGGGAGCAGTTCCTTCAAATACAACCGGAATCTCCATTGTAATAGGCTTGTCAGCTCTAAGCAATAAGAAGTCAGCATGCAGCAATACTTCACTTACAGGATGGAATTGTACTTCCTGCAATTTGCATTCATATTTCTGACCTGCAACTTCAAGTTCTACAAAGTGCGGAGTCTCTGTATAGACAAGATCTTTGAAGAAATATGCCGGCGTATGAAAATGTATCTGCTCTTTTCCGCCATACAGTACGCAAGGGACATTACCTTCCTCTCTTACCTGAGCAAGCTCTCTCTTGCTGAGATTTGCTCTTTTAAACCCTATAATCTCTAGCTTTTTCATTTGATTATATTATTTGTTTTAAATTATAATTACACTATAAATAAAGAACTAATAGACTCATTACCCTGTAGCTTCTTTATCGCATTTGCAAAAAGATCGGCAACAGTCAGCACCCTTATTTTGGGGGAAGTATGAGCCAGCGGTATCGTGTCTGTTACAACAAGTTCTTCCAAAACCGAATTTTCTATATTGTCGTATGCTTTACCCGACAAAACAGGATGCGTAGCAATAGCTCTTACGCTTTTCGCTCCTTTATCCATAATCATCTGCGCTGCCTTGGTAATAGTCCCTCCGGTATCAATCAAATCGTCCACCAGCACCACATTAGCACCTTCCACATCTCCGATCAACTGCATGCTCGCAATTTCATTCGCTTTTTTCCGGTGCTTATCACAAACGACCAGATCAGCCTGAAGATAGTTAGAAAAGCCCCTTGTTCTTGCAACACCACCAACATCCGGGGAAGCAAAAACGAGATTTTCAAGATTCAGCTTTCTCAGGTAAGGCACAAAGATGGCAGCGCCATCCAGGTGATCTACCGGAAAATCAAAAAAGCCCTGAATCTGGCCTGCATGAAGGTCACAAGTCATCAGACGATCCGCGCCGGATGCCTGAAACAGATTCGCAACCAGCTTTGCTGCAATCGGAACTCTAGGGCGATCTTTTCTGTCCTGACGTGCATAACCAAAATAGGGTACAACAACAGTAACGTATGCTGCAGAAGCTCTTCGCGCAGCATCCACCATAAGAAGCATTTCCAGAATATTATCTGCCGGTGGAATGGTACTTTGTATAATGAAGACATCCTGCCCTCTGATCGACTCGTCAAAGTTGACTGATATTTCCCCGTCACTGAACCTTTTAAGGGTTACAGATCCCAGAGGTAATCCATAAGAAGCAGCGATTTTTTCAGCAAGAGGACGGGACGAGGTACCGGAGAAAAGCTTTAAGCCTGACATGTGGTTGTGATCCGTTTTAAATTAATAATCCCGGTGATTACCGGGATTATGAGTTTGTTTTATGTTGTCCGACCAGGGATCGAACCTGGACTCTTCTGAACCAAAATCAGACGTGTTGCCAGTTACACCATCGGACAAAATTCCTTATCGATTTGCGAGTGCAAAGTTAATGACTATATAGTAAAATGCAAACATCATCAGTCCTTTTTTTACTTTTTTTTCAAATAAACTGATAAAATGAAACAAAACTCTTTTCATATTCCTTTTATACCTAAGAAACGCACGAATTATCCATTTCATTAATTCTTTATCTCATGAAAGACTCAACCAAAATCGCACTGGGGGTATTGGGTGGCATTGCTGCCGGTACTATTATCGGAATGCTGTTTGCACCCGACCGGGGAGAAAATACAAGAAAAAAAGTATCTGATCAGTCCGAAAAACTAAAGGATGACATAAGTTCGAAGCTGCAACAGAGCGTAGACAGAATGAATACACTCACTGAGTCTGCTTTTAATCTGATCAACGATTACAAAGGAAAAATCCGAAAAGAAGCACAACAGGACAATCCGGCACCCAGTCAAAATACCCCGTATTAAAAACGATTCAGCGAGAAAGGTCCATACAGCAGACCTTTCTCGTCAACGATCAATAGGTAAGATTAGGTCCAAGCCATTTTTCAGCTTCCTCTATACTCATACCTTTTCGGGAAGCATAATCCGTTACCTGATCCTTTTCAATTTTACCCAATCCGAAATATCTGGATTCCGGATGGGAGAAATACATTCCGCTTACCGAAGCAGCCGGATACATGGCATTGCTCTCGGTTAGCTGAATCCTTGTTTCTTCACTGACATTAAGCAGCCCAAACAATACCGGCTTTTCCGTATGATCAGGACATGCCGGGTACCCTGGAGCCGGACGAATCCCTGTATAAGCCTCCTTAATCAGATCTTCATTTGACAAAGCTTCTCCGGTTGAGTATGCCCATAATTCCTTACGCACTTTTTCATGCATAAGCTCGGCAAATGCCTCAGCCAGACGATCGGCAACAGCTTTTACCATAATAGAATTGTAGTCATCCAGCTCCTTGACATAATGCTCTATCAATGGTTCAATACCAAGTCCTGCCGTTACTGCAAAAAAACCAATATGATCCTTTACTCCCGTTTCTTTAGGAGCGATAAAATCAGCAAGACTCAGGTTTGGAATACCGGTTCCTTTTTTTCCCTGCTGCCTGAGAAATTCAAATCGCTTCAATACCTCTTTACGGGTTTCATCACTGTAGACTTCCACCGTATCACCATTCACTGTATTGGCAGGATAAATCCCGATGATACCATTGGCCTGCAAAAGCCTGTCCCGAATGATTACGTCAAGCATGGCATTGGCATCATCATATAGTTTTCTGGCTTCCTTGCCGATGACCTGATTTTCAAAAATCTGAGGATACTTTCCTTTCAGCATCCATGTCTGAAAAAACGGTGTCCAGTCAATATATTTTCTTATTTCCTCAAGAGGGTATTCATTAAAACATTTTTTACCGGTAAAGGCCGGCTGGGGAGCAGCATAGTTTTCCCAGTCTATTTTCAGCTTATTTTTCTTAGCCTGCTCATAGGTGAGATAGTTTTTTTCCTCTTTACGATTGGCATGGGTTTCACGCATCTGCTGATATTCACGTTTGGTATCCGTGAAAAAGGACTCTCTTGTATCCCGGCTAATCAGACTACTTGCAACAGGCACACTTTTGGAGGCATCCAGCACATACACAACAGGGCCGCTATAATGCGGATCAATTTTCACAGCCGTATGAATTCTTGATGTAGTAGCCCCGCCTATCAACAAAGGAATTGAGAAACCTTCTCTTTGCATTTCCTTAGCCACATGTACCATTTCGTCCAGAGAAGGCGTAATAAGACCGCTCAGACCGATGATATCAACATTATGCTCACGGGCAGCCTCCAGAATCTTTTCAGAAGGTACCATGACCCCCAGATCAACAATTTCGTAATTGTTGCACGCCAGCACAACACCGACAATATTTTTACCAATATCGTGAACATCTCCTTTCACAGTTGCCAGCAGTATTTTACCGTTATTCTGACTTCCGCCCGGGTTTTTTCTTTTCTCTTCTTCCAGAAACGGCATCAGATAGGCCACTGCTTTTTTCATTACTCTGGCACTCTTGACGACCTGAGGAAGGAACATCTTGCCGGATCCAAACAGATCACCAACCACGTTCATTCCAGCCATAAGCGGCCCTTCAATCACTGTCAGAGGACGGACATATTTTACTCGGGCTTCCTCCGTGTCCTGATCAATATATTCAACAATACCTTTTACCAGAGCATGCGTCAGTCGTTCTTCTACTGTTCCTTTTCTCCATTCTTCGTCCTTTTCCTGCACCTTTCCCTTACCTTTAAGGCCTTCGGCAAATTCGAGCAAACGCTCCGTTGCATCATCTCTTCTGTTCAGCAGCACATCCTCTACTCTCTCAAGCAATTCTGCAGGAATATCATCGTATACCTCAATCATGGCCGGATTGACAATTCCCATATCCATACCTTCCTTTATGGCATGGTAGAGAAAAGCCGAATGCATCGCTTCCCTGACCACATTGTTCCCTCTGAAAGAGAACGACACATTACTGACTCCACCGCTAACATGAGCCCCCGGCAGATTTTCCCGTATCCAGCGTGTAGCCCGGAAAAAATCAAGGGCATTGTTTCTGTGCTCTTCAATTCCCGTACCTACAGGAAATATATTAGGGTCAAATATTATATCGGAAGCCGGAAATTTTACTACATCGACCAGTATCCGGTAGGAGCGTTCACAAATCTCAATTCTTCGTTCGTAATTATCCGCCTGCCCTTTCTCGTCAAAAGCCATCACTACTACTGCCGCACCATACATTTTAATTTTAGATGCCTGATCAATAAACTCTTTTTCACCTGCTTTCAAGCTGATCGAGTTGACCACTCCCTTTCCCTGGATACATTTTAACCCGGCTTCTATGATTTCCCACTTGGAAGAGTCAATCATTATGGGCACTCTTGCTATATCAGGTTCTGCAGCAATCAGATTCAGGAACTTAACCATTGCTTTCTTGCCATCAAGCATTCCTTCATCCATATTAATATCGATGATCTGCGCTCCGCCTTCGACCTGATTTCTGGCTACCTCAAGCGCTGCATCATAGTTCCCTTCTTTAATAAGACGGAGAAACATAGCCGAACCGGTAACATTGGTCCGCTCACCGATATTGACAAAGTTTGATTCTGGAGTAACTATCAGCGGTTCAAGTCCGCTCAGCTTTAATGGCGGCAATTGTTTATTTTGATGCATAGTTCGTTTCTTAATTCAATCCGGAATAGACAATAATTATTCTGAAATTGCCTGGTTAAGCTCACGCGGCTGAAATCTGGCTGCAGCTTCTGCAATTACCCGAATATGCTCCGGTGTAGTACCACAGCATCCCCCGATAATATTCAGAAGGCCTTCTTTAAGAAAAGACTCGATCTGCTCTCCCATCTGCTCTGCTGTCTGGTCATATTCTCCAAACTCGTTTGGCAGGCCGGCATTGGGGTGAGCGCTTACATAAAAATCTGCTCTGGACGCCAGTACCTGCAAATATGGTCTCAGCTCTTTTGCTCCTAAAGCACAATTTAAGCCTATGCTTAAAAGAGGCAGATGTGATACGGAAATTAAAAAAGCTTCAGTTGTCTGTCCGGACAGAATGCGTCCGCTGGCATCTGTAATAGTGCCGGATACCATAATCGGATATTCCTGCCCGATTTCTTTAAACGTTTCCTGAGCTGCATACAAGGCAGCCTTTGCGTTTAGTGTATCAATGATCGTTTCAAACAAAATAATATCCGCTCCTCCATCAATCAGCGCTTTAATCTGTTGCCTGAACGCAACCACAAGTTCATCAAACGTAATAGCCCGGAAGCCAGGGTCATTTACATCGGGTGAGATGGAAGCCGTTTTATTGGTCGGTCCGACGGATCCGGCTACAAAACGAGGCTTATGAGGCTCGCGTTGTGTAAATTCATCAGCAATCTCTCTGGCTATCTTTGCAGACTGATAATTAATATCATATACCAGATGCTCTACTTTGTAATCAGCCTGAGCTATGGTTGTTCCGCTAAAAGTATTGGTTTCAACAATATCAGCTCCCGCCTCAAAATACTGCCGATGAATCTCTTTTATAATATCGGGACGGGTAATGGAAAGCAGATCATTATTGCCCTTTAGCGGGAAAGGATGATCCTTTAATGCGTCATTTCTGAAATCTTCTTCTGTCAGTTTATAACGCTGAATCATTGTCCCCATGGCTCCATCCAGTACCATGATACGGTCTTTGAGAATCTCCCTCAGTTTATTTATCATACCATTCATACGTATTTGCCGGAAAGTGCTGAAAAAGAGAAGGAGTCTCCTTATCTTTCTTTCGGTATTAACTACCGAAAGTGGGAGTTGGCACCCGTCTTTCGCGGGTTGCCAAGACTTCTTCGGGCCCATTCCCTCAGTCTTTCCGGATAAGTTTGGCAAAAGTAAGCAATTATGCAGTAAAAGTAACAGAGAACGAAATTTAAAGTTTATTCGCTGCAAGACTCCTGAACAAGACTTTTTGCATTTTTTTACCGGAAATAAAGTTTATTTTTTGTAAAATAGCAGAAAGGGAAACCCCTGATCATAAAACGCCACTAAGCACAATTACGATTATTAAAGCAGATTTAAAACTTGCCGCCGTTGATATAGGCTCAAACGCTATCCGATTTCAGGTAACAGCTGTTCTTACCTACCGGGATACGCTTTCATTTAAAAAAATAGAATATGTCCGTTTTCCTCTGCGACTTGGAGAAGATGTCTTTCAAAACGGAGAAATAAGCGCAGAAAAAGAAGCGAAGTTTATCAAGCTCATGCAAACATTCAAAAATTTGTTTGAGCTGTATGAAGTCGACGATTATTTGATTTGCGCTACATCAGCCATGCGGGAATCCCGCAATGGCAGAGATATCGCCTACAAAGTCAAAGACCTGCTCGGAGTCGAAATAAATATCATTGACGGAGATGAAGAAGCAGATCTGATCAACCGGGTTCTGATGAATGAAATAACTTCCGGAAGCACCATCCATATAGATGTGGGTGGCGGAAGTACCGAAATCAATATTTTTGTTGACCGGATCAAAGTTGCCACCAGGTCGTTTAAAATCGGCTCTGTACGCTGCCTGCGCAAACAGGACTCTCCCGGTGAATGGAATGAAATGGAAGCCTGGATCAAAAAGCATACATCCGGCCTGCGCAGACCTGTAACAGCCATCGGAACCGGTGGAAATATCGGAAAAATTTACGAACTGTCAGAACTGGCCAAATCCAGAAAGTTCCGCCCCAATATCTCTTTAAAGAAAATCGAAGACGTGATACGCAAAGTGGAAGCGCTGGATTATGAAGAAAGAATTCACGTTCTGATGCTAAATCCTGACAGAGCCGATGTAATTATTCCTGCATCCGCAATATATACCAAGGCCATGAAATGGTCTGGTGCAAACGATATGATTGTACCGGAAATCGGTCTTAAAGACGGCCTCATGCTGATGCTATATGAGCGCAATAAGCCGGATTCTGCTGCATACAGCCGGATTGAAAATACCAATAAATATCAGAAGTAATACACAAGTCCTCCCTCATGAAACACCGGAAGCAAACGCCTGCTCAATATGAGCAGCCACCTGTTTCATGAGCCACATAGGAGTACTTGTCGCCCCGCAAATCCCTACAGAGTCCTCTGCCCTGATCCAGGAAAGATCAAGCTCTGACTCGTTCTCTATAAAATAACTACGTTCATTTTCCTGCTTACAGACGCTGTATAAAGCTTTCCCGTTTGAGCTTTTCTTTCCGCTGACAAAAACAATAACATCATGTTCCCGGGAAAACTTTTGCAACTGAGGCTCTCTGTTTGAAACCTGGCGACAGATACTGTCATTCGCATCAAACTCAACACTATCCAATGCATTAGCTTCGGAAATACGTTGCTCTATCTGCTCCTTAAGGTTATAAAACCCTTTGGTACTCTTTGTTGTCTGACTGAATAAGGTAACAGGGCGACTGTAATCAATAAGGCTCAGATCCTCTTCAGACGTTACAATAATGGCATCACCCTTGGTTTGTCCGGCAAGCCCTATGACCTCAGCATGTCCTTTCTGCCCATAGAGTACAACTTGTCCGTTGTTTTCAACAGCTTTGTCATAAGCGTGTTTCACCCGGTTTTGCAGCTTCAGTACAACCGGGCAGGATGCATCAATTAATTCGATATTATTTTCAAGGGCAATCTGATATGTTTCAGGTGGCTCCCCATGCGCACGAATCAACACTTTGCAGTTCCGGAGATTTTGCAGATCCTCTCTGCCAATAACCACCAGCCCCTTTGCATTAAGCCGCTGTACCTCCATCCCATTATGCACAATGTCGCCCAGACAGTATAAAGAATCGCTCGTTTCAAGCTCATCTTCGGCCATCTGAATGGCGAACTCAACACCAAAACAGTAACCGGAATTTTTGTCTATTATAACATTCATATGATTCAGCTAAGCTGTCTTGAATAATCTTCAATTATTTTAGCGGTAGCGAGATTGACTACCATTTCCACCTGCTCATCTATTGTCATAAAAGATGAATCAAGCACATAGGCATCGTCTGCTTTTTTCAGAGGACCTTCAGTACGGGTAGTATCAATGGTATCTCGTTTTACAAGATTTTGTTTTATCTCTTCAAGATCTACAACCTGCTTTCGTTCGAGCAATTCCTGTTGCCGCCTTTCCGAACGAATATTCAGATCTGCCTGCATAAATATTTTAAGTTCCGCGTCAGGAAAAACCGCGGTCCCGATATCCCGTCCATCCATCACAAAGCCTTTTTTTCTTGCCAGCTTTTGCTGCAGAGCAACCATGGATTTGCGGACCTCCGGAATCGCACTTACTTCGCTGACTTTTTCCGAAATATACATTTTACGTATTTCATCCTCTACATTAAGTCCATTGAGAAAAGTTTCGTTTCTTTCTGTTTTGGGATTGTAGATAAACTGAATCTGTATGTTATCCAGAGCCTCTCCTATTGCCTTAGGATTTGTCAGGTTAATATAATTCTTCTGAAAGAACAGTGTAACAGATCTATACATCGCGCCCGTATCAATATAGCCATATCCAAGCTTGGCAGCCACCTTCTTTGCAGTAGTACTCTTACCACAAGCCGAATACCCGTCAATGGCTATAATAATCTTTCTCATTAACCAAATTTAGCACTTACAATACGAACTCAAAAAGATTTACTTCAAATAAAGCGTAACGGAAGATACGAAAAAATACAGGCCTTTTTTCAATGTGTCGGATAAAAAAAACGGATTACTGTCAACAGTCCTTCATAGGGCCGGGGCATGGTATAGGACGATTAGGCTTTATCGATTGTCCCTTGGTTTTTCCATTCGATTTTCCGGAAGCTGAACAAGCCTGAAACAGGATGATTGGTATAAAAACCACTATCAGGAAAACTGAAGCATATTTTCTCATTAAAGATTATCTCTGTTAGTTGCTTAATCTAGCAATCTTTCATCGGACAAGGCATGCGTCCATTCTTAGGCTGTTGCTTCCCTTTAGTCTTCCCCGTATTTTTTTTAGTGATACAGCTTTCTGCAGAGAAACCTATTAGCGCAATACTCACAACAAGAACCAGAATATTTTTTTTCATCAGACTAATTTTTCAACGTCCCGGGAGACACTTCCTTATGTTCTATCAGGAAGCCTCCGGGAGAATTGTATATGCAAAATATAAAAAAAAATAAAAATAATTAAAAAAAGTCAATTGATTCCAAATAAATAAACACACATAATATTGACTAATAATTAATTATAACAAATTCTACCCTTCGATTAAGCTTTCTGGTCGCTTCGGTTTCATTACTTGCAACCGGTTTGTTACCCCCAAAGGCTCTGGTCTGAATTCGCATAGGTTTGATTCCTTCACTAATCAAAAACTCCCGTATCGTCTTAACTCTGTCACGCGAAAGCTGCATATTTAGCTCCGGATCCCCGATACCATCTGTATGTCCATGCAATTCGATGACAATAGTCGGATTATCACGCAGCAATTCTCCTATTTCCATCAGTTGTTTATATGAGGATTCCAGCAAAACAGCTTTACTCTGCTCAAAAAAAACATTTTTAAGCTCCATCCGGAAACCTTTTTTGATTGGTTTCAGAGAAAGCTCCTCACGTAAAACTGTATAATCTTTTCTTTCAGGAACCTGAATTACTTCTTCTTTGGGGAAATATCCTTTTGTTTCAACTGAAACTACATATTTTCTGCCTTTTTCAAGCAAAATAGAGTACCGGCCTGTCAAAGGATCTGCATCTGCCTCTGCTACCTGCTCACCGGTATCAGCTCTTCGTACACGTATCTTCGCATGTATCGGTTCATTACACTCCTGATCTTTTACTTTACCTACCATAATCATCGCATTGTTTTCCTCCAGCACTTTTCCCAACTGTTGCCTGGATTGCCAGTCTGTGCCATCAAAAGAATAAAATTCTGTTTGTCTCTGTCCTACCATGTCCATAGTATTAGACTGTTCCGGAGGCTTCCGGCCAAAATCCGGTCTGCCTGTAGCAGGAGTCTCTCCGTTATGCTCTCCCGCCTGCACAAAAAACTGTTCTGTCTGCGCTTTGTCGCTCAGCAAATCATTCTGAAAGCCCACTGATGCTCTCGGAAGCCTGCTCCAGGAGTCGCAGAGTTGCCGGCATACATAGTTCCGGTATTCATCATAAAAGCAAAAGCAGGATGAGTCCCTGGTCTTTTGATAGGCGTTGGCAATGGCCTTGCTGGCAAACTGATTTCCTTTTATCGATACTTCCACTCTGCGATTCATGCTTCTGCCTTCCTCTGTCCTGTTAGAGGCTACCGGCATAGATTCTCCATATCCGTTGATCCGGAAACGCAACGGACTTACTCCCTGCTTTATCGTGTACCGGGCTACTGCCGCAGCTCTTCTTCGCGACAGATTTTCGTTGTATATGTCATCTCCGGTATTATCCGTATGCCCTGCCACTTCAATCAGTGTTCCGTGATACTTGTTTAATACCCGTGCCAGATCCTTTAGGACTGATGCCGATGATTCATCCACTATATCACTGTCTACATCAAATAGTATCTGGCTGTTGAATGTAATTTTAATATCATCACCCAATCGGACGATCTTTGCATTTTTCAATTCTGTCCTCAATTCTTCTATCTGCTGATCAATTATGTCCAGCACAAGTCCGGATGAGTCTTTTGAGGCAATATGAACTGACTTCTGAATTAATTTCACCGTATCTGTCCTCTCTGCCTCCAGAGTCATCTGAGGTTCCTCTGGTTTATTACTTAAACACGAAAAAAGTATAAGAGGCAAAAAAACAATATGGCGAACACTTTTCATCAGCTCTCAATTGGTATTCCAATAAGAAAACCAAGCCTTAAATCGGATTGTTTAACACAAAAACAAAAGACTATAAAAACGAAAAACCTGCTTCAGGGCATTTTACCCCAAAAGCAGGTTTTAACATCGTAAAGTTCAATATTCCGGAAATATCAGCTTTTGCCTACAGCAGACAGCAAATCGGATTGTGTTATGATATGTATGGAATTATCTTTATCACGCACTAAAAGTGCCTGATTTTCTTTCGAAATCAGTGAAGACAAAACATCAACGGTATTATCCATTCCTACAAAAGTAAACGGCGGCCTCATGACATCTCTGATTTCCTTCTCTCTTAACCCCGGATCATCGATCAGCTTTTTTAGTATTCCCGTATCAGTGAGACTACCAACGATACTGCCGGCATCATCGATCACCGGAATCTGAGATATTGCCATTTTACCCAGCAAACCAATTGCATCTGCTACTTTTTGGGAGGCTTTGATGGTAATCAGCTTGCTGTTCGCCTGATTGGCTATTATCTCCCGTGCGGTAGAGAACTTACGGTCTTCCAGATAACCACGTTCTTTCATCCACTGATCGTTGTATATTTTAGCCAGATATCTTGTACCATGATCTGGCAATATAATTACCATGATATCATCCTCTTTAAGATTCACTCTGGCAAATTCAAGCGCACCAAAAACTGCAGCGCCGCTGGACCAGCCAACAAATAAGCCTTCCTCTCTGGCAAGTCTTCTGGTCATTACGGCAGCATCCTTATCGGTTACCTTGACAAACTGATCAATCAGGTCAAAATCTACATTTTTCGGAAGGATATCCTCCCCTATTCCTTCGGTACCGTAAGGATAGATTTCATTAGGATCAAATTCTCCTGTCTCTTTATACTTTTTAAAGACCGAACCATATGTATCAATACCCAGTGTAAAAACCTGACTGTTCTGTTCTTTCAGGTATTTTGACACCCCACAAATCGTCCCTCCGGTTCCTACTCCGGCTGCATAATGCGTAATCTTACCGTCTGTATCTCTCCATATTTCCGGCCCTGTCGATTGATAATGAGCCAGCGTATTGGATAAATTATCGTACTGATTCGGATAAAATGAATTCGGAATTTCTTTATTCAGACGAGCCGCAGTGCTGTAATAAGACGCAGGATCAGAAGGTTCCACATTCGTCGGACAGACAATTACCTCTGCTCCCAACGCTTTCAGCGCATCAATCTTTTCGTTTGACTGCTTATCGGTTGTTGTAAAAATACATTTGTATCCTTTGGCAATAGCTGCCAGAGCCAGCCCCATACCTGTATTTCCGGAAGTTCCTTCAATAATGGTCCCCCCCGGCTTTATTTTACCGGCTTTTTCTGCATCTTCCAGCATTTTTACAGCCATCCGGTCCTTTACAGAATGTCCCGGATTAAAATATTCTACCTTAACGAGAATAGTTCCTTTTACTCCTTTCGAAAGCCGGTTGAGCTTCACCAAAGGCGTATCCCCGATTGTATCGATTATCGAATTATAGATCATACTTACAAAACCCTCAAAAAAATAGTTTAATTCGCTTACTCCGGCAAAAGTAATGCCTGATTATAATATTCAAATAATCCGGGAAAATGTAAAGAAAAGATGAGAAAGAATTTTACCGGGATAATCTCCCGGTATCAGACATGACCAATGATCAGGAAAGCTTTCCGGCTAGTAGATATAATACAGCCATACGAACAGCCACCCCGTTTTCTACCTGATCAAGAATAATCGAATGATGGGAATCGGCTACATCGCTGCTTAGCTCAACCCCTCTGTTGATGGGACCCGGATGCATAATAACAATTTCTTTATCCAGACTGTCGAGTAACTCCTTGTTGATTCCGTAATAAAGAGAATATTCTCTGAGTGACGGAAAATATTTTATAGTCTGTCTTTCCAGCTGGATTCGCAGCACATTGGCCACATCGCACCATTGCAGCGCTTTGCGAAGATCCAGTTCTACTTTAACCCCAAGATCCGTAATATGTCTGGGCAACAGGGTGGCCGGACCACAAACCATCACTTCAGCACCGAGTTTCCTGAGCGCGAAGATATTGGACAACGCTACGCGCGAATGCAGAATATCACCAAAGATACATACTTTTTTACCGGCCACATCGCCCAGCTTCTCTCTGATTGAAAAAGAGTCAAGTAATGCCTGAGTCGGATGCTCATGAGTTCCGTCGCCTGCATTGACAATTCTGGCATCTATATGTTTCGCAAGAAAGTGCGGGGCACCAACACTGGCATGTCGCATAACAATCATATCGACCTTCATCGCCAGAATATTATTGACCGTATCCAGCAGCGTTTCTCCTTTCTTTACCGAGCTTCCGGATGCCGAAAAGTTGATAACATCTGCGGAAAGCCTTTTCTCCGCAAGCTCAAAAGACAACCTGGTCCGGGTTGAATTTTCGAAAAAAACATTGGCAATGGTAATATCCCTCAGCGAAGGGACTTTCTTGATCGGACGGTTTATGATTTCTTTGAAATTATCGGCAGTCTCAAAAATAAGATGGATATCTTCAGTTTTGAGATCTTTAATTCCAAGTAGATGCTTAACGCTTAATTCCTGCATTTTTATGCTTCATTCTTTGAAACAAGGCTGATAAAGTCTTCCTTTTCTCCCTGCTCTGTAAATCGGACTATCACTTTTTCAGACTCCAGGCAATTTACTTCTTTACCTATAAAATCCGGTTGTATCGGCAGATCTCTGCTGTATTTCCGGTCTACCAATACACATAGGTCCACACTTGCAGGTCTGCCAAATGCAATCATGGCATCCAGCGCTGCACGTACTGTTCTCCCTGTATAGAGCACATCATCCACAAGAATCACTTTCTTATTTTCGATGAGGAAAGGGACTTTGGTTGCATTCGCCAGCAACGGAGCACTCTTTCTCCGGAAATCATCCCGAAAGAAAGTCACATCCAGGTAACCCACAGGAACCTCTCTGTTGAGAATCGTATTGAGTTTTTTGATAATACGGTCTGCAAAGTAGACCCCTCTGGGCTGAATGGCCAGAATAACCGTATTCTGAAAATCATCATGCACTTCGATGAGCTGCTGACAAAGACGCTCAATCGTAATATTCATAAAACGGCTATCGATGATGATTCTCTTCTTCATGGCAAAGTTTGGCAAAGATACAAAAGTGCGACTGATACAAAACCTTAAACATAAAAAAAGTTAGCTCTTTGCATGTCTCTGATTCGTTTCATTCATATTTTAAGTCATTTATTAAACCGGACTGCCTTTTTACGCATTATGACAGTCCGATTTTGCAAATAACAACTATGGCTTTACCGCCACCACTCTCAGCCTTTTGTAATCGGCAAACAGCTTACCGTTATCAGTATGCAGCGCTGCATATTGGCGCTGGGTAAGCTCCAGTACCTGTTCTGTTTCTTCCGCTGTCATTCCCCGGAAAAAATATTCGCCAAACATCCGGAACCAGTCTTTAACCCCTGTCAAAGCGTCCGTCAGTTCAGTTGGCCTGTCATAATACTGTATCCAGGATATTCTAAAGCCCGTCTTTTCCAGAAGAGTCGCATATTCAGCCACTGACGGGAAGTACCAGAAATCAATCTGAGCATTCTCGCTGTGTCCTGTTCTGATAAGATTTTCTTTCAGCGTATCCACCATTGCTTTCACATTATCTTTACCGCCAAACTCGGCTATCAGACGACCTTTTCCCTTCAATGATGCATATATATTTCTCATTGCTTTTTCGGGATCTTCCAGCCAGTGAAATACGGCATTGGAAAATACAGCATCAAAACGGTTTACATAATGCATGTTTTCAGCTGCCTGTACCTGAAAATCTATGTCAGGATAATTTTCCCGGGCTTTCAGAATCATATCCTCTGAAGCATCAACGCCCAACACACCGGCTTTCTTTTGCGCGATCTGATCTGTCAGGCTGCCTGTGCCGCATCCCAGATCAAGTATATATTCTCCTTCTGCCGGATTCAGTATTTCCAACAGAGATTCTCCGTACTGATAAACAAAGCGATGCTTATCGTCATACAATTTACTATTCCATATAATCATGGTAGTCAGATTTTAAAATAAACAATAAACTCAATATCGCGCGATGTGTCTACAAATATAAGCTTGGAGCATACTCCATGGTCAAGTATTTTTCATACATTTATTTTAAAAAAATCAGGTATGCTTATCCAGGAAGTCGCTCAGCGAACGGGCTTCAGCAAAGACACTGTCCGTTATTATGAAAAAATCGGGCTGATCAGAACTTCCCGAAAACAGCGCAGGGACAACAACTATAAGGAATATAGTGAAGAAATCATAGAGCGTCTTTTTATTGTAAAAAGAGCAAAGAATCTGGGATTTTCATTGAAAGAAATAAAAGATCTGATTGATTTGTGGGCCGGCAAAACGCTGAGCAAAGAAGAGCGGATAGCGCTGTTTAATTCCCGTATTACGATAATTGAAGATAAAATCAGGCGTCTGAATGAAGTCAGACACCTGATTTTAGAACGTATTGAACAGGTGAAAAAGGAATAGACTCCTTTACCTGATTGCTATTTTGTTAAAGTAGAAAACAGATCGTTTTCTTTTTATATCCTCTCCGCTGTTCCGGATTTTCTGGTATCCGTATACAATAAAGTACTTGTCATACCAATAGTGAACACTACTCAGCGCTGAACTTTTGACCACATCTTCCTGAAAACCGGTTTTGATAGAAATATGATCTTTGGCATCGATTACCTGATTATAGCGTATCGTTTTAGTAACTATATTATCATACGTGCCATAAGCCAGCTTTACTTCATCATAATGCACATTGACGCTTACCCTTTTGGCAAGCTTGTAGGATTTGAAATCGCCCATCTCAATAGAATTATCCCACAGCATATTGCCTTCAAAATCAAATCCGACCACAATAGCATGTGAATACGCCCAACCGTCAAATACCGTTACATAATTGGTCTGCATGATTGGCACTCCATTGATAATGGTTGTATACGGATGCGCCTCGGACCGGTAGGTTGCATAGTAAGCTTCTGCAACCATCAGATATTGCCCGTCTTTCACAATCAGATCATGAACAAGAAACTGATGCTCCGTAGAAAACTCTCTGCCTTTTGCCTCCTCTTTTTCTTTTTTACGATAGATTTTATCAACCGCCCGATCTGAAAGAAAAGTAAAGAAATTTTTAAAATCTGTAAAGTTGTAGTATTTGATTACATAACTTGAATTATTGAGCAGACGGGCAAAATAAAGACCTCCGGCTCCCCTCGCATTTCCAATAGAATATGTACCGATGATTATTTTTTCATTTTCATTAATGGTATTGATCTTACCCGTCAGCAGATTATCATTTCCTTCCGGATTAATAATAAGATCATCCAGCAGCTGTTTTCCCTGAAATGTCTTTATATTGATAAATCTTTTTCTGTTATCCGTTACTGAATACACCATATTAACTTCTTCATACAGGGTATCAATATCCATACTCTCATACACGGCATTTCCATCAAATTTCAGGGGAATTTCACCAACCTGTCCTGTATTGATATCCATATGTATCAGTACCGGACCTTTTTTAGTTTTTCCATTGATATATACAGAGTTTTTATACACATCCAGAGAGGACAATGAAAACTTCTTTGGCAGCTTTCCTGCCCTGGAACGGATTTCTCCGGTACGGACATTTAACTCTGTTACGACCATTTCCTCACGCCCGTATTTGCCATACAGAAAATAAAGAAAACCATCTGTATAGAAATGCTCCCGGATCGAATACGAAGCATCAATAATATAACCTGATTTCCAGTATTCCTTAAATTCGGTATCATAACCGGTAAACAGCCATTTGACTTTGGTCCGCTGGGGCACTCTGTCACCGGATAAAGCATACATGACCACTCCATATTCTCCGACAGGTATCACTGAGTAATCATCATTGTTATTCTCAAGATCTATTTCAACCCTGAGCGGCTGCTCAATCTGGGCCAGGCCTTGCAGAAAAAGACAGATTAGGATAAAAGCAATTGGAAACCTGAAAACCATATAAGCAAATTATAATAAGTTAACTACAGCGTTTTTTGAAATCAAAACGAATTTTTACGCCGCATAATACATGCCAAAACTTTTCATGGATTATTCTTCTGAAAGTTCGAGAATAATATCAAATTCTTCCTTTTTAAGTCCCATGACAGAAAGCCTTGCCTGCTTGATCAACGCTATATTTTCAAGCCTCGGATCCTTTTTTATCTGCTCAAGTGTTACCGTTTTCTTTAATTTCTCCAGCGGAACAATATCAACCACCACCCAGCGCTTATCCTCTGTGGTAGGATCAGGATAATGCTCCTTTGCTACTTTGGCCAGTCCCACTACTTCTTTTCCCTCATTGGAGTGGTAAAACAATACAAGATCCCCCTCCTTCATCGCCATCATATTATTTCTTGCCTGATAATTCCTGACACCATCCCACATGGTCTTTTTATCGTTGATTAAATGATCAAATGAAAATTTGAAAGGTTCGGATTTAACTAGCCAGTAATTCATAGTTTTATTTTATTTAAAACATCCAGTGATCAATTTCAGTCTGCAATTAAAGAATTTCCTGCTTTAGTTCTATGTTCTTTTATGAATGGTTCTAATTTTTAAATTTGTAAAGTGGAAAACGAACAAATCATCAAAAGTCTGAAGCTCTATGCCGCTTTAATGGAACTTCACGAAGAAAACACTTTTAAAATTAAAAGTGTCCAGAATGCGGTTTTTGCATTGGAAAAGCTTGACACGCCACTCCATGCTCTGCCAGCAGGAGAAATCGAAAAACTGGAAGGAATAGGCAAGTCTGTCAGCGCTAAAATTACTGACCTGATTCATAAAGGGAGCTTTGATGATCTTAGTGAGCTTGCACAAAAAACGCCCCAGGGTATCGTATCCATGCTGGGCATTAAAGGTCTGGGACCTAAGAAAGTCAGAACCATCTGGCAGGAGCTTGGGATTACGGAACCTGATGAGTTACTCAAAGCCTGCGATGAAAACCGAATCAGTCAGCTCAAAGGATTTGGGGAAAAGACACAGGAAGCTATTAAGCAGTCATTGGTTTTTATCAATGAACACAAAGGGTTTTTCATGTACGCTGAGCTGGAATCACTTGCTCTGGACATCGAAAATACGCTGAAGAATGTACTACCTGATGCATTGGTGACACTTACCGGAGAAATGAAACGATGTATGGAGATCATCGGAAGCGTTCAGTTTGTGGCAGGAGTCGGCAACCCCGAAGAATCCATGCAGACATTATCACGGATTCAATTCCTTGAAAAAGATATTACCGCTTCTTCGCCTTTTATCTGGCGCGGCACCGAAAAACAAAGCGGCGTACAGGTAGAGATCAGATTTTATTCCGGAGAAGAGTTTACTAAAAAGGCCTTTATGCATTCAATGAATCCTCAACATCTTACATTGAAGGTCAGCGAAGGTATTTCTCTGGGAAATTATCTGCATAAATCAGCCTTTGTATCGGAAGAAGCCTTCTACAATGAACTGGGGATGCAATACATTGTCCCGGAAATGCGTGAAGGCCTGTCCGAAGTATACAAAGCACAGCAAAACAGTATTCCGGCTCTTCTGGAGAATAAAGACCTGAAAGGCATTTTACATAACCACAGCACCTATAGCGACGGTATTCATACGCTTGAACAAATGGCTGAACATTGCCGACAATCGGGTTATGAATATCTTGGTATAAGCGATCACTCCAAAACCGCTTTTTATGCCAACGGTCTCCAGGAAAATCGTGTCATTGAACAACATCAGGAAATCGACAGGCTAAATCAGAAACTTTTTCCATTCAGGATATTTAAGGGTATCGAATCAGATATCTTAAATGACGGATCCCTTGATTATGCAGACAATGTTCTTGCTTCCTTTGATTTTATTGTGGCATCCATTCACTCCAATCTGAAAATGACCAAAGAGAAGGCCACACAACGTCTTCTCACTGCTATCGAAAATCCTTATACAACCATGCTCGGGCATCCGACAGGTCGTCTTCTGCTCAAGCGGGAAGGGTATCCCATCGATCATAAGGCTATTATTGATGCCTGCGTCGCCAACAATGTTATTATCGAAATCAACGCTAATCCGTACAGGTTGGATATGGACTGGAGACATATTTTATATGCCATTGAAAAAGGTGCCTGGATTAGCATTAATCCGGATGCCCATAGTATGCCGGAATATGATAATATGAGATACGGTGTACTCGTTGGACGTAAAGCAGGCTTGGGCAAAGAGCAGACATTCAATGCGCTTTCTGCTGAGCAGGTTGCCGCTCATTTTGAAACCAAAAAGGCTGCTGCGAAAAGGCTGGTATAAATGAAAGTTTTAATTATACGGTTCTCTTCGATTGGTGATATCGTTCTTACTACACCGGTAATCCGCTGTCTGAAACAGCAACTGGGTGCAGAAATACATTATTATACCAAACCCTCCTTTCAGCCTATATTACAGGCGAATCCCTATGTGGACAAAATCCACCTGCTGCCCGCCGGTAAGTTCCCGTTCCTGAAGGATTTAAAAGAAGAAAACTTTGACTATATCATTGACCTTCACAACAATCTGAGAACACGTCTTGTAAAGCTTTATCTCGGAAAAAAATCAGTCTCTTTCTCCAAGCTGAATTTCGAGAAGTTTTTACTGGTCAATTTTAAAATTAACCGCTTGCCCGATATGCACATTGTTGACCGGTATCTTGATACCGTCAGCCGGTTAAATGTGCATAATGACAATAAAGGCCTGGATTATTTTATTCCTGAACATTCTGAAGTTAACATTCAGCACCTCCCTGCATCGCATCAGTCCGGATATGACGTTCTTGTAGTCGGAGCCAGCTTCAGGACCAAACGTTTGCCGCTGCACAAACTGAAAGAGCTGACAGACACGATCACTAATCCGGTTATTGTACTGGGCGGAAAAGAAGACATTGAAGCAGGGGAATATCTGGAAAAGGCATTTCCGCATAAAGTATACAACGGAGCTGGTAAATACTCCATTAACCAGTCTGCAAGCATTGTCCGACAGGCAGAAACCATATATACACATGATACCGGACTGATGCATATTGCTTCGGCTTTTCAAAAAAAAATTATCTCCATATGGGGCAATACCGTTCCGGCATTTGGAATGTACCCATATAAGACTCCGTTTGAGATTATCGAAAACAATCATCTCTCCTGCCGCCCCTGCTCCAAAATCGGTTATGATCAGTGCCCCAAAGGGCATTTCAGATGTATGGAATCTTTACAGTTTGAAATAAAAAAGTAAATCCCGCAGCCTGCCCGGAAGAAGCATAGGTACTGCAGGATTTACATATCTGGCTAGATCGGTTTTCAGGCGATTGCCAATCGCTGAAAATCAGCTTTCACCTTAAGGCGGACCTTTTGCGCTTCCTGATCATAGGTAAAAGGAACCGGCTCGTTATCAACCAGAATTTCTTTCACTTCAAACGGAATACCATGTACCGTTAAATCAAATTTGCTATATTTTGATTTATAACTTCCTTCAATGCTTTGCATGAGTACAAAGTTGTTTTCGTTTCCGGTAGTCTTATAGGTTCTCAGGTTCGCCTCGCCTTTTTCGTATCCGTATCCATCGCCGGCATCTTCATAAAGAACACTCTTGTATGGCTTAGAATGAAAATAAGCATGCAGAATAAGCTCCTTAACTTCTACTTCGCCGACGTATTGCATTTTGGGATAGTGCGGAATTACCGCTCCGGCTTTAACAAACAACGGAATTCTGCTTAAGTCTGCTTCCGCCCATACTTCCATTCCTCCGTGAAAAACTTCATCGTCCCAATAGTAGTACCATTTTCCCTGTGGAAGATACAACCAGCGTCCGTCAGCTTCCTCCTGGGTAACAGGACAAACAAGCAGATGATCGCCCATCATAAACTCATCCTGTCTGAAGTAGGTTTCCGTATCGTCCTGGTCAATGAAGACCAGAGGGCGCAGCATAGGAGTACCGTATTTATAATTCTGATAGAACGTAGTGTAAATATATGGAAGTAATGTATATCTGAACTCAATAAATTTGCGCACTACATCTTCCGTTTCTTTACCAAACGACCATGGTTCCTGATCACCGTGGTCTCCGGATGAGTGGGTACGGCAGAACGGGTGGAAAATACCCAGCTGGATCCAGCGCGCATACAGTTCTCCCGAAGGTGTATGAATAAAGCCGCCAATATCAGATCCTGCAAATGACACTCCGGAGATACTCAGACGCTGGCACATATAGTTGGCAAGATTCAGATGCTCCCATGAAGCAACATTATCCCCCGTCCATACGGACGAATAGCGCTGAATTCCCGAATAGCAGGAGCGGGTAATTACAAACGGACGATCCGGATAGCTGTATTTCTTGACTCCTTCGTAGGTGGCACGGGCCATTTGCATCCCGTAGACATTATGTGCTTTCCGATGACTGCATGGATCTCCGTCATAATCATGACGAACATCATCCGGGAAAGTCTCTATCTCGAACACCGCAGGCTCGTTCATATCATTCCAGATACCCTTAATCTTATCATCCTTGATCAGTCCTTCAAACAGGTCAGCCCACCACTCCCGGACTTTGGGGTTGGTAAAATCAGGAAAATTACACTCACCAGGCCATACAGCGCCTTTCATCAAGGGGCCATCCATACGCTTGCAGAAATAATCCTTTTCTATGGCTTCCTGATATACGTTGTAATCAGAATCTACTTTAATACCCGGATCAATAATCACAATAGTTTTGAATCCGTCTTTGGCCAGATCGCTGATCATCTTACGGGGATTGGGGAAATACTCCTTATTCCAGGTAAAACATCTGAAGCCATCCATATAATCGATATCAAGGTATATGGCATCACATGGTATTTTGCGATCCCGAAACTCCTTACAAATATCACGTACCAGCTTTTCCGGATAATAGCTCCATTTACATTGATGATACCCCAATGCCCACAACGGCGGCATTTCCGGCTTTCCGCACATATCAGCGTATGTTTCGGTTACATTCATCAGAGTTGGTCCGTATATGAAATAGTAGTTCATATCACCGCCTTCTGCCCAGTAGCTATATACATTTTTCCGCTCAAAACCGAAATCAAAAAACGTACGGAATGAGTTATCGAAAAATATTCCATAGGCGGTTTTATGATGCAGTCCCATAAAGAACGGGATGTTTTTGTACAAAGGATCGGCGCCTTTCTGAAACCCGTAGGTATCCTTTCCCCAAAGCTGGAAGCGTTTACCTCTCAGATCCATATTAGCAGGCTTATCACCCAACCCGAAGAAATGCTCTCCGCTCTGAAGCTTTTTGCTCATCATCACTATTTCACCACCAGCCTGACGATGATCCTCCCAGTGATATCCTTTTTCATCTTCCTGAAGTACCCGTCCTTCCTTATTCAGTATTTTGACTAAAAGACGATGCTTGCTGATTACTACCTGCAAATGAGCGGTAGAAAGCACAAACTGTTCAGACTCTTCAACAATTTCAAGACTTTCAACCTTTTCGCGATATTCATGAGCATAAGAGTATGAAAAATCACGTTCAAACCGGCCATAGGCAGCATATGTAAACCGAATCACTTTATCGGAACATACATTTACCCTCAGGCAGGTTTTGGAGCATTTGAAAAAAAAGCTATTATTTTCCCTCCACCATTTTTGCACAAAATCCGGGAACTGCTGAACAGAAACCGCACTCTGATTGATATTCATGTAACTTTCCATAATCTCTCTTTACTGCAAGGATCAATTTTTATAAGATTAACTTCATCAACGAGCTAATAAATAATAGATTGACCCAAGATATGTTTTCATAAAAGTTTAAAGCCTTAAAAATTTGTATTTTTTGAATATATGAAGAATTTTCGTCTCACAAATTATATTCCGTAAATATTAGAATTTTTCTGGTTTTTATACTACTTTCCCTAAATTGTTTAACGCGGTAAAATTAATTATTTTTTTCTTTAAACCATTTTAGGTTGGGATAGTTTATGAATCACAGACAAAACATTTCTTAGTTTTACGGATTTGATTCAAAGCCAAATGATTTATACCGTTTTAATAGTACGATAAAGCAAACAAAAACATGAAAAGACCTAAAGTTTTAATGTTGGGTTGGGAGTTCCCTCCAATTGTTAACGGTGGCTTAGGCGTGGCCTGCCTTGGTTTGAGTAGAGCACTTGCCAGGAAAACAGAACTGACCATGATTCTTCCGAAGGCAGACCCCAATTTCATTGTTGAGAATGTAGATTTAATAGGACTAAACAATGTAGATGTTGACAAGCTTAAAAAGGTAAGAACCAGCAAGAAGTACAAGGAGTTTGCCAGCGTTTACACAATTGACAGTGATATTCTTCCTTATGATACTGCTCCGAATTACGACATTCTGAATACGTTTAAAAAAGAAAAACCGGAACAGGAAGTCGAGTTTGACCTTTCCCGAATGAACCGCTTCGGCATGGGAGATATCTATGGAGATGATCTCATCAACAAAGTTATTGATTACGCAAAATATGTAGCTCAGCTTTCTTCCAAAATTGAGTTTGATGTCATTCACTGTCACGACTGGATGACTATGCTGGCAGGAGTTGAGGTAAAAAAGCTAACCAAAAAACCGCTGATTCTTCATATACATTCCCTTGAATACGACCGATGCGGCCCGCAAAGCCAGGGCTGGATCTATCAGCTGGAAAAATATGGCATGCAGCAGGCAGATGTGGTAGTTCCGGTAAGCTTTTATACCGGCGAAATCATAAAGTCGCATTATAAGATCAAAGAAGACAAAATTATTCCTGTTCATAACGGGGCTGATCCCGTTGCGGTCAATAAGGAAGAAAAACCCTTCCCGGATAAACTCGTATTATATCTTGGACGAATAACCGGTCAGAAAGGCCCGCAGTACTTCCTGGATATAGCCACAAAAGTAGCGGAAAACTACCCCGAAGTCCGCTTTGTAATGGCTGGAACAGGAGACCGTTTGAAGGGTCTTATAGAAACAGGCGCGTACAAGAAAATCGGAAATAAGCTGCATTTCACCGGCTTTCTCAGCAAAGAAAAGGTACGCCATCTGCTTTCCATCGGTGACGTATATGTGATGCCAAGTGTATCTGAGCCATTTGGTATCTCTGCACTGGAGGCTGCCCAGTTTGGTGTTCCCTGTGTAATTTCCCATCAATCCGGAGTTTCTGAAGTACTTCATGGTGCACTGAAAGCCGATTATTGGGATTCGGAGTTAATGGCTTCTCATATCATTTCTCTTCTTAAAGACAATAAGTTAAAGGAGAAAGTGATAAACGAAGCATACCAGGATCTTAAGCACTGCACCTGGGACAAAGCTGCAGACAAGGTACTGGATGTATACGAAAGAGCATTTGCCACAACAATTTAAACTACCTGAGGAATTATTTTTATGCCATCTGTTTGCTTCTACTTTCAGCTGCATCAGCCGCACAGGCTGAAAGAGTTTTCTTTTTTTGATATCGGAAGATCTCACAATACAGAAAACGAAAGTCTTAATATTGAGATCTTACATAAAGTGGCGGACAAATCGTATATTCCTGCCAACCATATTATGCTTGAGCTTATAAAAAAGCATAAAAAGAAATTCCGGATTGCATATTCCATATCCGGAATTCTGCTGGAACAGTTTGAGAAGCATCGCCCGGATGTAATCGAATCCTTTAAGGCGCTGGCCAAGACCGGATGTGTTGAATTTCTGGCAGAAACCTATTATCATTCACTCAGCTCGCTATATTCTAAAGAAGAATTTACGCGGCAGGTAGAAATGCATACGGCAAAAATTGAGAAGCTTTTCAAACAGAAACCCACCGTATTCAGAAATACAGAACTGATATACAGCAACGAGCTGGCAAATACAGTGCAGCATATGGGCTTCAAAGGCATCCTGTGTGAAGGTGTGGAGTGGATTCTGAACGGGCGTTCACCTCATTTTGTATACAGTCCGCCGGCAAACAAAAACATAAAGGTTTTACTCCGGAATTATACACTTTCGGATGACATTGCCTTTCGGTTTTCCAATACATCGTGGAATGAGCACCCTCTTACCGCACAAAAATTTGCCCGATGGGTCAATAGCTATGTTACATCTGCTGATTGCATCAATCTTTTTATGGATTATGAAACATTTGGCGAACATCAATGGGCAGGAAGCGGAATATTTGACTTTTTAAAGCATCTGCCTGAAGAGATTCTGAAGAAGAAAGGATTTGACTTTAAAACTCCTTCAGAAATAATTGACACCTATGCAGCCAAAGGTGATTTTGACGCTCAGAATAATATTTCATGGGCCGATACAGAAAGAGATCTTTCAGCGTGGCTGAGTAATTCCATGCAGTCTGAAGCGCTTTCCAAATTATATATGCTGGAAGACCCGGTAAAAAAAATAAATAACAATGACCTGCTCGAAAAATGGTCGCGTCTGCAAACCTCTGATCATTTCTATTATATGTGCACCAAGCACTGGTCAGACGGAGAAGTCCATAAATACTTCAGTCCATTTAACTCTCCGTATGATGCATACATCTATTTTATAAATGCTCTTGCAGACCTTGAGATCAGCATCAGAGCTGAAGTAAGCAGACAGAAAGAAACAGAAAGCCGGGTCAGCAGCTCCCGAAAAAAAGCAACCAAACAAGCTTCCGACAAACCGGAAGGCTCAAAAAAGAGGAGCAAAAAACTGATTGGTACTCCGGGAATACCACTGCCTCCCCAGCCGGCAATGAGTGTTGTAAAAAAATAAGATCCCCAATACGGGGATTTTTTTATGCATATTATTTTTTTAGCTTCTACACCTCTATTTTTACTTTATGAATTACATCTCTGCAGAATCTGTATCCAAAGCGTACGAAGATAAATGGCTGTTTAAAAACATTTCATTTGGTTTGAACCGCGGGCAAAAAGTAGCTCTCATTGGCATAAACGGCTCAGGAAAGTCAACACTATTAAAAGTTTTATCCGGTATCGAAGCTCCCGATGAGGGAATCGTTGCCGTAAACCGGGATATCCGCAGAGGTTTTCTGCACCAGGAACCGGACTTCGGCGATGCTCTTACCGTAAAAGATGCATTATACAGCAATGATATTGAAGTACTGCAGATTATTGCACGCTACGAAGACTGCATTCGAAAACCTGACGACACTCAGGCTCTTCAGCGGGCTATGGAAGATATGGACAAGTTCAATGCCTGGGACTACGAACAGCAAATCAAAGAAATTATCGGAAAGGTAGGGCTTCCCGACTTCGAAGCTTCTATTAAAAGCCTCTCCGGCGGACAGAAAAAAAGAGTGGCCCTGGCAAAGCTCCTGATTTCTGATCCTGATTTGCTCATTCTGGATGAACCTACCAACCATCTGGATCTTGAGACAATAGAATGGCTGCAAAACTATCTGAGCTCAAAAAACACTACTCTGTTGATGGTTACGCACGACCGTTATTTCCTTGAGGCTGTAACCAGCGAAATAATAGAACTGGATAATGCCAGCCTGTATAAATATCAGGGCAATTACAGCTATTTTCTTGAAAAAAAAGAAGAACGACACGCGCAGGAGACGGCATCTACCGATAAGGCTAAAAACCTGATGCGCAAAGAGCTTGAATGGATTCGCCGGCAACCCAAGGCCAGAGGCACCAAAGCCAAATACCGTATCGATGCTTTTTACGAATTAAAAGAAAAAGCTTCGGCCGTACAAACTGAGCAAAAGCTAGAGCTACAGGTAAAAACCACGCGTCAGGGCAATAAGGTCCTGGAAATAGATTCCGTTGTTAAAAACTATGGCAACAAAACCATTATTGATAATTTCACTTATATATTCAAAAAACAGGAACGGATCGGAATCGTCGGGAAGAACGGCACCGGCAAATCTACGTTTCTGAATCTTATAACCGGCGCTTTGTCGCCGGATTCCGGCAACATCGTAAAAGGGGAAACGACCAAGTTCGGTTATTATAAACAGGAAGGCCTGGTATACAATGAAGATCAGAGAGTAATTGATCTTGTAAAGGAAGTTGCCGAAGTTATCTCACTAAGTAACGGAACTATAGTAACTGCTTCAAAATTTTTAGAACTTTTTGGCTTTGATGCTGCACTGCAGTACAGTTTTATAAGGAAGCTAAGCGGCGGAGAGCGCAAACGGCTTCAGTTATTGAAAATATTAATGGCTAATCCGAATTTTCTGATTCTGGATGAACCAACGAATGACCTGGACATTGTAACGCTCAACACGCTGGAAGATTTTCTTGAAAACTTCGGCGGATGCCTGCTTATAGTTACCCATGATCGCTATTTCCTTGACAAACTGGCTGATCATCTGTTTATCTTTGAAGGAGAGGGACAGATCAGAGATTTCAACGGAAATTATACAGACTATCGGGAATGGCTTCTGGAAAAGGAAAAAGAGGAGAATCTGAAACGGACAGCAAAAACGATCGCCGTAAAACAGGAGAAGGCACCTGATCAGTCTGATACAAAAAAGCTGTCCTTTAAGGAGAAAAAAGAATACGAGACGCTGGAAAGTGAAATAGAAGTATTGGAAAACGAAAAGAACGCATACATAGCACGCTTAAACACCGGAACCGGCGATCATAGTGAAATGATGGAGTGGGCGCAGAAAATTGAAGAAATAATTCAGATAATAGACAAAAAAACCAATCGCTGGCTGGAACTGGCGGAAAAGCTATAAGATCCGGTCCCTGCTTTATTGTATTAAGACGATATTCGTTATTTCAGGTAACAACTGGCGTTGTTAAGCGGTTAGTATATAAGAAATAACGACAGTGCTTATGTGGGGTGGAAAAAAGCAGGGATCAGACTGGTGCGCTATTGACAATGCGATCGTTTTATTTTTTATGGCAATACTCTGGATCGCCAGCGCTTTGACGGGAGACCCTGAGCAGCCTGAGCTTTCCATCCTGATCTTTATATGCGGATTTTCTCTTATTAAACCCCTTATCCGGCTTCTCAAAGTTTGTTTCCGGTCCAAAAAGCAGGTTCACAACAATACACAATTATTACTTTCCTGTCTTACACTGGGAATGGCTACCGGGCTTGTTCCGGTTTTCTTCTCTTTCATGAGCAATCCGGCAATATTCTTCATTGCATACTCTGCAATTCAGGGTATATTAATGCTGGCAGTCTGGAGACCGGTTGGACAAATGAGCATTGCTCTTACGGGGCTATTTCTTGTTATTAATGCAGGATTTCACTTTTGGGCTTCATCTTCCGGCTTTAACAGCGCATCGTTCGGAGCAGCATTTATCTGTCTGTTCTTTTCCAGCTATTCACGTATCCAGCCTATAATCAGTAAAGCATTTGCTTCATACAAACGCAACAAAGCAGTTTCTACTGGTAACTGATCATAGGCATGCAAAACAAGTCTCCAAACCTGAATAATACACATACCGCTTTCAGACCCGGCTTTGTCACTGTTTATTGTGCAACTGCATTCATTAGAAACACAAGCAAAAAGTTATTTTCTATGAAACGCAAAAAGGAGATGCCTGTGCGGACATCTCCTTTTTGCGGGCCTGGGCTTTTGTAAAAGAAGCTTTCACAAAAGATCAACATCTGTTTAACTTAGTTTTCCTTATAAACTCCCAACAGCGCTCTTTCCATCTCAAAATGATTTACAACAGAAAACTTAACGTTTCCTGTATTATGCGTATCTGATCCGGATTTCAACGACAGCTCTTCTTTAGCCAGAAACATTATATTACCATCATTTTTCACCACGCCAATAAGCGTACCGGTTTCTCCGGCTTTCAGGCCATTAAAACGAAAAGATCCGTTTCCTACTTCATCTGCTGCCAGTATCGTATTACTGTTTTTATATACAAAATAAAACTCAGGATCTTCTGTTACTTTATTACCCTTTATTTTGGAATGGTATTTTCCTGTAAGATTTACAGACTTTTCATTACTGGCAACTCCCGCAACGGCAAAACAGCCATCATTTTGCATATTGATAGCATAGCTTTTATGAAAGGAGTTGTATTTGGGTTTATCATACAGGCTCCATACTTTCTGATCGTTTGAGTAGTATATATTGGTACCGGCTTTTACAAACTGCTCAGGAATATAAAATTCAATTTTCTTGTCTTTCGCCAGCTTCAGGGTATCCAGATCCAGGCACAGAATATAGGCAGCATCCAGATTTTCTTTTGAATCGGAACGAAGGCTCACCCGATGGTACAGCATCTCTCCCTTTTTATCCATCTCGGCAAAATCCATCCGAACACGATCATTTTTGTATATGGTCCCTCTTGGCGGAAGAGCAAATGTATTCGTATCAATGATCATTTCAGCCTCACGAATAGTATGAACGATCGTCCGGTGGGAATTATAGAAGTAAGCAAAATCCTCCTTATTATAGAAGACATCAATTTCAGTCCGCATCGGCACTTCCTCTTTTACCGGTATTCTGGAATAAGTGACACCACTTTTAAACAACGAATCAGGTAAGCCTGCCGGATTTTGGCTGGTCTCGGCAGCTTTAGTCAGCTGTTTAGGAACTTCTGTTACAGGTCTGGCATATACTACAACATGAACTCTGCGGTTTTTTGCTCTTCCTGCTTTCGTACTATTGGATGCAACAGGTTTGGAACTACCATAATGAAAGCCTTTCACCTGCTTGTCTGCTATTTTATTTTTATGAAGGTATTTAATTACTGATTCAGTCCGCTTCAATGAAAGCTTCTGATTGTACAACTGGGCACCGGTAATATCTGCATGCCCTGACACCTCAGCCCACGCACTCGAATCTTTCGCCAGCAATCCGGAAACATTATTCAGCACGGATTCATAAATCACTTTGATATCATACTTATCTACATCAAAATAGAGGGTTGTATCTATCAGTTTTTGCTGACCATACCCTTTGCAAAGAAGTCCGATAAGTAAGACTGCAACTAGATAAATTTTCTTCATTTTCAATTAAATATTGAAGTTTATAGCCTTAAACAAACTTCAATTTAATAAGGAATTGCGTCAGTTACTTTTTTTTAGTGCAAATCAGATGAATATTCTTTCTTTTCAACTATTATATATAAAAATATTCCAATTCAATCCATCGTCAGCCCATATATACAGCGGCAGACTATCAGATATTTTAATACACTAGTAAAACCTTTTCGAAGTTAACTAACACAAAGAAATAACAATCCGCAGTTTTTTTGAATTACTGAATATTAAAGCAGCGATTAATTTCACCGGAATAAATCTCTCCGAACTTGGCTCTGCACCAATTTTCCAATTCCATTATTTCCTCTCGAAGGCTTAAAAAAGAAATGGCTTTCTTTAGTTCCTTTTCAAAAAGTTGCCTGTCAAAACTTACTTTAGAAAGAATTGCTTTGTTATACTTAAGCATTTTCATAGTTAAAAGATTTTCTGATTTCAGCATAGTAACTATACAAACTCTTTGCCAAAGAGTATATCGATAAAAAGACAGAACCTTTCTTAAAACTTTTTTTCATCTCAAAAAACCAAAAGCTTATTCAGACAGATCATCTGCTGCTTTTCATAGGGCCATCTGTTATATTTGAACTATGAAACAATTGGTGTTACTTATTGCTCTCTATATAACAAGCGGAGCAGATAAGCCTGCCTGGCTGTTATATTCAGGCAAAGGTGATTCCATGAAATACAGCAGTCTGGTAAAAAAATGTATGGAAGCGGACGTAATTCTTTTCGGGGAGTTGCATAACAATCCGATAAATCACTGGCTTCAGCTGGAGCTGGTTCAGGACCTGTTAAAACATAAGTCGCGTCTTATCCTGGGAGCTGAATTTTTTGAAACCGATGATCAGATTATTATTAACGAGCTCTTAAAAGGGCTGATTGAATACAGACATTTCGAAGCAGAAGCGAAAACCTGGCCGAATTTCAAAACCGATTACTGGCCCCTGCTAGTATTTGCAAAGGATAATCAGCTTTCATTTATTGCCACAAATATCCCCCGGAGATATGCTTCTGTAGTAGCTCGTCATGGCATGGATTCTTTATACCGGATTAAAGAATCCGCATCTGCTTTTTTACCTCCGCTGCCTGTCGATATTAATGAAGAATTGCCAGGCTATAAAGCAATAAAAGAGATGGGCATGCACAGCGGAATGAAATACATGCTGGAAGCACAGGCTATAAAGGATGCAACTATGGCATACAATATTCTGCAAAATATCAGACAGGGGTATCGCTTTGTGCATATTAACGGGGCCTATCACAGTAACAATTATGAGGGAATATACTGGTTTCTCAAGCAGGCAAAGCCGGATCTCCGTATTGTCACCATTAGTTGTGCGGAACAGGATCTTATTTCAAAACTGGCAGATGAAAACAAAGGTATTGCTGATTTTATCATTGTTACACCTTCATCAATGACCAAAACACATTAGGTGTTAAATACAAATCCTCTTGCATTCACACCATCCTCAAAATCAATCGATACATTGACCAGATACATGCTGTGTTTTTTCTCTATGAAAACACGAATTCCCTCAAGGTCAAAAATATCATCGCTTTCTTTTAAAGTATCAAAACCGATAAGATAAGAAATGCCTGAACATCCCCCGCCTTTAATGCCTACTCTTAAGCCATATTCAAGTGGTATATTTTTGGTTTGAATCGTCTTCTGAATCTCTGTAAGAGCATTTTCCGTAAAGGTGCATGGAAGGAACTTTTTCAATAAACCATCTGTCATATCCGTAAAATTAAAAAGGGCTTTCGATTAAACGCAATGCTATTTACCAAAATTCAATTTAGTTCTTAATTTTGTCAAAAATAATGGGTATGAAGAATCTCGATTTTTTGGAAGATCTTGTAAAAATTATTGTTCCTGCCGCAGCAGTTATGTATGGCATGTATCTGGTGGTCAAATCCTTTCTTAATAAGGAGTTTGAACGGCGGCTTGTCGAATTTAAGTTAAAAAACACAGAAGCTATATTACCTATTCGCTTGCAGGCATATGAACGTATGGCCCTGTTTCTTGAACGCATCTCTCCCGCCAGCCTGTTGATCAGACTTAACCAGCCGGCGCTGACCGTTGCACAGTTTCAGCAATTACTGATCAGTCAGATAAGGGAAGAAATGAGTCATAATTTTTCACAGCAGGTTTATATGAGCGATAATGCATGGAAGCTTATAAAAACCGCGATGGATGACATTATTAATATAATCAATACATCGGCACAGGAAGTTCCGGCCGACGCCAAAGGTGTTGAACTCGGAAAAAGAATATTTGAAAAACTTTTGCAGCGTGAACAGGATCCTGTCAATAACGCCCTCGTATATCTTAAAACCGAACTACAACGATTATTCTGATGAGAATAGCCATACAGGGCGGCAATGCATCTTTTCATGATATTGCGGCCAGAGATTACTTCGGTAATGACATTACAACCATACATTGCGACTCATTTCGCAAGTTGTGTGAGGTTCTCAAAAATGGCGAAGTGAGTTATGCGGTTATGGCCATTGAAAATTCCATTGCAGGAAGCATTCTGGCCAACTACTCACTAATGCGTGAGTTTAACTTTTATATTGTCGGGGAGATACAGCTTCGCATTGAACAAAATCTGATGGCTTTGCCCGGGACAAAAATCAGCGAAATCAGAAAAGTACGCTCACACTATATGGCCCTTCTTCAGTGCACGGATTTTTTAAGCCATTATCCTCATATTCAAATTGAAGAATACCATGATACAGCAGAAAGTGCACGCATGATCAGAGAAAAGGGTGAAAAGGGCATAGCTGCCATTGCCGGAAGATTTGCGGCTGAACTGTATCAGCTGGAATTAGTTGCCGAGGGAATCGAAACGGAAAAGAAAAACTATACCCGGTTTATGATTCTGAGCAATAATAAAAAAGAACGCGTGGAAAACGCAAATAAAGCCACTCTTTGCTTTCAGCTACCCGACAAAATCGGTGCATTGGCCGAAGTTCTCAGAATCATCGTTGAAAATAAAATCAATCTTACCAAAATACAGTCCATCCCTATTATTGGCAAACCCAATGAATATACATTCTATGTAGACTGTGAGTTTGAAGATTATGACAAGTTCAGACAAACGATTTCCATCAATTCGCTCGTACAGGAATTAAAGATACTTGGAGAATATAAGAAAGGTAAAATGATCCATGATTATAGCAAAAGCTGAAAGGCTTACAAATGTAAAAGAATACTATTTTGTCCGAAAACTGGAAGAAATAGCCCGCCTTAATAAAGAAGGCAAGAATGTAATCAACTTTGGCATAGGCAGCCCCGACCTTGCCCCCTCTCCTTCTTCTATCGAAGCTTTAGTAAATACAGCTTCTCATTCAGGCAGCCATGGATATCAGCCATACAGAGGAATACCGGAACTCAGGGAAAAAATTGCCGAATGGTATAAAAAAGCTTACGATGTCGATTTAAACCCGGTAACAGAAATATTGCCCCTCATGGGATCCAAAGAAGGGATTCTTCACATTTCCATGGCATTTCTGAATCCCGGAGATGAGGTTCTCGCTCCCAATCCCGGCTACCCCAGCTATACTTCTCTTTCAACACTGATCGGAGCCAATGTCAGATACTATGATCTGACAGAAGTTCAAGACTGGTACCCTGATTTTGACGCGCTTGACAAGGAAGATCTGAGCAAGGTCAAAATTATGTGGTTAAATTACCCACATATGCCGACCGGCACCGAAGTGAAACGCAGTGTTCTTGAAAGAGCCGTGAGTTTTGCCCGCAAAAACAATATCCTTCTGTGCTACGATAATCCATATAGCCTGGTTCTGAATGAGAATCCACCTTTAAGCATACTCTCGGTAGATGGGGCTAAAGACGTTGCAATTGAACTCAACTCTCTCAGTAAATCTCATAATATGGCTGGCTGGCGCATCGGTATGATGCTGGGCGGAGAAGCATACCTCAATGCTGCTCTAACAATCAAAAGCAACATCGATTCAGGAATGTTCCTCGGGCTTCAGAAAGCTGCCATCAAGGCGCTGGATAACTCTGACCAATGGCATATAGAACGTAACAAAATATATGCTGAGCGCAGGGAGTGGGTATATAAAATTTTGGATCTTCTGGGCTTTTCATATAGCGCTGATCAGGTCGGGATGTTTGTATGGGCCAAACCAAAAGACCCTAAGGCAATTCCGGATATACCTGCATTGGTCGATACTATTCTCCATACGAAGTATGTCTTTTTTACGCCAGGAATGATCTTCGGTAGCAACGGAGAAGGGTATTTGCGTCTGTCTCTTTGTGTACCTCTTGAGAAAATCAAAGAAGCATATACACGTCTGAATTCCTGACCATTATTGATGTCGGATAGAATGCTGCAAGGCAAACCTATTACCTGTTCTATCCGACATTAATATCCTGTCCCAGTTATATACCCCTATCTCCAGCCTCTGCCGGTCTTTTCATCCTGCTTATTCAGCCTTATACGTTTCTGAACAGATTGGCAAGGAACTATATTTTCTCTTTTTTGATTGAGAAAATAAATTCACCTATCAAAAAACAATGCAACAATCAACATTAAGTCCTGAAAAATTTTTCTATAGTAACGATGGGAAAATTTTTGCTTCAATTGAAGAGCTGTTTATTGGTTTGAAGGATATGACGGAAGATACCTTCTCTTATCACTTAAACGCAGAAAAGAATGATTTCTACAATTGGTTTACTCATGTATTTCATGCGTCAGATATCGCCAACTCAGTAAAAAAAGTAAAAACAAAAAGTGGATTTCTGAAAAAACTGAGGGATTATTTCCCTAATAACCAGGTTACAAATAAAAAAATGCTCTGATAAAAATCAGAGCATTTTCTCTATTCTTTTTTAAGATGATCTCATTAATGAGCTGCAGCCGGTTCGGTAGCAGGACTGCTGGAAGGAGTCAGATCATTATCGCCTTTTTGGCCATCCACATTTCTGGGCTTAGAACCAACTAGCCCATAAAACAGTATGTACGCATAACATACAATCGGAATAAGGAAACTGATCTGAATATTTACAAGATCGGCAACCAGTCCCTGTATAGGTGGCACAATTCCTCCCCCAACGATAGCCATTACTAGCAAAGAGGATCCCTGACTTGTATCTTTGCCAAGACCTTTAATCGCCAGAGAAAATATAGTAGGGAACATGATTGAATTGAACAATCCGATTGATAATACGCTCCACATTGCAAACGTGCCGCTTGCGAAAACCGCAATTGCAAGGAGTAGCACTACAATACCCGCAAAAAGGCCTAATGTACGACCGGGACTAAAGGCACCCAGGAAGAATGCTCCGATATTAATAAGAGCCATCAGGCAAAATATACCGGCTTCCCAGAATGTCAGTTTATCAAAAGAGAAAGATACTTTTTCAAATGCACTTAGCGCAACCTCATTATTTTTCAGATTGGCATATACCTGAAAATCCTTCATTTCCTGACCGGAAGCAGAGTTAGCAAACAATGTCAGCTGCTTTTTCCCATCCGGAGCACTAGCAAGCTCAAAGGATGAGAAGCTGCCGGAGACAATATCAGCAACATGCTCTTTAGCCTTAGGCTCGGGAATCCGGGTGTCCGGATTGTAGATAACACGGCCATCCATTACGATGGAAAGACTGTCTGAGTGCGCCCCGACTACTTTTTCCTGCTTTTGTCCGACTACGCTATTTACTATATAAGATTTGTTTACAAGAAACACTCCCAGTATGAAAGAGAAAGCAAGAATAACTGCGATATTCGTTAATTTGGAAAATTCAAACTTCCGGCCGGTAAGGAATATGGAACCATAGAATCGGCCGATCATCGCACCACCCCAGAATATGGCAAGGAAAGAGTCTGCGGATTCCTTTGGCATATGACAAACGGCTTCCAGATAGGTAATCAGGTTACTTCCAACAGCAACTTCTCCGCCTACGTAGGCAAATATACAAATCACACCCAGCACAAGGTGCGGATAGGCAAGAGCTCCTTTTCCTTTTTGTTCCTTTTTTTCTGCGCTTTCTTCCGTTCCTCCGGCAATTTTAGGCAAAGGAGAGAAAAGGATTAATACGCCAAGAATAATCAAAGCAATGGTCAAGCCTACATAAGGCCCCTGAACAGCATCAGAGCTTCTTGCTCCGAAGATCAGTAGTCCCCCGACTACAGGCGCAACCGTAGTTCCAAGCGCATTAAATGCCTGGGTCATATTTAATCGGGATGATGCCGACTCCGACTTTCCCAGAAGTGTTACATAAGGATTGGCCCCCATTTGAAGAATCGTAATTCCTGAAGCAAGAACAAAAAGGGCAAACAGAAAAAACACGAATGATCCGCTTTCAGATGCAGGGACAAATAAAATACATCCGGTAGCTGCAATGACCAGGCCTGTTATGATCGCATTTTTATATCCGATGCGCTGAATGGGGTCAAAAACATAAACAGAAAACAGAAAGTAAAGCAGAGAAATAATAAAGTATGCTCCGAAGAAAGCAGACTGTACAAGATTTGCCTGAAGATTGCTTAAGCTGAACTCATCCTTCAAAAACGGTATGAGAATATCGTTTAGGCAGGTAATAAACCCCCACATGAAGAATAATGTGGTTAAGATTACTAAAGGCACTGTATAGTTCCTGTTTGAATCAGTTACTGCATTTACCGGACCTGATGATTGTGAAATTCCTGCCATTACTATCAGTTTATAATTATTTTAATCTGAACGGATATCAAAATTAAGATTTTCCTTGGTATTTTTTGACAAGCCGACTATTTTTTTTCAATTTTTTCTTGGTATAATAAAAATTCCCTGTCTAAAATCAGCAACAGAATACCTGTATGCCCTTTTCGAAAAAAAATGAGAACCGGTTTCTTCAAAACCAAAGGCAATACTACAAATTCTAGCCGCCAGTGTCAATGATTTTTTTCGTTTCTTCCAGAAGCTTAACATTAACCGAGAAATACCGGAAATTTTGTTTTTCTTTGGAAATATAAACAACATTCCTCAAGCCAGGTCGTACAACCATGGCATCGCACAAGGTTCCGGATGAAAAGAAAAAGAAACGTATTCAGTTTGGGAATTGATCTTGGAGGAACAAAAACTGAAGGCATTGTTCTTGACAAAGATCTAAAAGTATTATTCAGAAAACGGATTCCAACCAATAGTGAAAAGGGCTATAAGCATGTTATCAATGGAATAACAGGATTATATGAAGAGCTTGTAGAGTTCACAGAAAGCAAGCCTCATACTTTCGGGATCGGTACTCCGGGTTCTATTTCCCGAAAAACCGGTCTCATGAAAAATTCCAATATTTCTTTTACCAATGGAATGCCTTTTATTCAGGATCTTGAAAAGAAATTAAACCGGAAAATCGGATGGCAGAACAATTCAAACTGTTTCGTTCTGGCCGAAGCTAATTTTGGCGCAGGTAAGGGAAAAAAGAGAGTATTCGGAGCCATAATGGGTACAGGAATCGGCGGGGGAATGATTTTTGACGGCAAACTGATCAATGGGCATCAGTCTCTTGCCGGCGAATGGGGACATTCCATCATAAGCTCCTACGGTCCTCAATGTCATTGTGGTAAAATCGGCTGTATAGAAACATTCATATCAGGCTCAGGGGTAGAGAACAAATACAAAGAGCTGTTCGGAGAGCAAATCCCTATGACGGAAATCGTAAAACGCTATCGCTTAGGAGATGAGAACGCCCGAATAATAATGTCCGAATTTTTTCTTTATTTTGGGAAGTCGGTTTCCAATCTGATAAGTATTCTTGATCCGGAAATAATTATATTGGGTGGTGGCTTGTCCAATATTGATGAGCTCTATACAATCGGATTAAACAAAGTCAAAGACTTTGTTTTTAATGATGAATTCACCACACCGATCGTACGGAGCAAGCTGGGCGATTATGCCGGGGTGCTTGGAGCCGCGCTTATTGGCATATAATGGCAAAATTAAATGAAATACTTTCTGTTTCTGAGTCTGTTATCTTCCATTTTTGTAAGCTGCAAAAATTTTCAGCAGACGCAACTCGATCCGCACGCTCCTGCCAGTCAGGGGCTTATTCTGGGTAGTATTCCTGCCAGCAACCCTTTATTGCTGAATGAAGGCGGTGTAATTGATCACTTCAATAATGACAGGCATGACTGGAGTAAAGAGGGAGACTCTCTTAAAATGCTTACAATGCACGGCTGCCTTGTTCTTCATATGGATTCGGCCCGGGGCCGGAATTTTGTCTATCGCAGATTTAACCCCATGAATTTCAAAAAGGTTTCTGCGCTAAGTATCCGATTCAAAAACCTTTCAACTGTCAATCCCCCCATACTCAGTATTCTTCTGCTGGATGAAGAAAAAAACACCTGCGTATTACAAACAGCATTTCCCTCTGAAGAAACCTGGATTTATCCTCTCAATCAGCACGAGCTTTCCCGCTACGCAGCCATTGAAAGAATTACGGAGATCCGTATTGTCCCCGGCTCTCTTAATCAGCCATATACCGGCACACTTTATATCGACGAGATAAAAGGTATAGAATAAGCTGTTTTTATTATAACTTTGCTCCATGAACTTAAAAAATGATCTGATTCTTCGCGCAGCCAGAGGTGAAAAAATCGAACGCACACCTGTTTGGCTTATGCGTCAGGCCGGCCGCATATTACCTGAGTACCGGGCTGTCAGAGAACGTTTGAGCGGTTTCAAGGAGCTTGCCACAACTCCGGAACTGGCGGCAGAGGTAACTATACAGCCGGTCGATATTCTGGATGTAGATGCCGCAATTATTTTCAGCGATATTCTCGTGGTTCCGGAAGCAATGGGCTTGATTTATGAGATGCAGGAAAGCCGCGGTCCTATTTTTCCAAAAACTATACAAAGTTCAAAAGATATAGACACTCTGATTGTTCAGGAAGCGCCTGATGCGCTATTCTATGTATATGATGCAATCAAAATCACCAAAAAGGAATTAAACCACAGAGTGCCGCTTATCGGCTTTGCCGGAGCACCATGGACTATTCTTGCTTATATGGTTGAAGGCTCAGGAAGTAAGACATTTGCAAGGGCCCGCAAGTTTCTTTACCTTGAAAGTGCTGCTGCTCATCGGCTATTGGATAAAATCACCACTGTAACTATCTCCTATCTGAAAAAGCAGGTTGCAGCCGGAGCAGATATGCTTCAAATTTTTGATTCCTGGGCTGGCATATTGCCTCCGGACCAGTATGAAGAATTCTCCCTGGCCTATATCAGCAGAATCTGTGATGCCATACCGGAGGTTCCTGTTACTGTCTTCGCAAAAGGAGCTTTTTTTGCCCGGGAATCAATGGGCAAGCTTAGCTGTCGAACCATAGGTCTGGACTGGAATATGGATATAAAAGAATCCAGAATGCTTATTGGTACTGAAAAGACCCTTCAGGGCAATCTGGACCCTTGTGTTTTATATGGTTCTTTTGACAGTATCCGACAACACACAACCAATATGCTCAATGCATTTGGTCCTGAGAAGCACATAGCCAATCTGGGTCATGGCGTATACCCCGACACGGATAAAGATAAAGTTCGCTGTTTTGTTGATACTGTAAAAGCACATCGCTTTAGCCTACGCTAACCTGTTCAAAGTAATAATCCATAACCTCCTTCAGCTTACTTTCAGTAAGTGGCTTATTGATATATCCCGAAACACCTGAATCATCCAGGCGTTTGGTATCTTTCGGATTGGCTGATGTTGTAAGCATAACAATAATTACGCTTTCTTTATCATACAATTCCAGCCGCTTAAAAGCGTCCAGAAATTCAAAGCCATCCATAACCGGCATATTGATATCCAGAAATATCAGTTCAGGGCTTTTTTTCCGCTCATTGATTTGTCTCATGGCAAGATAATCAAGTGCTTCTTTTCCATTAAGAACGATCCTTATCTCATCGGTAATATTGGTTTTACGGATCAGGCGTTCATTAATAAAATTGTTGATGTTATCATCATCAATCAATAAAACGCAGTTCAGTTTCTTTGAGCAGAAATCCATATTCTTATACATTAAAAAATTTCACAATCGGGTTATTAAACTATACGCCGGCCAAACGTTGAGACTAAGTTATGTAGAAAAGAAAATAAAAGGATAAATATTACACCTGTATTTCTCAACATAAAACACCTAGTTATTGACATTTTATATGTGGATAACTTTTTAAAACACTTTAAAACAGTACAAAAACACAATATGGATAAATAAAATAAATATCAAAAAATGATAATTTAATACAAGGAAAAACACATACTTTACGATACCGGGAGGTAGTCCTATGGATTATGATAACTCTAACCAAATAGCCCTGTTTCTTCAGTAAAATTTAGACTAATTATAAATAGTTTACATTCAGACAATCAGATATAATCTAGCGTTTATAAAACCATTTTTCCCTCTTTTCCCGTCTCACAATTGCTCAGGCTATTTCAGATTTCCCCATTTCCTTTTAACTTTACCAACAGATGATAGCATTACCTGTTTTTCTAGGGTTAATCCCCATATTCGCACTGGCTGCTGTATATGCAGAAAGAAAGGTTTCGGCATTTGTACAGGACCGGCTGGGACCTGATGAGACGGGACGCTTTGGCCTGCTGCAAACAATTGCGGATATACTAAAGCTGTTATTAAAAGAAGATATCATACCCGCTGCATCAAATAAAAAGCTTTTTTCACTTGCACCGGTTGTGATATTCACTGCTGTATTTGCCGGGTTTGCAACTATTCCCCTGCACTCTTCCCTTATAGGTGCTAATATAGAATCAGGTGTTTTTTTTCTGTTAGCGATTATTTCTCTTGATGTCATCGGTCTTATTATGGCAGGCTGGGGTTCGAACAACAAATTCAGCCTGTATGGATCGATGCGGTCGGTAGCACAAATTATATCTTATGAGATTCCGCTTACGCTGAGTATACTGGCCGTTGTCATGATAAGCCAGACACTTAATCTTCAGGAAATAAGTTTTCAGCAAGGCATCTTTATCAACCAGTATCAGGGCCTGGAAAATGATACTAATTACCTGTTCGGATTTAAGTCCCTGGGTATTGATATCACCGCATCCGGGGGGGTTCTCAGCTGGAATATTATACGTATGCCATTTTTAAGCATCGCTTTTGTCATTTTCTTTATTGCCTCACTTGCAGAGTGCAACAGAGCCCCGTTTGATATACCGGAAGCAGAATCCGAACTGGTGGCCGGCTATCATACCGAATACAGCGGTTTCAAGTTTGCAGTACTGTTTCTTTCCGAATACGGGATGATGCTTTTGGTTTCGTTCCTTGGAAGCATTCTGTTTCTCGGAAGCTGGAACAGCCCTTTTCCCAATATAGGTGCACTCAGGCTGGCCGACTGGACAAGCGGAGCACCGGGAGAAGTAAGCGGAATGCTCTGGGGAGCTTTCTGGTTACTTACCAAAAGTCTGTTTCTCGTGTTTCTCCAAATGATGGTACGCTGGACCTATCCCAGATTGCGGGTAGATCAGCTGATGTATCTGTGCTGGAAAGTGCTCACTCCTGCTTCACTAGCCATTGTCATGCTGGCAGGTATATGGCGCTTGCTGATGATCTAGATAGCGTTTATTAAAAACCAACGAATTATCTAAAAATTGAATAACTACTGGAAAAATATAATACAAGGGAGCATAACAATGCTGGAAGGTCTGCGACTGACATTCAGGCATCTTTTTTATGCTACCCGGCGCAGAAAACCTCTTTCTGTAGAAAGCCCCAATTATTTTGACCAGCAAAACGGACTTGTTACTACCCTGTACCCTCATGAAACAATTCCGGTGCCGGATAATGGTCGTTATCGGTTGTATAATGAAATAGATGACTGCATTGTATGTGATCTATGCGCCAAAATATGTCCGGTAAACTGTATTGAAATCGATGCTATAAAATCGGCTGAAGAAATAGGCAAAACATCTGATGGTTCTGCCAAGCGGCTTTATGCAGGGAAGTTTGACATAGACATGGCCAAATGCTGCTTTTGCGGATTATGTACTACTGTTTGTCCTACAGAGTGCCTCACGATGACTAAAACGTATGATTTTCCGGAATTTGATGTTCTGAATATGAATTACCACTTTACGAATCTGAGTCCGGCGGAAGCAGAAGAAAAGCAGAGCATATACGAAGAAAGTCAGCGAATCAAAGCAGAGCTCAAAAAACAAAAAGAGCAAAGCAAAGCGGAAGAAAATCATCCTGAGCAGTCAGCAGATACCCCAAAGGCATCCGGAGCAAAACCGGCATTTAAGCCTGCGATAAAACCTGTAAGCAAGCCAGCACAACAATCCGGCGTCCCTAACACAGATTCTGAAAGCACTGGTCCCAGCATATCCGGGCAAACTCAGGATACACCTCCGGTTGCCAAGCCTGCTGTAAAACCAATCGTCAGACCAGTAACCGGAATTAAGAAGCCTGATGCTCCTGCATCAGACAAATCAACAACAGGCCCTGATGACAGCGCCAAAGAGCAGGGAGAAACCAAGAAACCAGCTATCGGAAAGCCTGTTATCCGGCCTATTGTAAAGCCAGCTATTACCAAACCGGAAAATACCGAAAACCAGGTAACAGAAAAAACGGACATTGATGGGGTAAAACCGGAAAACCCCGCCAATGAAGAAAAGTCAGCTCCCAGGCCTAACGTCGCCAAACCGATAATAAGGCCAGTTATAAAACCTGCTGCTTCCCAATCGGAGACAAAGACCAATGAGCACTCCGACCAGCCCGCTGAGAACAGCGCGGAATCTCCGGATGCGCAACCAGCAAAATCCGCACCGAAACCTGTGATTAAACCGGTTATCCGGCCAGTTATCCCTAAGAAAACGAAAGAAGATATACCTTCCGATGACACTCTTTCCTCTGCTTCTTCCAAGGAATCAACAGAAAAATCAGACGAAGAACAAGCAGCAAAAGAGGATATAAAGGCAGACAAAAAAACAGATGATAATTCTGTCTCTGCACCGGACAAAGAGCATTCAGACGAAATAAAGAACATTAATCCGAAACCCGTCAGGCCAGTGATAAAGCCAATTATAAAACCAGTAATCAAGCCAAAGAAAGACAGCGAGGACTCCAGCGAATGAATTGGGCACAGTACATATACTTCTTTTTCTGGCTGATGACATTTGGCGGGGCCGTTTTTCTGGTATTTGCCAAAGACGTTATCAGCGCAGCATTTTCGCTTCTGGTATGTTTTCTGGGAGTAGCAGCTCTTTTTATTCTCGCCGGCGCCGAATTTCTCGGGGTAGCTCAGATAATGATCTATATAGGCGGTATACTGCTATTGTTTCTCTTTGGAATTATGATGTCCCGGAGACTCAATGATGACGTTTTGAATAAAGTGTCAAATAACAATATAGTCACCGGGCTGATACTCGGGCTTGGCTTGCTGGCTGTGCTATTAATGATTATAGTAAGCATTGGTTTTTCCGATCTTTTCTGGATAAAAAATCATTCGCTGACTGATAATCACCCGGTGCCATCTCATATCAACTCAATCGGAATTAAACTGATGACTGATTATATTTTGCCTTTTGAGATCGCTGCATTAATTTTAATGCTTGCTCTAATGGGAGCATCAGTAATTGCGGCAAAAGTTATTAAAAGAAAATCCTGATCCCGTGCTGATATATTATTTAATTCTGGCTGCTGTGCTATTTTGTTGTGGACTGATTGTAGTTCTCATCAAGAAAAATGCTGTCATGGTACTTATGGGAATCGAGTTGATGTTAAATGCAGTTAATCTCAATTTTATCGCATTTTCTCAATACGATTCTACCTTGATGCAGGGTCAGTTTTTTACGCTCTTTATTCTGGTTATAGCTGCTTCGGAAGCCGCAGTCGGCCTGGCAATTATTCTGAATATCTATAGTCATTTTAATTCATCCGATATACGCGATGCAAATACTTTACAAGGCTGACAGATGGAAACGTCCTTTCAACAAATTATAACTGCCCCCCCCCCGGATTTTCCCGTTCTGGTATCAATCGCTCTGCTATTTCTTCCATTACTGAGCTTTGTCGTCTTGTATTTTTTCGGATATAAGCTTCCCCGCAAAGGAGATATTTACTCTGCATCTTTTATCGGTCTTGCCTTCCTGACTGCAGGCTGGCTGTTCTTCAGGGTGTATACTTCGACAAACTTTTACTATTCATTTACATGGTTCTCCATAGATGCCATAAGTGATCCAATCCTGTTCACAATGAGCATTATGCTGGACAGAGTTTCGGTATTAATGCTGGTCATAGTTACTTTCATTTCATTGCTCGTACATCTGTACTCCATCGAGTATATGGAAGGGAAACGGAACTATCTGCGCTATTTTCCATATCTGGCGCTGTTTACCTTTTCAATGCTTGGTATAGTCCTGTCAAACAATCTTCTGGTCACTTTTATGTTCTGGGAGCTGGTCGGCTTTTCGAGTTATCTGCTGATCGGATTCTGGTTTGAAAAGGATAGTGCCGGCAAGGCTGCAAAAAAAGCATTCCTATACAATCGCGTGGGAGACTGGGGATTCATTTCCGGTCTTCTGATTCTCTGGATGCAATACGGAACACTCGAACTTTCCCTGATCGAGGTTCTGCAAACCGAAGCTCCGTCCGGTTTCTGGCTGAGTCTGGCCGGACTTGGCATTCTGGGAGGGGTAATGGGCAAATCAGCCCAGTTCCCTTTAATGGCCTGGCTTCCTGATGCCATGGAAGGACCAACACCGGTTTCAGCACTTATCCACGCCGCAACGATGGTTGCAGCTGGTATATACCTGTTATTTAAAGTCTTTTTCCTGCTTACTCCCCCTGTCCTGAATCTGATTGTGCTGATCGGAGCTCTTACGGCGCTGCTTGGTGCAATCTCTGCCCTGATGCAATACGATATAAAAAAAGTACTTGCGTTTTCGACTGTATCACAACTGGGATATATGGTCATGGCTGTCGGAACCGGAGCATATGACGCAGCGTTATTCCATCTCCTGACTCATGCCTTTTTCAAAGCCTGTCTTTTCCTGACAGCAGGAGCTGTTATTCATGAAATGCATCACATAAAGAAGCACCTGTTCGTAGACAGACATTTTTATGATTTCAGCACGCTTGATATGCGTATGATGGGGGCATTAAAATCAAAAATGCCGGTAACATTCGCATCTTATTGCATAGCAGCTCTTTCCCTGATCGGCATCCCTCTCTTTTCCGGATTCCTTTCCAAAGACGCTATTCTTATTCATGCACTGAACTGGTCTGCAAACCAGCCAAGTACTGTCGCCTATCTTGTACCTTTAAGCGCCCTGTTTACTGTATTTTTGACAGCATTTTACATGGCCAGGCAGATCTTTCTGGTATTTTTCGGAGAGTTCAGACTGGGACAACAGTTTCCGCCTGCAAAGCACACTTTTGATAAATATGCCAAAGATCCTGGCAATCTGATGAAAATACCTATGCTGATACTGGCAGCATTGTCACTGTTTCCTTTCTTCTCAGTCAATCCTTTCAGCATTTCAGATGCCTGGTTTCTAAAAAGCTTTTCAGCAACAACAGTCCACTCATCCGGGCTTGTTCATTACCTTGTCCCTATATTTTCGGTAATGCTGGCTTTGACCGGGATATATGCTTCCTGGCTTTTATTTAAGCGGAAAAATGTTTTCGCCACAGAAAATTCAATGCTTTTCTCGATTTCAGCCAATAATCTGTATCAGGATCTGCTGGTAAAAAATTATATCGAACGCCCCGTCATGCGTATTGCAGGAAATCTGAATAACCTGGACCAAAAAGTAATCGACCGGGCTCTCCACACGATAATCAGGCTTCAGCTTTATTTTGCCGATATTCTTTCGGCTATTGACAGAAAAATAGTGGACAATATAGTGCATGCCATTGCTATTGCACAGGTAATCATTGCACATATCGCTGCTTTTACTGATACTTATATAGTTGACGGATTTATTCGTCTTCTCACGTATTGTTCTGCCAAAGCAGCAAATATTGCAAGAAGCTGGCAAACAGGCGGCATACAGCGTTACATATTGTATCTGAGCGCTGTTGTACTGTTGTTTTTATTTATTGTAATTATATAAATCCGGAAAAAATATAGTATCCGAAAGTTCTAATTGTCATATCATTTAAAGTTCAAGAAAACAGAAATGTCTTCCTACATATTAAGTATCCTGTTATTCCTTCCTCTGCTATGTCTGGTATTCTTATACCTGCCGGTCATTCCAAAGTCTGCCGGAAAATACATCTCACTCGGATCATCCATTATCCAACTGCTTCTTGCGATTTTCATTTACCTGACATATGTTCCGGCTGCGGACAATTTTCAGTTTACAGAAATCGCTTCATGGATCCATGTCAGCCTGGGAAGCTTCGGGGCACTCTCCATTGATTATCATCTGGGAGTCGACGGACTCAATGTCAGCATGCTACTTCTTACTGGAATAGTCCTTGTTGCAGGAGCTATTGCATCATTTACGATCAAGGAAAAGGAAAAGGCTTACCATGGCCTGTATTTGCTGTTATCCTGCACTATTATGGGTTGCTTTCTGGCACTGGACTTCTTTCTTTTCTATTTATTCTTTGAATTTATGCTCCTGCCCATGTATTTCCTTATCGGAATCTGGGGTGGTCCGCGAAAAGAATATGCATCCATTAAATTCTTTCTCTACACCTTCTTTGGTTCGCTATTCATTCTGATTGCCATTATAGGCTTATACATTTCTGTCATTGATCCGGTTCAGACAGCAGTCAGTCTGCAGCTCGCTTCAGATATCAGTCTGGTTACACCGGCAATGATTGCAGATGTACAATCCATGCTGGCTTCCGGGCAGATCCCGGACCATTTACTTGTCCGGTCATTCAGCATCACAGACATGCACAATCCCGCCAATTTCATACCCGGCTCAATACTGGCACAACACAGTGACTGGCTGATATTCGGGTGTTCTCCGAGGTTACTGGCGTTTCTGTTTCTGCTAATCGGCTTTCTTGTCAAGCTGCCGGCAGTTCCTCTTCATACCTGGCTACCGGATGCCCACGTAGAAGCTCCTACCCCGATCTCTGTTGTTCTGGCAGGCATACTTCTAAAGATCGGTGGCTATGGTATAGCCCGAACAGCTTATTCCATCTTACCGGACGGTGCAATCGCTTTTGCATGGCTTATCGGCCTGATCGGAGTTATTACCATTATCTATGCTGCTTTCAATGCACTTGCTATGAAAGATCTCAAAAAGCTTATTGCCTATTCATCTGTATCACATATGGGTTTTGTGCTGCTGGGCATGGCCAGCCTTACAGAAGAAGGGGTAAACGGTGCTTTCTACATGATGTTTAGTCATGGTATTATAAGCAGTCTTTTATTCATCTGTGCCGGTATACTCTATGACCGTACCCACAGCCATCTTATTGAGGATTATCGCGGCCTGGCGGCAAAAATGCCCTTGTACACAACAGTGGTAGCAATCGCTTTCTTTGCTTCACTTGGCCTGCCGGGTTTCAGTGGCTTCATTAGCGAGATTCTTGTGTTGATGGGTGCATTCAAATCCGGTTCTGTCAATCTTTTATTACCGCACTGGATGGCAGTAGCAGGAGCATTTGGAATCGTACTGGGAGCTGGCTATTATTTATGGACACTCCAGCGAATGTTTTTTGGCAAACTCTGGTATAAAGACACAACCTGGGCATTTCCGGACCTGAGTATAAGAGAATATAGTATGGTATTACCTCTTGTTGTACTGACCATTTTGTTTGGTCTTCTGCCTGGGATATTGTTAGATGCTATTTCACCCACTATCGGGCAATTTATCAACGCAATAGTAAAGTAATTGGAATATCAGGAATACATACCGCATAAGCTGGCTGAGATCACGGATAGTCTTTCTGCCATTCTTCCGGAAATATGCCTCTGTGTTATTTTCATACTAATCGTACTGACCGATCTGTTTAATAACAATGCACGCAATAGCAAACTGGCAGCCATTGCCATGTTTGGTGTATTTTTGTCCGGTTATTTTACGCTTATTCAGCTTTCCGAAATCAATCAGCTTTCGGGGAGCGGATTTCTGGGGATGCTGTACATCGATACCTTTGCGATATACTTCAAGCTTCTGTTCCTGCTGGCAGCTTTGCTGACCATTATATTCACCAATATTTCCGGTCAGTTCAAACGGGTTTATTATGGTGAATTTCTTGCCATTTTGTTTTTAGTATTGATCGGACTCAACCTGCTCGTTGCTTCGCGCAATCTGCTCATGATCTATCTTACCATCGAATTTGTATCTATCGGCAGTTACATTCTCACCTTATTCAACTTCAACAAACAAAGCAGCGAAGCCGGACTCAAATATTTTGTATTTGGCGCCGTATCATCTGCTTTTATGCTATACGGCATGTCATTTTTATATGGAATAAGCGGTACACTTGAAATCAATGAAGTCCTGCTACGGGGATTGCAGGAGATTCCGGCTCCGGCAGCTGCAATCATTCTTGGTCTCACATTAAGTGGCTTTTTATTTAAAATAGGCATATTTCCTTTTCACACATGGGTTCCTGACGTGTATCAGGCTGCACCCACTCCTATAGTCGCCTTTTTCTCAATCGCACCCAAGGCAGCCGGCCTTGCCATAATGATCCGCTTGCTGTATCCGATAGCCGGAACATTATTTAGTATTGATTCTATTGTACTTCCCGTTGCTCTTCTGGCTGCCGCCACACTTACAATAGGAAACTTCGCGGCAATCAGTCAGTGGAATGCCAAAAGGCTGCTTGCTTATTCATCAATTGCTCATGCCGGCTTTGTATTATGCGGATTTGTCTGTTTTTCAGAAACCGGAATTCTCAGCATAATCATCTATCTGTCAATATATTTAATAATGAACTTTACGGCTTTTTTTCTGGTTGATCATTTATCGAAACAAGTTGGCTCAGAAGACGTAAGGAAATTTGCAGGATTAGGTGTTAAATTACCATTAATTGGAGTTATCTTTGTGATAACAGCTGTTGCTTTGACCGGCTTGCCGCCAACAGCAGGGTTTTACGCCAAGCTGTTTGTATTTACTGCACTGTGGGAGAGTTTTCAGAATACAGGCAATAATGTGCTTTTGTTTCTGTTACTATTTGGCGTGTTTAATGCAGTGATCTCGCTGTTTTATTATCTTAGAATACCATACATTATGTATTTCAAGAAAACAGATAATGAAGTAAGTATAAAGGATTCTCTTGGCACCAACATGCTACTTACAGTCCTTGCTTTCCTTATGCTCCTGCTTTTCTTCAGTCCTGAATGGCTTATCAATTACCTTAATTCAATAAATCTAAACCTCTCCAATCTTCCTCTATGAGTGATGTTATTAAGCACGAATGCGGAATTGCTCTGATCAGACTGCGAAAACCGTATCAGTACTATATTGAAAAATACGGTACTCCCCTTTACGGCATCAATAAGCTCTATTTACTAATGGAAAAGCAGCATAACCGGGGCCAGGACGGAGCCGGTGTCGCCAGCATAAAGATCAATGTTCCGGAAGGTAAAAAGTATATCAGCCGTATACGATCGGTAGATGCGCAGCCGATTTCAGTGATCTTTAACAAGATCAACAAGAAATTCCGTAAAGCCCAGCGGGAAAATAAGGACAAATACTATGATGCCGCCTGGATGCAGGAGAATATAGGATTTACGGGGGAAGTTTTATTGGGGCATCTGCGCTATGGCACACATGGCAAAAACGAAATTGAAACCTGTCACCCGTTTCTCAGAGAGAATAACTGGAGAAGCCGCAATCTGGCCGTAGCAGGAAACTTCAATATGACCAATGTCGATGAGCTGTTTAAGAAACTCGTAGAGCTTGGTCAGCATCCAAAAGAAAAGACCGATACCGTCACCGTACTGGAAAAAATAGGCCATTTCCTTGATGAAGAAAATCAGATTTTATTTGACACATACAAAGACCAGTATTCTAACAAGGAAATTTCCGATATCATCGAAAAAGAACTGGATCTGCAAAGAGTGCTGATGCGCTCCTGCAAAGATTTTGACGGGGGCTATGCCATGGCTGGTATGACAGGACACGGTGCTGCTTTCGTAGCCAGAGACCCTGCCGGTATCCGCCCGGCTTACTACTACGCCGATGATGAAGTTGTCGTAGTGGCATCCGAAAAACCCGCTATCAAAACCGCTTTTGGTATTGATTATAACCAGATCAGGGAAGTTACCCCCGGCTTTGCCCTTATTATCAATCAGGACGGCTCTTACGCCGAAAAACAATTCATTGACCAGCTAACCAAGAAATCCTGCAGCTTTGAGCGCATCTATTTTTCACGAGGTTCCGATCCTGATATCTACAACGAACGGAAAAAACTTGGTGAGCTGCTATGCCCGCAGGTACTTGAAGCAATCAATTATGATCTGGAAAACACCGTTTTCAGCTATATCCCCAATACAGCCGAGACAGCTTTCCTCGGTATGATGTCCGGACTGAATGATTACCTTGCCAAATACCGTAAAAAAGTAGTTGAGGAAGGTATCATAAAAGGAGCAGAACTGGAAAAGATACTGCAGTTTACCGCCCGTACCGAAAAGCTTGTTATCAAAGATGCCAAACTGCGTTCGTTTATCACCGCTGATGATCAGAGAGATGAATTTGTAACCCACTTGTATGACACTACGTACGAAGTCATCCGTAAGGGCATCGATACAGTGGTGGTAATTGATGATTCCATTGTGCGCGGTACAACTCTTGAGAAAAGCATCATTCGCATGATAGACAAGCTCGGTCCTAAAAAAATCGTGATTGTCTCTTCTGCCCCGCAAATCCGCTTCCCGGACTGCTACGGAATTGATATGTCAAAGATGCGTGAGTTTGTAGCATTCAGAGCTGCTCTTTCCCTTCTGAAAGAATCCGGCCTGGACAGCGTACTGGATGCAACTTATGAGAAATGTAAAGCAGCGCAGGGAGACCTGACCGGAAACCATAGAAATTATGTACAGGAGCTTTACACCCCTTTTACCTATGAGCAGGTTTCCAAACGTATCGGAGAGATCGTTACCCCGGCCAAATGTAATGCTGAGGTACAGGTTGTGTTTCAAACCGTAGATAATCTGCATAAAGCCTGTCCCAAACATATAGGAGACTGGTATTTTACCGGTGATTATCCGACTTCCGGTGGAAACAGGGTTTCCAATAAGGCATTTGTCAACTTTATGGAAGGTAAAACCGTACGGGCATACTAAAAAGACGCATAGCGGTTTAAGATATACATACCCCGGGAATCAGATCATCCCGGGGTATTTTTTGCTCTCTTCTTTCCTCTCACAAAATCACATCTAATTAACCATCAAAATTTTGCATATTTTGTAAAGTTAATTTCTTATAATGAAAAGTCGAAGACAGCAAATAAGATTAAGTTAAATGTATAAATCATATTTTAAACATCACTATGCACATTAAACATTTCATCGGCACAGCTCTACTGGTTTTTGCCGTCTTATTCAGTACGCATGCTCAATATATCGAGATATGGTCTGATGAGTTTGATTATACCGGTTTGCCGGACCCTCAAAAATGGAGCTATGATACAGGTGGTAATGGGTTTGGGAATGAAGAAAAACAGTATTATACCAGAGACAGGCTCAAAAATGCCCGGGTAGAAGACGGAAAACTGATCATTGAAGCACACAAAGAATCTTTTGAGGCAAACGAGTATACTTCTGCCAAACTGCAAACGCTCAACAGCGCTTCCTGGCAATACGGGCGCTTTGAAATCAGAGCAAAGCTTCCCAAAGGCAGGGGTATATGGCCGGCCATATGGATGCTGCCATCCCAATCTGTATATGGCAGCTGGCCGGCCAGTGGCGAAATAGATATTATGGAACAGGTGGGCTTCGAACCGGATAAGGTCCATTTTACTATTCACACAGAGGCGTATAATCACAAAATAGGCACACAAATCGGCGCTAATGCTGTATTTAACAAGCCATACGACAATTTCCATACCTATGCTCTGGAATGGACAGAAGACAGTCTCCGGTTTTACGTGAATGATGTACTATACTTCTCCTTTCTTCGCGAACCGGATGGAGATTATACAGTCTGGCCGTATAAGCACCCTTTCTACCTTATACTTAATGTAGCCGTCGGTGGCTCTTGGGGCGGCGCCAATGGTATCGACAATACCATCTTTCCCCAGCGAATGGAAGTCGATTATGTAAGAGTATACAAAAAAGCGGAACCGGGTAGCAGTTTCACCATTCGTACATCTGCTGTAAACGGTTCTGTCCGGCTGGCTCCGGAGCAGGAAACCTACACCCGGGGAAGCATGGTAAAGGCTACCGCTATTCCTGATGAAGGCTATCAGTTTGAAGGCTGGTATGGCACATACGAAAGCAGCTCTCCTGACGTAACCTTTCCGATGTATTTCAACTATGACGTAACAGCCGGATTTGTCCGGACCGGAGAAATGATTAAAAACGGCAACTTCCGTAACAGTACACTGGCCTGGTCCTTTTATGGAAGCAACATAAAAGCTGAAAACACATCCGCTCATATTCCCATACCCCAAGAGACAGCAAACACCTGGGATATACAACTTTCCCAAAGCGGACTATCGCTCGAAAGCGGAGCAACTTATGAGCTGAAGCTTAAAGCCCGTGCAACAGCAGAGCGCAGGCTCACCGTCGGTACCGGAATCTCGGAAGAGCCCTGGACAACCTTTTTTCAAAAAACGATCAGCCTGGATATAGAGACAGAAGAGTATAGCTTTCAGTTTACCATGCCAAGAAACGAGTCAAACGGAAGGGTTATATTTGATATGGGCGGATATGCCGGAGATATTTACCTGACAGATATTAGTCTTTTCAAAATCAAAGACGGGGTCACAGGCAAATCAACAGGCATGAAAAAGGATCATATCCGGATATTTCCCAATCCAAGCAACGGGAGAGTGAAGATCACCGGAGAAGCTCAGCCCTTTCAGCTGCTTGACCAGACAGGAAGGCAGACAGGCAGCGGCACTGTTCCGACTTCACTTAATCTGTCATCCTACCCCAAAGGCCTATATTTCGTGCAGACATCTGAAGGATCTGTGCATAAATTAATATTGGAATAGCTCTGCAATCAAAAAAGCAGTGCGTATGAAATGTCTCAATAGCACTCATACGTACTGCTTTTTTATACTTTTCAAACGGGTCTTTCCTCCCCTGAAAAACCAGGGCACAAACTAACGCCGTATCAGTTTTCCGGTTTTCACTATTGTCCCTCTGGTATCTTTCAGACGGTAAAAATAAATTCCCTTTTCCAGCCCTGCTCCAAATTCTACCCTGTCAGTAAAGCTCAATTCAACAAGGCGGACTCCATGAATATTGTATAAATCGAGATGATTGGAGCCATCGGCCTCTATTATAAAGGTGCTTTCGCTCGGATTCGGAAAAATTTTGTATTCAGAGTAATCAGCCGTTCCCATGCCACTCACCATGCAATCATCATCCATAAACAGTCCAACCGGTGCCGGAGCACAAATATTGCCGGAGGATATCTTCCAGTTGTAAAAGAACAGGTAATACGGCCTCTGATTGATCCATGCAATATTAGAACCCGAAATAGAAATTATTCCTTCAACAATATACGGGAAGCGGATATCTTCATCCATTTCGTGCGAGTGCAATAGTCTGCCGGTTGTTCCTTCCGCACTCATGGCATAGTCGCCCGGTTCAAGCTGCATAGCCAGCTCCAAACGATTGGCTCCTGCCTCGACTGCCTGAAACGTTTTACTTTCCACCAGCTGCCCATTGGCTCTTTCAATCCGTATTGTTACATTCTGGTTATCGACCGCATGAATCTCGATGGATTCAATGCGCAATATTCTGTATACCGTAAACAGCATTTTACGATCCCAACGGTTGTCTGTATAGGTGGTTCCCGCAACAGCTGTTTTTTTGCCTACATAACCCGAAAACGCGTTTGCATCTGCCACATAGTATACAGCAGGCTGATCAGCCACTACTTCCAGCTCATTGCCTTGCCGGAGGTATATACCATCAGCATCGTACCAGTTAAAGACTCCCTGCTCATTGACTTTCAGCAAGGCTGTTTCACCGGGACAGACTGTATCGCCAATCACATCAGGCAGGCCGGATTGCAGGCTGACTTGACCGGTCATGGCACCGCACTGAGGAGAGCTTACCCGAACCTCATATTCCCCTGCCTGAGCCACCTGTATGGCCGGAGAGGCATGTGGCAATGGTTCACCATTACGGTACCATTCATATGTGAGATAGCTACCCCGCTGCCCCGGATCGAGAAGTTCCCAGGAACTGGTGCAAATAGAACGATCAGCTCCCAGATTTACTGTCAGGCCAGCGCTCACTACTATTGTATCTCTTGTAAAGCAGCCAAGGCTGTCAAGAACCAGTATATACAGCCCCGGCTGATCAACTGTGACAGAAGCTGCTGTCTCTCCGGATATGGATTCTCCATTTTTCAGCCAGGTGTATGCGTATTGCTCTCCCGTAAGTGATGACGAAAGCAACAGGTCTTCCACATCGCACAATGACTGGTCCGGACCAAGCTCCGGCTTGCTGCAATTCTGAAACGCGACTTCCTCATACTGATCTGCGACAACCAGATCATCAATCCACATATATGAATCTATAGCCGGCGCCCAGTTAGGAGTATCTCCGCCATGGAATGTCGAAATATAGAAATTATCAATCAGGCTGCCATCAGTTACAAAACGCAGACCTTCCAGCAACAGCACTTTCTGTCCGTTGACCCATACTTCCACTTCTCCGTCATGATTTGATCCGGTGTTGATTTTAACACGCTGGGCAATATGCATCCACTGCCCTCGCTGAAAGTACACCGGATCACCATTGGGATATTCGAGATAGTGATCTTCGCCACAAGCTGTCGGCTTATCCATATGATATAAATAAAGAGCCGCTCTTCCGCCCGGACGCCACATAAATCGTGCGGAAAAACCATTGCTTCCTGTACATATCTGGCAACCGCTGCAATTAGCTCCGGCAGTCAATCCAGGCAGTTTTCCACCAAACTGGGTAGTACCCCAGCTAAAATCTTCACTAAACTGCACCCGATAAGAAGCATAATATTCTCTTTTAGGGCTCAGCTGCAAAGGAGTCTGTGTTCCTGTTTCAGCAGGCCCGTACTTGCCGGCAGGATAAAAAATACGCAATGATTTCTGACCTGAGTACGCGATATGATCATCAACCATTGTACGCTCAGTTCCCTGAAGCCATCGGGGCGCAAAACCATCGCTTGTCCATTGGGTTCCGGTATAATTTGTTCCGGCAGCATGCTGTTCAAAATCGGTCCGGTATATCTGGGCATTGGCCCAACTCCCGGTTAGTACCAGCAAAAGGAATATAAAATAATGCATAATAGAATTTATCTAACTAAAAGTTGAATAATATCTATACGCAGTACACTAGAGGAAGTTTAATTCAGGAAGGAGTAGTTATACGGATATGCTGATCACAGAAAGCATACTCTTCTTCCTGGTTTGAACCAACCAGAATCAGGCGGTCACGCTGACTGTCTATCTGCCGGCGATACCATTCTATGCCGGCACGATCAAGATTTGAGACAGGCTCATCCAGCAGCAGAATCGGTGTATCCGAGAAAAAAGCAAGCCCCAGCCTGACTCTCTGCTTCATCCCGGATGAAAAATACCTGATCGGCTTGTTCAGTGACTTTTCAAGCCAGAGCAGCTCGGGTATTTCCTCAAGGCGAAGTCCGGTCCGCAGAGGCTTAAATCTGAAATGGAACTGAAGATGCTCTTTCAGTGTAAACTCTTCGATAAGATCCATATAAGGAGATGCCAGCACCAGATGCTGGTATATCTGATCCGGTGACAGCATCTTATGGTTAAGAGTATATTCCAGCTTACCCTCCGAGCAGGGCTGGATTCCGGCAAGAATCTGGAGCAGGGTTGACTTTCCGCTTCCGTTGTGGCCTATCACTGCATAAGCCTGTCCTTGCTCCATTACCAGATTAATATTTCTGAAAATCCAGTTAAAGTTGAACCGTTTGCCCAGATTTTCAGCAACAATTTTCATTATTGCCCATACCCTTTCATGATACCTCTTTCAGAGTTCCGGATAAAACTGACAATTTCGTCACGTTCACTGGAAGGGGCAAAACTGGATTCTATTTCTTCAAGGGCTCTGGATACTGTACCTTCTTTTATGAAAATAATCCGGTACATTTCCTGAATCCGGGCTATTTGTTCAGTAGTATAGCCTCTTCTCCGAAGCCCTACCGAGTTAATACCACAATATCCGATAGGCTCTCTGGCAGCCTTGGTAAACGGTGGAATATCTTTACGCACCAGCGAACCACCACCAATGTATACATGAGAGCCGATTCTGGAAAATTGCTGAACGGCACAGGTACCTCCGAATATAGCGTAATCATCTACAATCACGTGACCGGCAAGCTGTACAGAGTTACCAATGATGCAGTGATCTCCGATGATGCAGTCGTGGCCAACATGCACATAGGCCATAATAAGACAATTGGAACCTATTTTAGTAGTATATTTGTCAACTGTGCCCCGGTTGATTGTTACACACTCACGTATTATGGTGTTATCACCAATCTCCGCGAGTGTTTCTTCTCCGCGAAATTTCAGATCCTGAGGTATGGCTGAAATAACAGCACCCGGAAAAATCTTACAATTTTTTCCGATCCTGGCACCTTCCATGATAACAACGTTTGATCCGATCCAGGTGCCTTCGCCGATTTCAACATTTTTGTGGATTACAGCAAAAGGTTCGATGGTTACATTATCTGCAATCCTGGCTTCCGGACTGATATACGCAAGAGTTTGATTCATTGGTCAATTTATAATATTACTGGGCACTGTCTTTTCTTACAATACCTGCACACATTACGGCTTCACAAACAAGGTTGCCTGCTACAAAAGCCTGTCCCTGCATTTTTGCGATTCCCCGTTTGATAGGTGCAAGCAGCTCGCATTTGAAGATTACGGTATCACCAGGGAATACCATTCTTCTGAAACGACAGTTTTCAATGCTCAGGAAATAAGTCCAGTAGTTTTCAGGATCAGGTACAGTGTTCATCACAAGTATACCTCCTGTCTGTACCATCGCTTCGATCTGCATTACTCCGGGGAAAACCGGATTGCCCGGAAAGTGTCCCTGAAAAAATGGCTCGTTGATGGTTACATTCTTTACTCCGGCAACGGTAGTATCATCCATATAATAGATTCTGTCAACCAGCTTGAACGGGTAGGTATGGGGCAGTGCCTTGTAGATTGCATTAACATCCATCAGAGGCGGCTGTGCCGGATCGTATGGTGGTATCTGATATTTATTGCTTTCCTTCATCAGCTTTTTGAGCTTCTTGGCAAAAGCCACATTGGCAGCGTGACCCGGGCGGGCAGCCATAATCTGTGCTTTGAGAGGTCGGCCAACCAGAGCAAGGTCTCCCATTACATCCAGAAGCTTGTGCCGTGCAGGTTCGTTTTTGTAACGAAGCTCCACATTGTTCAGAATACCTTCTTTCTTTACTTCAACTTTGGGCTTGTTGAACAATCTGGCAAGGCTTTCCAGCTCTTCTTCCCTGACAACTCTGTCGACAACTACAATGGCATTGTTTAGATCCCCCCCTTTGATGAGATTTTGCTTTTGCAGCATCTCCAGCTCATGCAGGAAGCAAAACGTTCTGCAGGAAGCTATTTCCTTGGTAAACTGTCCGATATTGGTCAGCGAGGCATGCTGGCTCCCCAGCACAGGAGAGTTGTAGTCTACCATAACAGTCACTCTGTAGTCATCCAGAGGCAGGGCAGCAATCTCTACATCTCTGTCCGGTTCCTGATGAAACACACTGTGAGGAACTTCAAAGAAGTTTCTCATAGCATTCTGCTCTTCCAGTCCCGCACTTAGCAAGGCCTCCACAAAAGGCTGGGAGCTGCCATCCATAATAGGTGGCTCCGGACCATCAAGCTGAATAAGAATATTGTCAATCTGAAGTCCAACCAGTGCAGCAAGCGTATGCTCAACAGTATTTACTCTGGCTCCGTTTTTTTCCAGAGTAGTTCCTCTGGATAAATCAACCACGTAATCTACATCGGCTTCTACGACCGGCTGATTTTCCAGATCAATACGTTGAAATTTAATTCCGTGATTTGGAGCTGCAGGTACAAATGTCATGTTTGCATTTACTCCTGTGTGTAATCCCACCCCGGAAACAGTTACTGGTTGTTTAATTGTATGCTGTTTCGAATACATTTAAAATAGGTCCCTCGTTTTCGTTAATCTCTTTCTGGTATATAATTGAATCCGAAACAAAAGTCAGATTTTTACTGATCTCATAACCCTGTTATACGTTTTCGGAGGGCAAATTTAGTATTTTTTGTTCAAGTTCCTCTATTCTCTTCTGGAGATCGGGAAGCTTTCTGAAAACGGTGGCTGATTTTATATATTTTTTGTAATCAAAAGCAGGCGATCCCATCAGCACAGAGCCTTCTTCCGTAACCGATTTGCCCAATCCGCTCTGTGCCGCTATATTCGTTCTGGCGGCAAGTTTCAGATGGCCGGCCAGGCCAACCTGTCCTCCGATCATACAATAGTCACCTACTTTGGTCGATCCGCTGATACCGGTCTGTGCTGCAATGACAGTATGCTTTCCTATTTCCACATTGTGCCCCACCTGTATCAGGTTATCAAGCTTGGTTCCTTCCCTGATTACGGTAGACCCCATAGTAGCGCAATCCACTACTGTATTGGCTCCGATACTCACGTGGTCTTCCAGCACGACATTTCCGATCTGAGGAATATCTTTATAACTTCCGTCTTTCTGAGGAGCAAAGCCAAAACCATCGCTGCCAATCACACAGCCCGCATGCAGGGTACAATGACTACCGATTTTGGATTTGCTATATACTTTCGTTCCGGGATATAAAATGGTATTGTCTCCGATCTCTACATAATCTCCGATATATACCTGCGGATATATTTTGACATTATTGCCGATACGGCAGTGGTCTCCGATATAGGAGAAAGCTCCCCGGTAAACTCCGGCTCCGATAATTGAATTGGTCCCTGCAAAAGCCGGATTTTCAATGCCCGTCTTCAGAAAAGATACAATCCTGTGGTACTCTTCCAGCAGCATCGTAAAGCTTGTATAGGCATCATCTACCAGAATCAGCGCAGTCTTTACCACTGTTTTCGGCACGAAGCTTCTGTTTACGATCACTGCGCTTGCATCAGTTGAGTAGAGGTAATTTTCGTACTTGGGATTTGACAGAAACGCAATAGCACCTTCCCTCGCCTCTTCGATCTTGGCAACCGTACTGATCTTGATTGTTTCACTACCTTTGAGCTCTCCGCCTATCAGGTTGGCAATTTGACCGGTAGTAAATTCCATATTTTTTTGATCTAAGTTTTACAAATAAACCTGCTTGGGGCAACATAAGTAGTGCTTCTTCACTATAGTTCCCAGTGCTTTTATGTTTGGCAGATCCGAAGCCTCCGCAACATCTACCAGGGTATTCTTTTTAGTCAGTATATTTATACTCTGCCCCCGGGACACATATGCCGCATTGGATATGGTACCGGTAGACAAGAAATAGGATACATCATTTTTTCCTACACCAAATACCGAAGAAATGTGCTCTTTTATTGAGTCAATCCTGTTTTTATTTGGCTCCTCGTCCGCAATCTGAATTTTAAACAACTTTCTGTTAAGCAGTGAAGAACAAAGGTAAGACAGAATAAAATCTTCACTTTCAGCCCAGACCTTTATTGCTCCCCAGATATCAAAATCATCCAGTCGGCAAAACTCATCCAGATAGACAGGATTGCTCTCAAAATCGCTGCATGAAACAGTGTTTTTTAAGAAAATTTTTAAACTTTTTCCGGCATAAATATCTAACCCTTCCTGGGTCAGCTGCTTGGCTCTGCGAATAATATTGATCATCATTTTTTCAGAGCTGACCGTCGTTTTATGCAGATAAACCTGCCAGTACATCAGCCGTCTGGCTGTCAGAAAGTTTTCGATGCTATATATACCCTTTTCCTCAATAACCAACTGATCATCATATATATCCAGCATTTTAAGAATACGATCCGCTCCGATCGTACCCTCTGATACCCCTGTGAAAAAGCTATCCCGCTGCAGATAGTCCAGACGATCCACATCAAGCTGACTGGATATCAGCTGATGAAAAAAGCGCCGCTCATAGGTATTATTAAACATTTGTATAGCCAGATCCAGTTTGCCGCCCAGCTGCTCATTGAGGCGGTTCATAATCAGCCTGGAAATAACTTCATGGGGAATGCCTTCCAGCAGAGAATACTCCAGGGCATGCGAAAAAGGGCCATGTCCCACATCATGCAGCAAAATGGCTACCTGAGCAGCTTCACGCTCTTCCGGACTGATATCATGGCCTTTGCTCTGGAGCGTATCAAGGGTAATTCCCATAAGATGCATGGCTCCCAGGGCATGATGAAAACGGGTATGCAGAGCTCCCGGATAAACCAGATCGGTAAGTCCCAGCTGCCTGATGCGACGAAGGCGCTGAAAAACCGGATGCTCGATAATATCAAAAATAAGTTCTCCCGGGATTGTCAGAAAGCCATAGATGGGGTCGTTGAAAATTTTTTTCTTATTCAAAACTTTTTTAATTGCCTTATCTTTATAATATTGACTTGCCTCAACCAAAAGGAAAGCAGACAGAATATGCAAAGATACAACATTTTGTGGGCCGATGATGAAATCGATCTCTTAAAACCGCATATCTTATTCCTCCAATCAAAAGGATATGATATCACTCCGGTACACAGCGGAGCCGATGCATTGGAAAAGATCGAACAGGAGAAATATGATATTGTGTTTCTTGACGAAAACATGCCCGGTATGTCCGGCCTGGAAACACTTACTCAAATCAAAGCCCGAAAACCTGAGATACCGGTGATCATGATTACCAAGAGTGAAGAAGAGCATATTATGGAAGAGGCTATTGGTTCCAAGATTGCAGACTATCTGATCAAGCCACTCAACCCCAACCAGATTCTTCTGTCCGTCAAAAAACTGCTTGAAAATAAAAAGCTGATCACCGAACGAACCAACATCGGCTATCAGCAGGATTTTCGCAACATAGCCATGGCCTACAACGACCGCATTGGGCATGAGGAATGGAGCGAGATCTATAAAAAACTCATCTACTGGGAACTCGAAATCGATAATACCGAGCATAAAAGCATGAAGGACATTATCGATATGCAGAAAAATGAGGCCAATAACAATTTTGCCAAGTTTATACTGGAAGAATATGAAGACTGGCTCAACGATCCTCAGGCAGACAAACCACTGCTGTCGCACCAGCTGATGAAGAAGAAGGTATTTCCGCTGCTGAAGGAAAATCAGAAGCTTTTTTTCGTAGTTATCGACAATCTGCGTTACGATCAGTGGCGGATCATCGCTCCCCAGCTAAACAATTATTTCACCACGGTCGAAGAGAACTCTTACTATTCCATACTGCCTACGACCACCAACTTTGCCCGCAATGCCATTTTCTCCGGTCTGCTGCCTTCCGAAATGGAAAAGAAACATCCTGATCTCTGGGTAAATGATGATGAGGAAGAAGGCAAAAACAACCATGAGGAAGAATTTCTGGCGGCTCAGCTAAAACGCAACAATCTGGGCCATATAAAGCACAGCTACCACAAAATCACCAATGCCGCCGCCGGCAAAGCGCTGGCCGACTCGGTCAATAATCTTATGGGTAATGACCTTAATGTCATTGTCTACAATTTTGTCGATATGCTTTCGCATGCCCGCACCGACACAGAAATGATTCGCGAACTTGCGCCGGATGAATCAGCCTACCGGTCGATTACCCAAAGCTGGTTTCAACACTCCCCGCTGCTGGAAGCGCTCAAAAAAATCATTGGAAAAGGTTACAAGCTGATCATTACTACCGACCATGGAACCGTACGGGTCAAGCGGCCTTTCAAAATCATTGGTGACAAAAACACAAATACAAATCTTCGGTACAAGCACGGCAAAAACCTTGGCTTTGATGAAAACAATGTACTGATAGCACGTAAGCCGGAACGCTTTTTTCTGCCTAAACGCAATGTCAGTACCGCCTATGTTTTTGCAATAGATGATTATTTCTTTGCTTATCCCAATAATTTCAACTATTATGTAAATTATTACAAGGACACTTTTCAGCACGGTGGGATCTCGCTGGAAGAAATGATCATTCCCTTTATACTTATGGAATCCAAATGAGTTCTGCAAAGGAGATAATCAGCAAAAGTCCGGACGATTTGCCGGAAGCATCCGAATTAATCCTTAACTTTGCCGGCCCGACCAGAGTCTGGGCTTTTTACGGAGAAATGGGCGCAGGGAAGACAACCCTGATCAAAGCTGTCTGTGCAGCCATGGGAATAAGAGATATGGTAAGCAGCCCAACCTTTTCGATCGTAAATGAGTATATAACCTCCGCCGGAGAGCCAGTCTTTCATTTTGACTTTTACAGGATCAATTCTGAAAGAGAAGCGCTGGATATTGGTTGTGAAGAATACTTTTACTCCGGCAATTATTGTTTTATAGAGTGGCCATCCAGAATACCCGGTCTGATTCCGGATGAACATATGGAAATCCATATAAAAGAGGAAAACGCCCAACGAACGATCCAAGTTATAAAGAAATGAAAAGCAAGGGAATCGAAGTACTTGCCAAAGGACATGCCCTGTATCCGCAGGAATCACTGATGAAGGTTGAAAGCCGGAAACAAAACCTGTACATAGGTATACCCAAAGAGCTGGAAACTATGGAAAACAGGGTTTGTCTGACCCCGGATGCCGTAAGAATACTCACCTCCAACGGACATGAAGTAATCGTAGAAGCCGGTGCCGGAAAATATGCCAAATATACCGATCAGGAATACAGCGACAATGGCGCTCAGATTTCCTACTCCACCGAAGAAGTTTTCAAGGCCGATATCATACTCAAGGTAGAACCGCCCACCCTGCAGGAAATAAGCTATATGAAACAGGGGAAAGCCCTGATTTCGGCGTTGCAGACGGCCATGATCACCCCCGAATATATCAATGCGCTTAACAGACATAAGATAACCGGTCTGTCTTTTGAACATATCGAAGACAAAGCGGGAAGCATGCCGGTGGTGAGGGCCATGAGCGAAATAGCCGGAAGCTCGGTAATGCTGATCGCCGCCGAATACCTCAACAGTATCAATGGAAAGGGAATTATACTTGGCGGTATAACCGGAGTGCCGCCTACCAAGGTACTGATACTCGGAGCTGGTACGGTAGCAGAATATGCAGCCCGTACAGGAATCGGTTTGGGAGCCGAAGTAAAAATCTTTGACAACCATCTGTATAAGCTTCGCCGTCTCAAGCATGACCTGGGTCTCCAGATATATACATCCACAATTGACACCTATACCTTGCGCAAAGAGCTGCGTGAAGCCGATGTAGTAATTGGTTCACTCAGAGCAGAGGAAGGCGGCAGTGTCTGCGTTGTCACCGAAGATATGGTGATGGAAATGAAACCCAACTCCGTTATTGTCGATGTCAGTATTGATCAGGGGGGATGTTTTGAAACATCCAGGGTAACCAATCTCAAGGAACCAATCTTCCGCAAATACGATGTTATACACTATTGTGTACCTAATATCCCCTCTATAGTGGCCCGTACAGCTTCTAATGCGCTCAGCAACATATTTACTCCCATACTGCTGCAAATCGGCAAAAAAGGTGGCGTAGAAGAAATGATTTATGCCAAAGAGTGGTTTATGCGCGGAATATATACTTACAAAGGCCATCTGACCCAGCCCTATATCGCCAAAAAACTGGGCATCAAATACAAGGATCTGAATCTGCTGCTGGCAGCCAGATTCTGAGATTATATCAGACCCAGAATTTTAATTATAGGTTTTATTCCCCGATTTGCGTAGATCAGTTCACTGGTTTACGCAAATCTCTTTTTCAGGAACATTTTATCTGCACAGCCAGCTCCCTTCAATTGAATTACCTGCTTCTAACCGCTTTTTCTATTTTCCCCCTTATACAGCATTCCCGGTGAAAAACATCAAACAATCTAATACATAATTTTTCACACTCAACAAGTATCATAAACGAGACAAATCAGCTCCTACTTAAAAACCAAACCTATCACCCTGCCTATTTTTACTTTCTTCTATTGACATGTGTAAATAAAACATTTCAAAAAATTGTCAAAACAATTAAATATAATAATTTAGCATCCAAAACATAATTTAAATTAATTATATGAAACAACTTAATCTTCTGTTCATTCTTTTCATTGCTGCATTGGCATTTCAGGCATGCAAAAAAGATGATGAGTCTAAACCCACTCCGACCACAACTATCCAGCCAACTCCTAAAAAAGCATATGAAAAGCGCTGGGAGGTCTCAGACCCGACCAAACGACTTGCTGATGGAGATTTGCGTAATATGATCGCTATAGAGTTTGCATATAATACATATATCATATTTTTCTCAGATGGAGAGGTATATTCCGGCAATTACAGAGAAATCAGCTCCAGCACACTGGAATTGGAAAAGTATGGCACGCTTACAATCAATACACTTAATGAAAGAACATTTGGCTTCACATTAAAAGTCGATAACGAAGACTTTAGTATCACTTCTGCGGCTGCAACCGTCATGTCTTCCTCTTCCAAAACCGAAGCTCTCTGCAATACATGGAAAATTGTCAAAACAACTCCCAGTGATCTTATGGAGCCTGACGAAGAATGCTATGTTACCTTCAGTGCTTATGGTACCTATCTTGTAAAGATATTACTCAACGGAGAACTTGAGGATATAAGCACCAATACCTGGATGTGGTCCGACAGCGACGAAACATCCTTCTGTTATGGCGACTGGGATGGACAAAATATTTCATCTTGTGACGATCTAGGTACTGTTTCCGTGCAACTACTGGAAAACAACAGCAAATGCATCATTGTCGAAAAAGTATTTGACGAAATTGGCACATACGAGCTGGTTGTTCAATAAAGCTAAAGTTATCCGGTAAAACAGCTTTGTAAAGCTGTTTTACCGGATACTCATCTATCCCTGATTCTCTTTCCGGTTGCCGGAATATCCTCATTTTTTTTTCGAGAGCTATTATTAATACAGCTATTACAAACTCTTCATTTGCCTGTTATCTTCTTCACAAAATATCTTATATTCTGCACACAAACCTTGCTTCAATCAAAACAGTGGAAAATCTCCAAACAAAAAAGCTGTTGGAGCATGATGCTCCAACAGCTTTTGATTAATTGTTATTAGCAAATATATACGTTCCTATTCGTAGAATATATTCATTTCTACCCGTCTGTTTAGACGGCGTCCTTCATCCGTATCATTGCTTGCTTTAGGCTTGGTCTCTCCAAACCATGCGATCCTGATTTTATACTCATTTACTCCTTTGCTTATCAGATAGTTTTTGACGGCTCTGGCTCTGTTTTCGGAGAGCTCCATGTTGGCATTGTCATCGCCTACATCATCAGTATGCCCTTCGAGGTACAGATTAGTCTGAGGATTGTTGCGCATTACCTTGGCCAGATCATTGAGCGAAGGATACGATGATGTCATGATCACGTCCTTGCCGGTTTCGAAGAGTAGATTTTCGAAAGCTTTACGCAAGGCTTCCTGTTCCTCTTTCTTGATTTCCGGACAACCTTTGTTGGCAGCCAGACCTTTTACTTTCGGGCACAGATCATCAAAATCGCTGATACCATCACCATCGGAGTCGATAAACGGCGGCGGGCAGCCTCTCCTGTTTTCCGGTCCTCGCTCATCGGGGCAGTCGTCCTGATGATCCGGTATACCATCGCCATCGGTATCCGGACAGCCCTGAAACTTCTTGATACCCGGCTGATCAGGGCATTTGTCTTCATTGTCCTTAAATCCGTCATTGTCACGGTCACCCCACGGGCAGCCTTTATTGGCCCTGGGGCCCGGCTCATTGACACATTCATCTTCATAATCATACAGACCGTCAAAGTCCGAATCAAAAGGACAACCAAAAGGTGTTACTTTTTCCCCTTTGGGAGTATTGATGCATTTGTCTCTGCCATCGGGCACACCATCACCATCACTATCCTTATCGTGATACTTCGGGGTGTATGGTTCCCTTTTTTTCTTGGCGCCTTTCCGCTGAGCTTTTTTCATCTTGTTGGCCTGCTTCGGATTCTGTGCCTGCAGCTCGGGTAAAAAAACAATAGAGATAAGCAGAAAAAATAATAAGTAAATTTTTCTCATGAAATTAATTATGCATTAAGACCCCATTGTACGGCATAATTTATCCAAAAGTTTTTGCATTTACCCGGCATCAGCCCACCCGGACCATCTTTTTCCCTGCACTATGACCTGCTAAATCACAGTAAAACAAAAGATAACACAGAGCATATCGAAACACGGAGATCCTATTATTTTTTTATTAACACAGCGCTTTGCACCTGACCTGTCCCTGTTGTCTTTACGAAATATGCGCCGGAAGCCAGTCCTCTCAGATCAATACGGTCTGTATCAGACTGTTCTATCAGCAGATTGCCTGACAGATCGGTAATAATCACCGATCCCTGCCCGGTGCGGGTCATATACAGAAAATCAGCTGCCGGATTGGGATAAAAAAACTGACCGGTGTTTTCGAGCGCCTGCAGACGCACTGCCGTGATACTCCGCTCGCTTACTGTCAGTGAGGAGAGGTAAACCTGATCGCCTACCGGCACATCGTTGCCATCGCCTGCATTGACAGCTGCATAAAATGTCACATCGCCCGCACCTCCATTGGCTGGCGCTGTCCAGTTGACTGTCCAGCTGCGGGTACCGTTGGCAGCGGCTATGCCTTCGGCTGTATGCGTGACAGCACTGTTGCTGTTGACCAGCTGCACAGCGCCGGATGATGCTGTAAAGTTGCCGACTTTGCTGTTACCACTCTCGGCAGTAAGCTCAAAACCCATGGTGGAGGCTCCGGTATGTGAGCCTGTGACAGTAATCTGGTATTGCCGGCCGGGCTCATAGCCTTCCTGCGGTATATCGGTGCTGATAAGATTGGACACTGTCTGTGCTACAAAAGAAGTATGGCATGTGGTGCAGTTTTGCCCGTCCATGGGTGAACCGGTATAGCCGCCGGGTGAGCCGATATCGCGCAGGGTAGCTCCAGTGATGGCCATAAAAGCCAACAGAGCAGTGAGTATAAGATGATTCTTTTTCATGTGTTTAAAGAGAATTAAATGGTTAGACACCTATCAACCCGTTTTCTTTTCATTTGTTTAAACAGGCGCTGAAAATGAATCGAATACAATAGCACACACTCAAATATCTTAACATCACAGGTAGACAAATATATTTTACTACAATCTTTATTTGGGAAACCAATGTCCTTGCCGGACGGGCCTTACTTTTGCTCCTTGATGAGAAAAAGTAAGCAAATCCCGATACATCGGGACAAGGGCTGTTGAAAAAATAGCTAAAAATTATCCTTGCAGACGAAAATCGCCAAACTCCTTCGTCAAACAGTGGTGATTTTTTGACGTCTTTCAGGATAATTTTCTTAACGCATTTTTTCAAAGGCCCATCGTCGCTCATAGTAACTCTTACTTTGTGCTATATAAGATTATAATCCTGTTTCGTTATACTTCATTACAATACTCTGTTGCTACACTACTATCGGAGTGTTGGTACTACAACAAAAGCGTAATAAGCGCACAGATGTATTGGCAATTATTTTTTTTCTGATTTTACGGACCATCAAAATCAATTATACCGGCAAAACATAAGTGACCGATTGGTAATTGCTGATATTTTTTTCGGGTCATAATTTGCCTGCCTCAATTATTTGACTACCTTTGCAACAGACTGATACATAAATACATCAACTCTCCACGGCAGATCGAAAGCCTGAACGCTTTCTCCCGATAGTATCTGTTAGCGTTCTGTCCGGTGGTACTCGCATCATATGCTAACAGATCACATACCGGCAGCGGATTCACCAGGTGAAAAAGCCGCCAGCACGCCACCCCGGTACAAAAAACTGAAGGTAAAGCTATCGTCGTACTCCTATCTTACCCAAAAACATGTCGAAGAGCTCGATCAGCTGCTGGATTTTACCAGTCCACGTGTGCTCAACCGCCAGCTGCGCGATGTCTTTATGTTTGCTCTCATACTGGATGATGGTCTCAATATTGCCAACCAGACCCAACTGGTAGAAAATTTTCATGTATTGTTCAACTTCTTTGACAATCTCGAAGATGCTCATGATGCAGCCAGAGCTACCGGAGAGCGCTGATAGCACTGATATCTGACTACAAACAAGGCGGATTTCTGACAACCAGTCATGAGAATAGCGTACAGGAAGTACAGAAAGCCGCTTTTGTTATATATCTGACTGATATTAGAAACAGCAAATAACAAGTTATCTTTCACCATATTTTAACACAAAAAACACTGTTCTGCTATGACTACCTATCCGCATCCGGCCCCGGTCTGCCTGCAACAGGAATTGCAGGCGCTCTTTGACACGGCGCCGCCTTACTATCTGAGAAAAAGCGGGCCATGCTACCGCATCGTCACAGCGACCGGAAGGGGCATAAAAGCCTCAGAACTATCGCATACCAGCGATTTTTGTTATATTTGACATGTTTTACCAATTAGCTTTTTTAGTATTTTGAAAACCAGTATCGACTTTCTACCAGCACACAAACAAGAACAGCTACAATCTATACGCGACTATATCGTAGCGCAGATAGACCCCGAAATGATTATACTCTTTGGCTCCCATGCCCGTGGCGAGTGGATAGAGGATGAGTATACCGAAGACGGCATTACGTACCAATACCGGAGTGATTTTGACATACTGGTCATTACGGAGCGCAGCCCGGACAATGCAGCCCGCAGCCGCTGGCACCAGACAGAAAAGGATCTGGTGCATCGTTTCCGGGACACTCCGGTCAGCCTCATACTGGAGGGCATACGGGATGTAAACCGCGAAATGCGCCGCAACAGCTATTTCTACACCGACATATACAAAGAGGGCATAGCCCTCTACGACAACAAGCGCTTTCGGATCAACCCGCCAAGCATACTCAGCGAGGCCGAAACACTGGCCAAAGCCAAAGAGGATTTTGATTACTGGTTTGGAAGCGCAAATGGCTTTTATAAACAGTACATATATGCCCTTGGAGAAAATGATCTAAAAATAGCTGCCTTTCTTCTTCACCAGACTGTTGAGCGTTATTATGTTGCGCTGATACTGGTTTTTACGGGCTATCGACCCAAGACGCATTCTCTCAAGGAACTGGGCGAACAGGCACAGCGCATCCATGAGCGGTTTAAAGTCATATTTCCCACCGAAACCCAGAAGCAACGGGACCGCTTTGAACTTCTTTGCCGTGCCTACATAGACGCCCGCTACAAAAAAGACTATCGCATCAGCAACGATGACCTCGCCTGGCTCGCCCAACGGGTAGAAATGCTCCGTGATCTGGTCAAGATTGTGTGTGAGGTAAGGATGGGGAAGTGAGAGGGGAATTGGCAATAACTGTGTACAATTTAATCAAGACTATCACAACCTAGTTTAAAAACACCTAAATGGATAGTATAATCAACTGCCCACCTGATATTCAATCATATTTAACTGAGATAGCAGAACGACTTTGGACTGGTCACGCCTCTGTAATGGTGGGAGCCGGACTCAGTAAAAACGCAGATAATATTATCAACCCGGCAAAAAAAATGCCCGATTGGGGACAACTTGGCGATCTTTTTTTTGAAAAACTAAACAATCGCCCACCTGACGGTAAAACTAAATACTTAAGCCTGTTAAAACTTGCAGAAGAATTTGAAGCCACTTTTGGCCGTGCAGCACTGGAGCAATTCGTTCAGAAAAACGTTTCCGATAATGAATATGAACCTTCTGATGTTCATATAAAATTAATGACTCTTCCCTGGAGCGATGTATTTACGACCAATTATGATACATTACTAGAAAGAAGTTGTAGAGAGGTTATTTCCAGTGTCCTAGCCCCCTAATGAACTGGACTAAATTTGTGCAATAATTTAGTAGAGTTAACTTAGTAAATGAAATGGGAAAAACAAGAAGACATTTTAGTGTAGAACAGAAGATGCAGATCCTTCGGGAAGCGGAATCGGAAGGCATGTTAAACACCTGTCGTCGTCATGATCTGTCGCAGGCTCTTTTTTACCGCTGGAAGCATCAGTTCGAAAGTAAAGGCAAAGATGGTCTGATTCCTCAATACA